>WBZN01001281.1_pt1 | contig 15660 bp, 8 predicted proteins | sample 5204281 | NCBI WGS metagenome assembly WBZN01 (sample SAMN12344347, study PRJNA552823) | activated sludge metagenome | biome: Activated sludge suspended growth; feature: Nitrification reactor; material: Wastewater; isolation source: activated sludge from nitrification reactor of wastewater treatment...
GTCGTCATCCGCTCGCGGCCGGGACGCGGTACTGTGGTGACCGTGCAGAGGAGGCCAGCGGATTGACGACGCGCGTCCTGATCGTGGATGACCACAGAATCGTGCGCGAGGGTTTGCGCCGCATTCTCTCGGAAGCGCGAGACATCGAGTTCGCCGGCGAAGCGAGTACCGGGGAAGAGGCGCTCGGGCTGATGAAGGAGGCGCGCCCGGACGTCGTGCTGCTCGACCTCTCGATGCCGCGTCAGGGCGGTCTGGAAACCCTGCGCGACCTGCGCCGGCGCTATCCGGACGTGCATGTCCTGGTGCTCAGCATGCACTCGGAAGAGCAGTTCGGCCCGCGCGTGTTGGCCGCCGGCGCGGATGGGTACCTGACCAAGGAATCGGCGCCGGAACAGCTGCTCCAGGCCGTGCGCCGCGTGTGCTCGGGCGGCAAGTTCGTCTCCGCGCAGCTGGCCGAGATCCTGGCCTCGCGGCTGGGGCAGCCGATCGATCGAGCGCCGCACGAGACGCTTTCGTCGCGGGAGTTCGAAGTGCTCTGTCTGCTGGCCGAAGGCAAGACCGTCGGGGAGATCGGCGGACAGCTCAGCCTGAGCGTCAAGACCATCAGCACCTACCGCACGCGGATCCTCGAGAAGCTGCAGTTGAAGAACAACGCCGAGATCATGCGTTACGCGCTCGATCTCGGCTTGTCGTCGCGCTGAGCGCCCGCGGCCTCAGGGTGCGAGCGCCGCGGTGACCGTCATCGGCCGCGCCTGCTGGTCCGTGCCGACCTTCTCGAGGCGATCGAACAGCGCTCGGAGCTCCGGGCCGCCTTCCAGGCGAGAGGTCACCTTGCCGTTGCGCACCACCAACAAGGTCGGCAGCTGCTTGACGTTGTAGAGGTCCGTGTAGAGCGGGCTGTCTTCGATGTTGACGCGCACGAACTTGACCACGCCGCGCAAGTCGTTCGCGAGCTTCTCGATCCGCGGCGCCAGTTGGCGGCAAGGGCCGCACCAGGGAGCCCAGAACTCGACCACGACAGGAACGTCGGACCGCATCACCTCGCGGCGAAAGGTCCAGGAGGTGGCCGCGGTCACGGTTCCGCCGGCGAGGTCGGCGCGCACGACCGAAGCGCCCAGCAGGGCGTTGGCCGCGAGCAACGTCGCGACAGCCAAAGTACGGAAAACAAGAGTCTTGGTGCTGAGGTTGGTGGTTGTCCTAGTGGTCATGGCCGTCTCCCTTTCTCGCCCTGGTGCGCCTCTTTCGACGCCAAGGTCAGGTTAGGGAGCGCGGTCTGCACGGGACATCGACGCCGTTCTGATAGCGGCGTCAGACGGTGGGTGGGCGAGACCTAGGAGTTCTTCCTACGTGCCTCTGTCCGGGGAAGGGTGGTGCCCGCCCGCGGGCGGCGGCGTTGGGTGCCTGACGGCGCTCCTCGCCGCAAGGTGCGGCAAGGCGCCGCCGGGGGTCAGTCGGTGAGTCGAACGATGCCGGGCAGGGCCCGGTCACCGGCGCGCTGCACGATCTCGAGCAGGTGAGGACCTGCGGCGATGGCGAGCCGCAGATGCACCGCAGCGTCGCGCTCGATGGCGAACGTGCCGAGGGAGTCGCCGTCGAGGCGGACCTCCACGCAGCCGCCGCGCAAAGGAGGCTGCGACCATTCGACGATCAGGCCTTGGGCGGCCTGAGACGTCACCATCTCCAAACGAGCCTCGCCGCCGAGGTACCGCCAGGCGGTGGCGGGCCACTCCCTTGCGGTCATGGCCTGCAGGCCGGCTCTGGCCTGCGCCGCGGCAGCGTCATCGCGGCGAGCGCTGGCGACGGCCTCGAGCGCCATCCAGTAGCGCGCTCCGCGCCCGCCGCCGCGCACGCGATCGATGGCTCGCTGCGCGGTTTCGGGCTCGCGCTCGGCCAGGGCCGCGGCTTTGGCCACCAGGTATGGCGCCCAATCGTCGGTGTTGACGCCCGTAGCCAGACGCTCGAGCCGCTCGGCTTCGGGCAGGTCGCCGGCAACGAGCGCCGCGAGGGCCTCCTCCGCCGGGGCGAGGTCGCCGACCGCCGCCGTCAATCGTCCGACTGCCGCCGGTGAGAATGCGGTGGTGCCACGCGCCGAGGCTTCGATCGCCCAGCGCAGCCATTGATAGAGCGGTTTGCGCAGCGCCTCGGTGGTCGGGCCGGGAGGGGCCGAGACGATCGCCCGAGCCACGAGCCCGGCATAGCGTGACGTGGGTGGCGCGTCCGCGGCGATGGTCAGGAATTCGTCCCGCCGCCCGCGCCCGGCGTCGTTCTCGGCGATGGCGTGTTCGAGCCGCGCGGTGAGCAGGCCCGGCAGGAGCTCGAGACGAGCCGCTTCCGCGGCCAGGTAGCCGTTCCAATCGCCGGCGGCGCCATACGCGTCCCGCGCGGCCAGGAGCGGCGCGGGCTCCGCGGGCAGCGCCGCCAGGGCCTCGGCGGGATCGCGGGCCGACCGCAGCCACGGGCCGAGGAGAAGCTGGAAGGTGACGGGGTCGCGCAGGCCGAGGCGGACGAGGGCGCGCGTTTCGTCGCGCTCGGCGTCGGATTCGGCGAACCAGCCGTCGAGTCGGGCGAGAGCGAGCAGACGCGGCGGTTCGGGCAGGCCGGGCGCCAGCGCCGCGGCGGCGCGCAGCGGGCCCTCCCACGAGCCGGGGTCGGACCAGGGGCGGCTATCGCGCTCTCGTGCTTGTCGGAGATAGCGGGCGCCGCCGAGGATCATCGCGGCGCGCCAGCTTGCCGGGTGGCTGGCGAGAATCTGGCGTGCCAGCTCGACCGCGCGATCCAGCCGCATCAGCCCGGCCGCCGCCTCGCGTTGGCGTTCGGTGGCCGATAGCGAGCTGGTCCAGCGGCGATCGAGCTCGTCGGAGAGCAGAGCCTGCGCCAGCGCCAGCCGCGAACGCTGCGGGTCGAGCTCGCGACGGATCGCGCCCTCGAGCCCGGGATTGCGGGTGAGCGTACCGAGGCGGCCCGCCTCGGCGAGCAAGTCCTGCTGGGCAGCGGTGCGGCCGTGTGCCAGCCAGAGCGCCGCCGCGACGAGGCCCGCGCCGCCGACGGCGAGCCCCCAGCGGACGAGGGCGTGGCGCTGGTTGGCTGGCGGCATGCGGGCCTATAGTAGCTACATGCCGCAACGGCTCTGGGATCGCCGCTCGCGATTCGCGATCGACGCGGACTGCGCCTGGGTGCTGCGGCGGGCCTTCGCGGATCCCGCGGCGGTCGCGTTCCCACCGGCGGACCCGCGGCGCGCCGCGCATCTGGCGGCTGCCCTCGCTCTGGCGCCGCGCGTCTTCGCGCGCGCGGGCTGGGAATCGCTGGTGAGCGATCTCGGTCGGGAGGCCGCGAGACCCCTGGCGCTCGAGCACGCCGCGGCCGAGGCGCGCGGTCTTCAGATCGCGGAGCTCGCGCACGACCTCGCGGCGAACGGCCGCCCGGTCGCGTTTCTCAAGCTCGCCGCCCTGTTCCTCATCGCGGCGGTCGCACCAGGCGGCCGGCACGGTTCGGACCTCGACGTGCTGGTGCCGGAGTCGGACCTCGCCTGGTGGAGTGCGCAGCTTCGTGGAGCGGGCTTCGCGGCGTCGGCGGTGCCCGGGTACGAGCATCATCCACCGGCCTTCGTGCATCCCAGGCGCGGCATGGTCGAGCTCCACGTTTCCCTCCCCGGCGTGCGGGTGCGCGGGGCTCGCTTCGCGCGCTTCGAGGATTTGCGCGACGCCGGCCTCCTGCGCCGGCTCGCGACGGGAGTGCTGGTGCCGAACTTGGAGCTGCTCGGCGCGCACGCCATCGCCCACGGTTGGGCGCAACACGGCGCGGCGCCCCATTCCTATCCAGCGCTGCAGTGGCTCGCCGATCTGCGGGATCTCGGCTTGGGTCGCCTGGGTCGCATCGAGCGCGGCTGGATCGCGCGTGACGTTCCTGATGCGGTGGTCTCGGCCGCCTTCGAGCTGCTGGACGCTTTGCGCAGCGGCTCGCCGCCCGCGACGGGACCGGGGCGGGACCTTCTGGATCACTTGCTGGCCGGGACGCTCGACGCGGAGTACCGCGAGGCGCTCGCGGTGCGGCGCTGGCGGCCGCTGAGCGAGCGTCGCGCCCTGCCCGCCCGACTGGCTCTTTGGCGGCGGGCGCTGTTCCCGAGCGCCGCGGAGCTGCGGGCGCTCTATGGCGCTCGGGCCGGGCGTTTCGGCGTGCTTCGCCAGCGCCTGTGGCGGCCCCTGGACGTCGCGGCGCGCGCCTGGCATCGCACGCGCGTTCTGCGGCGTCAGGCGCGCAGGACGTAGAATGACGCAATTGCGAGCTCGCCCGAGCGGCGAGGCTCGCATCAACTCGCACGAAGGAGTCGCACGCAAACAGCCATGCGAGTCATCGACCACTTGGCGCGCGCCGATCGCCCGCTGATCAGTTTCGAGATCATCCCGCCGCTGCGGGGGGGCAACATCCGCTCGCTGCTCGCCCTGATCGACGACCTGGTCCGCTACCGGCCGCCGTTCATCGACATCACCAGTCATGCCGCCGAGGCGATCTACGAAGAGACGCCGCGCGGCATCCTGCGGCGTGTGAAGCGCAAGCGTCCTGGCACACTGGGCGTCTGCGCCCTGATCCAGAACAAGTACAACATCGACGCCGTGCCGCACGTCCTCTGCCAGGGCTTCACACGCGAGGAGACCGAGGACTTCCTGATCGAGCTCAAGTACCTGGGCATCGACAACGTCCTGGCCGTGCGCGGCGACGACAGCGGCTACCAGAAGCCGGTACAGCCGGGACGCAGCGTCAACCGCTACGCCGAGGATCTGGTGCGGCAGATCGGCGCGATGAATCACGGCCACTACCTCGAAGAGGATCTGCTGGACGCCGAGCCGACGAAGTTCTGCGTGGGAGTCGGCGGCTACCCGGAGAAGCACTTCGAATCTCCCAATCTGGAGACCGATATTCGCTACGCCAAGGCCAAGGTGGACGCCGGCGCGGAGTACATCGTCTCGCAGATGTTCTTCGACAACCGGCATTTTTTCAGCTACGTCGACAAGTGTCGCGCGGCGGGGATCGAAGTGCCGATCATCCCGGGGCTGAAGATCCTTTCTTCCCGCGCGCAGCTGGCCGGCATTCCGCGCAACTTCTTCGTCGACATCCCGGCCGAGCTCTCGGATCGCGTGCTCGCGGCGGGCGAGGAGGACGTGCTCGAAGTGGGCGTCGAGTGGGCGGTGCGACAGGTCACCGAGCTGCTCGATCGAGAAGTTCCGTCGATCCACTTTTACGTCATGCAGAGCGCCAAGGCGGTCAATCTGCTGCTCGGCCGAGTGGATCTCGGGTTGCGCGCCGCCAGTCGCTGAAACCATGCCGCGGGGACGTCGCCATGAATCAGGTCATCGTCACTCTCGCCGATCGGGAAGAAGTGCGCGGCTTGCTGGAGCGTTTCGACACGGCGCTGCCTGACTTCGTCCTGCGCGCCGCCGACGGCGCCGTGCGCCGCATCCGCTTCGCCGATGTCCTCAGCGTTGGATTCCTGGTCGCCGATGACCGCCCCCTCGAGCTCGAGGCGAGCGCCGATCGACTGGTGACGGTGCGGTTCTTCGACGGCGGTGCCGCGCGCGGCGTGCTCGAGCCGTCGGAGGGGCCCCGTCGCGGCATTCACCTCCTGCCGATCGACGCGCAAGAGGTGCGCCGACTCTACGTGCCGTTGACCGCCATTCGCGACGTGGTGTCGGTGCAGAATCTGGGGCGCATCCTGGTGCGCGAGGGCATGCTCAGCGCCGAGGCCCTCGAGCGGGCGGTCGAGCGCCAGCAGGAACTGCGCCAGCGGCGACTGGGCGACATCCTGCTCGAGCGCGGTGCGGTGAACCCGGATCAGGTGGCGAAGGCGCTCGATATCCAACGCGCCGCGCCGGGCAAGCGCATCGGCGACATCCTGCTCGAGGTCGGCTTCGTGAGCCGCGAGCAGCTCGGCGCCGCGGTCGAAGTCCAGAAGATGCTGCGCAACCGGCGGCTCGGCGAGCTGCTCGTCGAGATGGGATTCGCCGACCCCAAGGCGATCGCGATCGCGCTCGCTCTGCAATTCAACCTGCCGTTCGTGACCCTCGCGGCCGCCACGCTCGATCCGGGGCTGCGTGAAATCGTGCCGGCGAGCGTCGCCTTGCGCTGGCGCTTCCTGCCGCTGTCGCTCGAGCGTGGCGTGCTGACGCTGGCCCTCGCGGACCCCACGCAGCTCGACTTCAAGAGCGAGCTGCGTAGCCGCACCGGCATGGCTGTCGCCGAGGCGGTGGCCACGCCGGCGGATCTCGAGATCGCCCTGGAGCGCTACTACGGGTGATGGCGCCGGCGCCTCGCCGGTTGACCGGGTCGCAGCTCTCGACTACTCTTAAAGATGCATTGAGAGCGGTCCGGCGCAGGCCGGGCTCGGCAACCTGGGACGGACACCCAAGGTGCCCTCTCGTCCGCGGAAGCGGACGGGGATGCGGTCGCGAAGGAAGTCTCGACGCGGCAATCCGATGTCCGACCGGCGCTATATGCACCGGGGCTACGCGGGCCCGCTCTCGTTCTTGTTCCTAACGACGAGGCGGGCCCGTACCGTATGCGCCAGATTCCAGATCAGCTCGACGTTTCCGTTCCTCACTGTCCCTCCGACCACGAGCAGCGCCAGGCCGCGCTTGCGGAAGCCCTGGAGCAGCGCGTCCTGGTGCTCGACGGCGCGACGGGCACGGCTCTCCAAGGCGTCCGGCTGACCGCCGAGGACTTCGGCGGGCCCGAGCTCGAAGGCTGTAACGAGAACCTCTGCCGCACGCGGCCGGATGTCGTGGCGGGCGTCCACGAGGGGTACCTGGCCGCGGGCTGCGACATCGTGGAGACCAACTCGTTCGGTTCGACGCCGCTGGTGCTCGCGGAATACGACCTCGCCGAGCGCGCGTTCGACCTCTCCCGGCGCTCGGCGGCGATCGCGCGCGAGGTCTGCGCGCGCTTCGACGAACCCGGCCGCACGCGCTTCGTGTGCGGCTCCATGGGCCCGACGACCAAGGCGATTTCGGTCACCGGCGGGATCACGTTCGAGGAGCTCTGCGACCACTTCCAGGTGCAGGGCCTCGGCCTGATGGCGGGCGGCGCCGACTACCTGCTGCTCGAGACCTGTCAGGACACGCGCAACATCAAGGCGGGGCTGATCGGGCTCGAGCGGGCCTTCGCGCAGGCGGGTTGGCGCGTGCCGGTCGCCGTCTCGGTGACCATCGAGACCACCGGCACGATGCTCGCGGGCCAGGACGCCGAGGCGCTCGCGATCTCGTTGCTGCACGCCGACCTGCTCTACGTCGGGCTGAATTGCGCGACCGGACCCGAGCTGATGCGCGATCACCTGCGCACGTTCTCCGAGCTCAGCCGCACGCGCGTGGCCTGCGTGCCGAACGCGGGGCTGCCGGACGAGGACGGGCGCTACGGCGAGAGTCCGGAGCAGTTCCGCCAGGTGTTCACGTCGTTCCTGGACGAGGGTTGGCTCAACCTGGTGGGCGGTTGCTGCGGCACCACCGCCGCCCATATCGCGGCGCTCACGGAGGTCGCGCGCGGCCGGCGGCCGCGAGCGATTCCGCATCACCAGCGCGCTCTAGTCTCCGGTCTCGAGGCGGTGGAGCTCATCGAGGACAACCGGCCGTTGCTGGTCGGGGAGCGCAGCAACGTGCTGGGCTCGCGTCAGTTCAAGCGCCTGATCGCGGCCGGCGAGATGGAGCAGGCCGCCGAGATCGCGCGCGCCCAGGTGCGCGGCGGCGCGCAGATCCTCGACGTCTGTCTGCAGGACCCGGACCGCGACGAAATCGCCGACGTCGAGGGTTTCCTCGACCGCCTGGTGCGGCTGGTGAAAGTGCCGTTGATGATCGATTCGACCGACGCCGTCGTCATGGAACGCGCGCTCACGTACTGCCAAGGCAAGTCGGTGCTGAACTCGATCAATCTCGAGGACGGTCGCCATCGTTTCGAGGCCGTGGTGCCGCTGGCGCGGCGCTTCGGCGCGGCACTGGTGGTGGGCACGATCGACGAGCAGGGCATGGCGGTCACCGTCGAGCGCAAGCTCGAGGTGGCGCGGCGCAGTTACTCCATTTTGGTCGAGGAAATGGGCGTCGAGCCGGCCGACATCTGGTGGGACGCGCTGGTCTTCCCGTGCGGCACCGGGGACGCCGCCTATCTCGGCTCGGCGGCGCAGACCGTCGACGGCATCCGCGCTCTGAAGAAGGAGTTCCCGCTCACCAAGACCGTGCTCGGGGTCTCGAACGTCAGCTTCGGCCTGCCGCCGGCGGGGCGCGAGGTCCTGAACTCGGTGTTCCTCTACCACTGCACGCAGGCGGGACTGGACGCCGCGATCGTCAACACCGAGCGCCTGGCGCGCTATGCCGAGATTCCGGCCGACGAACGGCGCCTCGCGGAATCGCTGATCTTCCTGCCGCTCGGCGAGGTGGCGACGGGCGAGGCCGCCGTCGCGGCCTTCACCGTGCACTTCCGCGAGCGCGCGACAGTGGCGGCGACGCCGCGTGCGGACCTGCCGCTCGAGGAGCGTCTGGCGCGGGCCGTGATCGAGGGGTCCAAGGTGGGCCTCGAGGCCGATCTCGCGGCCGCGCTCGGGGACGCGCGCTGGCCACTGCCGCTCGACATCATCAACGGTCCGCTGATGACCGGCATGCGCGAGGTCGGCCGACTGTTCAACGACAATCAGTTGATCGTGGCGGAGGTGCTGCAGAGCGCCGAAGTGATGAAGGCCGCCGTGGCCTTCCTGGAGCCGCACATGGAACGCGCCGCCGACTCGAGCCGCGGCAAGGTGCTGCTCGCCACCGTCAAGGGCGACGTGCACGACATCGGCAAGAACCTGGTGGACATCGTGCTGTCGAACAACGGCTTCACGGTGGTGAACCTCGGCATCAAGGTGCCGAGCGAGCAGTTGATCCAGGGGGTGCGCGAGCACCGGCCGGATGTGATCGGACTCTCCGGGTTGCTGGTGAAGAGCGCGCAGCAAATGGTGCTCACGGCCGGCGACTTCGCGGCGGTCGGCATCGACACGCCGCTGCTGGTCGGCGGCGCCGCGCTCACGCGGCGGTTCACGCACCGCAAGATCGCGGCCGCGTACGGTGGCTTGTGCACGTACGCGCGCGACGCGATGCACGGCCTGCGTCTGGTCGAGCAGCTGACCGATCCGGCCCAGCGCCCGGCGCTGGAGAGCGAGGTCTCGCGGTTGCTCGCCGCCGATGCCGTGGACGCGCCGGTCGAAACCGAACGCGAAGCGGCTGCGGGGCCCGATCGCCCGGTCGAGGTGCGGCGCGACCTGCCGGCGCCGCCGCCGCCGGATCTCGATCGTCACACGGCGACGCTCGACTTGGACGCCGTGTGGGGGGAGCTCAATCCGCAGATGCTCTTTGGCAAGCACCTCGGGTTGCGCGGGTCGGTGGTCCGTCTGCGCGAGCAAGGCGACGAGAAGCTGGCGCGACTCGAGAGCTTGATCGCCGAGCTGCAGGACGTGGCACGGGACGGCGCCATGACCGCCCGAGCGGTGTGGCGCTTCTTCCCGGCGACGAGTAGCGGCAACCGCTTGACGCTTTGGGATCCGCAGAGCGGCGACGAGGCCGCGAGCTGGGACCTGCCGCGTCAGGCCGGCGCGCACGGCCTCTGCCTGTCCGACTACGTGTTGGCGAGCGATCACGTCGCGTTGTTCGTTACCACCGCCGGAGCGGGCGTCCGGGAACGGGTCGAGGCCTGGAAGCACGCCGGTGAGTACCTGAAGAGCCACGCCTTCGCCGCGCTCGCGCTCGAGACGGCCGAGGCCGCGGCCGAGTGGCTGCATCGCAAGCTGCGCAACGATTGGGGATTCCCGGACGGCCCGGAGGTCGGGCTGCAGGACCGCTTGCAGGCCCGGTACCGCGGCAAGCGTTACAGCTTCGGCTATCCGGCCTGTCCGGACCTTGCGGGGCAACGGCAACTCTTCGCGGCCCTACGCCCGGAGGAAATCGGAGTCGAGCTCACCGAGGGCGACATGATGGATCCCGAGGCGAGCGTCTCGGCGCTCGTCTTCCACCATCCGGAGGCGCGGTACTTCGGCGTATAGACGAGCGGCTATGCTCTTTTGACATTGTTGCCGCTCCGCGAAATACTTAGAGTGCGGTGGCGAATATCGTGGCGGCGTCCAGATTTTCTGGAGGTTCCGCGAATGGAGCGCTCTATGAGGCCGGGATCGGTTGCACGTCTATACATTGGGAGCCTTCTCCTTGCGGGGTTGGTGTGTCCGGACGGGTCTCCTGCGCACGCCGCAAGTACAGGGTCTGCCGACCTCTTCATGCCGCAAGGAAGTGGGACGCCCCGGGCGAGCGGTGACTTCATCACGTCCAACAACGGCGGCGGCCTGAACACGCTGTACCACTACTTCATCGAGGTCCCGCCGGGGCTGGCGCGCCTGCGCATCCAGCTCTACGACGCGGACATCGGCGCTGGTGGCGCGGGCGAGGCAGCGGCTCAACGAGATCGCGGTCGTGGCAACGCAGGCTCCTTCTCGCCGACTACTGCCAACTATTCGCTGGTGGATCCTTCGGGAGCTAGCCGCCTCGTGCAGTTCACGGTGGGTAACACTACGCAGCCGGCTGGGGCCGATGCCGCCTGGCTGACCCTCTTCGACGGGCAAGGCCGCAGCGTCGCCGACAATTTCGGCACGGTTGCGTTTACCAACAACGACGGCACCAACAACTGGTCCGCGGCATGGGTAGAGACCGACGGCGGCGGCGCAGGCGCCGCGACAGGCGCGGTTCTGGTCACCGGCGGGCAGCTGCGGATTCGCGACAACGTAACCGGGGTGCCGGCGCTCGCACGACAGGCGGATCTCAGCGCGACGGGATTGAATCTTTCCACCGCCTGGTTCAGTTTCGACTGGGGAACCTCCGGCAACCTGCAAGCTGGAGATTCGATCGACGTCGACGTATCCAGCAATGGGGGCACGAGCTACACCACGATCGACACGATTACGAATACGAGCACCGGCACACACCGGGACTACAACATCTCTTCGTTCATCGCCAACAACACCCGCATCCGCTTCATCGTGAACGGCGGCCTGAACAACAACAATCGCTATTTCTCGTTCGACAACGTGCAGATCCACGATGGTGGCGCCATCACCGCCGGCCACTGGGACCTGCGTATCGACGAGACCTCGGCAGTCACGACCGGGGATGACATCAACGCACTCGGTGTGCGTGCCGACGACGGCGATGCAACCAGCGGCGGTACCGAGATCCCCGTGTACTACGACTCGGTCGCGCAGTACGGCAACAACCCGCCCGCGACTGGTCAGACTTCTCGCGACTATCGGCACTATCCCTATTTCACGGGTGGCTGCACGGCGCGCGAGAACGACTTCGACTACGACAGCAATCAAACGGACAACGTCGGCACCATCGCCTTCACGAGCCGCAGCACGGCGACTACGCAGTCCATCGTCAACAACACGCTTTCGCAGAACAATGTGTGGAAGCAGAACACCATCAATGGCTGGACTACCGACACTGACTCGACGGACTACGGTATCTGGCAGATGGATCTGACGATCAGCTCGTACAACGACCCGGGATCCGGAATCAACGGCAACTATACCGACGTCTACGTGGGAAACTCGGCAGTGGCTGGCACGCCGACGGCGAATCCGATCACCAGTAACGTGTTCCGGGTGTATCTGCCGACGGACGCGGGTGCGGCGCCGAGCAAGCCGTACGTCGAGCAACTCGTGCGCCACTCCGGGTGTGCGACTCCCGGCCCCAACCCACCGCAGGTTGGACAGACGTCTTGCTTCACGGTCACTGTGCGAGTGGTCAATCCGACCGCACAGTCGATCGACTTTTCGGCGTCCAACTTGGTGACGGCGACGATTCCAGGCGCGGGTGCGACGTACCAAGGGAACGCCCTCGTCGGCCAAGGGAGCGTGACTACCCAGCCCGCGGTCGGTGGCACGGGAGCCATCTCCTGGAACCCGGGGACGGTGGCGGCGGGCGCGACCACGATCTTGAAGTACCAGGTCAACGTGCTGCCGACGTCGGCCGGCCAGCGGATACCGGTCACCGGGACGGTCGGCGCCGGCACCGGCACGACGGCCCGTTATGTCGACGAAACGGGAAACACGACGCAAGCGAGAGCAACCTATACCTTCGGTCAACTGTGCGAGCTCGCCGTCACCGCGGGCCTGGTGACGCCGGCCGTGGTCGCGGACGTGCGCGCGACCTCCTCGAGCCGCGGCGGCGTGATGCTCGAATGGAACACCGTCTCCGAGGTCGGCACGGTGTCGTTCGACGTTCTGCGTTGGGATGCCGGGACCAAGCGGTACCTAAAGGTGAACGAGCGCCCGTTGCCGGCTCTGCTCGGACAGCCGCAGGGCGGTCACTATCGCTACCTCGACGCGTCGGCGTCGAAGGCCGTCGTGAACAGCTACTTGCTGGTGGAGTACGAAGCGAGCGGTGCGACGCGCCAACATGGGCCGTTCCGCGTCGCGGTTGCCCGTCAGCCAGTGGCCGCCTCGGCTGCCGCCGCTGCGGAAAACGCGCTCGGCGATGGCGACTTCTCCAGTTCCGCCAAACCGCGACAGGCGGCGCTCACGGCTCGCGCTGCGGCGGTGGCCAAGGCGGGCGGCAAAGCGCTTCCCGTGCTCGGTTCGACGCAGGTGATGGTGGGTGTCCGGGACAGCGGCGTGTATCGGATCGGCGCGGACGACATCTCGACCATCATCGGTCTGCCGTTCGCCAACGTGCGCAAGGACATCGCCAACCACACGTTCCGCCTGACCTTGCTCGGTGCGGAAGTGGGGTGGATCCCCGGCGCGGACTACAACTCGATCCTCTTCTACGGCCAGCCGAGCAGCAGCCCGTTCGCGGCCGAGAATGTCTACCTGCTGAAGCGCCGCAACGGCACCCCGCCGGCGGCAGCGGCGAATCTCGGTGCTACGCCGGGCTCGAGCGCGACCGTGCGAGCCGCGGTGCACGCGGAGGAGCAGAAGCTCGCGGCGACCGTCGTCTCCACGGATCCGCAGGCCGACTTCTGGTTCTGGGACTACGTGCAGGCCGGCGCCGGAGCGAAGTCGTTCGCGCTGAACCTGCCCGGCGCGGTGAGCGCCGGCGACAGCGCGCACCTGCACGTTGCTCTGCACGGTGCTACCAGCACCGGCGTGACCGACGAGCACCACGCGGTCGTCAGCCTGAACGGCTTCGAGATCGGTGAGGTGCGCTGGACCGGTCTGGACGCCGCGGCGGGCGACTTCGACGTGTCCGAATCCGTCCTCCAGCCAGGCACGAATTCGGTTGCCATCACTGGAGTCCTGGACTCGGGCGCACCGTACAGCTTCTTCTACCTCGACTCGATCGACGCCGCCTACGATCGCAGTCCGCTGGCCGATGCCGACAGCCTGGCCTTCGCCGGCGACGGCTTCACGCCGGTGACGATCACCGGCTTCTCGTCGCCGCGCATCACGGTCCTGGACGTGACGGATCCGGCGGCGCCGTTCCCGGTGGCGGCCACGATCGACCTGCGCCGGGTGGGCTCGACGGTTTCGCTGGTGCCGACCGCCGGCGCTCGCTACCTCGCGTTCGCCGACTCGGCGGTGCGGGCTCCGGCGTGGCTCGGAGGCATGCCGGAGAGCACGCTGCTCGATGGGTCGCACGCCGCCGACGAGGTTATCCTGGTTCCCGACGCGTTGGTTTCGGCGGTGCAGCCTCTGGTGGATTGGCGACGTTCCCAGGGACTGAAGGTAGAGGTCGTGACCCTTCAGGACGTCTGGAACGCCTTCAACTTCGGCATGCCCGATCCGGCTGCGTTGCGCGATTTCCTGGCCGCCACGCGCTCGAGCTGGAGCGCCGCACCGCGATTCGTGCTGCTCGCCGCGGGCGGGACGTTCGACTACCGGGACTACCTCGGCTACGGCGGCAACCTGCTGCCGCCGATGATGATTTCGACTGACCACGGACTGTTCGCTTCGGATGCCGCGATTGCGGATTTCGATGGCGATGGTGTTGCGGACATGGAGGTCGGCCGCCTGCCGGCCAACTCGCCGTCCGAGCTTTCGGCGATGGTGAACAAGATCATCGGGTACGAATCGACGGCGTACGGCCCATGGGTCGGTCGGGCGCTGTTGCTCGCCGACGCCGACGCGCAGACGGATTTCGTGGCCGATTCGCACGCCATGACCGACGTCCTTCCCGGCACCTACGACAAGAACCGCTTCGAGCTCGATACCGAGCCGGTCCAGCAGGCCCACGATCGCCTGCTGGCAGCGTTCAGCGGCGGCGCGGCGGTGCTGAACTACGTCGGGCACAGCGGTCTCGATCGCTTGTCGGCGCAGGGTCTCCTGCTTTCCGACGACGTGCCGGCTCTTGCCAACGGCCTGCAGACGCCGGTCGTCACGGCGTTCACCTGTGTGGTGAACCGCTTCGAGGTACCCGGATTCCAGCCGATCGGCGCGCAGCTCGCCCGTCGTCAACAGGGCGGCGCGGTCGCGGTCCTTGCGCCGAGCGGAGAATCGCAGACGGCGATCGGGCGGCAGTTCGGCCGGGCGTTCTACGGCGCCTGGAGCAGCGACATTGCCCGGCTCGGAGACGTGATTCAGCGCGCGCGTCGGAGCGTCGAGGGAATGGACGGCGCCAGCGGCTCGTTACCGGTATACAACCTCCTGGGCGATCCGGCCCTTCTGCTGCGACGCCCGCTGCCGGTCTCGTCGGCGCCCTCGGGGCGCCGCTCCGGCAAGGAGTGAGCCGATAAGGTCGATGCCCGGCCGGCTTTGCGGTCGGCGGGGCTGCCGACTGGCCAAACTTGTCACCCTGACCGCCGCGCCAGGGAGCTCTTCCGGGGCATTCTTCCGGCCCAGTGCCCGGATAGGGACTGATTTTTCTGTGTTTACGGCCGCGACGCCGGGCAGTTCGCGAGCATGATTCTTGCTGGATCGTGCATGATGACGCCGTCCGTACTGTGCGTTCGGAGCTTTGGGAGGGTGCCTTGTATTCATTTCGAAGCCTGACTTCTGGCCTTCTGGTCGTGGGCGCCCTGGTCTCGGCGGCGCCTGGAGCTGCGCAGCTCTGCGCCATTCCGGGCCGCGACGGCAGCGGTTCGATCACCGGCATCGTGAACACGTACTACCCGGGAACCGGGACACCGGCGGCCGGAGCGGCCAGGAGCTCGCCGTAGGGCAAGGCGTCCGGATCGACCGCCGCTGGAGCGAAGCCGACGCTCTCGCTGCCGTCCCCGATGGGGAACGAGCGCGTGGGAAGCACAGCCGGTGCGGATGTGGACGCGGAATCACTTGGAGGGGGATAGGGGAGCTCGCGTGCGAACGCGGGGAGCGCGGAGGAGAGCAGCAGGGTTGACCCTGCAACTACGGCAACGATTGCACGACGCGCATGCTGCAACATGCGGCGCCGCGCCTCGGCGCGGTGAGCCATCTATTCGGTTCCTTCCCTCGTCGTGGAGCACGGACCGGTCGACATTGCGGATCGACCGGCAGACCCCCGCGGAGCCCCACGATGTCGTCAGCGCCGGCTGCAATCGCCCCCCGGCGACATGCCAGCCTGCCGGCGCATTCGGTTCGTTTCACGGTTCCGGAGGTACGGCAAGGTAGACCGAAGTGACGACTGCAACGTCATTCCGCTACGTCTGCCCCGAAACTGTGAGGCCGGCATCGTAGCATGCGACAACATT
>WBZN01001282.1_pt1 | contig 15634 bp, 15 predicted proteins | sample 5204281 | NCBI WGS metagenome assembly WBZN01 (sample SAMN12344347, study PRJNA552823) | activated sludge metagenome | biome: Activated sludge suspended growth; feature: Nitrification reactor; material: Wastewater; isolation source: activated sludge from nitrification reactor of wastewater...
TCTCGTCTGCGTTTTTCGGCCGCGCCCGCTGAATTTCCTCGCGAGTGACGACATTGACCGAGCCCGCGATCTCCTTCACCGACTCCTGATCCGGCTCGTTTCGTTCATGCACGTCTTTCACCATCACTTCGGGAATCTTCACCGGCTTCGCCTTCGGCGATTCCTTCGGCTCGGCAGCCGCGTTCTTTTCCTCTACGCTGGCCCCTTCATCGGATACATGCTGGTCTGGAACAGACGTCTCAATCCCTTGAGCCTGCACAAGGGTACTCCAGCTACAACCAAGTCCTATCGCCAACACCCACACAGCCCCTCCACCCATGCCCCAGATACGTCCCGCCATGATTCTGTGTTCTCCCCATTCATTGACGCACGCTGATCAGATAGACACACCACACAGTAAAAAGCCCAAGACCCTGTTCAGGGTCTTGGGCTCCGGACACCCGCGGTCCTCTGGCCTCTACACAATGGCTTGCTCAGGAATGAATTAGTTGACGACTATCGCCGGCGGCCTCCCCGCGATCGCATCGAAAGCAATGGTGACGAGACGCCGGCAGCGCTTGCACTTGATTTCAATCCCCTGTTCGGCCCATCGAGCCATCAGCTGTCCACACCGGCAACGCACATCGTCGCAAGTCAGAATCCGTGTAGTTTCCCGCTTCATGCTGTTCGTCATGCCAGTTCCTCCGCCGACGGGTTTCTCTGCCGTCGTTCTCGATGACCTGCCGAGTTTATTTAAAGGCGATTCGTTTGAGTTCAACCGCCGGTAATTCGACCTCGCCAAAATCCGACTGCCCCTTAAAACTCCCGGCTATTGCCAGGGTGAACTCTCCGGCCTTGCCGTCGTTCAACGTAATCGACACAGCCGGCGGCGTCCCGTTACCGGACGGTTTCACATCGATCGTCTTAATGACATCGAACTTGATTTTGACTGTCGCGGTTCCGCGTTTGACCGGCACTTCTTTGAGCTCGTGCGGCACGAACGCGGTCTCGCTTATTTTCTCTTCCCAGTAGAAGATGACACCGTGCACCTCGGTCTCCACACCTTTTGCATCCGTCGCGACCGCCTGAAAGGCCTTGTCGCCTTTTGGCTGAGCCAGGGCCGTCCCCGCCCCCAACCACAAGAGGCACGCGCTGCACAGTACCGCCTCCACCAATCTCTTTCGCACATGCTGCATGACATCATTCATGACGAAACTCCTTTGATCGCGTGAGATGACTTGCCGCTCCTTAACCCTCGAGCCGATAGGCGATCGGCACCAGAATAGTGATTTGGTCTTTCCCCAGCGGGTGTTTCAGGGCAAGCGGTGAGGCCTTCCGCAACACGGAGATGGCGTCTTGATCCAGCAAGCCGTGGCCGGAGCTTTCAGCGACCAAACATTCCAGAATCGTTCCGTCATGGCGGATCACCGCTTCCAGCACCACTTTGCCTTCCCACCGGCGCGCCCGCGCCTGCCTGGGGTACCGCTTCAATTGTTCGATCCGTGTCCACAACGATTCCGCTAACCAACCAAGATCCGCCGGCGCCGTCTCTCTCACCTCACGATGCGCGACTGCGCTCCGATGCGCCACCGCCAGCGCCGACACGACCGTATCCTGCGTCTCACTCAGGGAAGCCTTTGAGGTCACGACAGATGCCTCGGTCTCAACGACCGCCTGTGCGACGATAGCAGGCCGGTCCACTGCGGTCGCCAGAGCTTCATCAGGAACCGCCGACTCCTGAATCCCCCCTTCAGGCGACTGCGCCGTCGCCATCTCCGCCTCGACGGCGTGAACAGCATCGTGACGTTCCTGCCGCACGACCTCTTGCGCATGAGCCACTTGGGCTTCATGAACCGGCTGCGCGGTGACAGGCTGTACCTCTGTCACGACCGCCTGGCGTTCCAGAGGGGCGGATCGTTCAATGGCCCGCGGGGTGACTTGCGCGGACTGAACCGTTTGAACGACTGCCGTCCGCTCCACGGTCCGAGGAATCGAGGCCCGTGAAGAACGCGATGCCGGGCGAGTCGCAAGTTGTGCCTGTGTCGGCTTCGGAACTGACTCTTGCGGGGGGAGCGAATCGGCAGCGACAGGACTCGGCGGAGGCAACTGGTGCAATGCCACATCCCACCGGAAGGTGGCCGGTTGCAGATGCGGTTTGACATCCATCACGACCTGCATCGCGATAGCCACAAGGCCGCCATGCAGCACCAATGAGATCAACCACCCACCGTTGCGAGATCCCCGCACGTGCGCGATATCTCCTCTGAGCGCGACCCCCGACATTCACCCACTCCCCTCTCCCCGACAAACAACCAGGCCGCGGGGACCACAAATAAAAAGCCCAAAGCTGTCGTGATACAGCTTTGGGCTCTGACCGCAGGGGTCGTTGGCCTTATTCGAATGTTAAGCGAACCAGACGCATGATCCGCGTCATTGGCCAAGACTTCTTCCAGTTTTTCTGCCAGACAGTCTTGATAGCAATTCTCAATATCATGTTCGAGGACTGTTGTCAATGCGACTGTCTTCGCTCTTCCGACGGCGCACACCCCTTCAAACCATACGAGTGTTTATGCGGCGGGATGCGGAGAGGCCTCTCTGGCGCGGACCCATCGGAGTCGCAGACGGTCGAGAAGCAAATACATGACAGGAGTGGTGTAGAGCGTGAGAACCTGACTCACCAGCAAACCGCCCACGATGGCGATACCGAGCGGCCGCCGCAGCTCCGATCCGACCCCCATGCCCACGGCCAAGGGTAACGCACCCAGCAGGGCGGCTGCCGTGGTCATCATGATCGGACGAAACCGCAGCAGGCAGGCTTCGTAAATCGCCGCCTGGGGAGTTTTTCCTTCTCCCATTCGTTCACTCTGCAAGGCAAAATCGATCATCATGATGGCATTTTTTTTCACAATGCCGATCAGGAGCATGATCCCGATCAAGGCGATCATGCTCAGCTCCGACTTAAACAGCAGCAACGCCAGCAAGGCGCCCACGCCGGCGGAAGGCAAGGTCGAAAGGATCGTCAGAGGATGAATATAACTCTCGTAGAGAATCCCCAGCACGATATACACCGTGACCAACGCCGCCAGAATCAACCAGGGCTGATTCTCAACAGACGATTGAAAGGCTTTGGCCGTTCCCTGAAATGTCCCGCGCACACTCGCCGGCAAGCCGATGTCGCGCATCGCCAGATCGACAGCCGGCACCGCCTCACCCAACGACACGCCAGGAGCCATATTGAACGAGAGCGTCACTGAAGGAAATTGGCCCTGATGATTGACGGACAGGATGGTATTGGTCGGCTCATACCGAGTCACCGCGCTCAACGGCACTTGAGCACCGCTCGGAGAGCGGACATAAATCTCATGGAGCGCGGAGGGGTCCTGCCAGTATCGCGGAGCGACCTCCATCACCACATGGTACTGATTAAGTGGCGTATACATGATCGACACCTGGCGCTGGCCGAAGGCATCGTACAACGTATCGTCGATGAGTTGGGGGCTTAACCCCAGCCGGGATGCGGTCGCCCGATCGAATACCACTAGTGATTGCTGACCGCGATCCTGCTGATCGCTGTTGACATCGACGATTTCCGGCAACGTGCGCAACTTGCTCTCGACCTTCGGCGCCCAGGTGTTGAGTTCGGCAAGATCCATGCTCTGCAGCGTATATTGATATTGCGCGCTGCTGGCCCGCCCTCCGATCCGCAGGTCCTGAATGGCCTGCAGATAGGTGGGAGCGCCCGGCACCTTCGCCAGTTTTGGACGCAACCGGCCGATCACCTCGTCGGAACTGAGGCCGCGCTCTTCGAGTGGCTTCAGCGCAATAAACATCCTCCCCGTATTGGTCGTGCCGGCATGGCCCCCCCCGCCTGTGAAACCCGTGATACTCGCAACGGCCGGATCGCTCCGGATGATCTCCACCACTTCCGTGAGTTTCTGCCGCATCGCCTGAAAGGAAATATCCTGCGCCGCCTGAATATTTCCGAACAACCGGCCGGTATCCTGCTGAGGGAAAAACCCCTTGGGCACGAGGATGTACAGATACACGGTCAGCGCCATGGTACCGACCGTCACCGCCAGCATAATCCGCGGGTGCCGGAGGACCCAGGTTAAGCTGGTGGCATACCCATCCAGCATGACGTTGAATCCCCGCTCACTCATGCGATACCACCAGCCATGAACACGGATTGGTTCCGACTTCAGCACGCGCGCACACAGCATAGGAATCGTCGTGAGGGAGACAACCAGGGACACCAGAATCGCCACCGACAGCGTGACGGCAAACTCTCGAAACAGCCGGCCCAGCATCCCGCCCATCAGAAAGATCGGGATGAACACTGCGACCAGTGAGAGGGTCATCGAGACGACCGTAAAAGCAATATCCTTGGCGCCCCGCAAGGCCGCCTCCATTGCCGCCACCCCCTGCTCTCGGTATCGCGTAATATTTTCCAGCACCACGATCGCGTCGTCCACCACGAACCCCGTCGCAATCGTAAGCGCCATGAGTGACAGATTGTCGAGGCTGTACCCAAGCACGTACATGGCACCAAACGTGGAAATCAGCGACACGGGAACGGCCACCGCCGGGATCACGGTGGCGCGCAGATCGCGGAGGAACGCAAACACCACCAGAATCACCAGGGCCACCGAAATGGCCAGGGTCCGTTCGACGTCGTGCAACGATGCGCGAATGACGGGCGTGCGATCCATCACGATCGACAGGGCCATGCTGCCCGGCAGGGACGCGTCCAATTGAGGCAGGCGTGCCCGGAGACGATCCACGGTGTCGATGATATTCGCGCCGGCCTGCCGATAGATGATCACCAGGACTGCTGGCGTCCCGTTCGTGACACCCATGGTCCGTAGATCTTCTACCGAGGACTCCACCGCCGCCACATCGGACAGCTGCACGGCGCGCCCGTTTCGATAGGCGACGATCACCGGCAGATACTCCTCAGCCTTGTGCAGCTGATCGTTGGTCCTGATCTCCCAGGTGTGATCATCGGCCGTCAGCTGCCCTTTCGGACGATTCACATTGGTGCTGTTGAGGACCTGACGCACCTCTCCCAGCCCGATGCCGTACTTATTCAACGCGGTGGGATTGAGATCCACCCGAATCGCCGGCAACGATCCTCCGCCCACGGCCACCTGTCCCACGCCTTCCACCTGTGACAGTTTCTGCTGCAAGATGCTCGACGCCGCATCGTACATTTGCCCACGGGTGACGAGGTCGGACGTGATGGCCAAAATGAGAATGGGTCCGTCGGCAGGATTGACCTTGCTGTACCTGGGCGCATTCGGCAGATTTGGCGGGAGATCGGCCCGGGCGGCATTGATCGCCGCTTGCACATCCCGCGCGGCGCCGTCGATATCACGGTTGAGCTCAAATTGGAGGGTCACGTTGGTTCCGCCGATTGTGCTGGTGGACGTCATCTCCGTGACACCGGCAATACGAGTGAACTGGCGCTCCAACGGAGCGGCCACGGAAGAGGCCATCGTCTCGGGACTGGCTCCCGGTAACGATGCCGACACGTTGATTGTCGGAAACTCGACCTGCGGAAGCGAGGCCACCGGCAGAAAGGGAAAGGCCACCATCCCGACCAACGTCGCGCCGATCGTGAGGAGTGTGGTCCCCACGGGGCGCCGGACAAACGGAGCCGACAGGTTCATGGCGGACCTATCGGCACAGCGTTCCCCACCGTGGCCTGCCCCGGGGTGCGGCGGAAACGGGCCGCCAGCCGATCCAGGGCGAGATACACGACCGGTGTGGTGTACAGCGTCAGCAGCTGGCTCAAAACCAGTCCGCCGACGATCGCGATGCCCAGGGGACGCCGCAGCTCCGAGCCGACCCCTGCCCCCATCGCCAGCGGTAACGCTCCGAAGAGCGCCGCCATGGTCGTCATCATGATGGGACGGAAGCGCAGGAGTCCGGCTTCATAAATGGCCTGTTCCGGCGGCTTCCCCTCCGTGCGCTCGGCGTCCAGCGCAAAATCAATCATCATGATCGCGTTCTTCTTCACGATTCCAATCAGCAAAATAATGCCGATCAATGCGATGATGCTGAATTCCATCCGGAACAGCATCAGGGCCAGCAGCGCGCCCACGCCGGCGGAAGGCAGGGTCGAAAGAATCGTGAGCGGATGGATGTAGCTCTCGTACAAGATACCGAGCACGAGATACACCGTGATCAAGGCAGCCAGGATCAGCAGCGGTTCATGTTCCAGCGAATTCTGAAACGCTTGCGCCGCGCCCTGAAAACTCCCGCGGATACTGGCGGGAAGGCCCAACTCCTGAGTGACATGACGAATCGCCTCCACCGCCTCGCCAAGAGAGCCGTTGGGCGCAAGGTTGAAGGAGATCGTCACCGCTGGAAACTGACCTTGACGGCTGATGACGAGGGGCACGGTGGTATCCGTGACTCGGGTGAAGACGTTCAACGGCACGGATCCGCCTGTTCCACGCACCTCCAACGCCTGCAGCGCTTCCGGTCCCTTCTGAAATTCCGGCATCACCTCCAGAATGACGCGATACTGATTCAACTGCGTAAAGATGGTCGACACCTGGCGCTGGCCGAACGCATCGTACAGGGTATCCGTGATGAGTTGCGGCGTGATCCCCATGCGCGAGGCCGTATTGCGGTCGATTTCCACGAGAGAGGCCAGTCCAAAATTCTGCTGATCGCTGCTGACATCGCGCAGTTCAGGTCGAAGCTGCAGACTCTCCAGCAGCTTCGGGGCCCAGCGCTTCAACTCCTCCGGGTCGGCATCTTCCAGCGTATATTGAAATTGCGTCCGGCTCACCCGATCCTCCACCATCAGGTCCTGCACCGGCTGCATGTGCAAGGTCATGCCGTTGACCGCAGCCACGCGTGATTCCAGCCGTCTGATGATGTCGCCGGCGCCGGCCAAGCGCTCCCCCAGCGGCTTCAAATTGATGTAGATGCGCCCGCTATTGAGTGTCGTGTTCGTTCCGTCCACCCCGATGAACGACGTGAGGCTGTCCACGGCCGGCTCCTCCAGAATAACGCGAGCCAGGGCCTGCTGCCGTTCCGCCATGGCGCCAAACGACACCGTTTGCGGCCCCTCCGTGATGCCGAGAATGACGCCCGTGTCCTGGAGCGGGAAGAACCCCTTGGGAATCAGAACATACAGCCCGACCGTCACCACCAATGTAGCGCCCGTGACGGCCAGCGTCGCCGGCTGACGCCGCAGCACCCACTGCAGACTTGTTCCATAACCCGCGATAATGTGATCCAACACCCGCTGCGAGGCCCGCGACAAGGGCCCGGGCCGTTCCTCCCGCCGCTCGCGCAAAAGCCTGGCGCACATCATTGGCGTCAGGGTGAGGGACACCACCGCCGAAATGAGAATGGTGATACTCAGCGTCACGGCGAACTCCCGGAACAACCGCCCGACCACATCGCCCATGAACAACAAGGGAATCAGCACCGCGATCAGGGAGACCGTCAACGACAGGATGGTGAACGCAATCTGCTTCGATCCTTTCAGCGCGGCCTGGAGTGGCGACTCTCCCCGTTCGATATAGCGCGCAATGTTTTCAATCATGACGATGGCATCGTCCACCACGAAGCCCGTGGAGATCGTCAGCGCCATCAAGGTCAGATTGTTCAGGCTGAACTCCATGAGGTACATGACGCCGAAGGTTCCGATCAGGGACAGAGGCACCGCCACCGCCGGAATCAGCGTGGCGGGCAATGTGCGGAGGAACAAAAAAATCACCAGGATCACGAGGGCCACCGCCAGCGCCAGTTCAACCTGCACATCGCGGACGGTCGCGCGAATCGAGGTCGTGCGGTCAGTCAACACCGAGACCTGGACCGAGGAGGGCAAGGTTCCCTGCAGTTGCGGCAGCAACTTCTTCACCCGGTCGACCACTTCAATGACATTCGTCCCCGGCTGACGCTGAATGTTGACGATCACCGCCGGCGTCTCGTTCATCCAGGCGGCCTGCTTGGTATTCTCGACATCGTCGATCACATCGGCGACCTCCGACAGCCGCACCGGAGCGCCATTGCGGTAGGCGACAATCAACGCCTTGTAGTCCTTGCCGGCAAATAACTGGTCCGTCGCGTTGATGATCGACGCGCGGCGCGGCCCGTCGAAACCGCCTTTCGCTTGGTTGACATTGGCGGCCGCCACCACGTCGCGGAGATCCTCCAGCGTCAAGCCGTAGGCGGCTAATGCGCGAGGATTCGCCTGAATGCGCACAGCGGGACGCTGTCCCCCGCTGATGCTCACCAGGCCGACACCGGACAATTGCGACACCTTCTGCGCAAAGCGGGTTTCCGCGAAATCCCGCACTTGCGACAGGGGCAAGGTCGCTGAGGTTAAAGCCACGGTGAGGATCGGCGCGTCGGCGGGATTGACCTTGCTATAGATAGGCGGCGCGGGAAGATCCCGGGGCAAAAACGTGGCCGCCGAATTCATGGCCGCCTGCACTTCCTGCTCGGCCACATCCAAATCGATGTCGAGACTGAATTGGAGGGTCACGACCGAACTGCCTCCGGAACTGGTTGAAGTCATCTGGTTGAGTCCGGGCATTTGCCCGAGCTGCCGTTCCAGCGGAGCTGTAATGGAGGAGGTCATCACGTCCGGCCCGGCGCCGGGATAAAACGTCAGCACCTGAATGGTGGGGTAATCAACTTGAGGAAGCGCGGAAACCGGCAGGTGGCGATACGCCAGCGCTCCGGCCATCAGAATCGCGATCATCGTCAGAACCGTGGCCACCGGCCGCACGATGAACAACCGCGAGGGATTCACGTGCGCGTCCCTTGTTTTTTCCGCTCCCCTCCGGTCGGCGGATTCTCCTGGCTGGTCGGAACCGCCCCGCCCGCTGGCCGCATCTCAACCTTGCTGCCCTCGCGCAACTTTTCCGTTCCATCCACCACGACGGTTTCGCCTGATGCCAGTCCGGTGTCGATGGAGGTGTCTTCGCCCTGCGCCACACCCACAGTTACCGGGCGCACGCTGACCGTCTGTTCCGCCTCGTTGACTACATACACAAATGTTCCCTTGGGGCCGCGTTGAATCGCTGCGGACGGCACTATAGTCGCACCGTGCTTGATGTCGAGCAGCAGACGGGCATTGACGAACTGATTGGGAAAGAGCGCACTGTCGTCGTTCGGAAACACCGCCTTCAGGCGGACGGTCCCGGTGGTCGGATCGATTTGATTGTCGACGGTGAGCAGCGTCCCCGTAGCCAATTTGCGTTTTTGCTCGCGGTCGAATGCCTCCACAACGAGTGGCTTCCCGCCCTTGAGCCGCTCAAACACGGCAGGCAGGTGATCTTCCGCCAACGCGAACACGACGGTAATCGGTTGCAATTGGGTAATCACCAGCAACCCATTGGGATCGTTCGCATGCACGATATTGCCCGCGTCCACGAGGCGCAACCCCACACGCCCGTCGATCGGCGCGGTAATGCTCGAATAGGTCAGCTGTAACTTGGCATTGTCGATCTGCCCTTGATCGGCTTTGACGATGCCCTCGTACTGACGGACCAGCGCCTCCTGGGTATCGAGCTGCTGCTTGGGAATGAAGTTTTGCTTGTACAGGTCGCGATACCGCTCGAAATCCAATTGCGCATTTTTCAACTGCGCCTGATCGCGCGCCATTTGTCCCTGGGCCTGGACCAACTGCACTTCAAACGGGCGTGGGTCGATTTGCGCCAGCAATTCCCCGTTATGCACGAGCTGCCCTTCCTTGAAGAGCACGCGCATCAATTGACCGTCCACCCGACTTTTGACCGTGACCGTATTCATCGGAATGACGGAACCCAAGCCATTCAAATAAATATTGATCTCGCCGGTTTTTGCCGCCGCCGCCACGACCGGCGTATTCCGCGCGGCCACGGCTGGGCGCTTTTCCGATCGGCCTGGTTGCGCTTCGCCGGACCGGGTCATCAGGACGTACGCTCCCACCGCCAACAGGCAGGCTGCGGAGAGCCCGATCATCCACCGTTTCAGGAGCGTCGAAAATCTCATCGACTCTGCCATCGCCGCTATTCCTTCCGTCCCCCGGCATCCTACGCCTGCCGGACATGCTCGCAGGTCATACGCCAGGGCTGCTGAAGCTGCGCATGGAGCCCGGCGTAAGCCCGGACAAGCACGCCATCTGGAACCTCTGGCACACGCTCCGCCTGCACATGCACCGAGACAATCTTCAGCACATGGTGTTGATGCCGGGCGATCACGTCACGGCAGCGGGCGATGTCACCGCACAAGACTCGGTCGATACATTCGGCGTGATCGGACAGGAGTGCCTACACTCCTTGAAAGCGGGCCGTCCCCTCCACCGCAGTCTCGCCTTTAGCATCATACCCCATCCGCCCTCCGGACCACAGGCGTGGCCTCATATGATTCAAGTCGTGGGCAAACCGGCAGGGGTTACAAGCGTTTTGAAAAAAATCGGTCACGATCGGCTCCCGAGTCAAGTCCGTTCACCAGCGACTCTTATCTTTGCGTCACCGGTCTCTCTTCTGTCTCCAGCGCTTGTTGACGACGATACGCACCTGATCGGCCAAGGCCTGAGCCGCCCCGCTCCGGTACCCGCCTTTCTTCCATAACAGCCCGAGGCTCCGCCGAGGTGTGGGATGTTTGAGCGGAATGCCGCGAAGCCCGTCGTTTCCCTCCAAGCCCAGCGACAGTCGCGGGAGCACGGTCGCCAGCTTGCTGGTCTTCACCGTCGCGAGGATTCCTTCAATCGAATTCATTTCAACAGCCACCTTCGGCACAATGCCCGCCTGCTCGAAACTCGCGTTCAACAAACGGCGCGCGCAAAAGATATCCGGCAGAAGCACCAGGGGTTCGTCAGCCAGGGATGCCAATCGCAGGTGGCGACGTGTGGCGAAGTGATGCCGGGGCGAGGCGATCAAGACAAAATCCTCTTCAAACAGCGGCTGGCTCTCGATCCGGTCGGATCCCGCGGGAACGAACCCGATACCCAGTTCCAACAATCCGCTCTTCACGCCTGCTTCGATCTCCGGCCCGGACAGCTCATCAAGTTTGAGGGAGACCTGCGGATGCAGGGTCGAGAACCGGCCGACAATGTCAGGGACCAGATAGGCATTGACCGTTTGCACCACCCCGACGGCAAGGGCGCCTCGCTGCAGGCCTTCCTCTTCCGCAATGGCGACTTGAGCCAGCTCCATTTCCCGTAAGGCCCGCCGTGCATGTTCGCGAAAGATCGATCCGGCCCGCGTCAGTTGAACCGATCGTCCCACGCGGTCGAAGAGCGGCACCCCGACTTCCTGCTCCAGCTGTTTGATCTGCGCGGACAAGGCCGGTTGAGACACCGGAAGTCCCTCCGCCGCCTTGGTAAAATGCAAGGCGTCGGCGACCGCGAGAAAATAGCGAAGATGGCGAAATTCCATGCCACGTCATATCATAAGTGAAAGTGATTGATCTAATCAGAACAAACACTTTGACGCCTCAACCGGACAGGCACTAGGGTGAGACCGTTCACCCGAACGGCAGCCTCCCACGAGAGCGGAAGCGAACCACGTGCAGCAAATCATTGGCTTGATACGATCCATCCAGGTGGGGCTTCCTGAGCCCGGCCACCCGGAATGCCTTGAAGATCGGCCGCCACAACCGTGGACGACCGGTATCTTCAAGCATCCTGTTCGCGGGCCAATCCGCCTGCAGCCGCATAACCTGGACGGTGATGGCCAGGCAGATCTGGTTCACCATGGAGGCCTCGACAAGGCCGTATGCGTGTATCCATCCGAACACTGGTTTCACTGGGGCAGTATTCTGCCGCAGCAACAACTGATCGGCGGCGAGTTCGGTGAAAATTTCACGCTCGAAGGACTCACGGAAGCGGACGTCTGCATTGGAGACATTTTTTCAGTCGGGTCTGCCGTCGTCCAACTCTCTCAACCACGCCAGCCCTGCTGGAAGCTGGCCCGGCGCTGGCAGATCAAGGATCTGGCGGTGCAGGTTGAGCAGACCGGATTCACCGGGTGGTATTTTCGAGTCCTCCAAGAAGGACTCGTCGAATCAACTATCCCGCTGCGCCTGATAGATCGCCCATATCCTGAATGGACAGTCACCACGGCCAATCGGATCATGCATCATGAACGGGGAAATCAGAAGGCAGCTGAACATTTGAGCCTCTGCCCCCTCCTCTCCTCAAGTTGGCAACACACGTTGCGGCAACGTAGCCTGCAGCAGAACAGTCCGGCCCCGCAGCGCCGACAATTCGGCAATCCACACTCTTAACCATCACTCTTCCCGGGAGGTGTTATGACACGTCTAATCCTAGTTGCCTGCAGCCTGACCCTTGGCGCAACACTAGCCATGAGTTCCTGGTGCGCCGCCGAAAATCCGACCACCATCACTATCCTTTCTCCGCGCAACGGGGACTCCGTGCCGGAGACCTTTGACATCAAGTATGAAATTGTGAATGCACCGGAGGGCAACCACGCCCATGTCTATCTTGACGGCGCCTACCAAAAGGGATTCAAGGGCACGTTCACGAAAATGCCCAAAGGGGAACACACGATTACGGTCAAAATCGCCGATCACGATCACAAGGATGCAGGAACGGCGACAGACAGCGTTAAGGTGAAGGTCGGAGAATAAGCAGAGGGGTCGGCGGGTGACGAATCCTGCCCGACCCGACGACGTGTCGAAACATCGCACCGGCCGGGAGGGGCCAGACCAGGCCTCCTCCCCGCCACGACGCAGTGCCTATTGTCCGCCCTGTGTCGACGCACGGCTGGCCGAGCCTTGCAGATCCATTTCAAACATGACCGGACTGTCTGGGTTTTTCGGGTCGATCCGCATCGGCATCCGGTCGGCCGCCAGTTTCACCAGCGGGACCGCCACAATGTGGGGAGCCTTCTCCGATGGATTCGAATGGAGCGCAATACGAACACTCTTCGGCCGCTGGCTGGGAGCCACCTGGACGAGGACGTCCTTGCCCATGAATCCGACCAGCATGCCGCTTCCATCAGCCAGCTTGTGAACTTCATAGGCACTCGTAGCAGGAGACACCCGGTCAAGCGCGAGGTCGGGACTCTGCGTCACCAGGGCCAGCCCCAGGAATTTTGGCAGAATATAACCGAACGTCCCGGTCGGGGCTTGCGAAAACATCGTTTTTGAGGTCGATGCGCCCAATTCGGCCACTCCATTCTTGCTGCGCAACTGGCGACGCAGGTCCGCTTCACTCCCCGAAGCGTCAATGACCACCACTGCGGGGGCGGCTTTTTGAACTGGCAAGACCTCCGTCTTGCCTCCACCAGGACTCGTGCCTCCGCGTGCCGCGTTGAGAGGGGCCGGCAGAAGCCCCATGAGAAGGAACCCTACCAGGCCCGCGGCCGCAAGATATCTGAGCCGTGCATGGAACGTTAGTCGGGCGATGAAGTCACACATAGATGCTGGTCCTCCTGATCAAGCATAGCTGTCGTTCTGGAGGATTCTAAGAAGCCGCCTGACGAAAATCAAACAGGAAGGAAAGAAGCCGGATCACGGGTAGAAACTGATCCGGCGTCCGGCAATGGCCTGTGCCACCGACGCAAGGATCTGCTCCCGTTCGGCCGGTTTTTCCAGGAATTCCACAATGCCCTGCCGGCGCAGAGAAGAGGCCAATGATTCATCATGATAGCCGGTTAGGACGATGACCGGGAGGGACGGGTATTGGGCTCGAAAGTAGGTAATCGCCTCCACTCCATTGATCCGCGGCATACGGATATCGCAAATAATCGTATCGATCATCAGCGGATTGTCCCCGCTGTTGAGTACTTCAACCGCTTTGCCGCCATCGTCCGCCTCCTCCACGTCATACCCTGCCTGCGTCAGCGTCATGCGAAGCACACTTCGGATTGAGTCTTCGTCATCCACCACCAAAACCCGGCCCAGCCTGACCTTGTCACCCGTACTCACCCCGAACGGCCATGCCATTCCCATGGTGTCCCTCCCTTCGCCAGACGCATTCGTCCCTCTGTGTAACGATGCAAGGACAAGACCGTTGGACGCCGGGAAACGGCGCGCTCGCGATTCAACAGGTTAGCGTTCGATAGTTCTGACGCATCTACTGGCGAACCATTTCGGGTGGTGGAATCACACCACCTCGGTGCAAATGCACCATGGCTCAACGGAGAGCTTAGGGAGGCGGAGGTTAAAAAAATAGGGGAGACCTAGAGGCAACGGAAACCAGGCCGGTCCACCCCGCTCGTCGCCTGGGCGACAGCGTATCTCCACGGCTAACCCTGCCGGGGTGACCACCCGGAATTAACGAACGGCGCGTTCATTCAGGATGTCGGTATAGAGCCGACAATACCGTTTGGCCTGTTCCTCCAGAGAAACATGGCTGAGGGCATGTTGGCGACAGTTGGCCCCAAGCGCCCTTCGGCGTTCAGGGTTCTGTAACAGTTCCAACATGGCCGCACCCAATGCTCCGGCCTCGCGAGTCGAGACCAGCAAACCGGTCTGACGATGTTGAATCATGTCGGGAATACCTCCGACCTCAAAACCCACCGCCGGCGTCCCACAGGCCATCGATTCGAGGACCGTATTCGGAAGATTGTCCTGCAAGGAGGGAATGACCAGCACATCAGCCGCGCTATAGATGTTGGACAGCAATCGATCGCTGTTGATGTGTCCGAGGTAGGAATGCGAAATGTGATGCACCAGGTCAGAACTATTCTGGCCCACCGTGACAAGATGAAGATCCGGAATCCACCTCCCCTGCGTCCAATCATAGTCGACCAACACGGACTTTCCCCTCCAACCGGGAGAATCACTTTTGCCTGCTCCATAACAATCCCCATCGCCGACGGAAACAGGGAGGCGCTACGCACGCACCCTTGAACCTCCTTGTCAGATTCGACCTTCGACATGACAGAGTAGTGCCAGCCATGTTTTCTCAGGCCACCTCGAATGTTCCCTAACACATAGAGGCCCGACGAAAGGCGGCTCCGCTCATGTGGTGTTTATTTGGTCTCCACTGCGGTCCCATACACCTGCGTGCAGGCCCGGGAAAAGAGAATGAAGTATTGAAAGTACCCGTCTACCGTAACCTCCACCATCGCGTCCGCGAGGGGTTTCGTGCGCAGCGCATCCTCGACGGCATTGCGCATCTCGTTACCACCAGTCACGGGAATCAACCCCAGCAGATGGTACACACAATCCTGCCCGCGCACCTTCCCCAATTCCGTGTATCCACCCGGGGCGATTGGCTTGGTCGAAGGCGCAATCCCCCCGGGGTGATGCATGCACCCTGCGGTGAGGGCTCCCGCCGTCACTATTGCCGCCATCCAACCGCGCAGAGACCAGGTGTTCAAGAGTTGTCGCGTCATCATGACTCATTCCTTTCTTGCGCATCGCCTTTGCGGCATGCAGTGTGACATCCACGCCGGGAGAACCGTAGTGAGGATGTTTCAGGGAGTTCGTACGATAAGGAACCGGCGGAGTACCGCGAGCACGTTTGCTTCATCTTGCACAGATGCCGCTTCAGCCTCAACCCTAAATTGCGCAGGGTCCGGCATATGACCGAATGTGCGACAGGCTCCTAGAGGGGGCGCCGGAAATTCGGACAGTGTGTTAAGTGGAAGCCTGGCTTCACCCACACCACCGAGAGGTGGCAGACGAGAGGAGCGAGGCAATGAAACGAACGAGACGGAATCACGGGGCG
>WBZN01001284.1_pt1 | contig 15623 bp, 12 predicted proteins | sample 5204281 | NCBI WGS metagenome assembly WBZN01 (sample SAMN12344347, study PRJNA552823) | activated sludge metagenome | biome: Activated sludge suspended growth; feature: Nitrification reactor; material: Wastewater; isolation source: activated sludge from nitrification reactor of wastewater...
CACATACTTCTTGGTACCGCGTTTATCAAGCCGGTCGTTTTAGCAGACACGCTCGACTGGCTGGCTAAACATGGAGGAATGCCGGAAACGCCTGCAACAGCCAGCACTATTTCAAGCTCGAACGGAGCAATCAATCAGAAATCGTTCACTCAAAAAATCAGAAGTAAGTTCCACATTTAAATAGAACTAGCTAAGATCGTTTTTTCAGCGCACCAGGCTTATCGACGGGGTGTAGTCGACTTTGCCCAGTTCAAGCGCCACAGTTCCAAGCCCGGTATGGCAGTCGACGCAAGACCCATAGCTAAGTGGATTTTGGCAATTGCAACCTACGCTCCATGCATTATTGCCACATGAAAGATCATCACATGGGGGAGGAGCCGCAGGTACGGTGCCGAAGTGAAGTTTTGCACGCATCGACGATAAGGGTCTATTGAATCGGACTTCCTTGCGACATTTGCTGATCGCATATTCGATTAGCAGCGCAAAGGCGCCAGCTGCGTATATGTGACTCTTGGGCACAACTAAGTCCAGACCCTCCGCCACTAGCACGGCTCCCACCAGCGCAATGAAGCAAAAGGCGATGGTTCGGATGCGTGGGCGTGCTTGCAAAAATTCGCCAACAGCGTTGGTGCAGAACATCATCACGATAACGGACGCGATGATGGCTAGCATGATGGCGCGCATATCGTTAACCATGCCTACGGCAGTAATTACTGAATCCAACGAAAAGACGATGTCTAAAACAACTATTTGCACGATGCATTTTGCAATGTTTGCTTTAACCGGCTCAACTTTTTGCTTTTTCTTTTCTGCACATTCATTGTCGGAGTGGCACAATTCCAGACAACTTTTGATCACCAGAAACAGCCCACCACCTATCAAAACCAGATCGCGAGTGGAAATCTCATGCCCTGAAATCAAAAACAAAGATTTAGAAATGCCGATGAACCAGAATATTGCTCCCAGCAGCACGAAACGCATCAGCACAGCCAGAGACATTCCAGCCATACGAGCTCGTCGCTGAAATTGAACTGGCAATTTGGAAATCGTCAGCGCGTGAAAGATCACATTGTCGATGCCTAGAACAATTTCCAATCCAGTCAGTGTTAAAAAGGTCGTCCAGAATTCCGTTCGTAAAAACCAATCCATTCATCGTGCCTCGGATACCATTCGCTGGGCGCGAAGGTTCCAGCCAGCTCAGGTCATGAGCTCACAAAGAAGGTCAGAAATCGATCGCGTTTATACCAATATGCTGCCTGGTACAGACGAGTTGTCATATGTTAACAAAGTTGCAATTTTGTGTGGTCGGCTACTCGAATTCAGCTCGCAGATTCTTTGCCTTCAATTCGATTGTATCGGCGAGTGCATCTTGTTTGGTATCACGCAAAAATTTAGAATATGCGTCGAGGGCGGCAAGCATATTTCGGGGGGAAGGATTTCCTTCTTCCAACTCCATAACGGTTTGAAAACCCTTCTGAGCTTCTACAACGTTATTTTGTTTCGCCTGCAAAATCGTGACAGCAAGCAGATCTTCAGCATACCTATCTCCCTTTTTCGCCTCCAATTGAAGGGTCAGCGCCAACCGCTCTTTCGCGCTCTTCTCAGCTTCTGCATACTTTCCCTCTTCACTGTAAACTCGCGTCAACCCCTCGTAGGATAACTTGCGACGCTCAGCATCGCCGCGATGCTGCGGATCTACAGCTCTAACTGCATCATTGAACATCTTTACCGCGTTTGCGTAATCTTTCAAACTCAAATAGCAAAAACCAGTCAAATTGAGATTGTCAGCCAACTCAAGCCTGTGTTCATCTGTCTTCAAAACAGCTCTCGCCTCTTCCAGTTTTTCAATTGCTTTCGTGTATTGCTTCTGCTGTTCAAGTATACGTGCCAGCCCCCGCATGCTCTCTGCCTTTTGAGAAGGCTTGCGAGCTTTCTCGATGCCGGCGCTGAAGATTTTTTCAGCCTTAGCAAGATTTCCCGACTGAAACGCTTCATTTGCTGCATGGTTCAATTGATCCCAGGACATATTTGTCGTTTCATCAACTGAAGGCAGCGCCTTCAACTCCATTATCTGACTTCCGATATTCTCTGCTTCGGCGCCTCGTCCTGTTGAGCGATAGAGCTTCATTTTTCCTTCTAGAATTTGCCTCTTCAACGCATCAGTGCCAAGTGCTGACTCCTCCACAGCCAGGGCCTCGTCGTAAAAACGTTCAGCGTCATCTAAACGCAGAGAATCACAGGCGATATTGGCCAGATGGAGGGCGTCGGTAGACAAACCGAACGCATAATCTCGATTATTGACGCTGTTGCTGCGCCGGTCCCAGAGCGCCTTGTAGACATTGTACGCACTTGTATAAGCACGTTTCGCATCTTCAACATTGTTCTCGGCGAGATACACATCACCTAACGCATCGTAAGTGCGTGCCACCCTCAAATCGTCTTTTTGAAAGTCCGCAGCGCTTGAAACCGCGTCACGGAAGTTGCTTTCGGCACGGGCGTAATCTTTAGCTTGCATAGCGGAATAGCCGGCATCGAAGCTATTTTTCCACGTCTTTTCATCACCGTGCTCAGCACCTGCGCAACCGTATACGGTGACCGATACGCCGAAAAGCAAAAGAACACCGGCACGATTATTCATTTGGCTCAGCCTTTGGTAGGCACCGTAAACAAAGTCTCAATACCTAGCATAATGCAGCTGGCAAGATTTGCGGCAACTATCGTCAGCCAAACCTTTTTTGGCGAGTGCCGTTCGAGCAGCATTAGAAATGCCCCCTCCACCATTATCGAATAGGTTCCGAATAGCGTTAAGCCCCAGACTCCAGAGCCGGTTATGTACGGGCCCAAACCGAGCAACAATCCTGTAAACGAGGCGAAGTTGACCAGCAGCGAGTCAGTCAGCGACAAACGCAATCCTCCCCACTTCAAGCGCCAGAGCACGAACGCTTCAAGCAGCATTATCGGAACGAACTGATATATGTAAAATCCAAGCATATGACCAGAGAGAAACTAGATATCTGCCGTCAGCTCATCATAACTGTTCGCTGCTCAAATCGCTGGGCGCCCAGGTGAGACGCAATTTTCAGAGCACACGTCGTATATCCAAAACAGATACATCCGCACACGCTAAGCCGACAAAACAGGGTCCATAGCCCCAAAACGAATTAATCAAAAATAGGATTCGATCAACTAGCTTGACACAGGTGTTTTCAAAGCTGGATCATGCCTTCATGACCAGCATGTTTATCGGAATCGCCTGCCTTTTTGTCTTTTTATGCATGGCTATGCTCATGTACAGTCGGCGGATCAGCGCACTGCTGGCGCTGCCGATTATGGCGCTGTTGATTGCCGTCATAGCGCAAATTCCAGGTCAGGATATTCTTTCTGAGGTAATCAGCAAAGGCGCGGTCAAGCTAAACAACACATATACCACCACCATGTTCGGTGCCATGCTGGCTGAGCTGCTCAATAAGCAGGGAATCGCAAAATCGATTATTCGGTGGGTGGCAGAATTTGCGGGCGACAATCCGTTCTGGCTTGCGCTTGTACTCACCGCCGTGACCACACTTTTGTTTTCGACACTGGGTGGTCTGGGCGCCGTCATCATGGTGGGAACGATTGTTCTGCCTGTAATGCTGTCATTGGGAATATCCAGCGTTACAGCCGGGTCGCTATTCCTCTTCGGCATCAGCCTTGGTGGCATGTTCAATATCGCCAGTTGGGCGCTGTACATGGATGTTCTTCATCTCACCCAATCAGAAATCATCCAGTTTGTGGTGCCGTTCTCAATGATTTTCAGCTCCATTGTTGTCGCCTTCTTGTTGATTGAACTGCGCAATAAGAAAAATTTGAAATATGGAGCTGTCTGCCTTCTCGCCATTGCAGCGGCATTCTACGCGCTTCAACAAATGCCCAAGGAAGCAGCAGTAAAAGCGGCTAAAGTCGCAGACCCCAATTCATTGATAGGAGCTGGAGCAACCCTTGTCGTTCTAGGGATCTACGCGATCTTCAGACACAAGCAAAACACACACACCAATCCATCGCTGGCGATGCTGACGCCTATTTTGCCACTCATACTCGTTCTGATGTTCAACTGGGATTTCATTCCAGCCTTTATTTTCGGCATCACGTACTGCACTCTTGTGACATGGAAGCGCAATTCGATAAACGTTCTGACTCGCTCGATCATCGACGGAATAACGGCAGTGATACCGGCTGTAGTGCTGATGATGGGCATCGGCATGTTGATCAACAGCGTCAGTCATAAAGCAGTGACAGAGGCAATCCGTCCGCTTTTGCAAGCCGCTATACCCACACAACCTTTGCCGTACATCATCACTTTCACCGTCATCGCGCCCCTGGCGTTGTATCGCGGTCCACTCAGCCTCTGGGGCATGGGCAGCGGACTCGTAACTATCGTTCGCCAGCTCAACACGCTTACATCATCTGCAATCATGTCGATGCTGCTCTCTGTTGGTCAATTGCAAGGCATTTGCGACCCAACTAATACAGCGAATATTTGGATTGCCACTTATCTCAACACCGATACTCAAGTGCTTCTGCGCCGCACGGTTCCTTACGCCTGGGCTGCGACCGTGTGTGGTCTAATTCTCTCTGTCTCGTTAGGGTACGTGAAATGAGCAGCGAGAATTTGATTCGAAAGGTCAGGATTGGCATCGATGTCGGCGGCACTTTCACACACGCCGTCGCACTTGATGCAGAAACCTTAGAAGTGCTTGGGCGCTCAAAAGTACCAACTACACACCGTGCCAGCGAAGGTGTAGCGAAGGGAATCATCGATTCGCTCACCAAATTACTTGCCGGTGCAGGTATCAAGCCACAGGACGTAACTTTCATTGCACACAGCACAACACAGGCTACCAATGCGCTTCTTGAAGGAGACGTCGCTCCGGTGGGAATACTCTGCCTGGGCGCAAAATCAAATAACTGGATCGCGAAGTCTTCGACAAAGCTGGGAAGAATCAGGCTTGCACCAGAAAAATATTTGAATACATACTACAAATTTGTCGACGAGAAAGACACTGCCGACAAAATGAAACTGGAAGAGGCGCTTAAGAGCCTGGTCGAGATGGGTGCGAAAGCTATCGCTGTCACGCAAGCCTTCTCGGTTGACGATCCCGGTGCCGAGTTAGCAGCTCTTGAAGTGGCTCGCTCCATGGGACTTCTTGCCACCTCTGGATCTGAGGTCAGCCAGCTTTACGGCTTGAAAGTGCGCACTCGCACGGCGGTAATCAACGCAGCTATGCTGCCCAAAATGATTGAAAGTGCCGACATGACTGAAAAAAGTGTCCGGGGCGCCGGTATTAAAGCGCCGGTCATGATCATGAGATCAGACGGCGGAGTCATGGATATCGATGCGATGAGAAAACGCCCGATTCTGACCATGCTCTCAGGACCGGCAGCAGGCGTGGCTGCAGCGATGATGTTTCTGCGCATCTCAGACGGCATATTTTTGGAAGTAGGCGGCACAAGCACAGACATATCTGCAATCAGCAATGGCAAAGCCCAGATTCGCTCTGGCGAAGTGGGCGAACACAAGGTGTACATGCGCACTCTTGATGTTCGCACGGTTGGTGTTGCGGGTGGTTCAATGCCACGCATCGATGCAACCAGAATTGTCGATGTCGGTCCTCGCAGCGCGCACATTGCTGGAGTCGGCTATGTGGCGTTTTCTGAGCACTTACTCAATCCAACAATCAAGACGATAAAGCCTAAACCAGACGACCCCGATGATTACCTGGTGATAGGAGAAGGCGATGCAGAGCCGACACTGTGCCTGACGCCAACTTGCGCCTCCAATCTTCTCGGTCTGGTACCAGAAGGCGACTGCGCCAGCGGCGACAAAGAAAAGATCAAACTGGCTTTTGGCGCGCTCTCGAGCAAGCTGAATCAGCCGGGCGAAAAACTTGCCGAAGAAGTGCTCAAACTGGCTGCCGACAAATGTATTCCGGTCGTAAAACAATTGATCAAAGACCATAAATTGGACCCAGATCTTGTCACTCTGGTTGGTGGCGGCGGCGGTGCTGCAGCAATTGTTCCATTCGTGGCTAAACAGATGAACATGCCGCATTCCCTGGCTGCATACGCAGACGTCATCTCCGCAATAGGTGTAGCCCTCGCTTTGATTCGTGAAACGGTTGAGCGCCAAGTGGTCAATCCCACCAACGAAGACATCCTCAAAATCAGAGAAGAGGCTCACGCGGCAGTGCAAAAGATGGGTGCGGATCCGGCTTCTATCGAAATACACGTCGAGATAGACAACCGAACCAATGTTATTCGCGCAACCGCATTCGGTGCCACTTCCATGACAGAAAATAAAGACGCGCGCAAAGCTCTTTCTGATACAGAGAAAGTGCAATTAATCGCACAATCGATGCGGTCTAAACCTGAACACGTCGAACTCGCCGCTAATACAAAGTTCTTCAACATCTACACTGCCAATTGGACTCAAAGTCACTTCGCAGGTCTGATCAATAACAAAATGCAAGCGGTCAGAGTTATGGACACGGTCGGCAGCATTCGTCTGCAAATTCAAAACGGCGTCGTTAAAGCGACAAGCGCAGACCAGGCAGAAACGACCATATCTGCAATTGCCGAGGAGCATTCCGTCTGGGGCGACGCCGGAAAAGTCATTCCCGACATGATGATTTTGGCTGGACCAAAAATTATCGACCTGTCGGGACTGCTGAATGTAGAACACGTAAACACGCTTGCGAAAGCGGAATTGAACGAATTACCCCGAAATTCAGAGATCGTCGTGCTCGGCAAGTTAGGCTGAAAATGATCGATGACGAAACCATCAACGACAATAAACAAATTGACGATGACGAACGCATCAAAGAATTTTTCCTGGGCGTAGATCAATTCAACGAAAAAGAGTTTTTCGAGTGTCACGAGACGCTCGAACATTTATGGAAGAAAGATTGCTCAAATGAGCGCGAACTGATTCAAGGCATCATCCAAGTTGCGGTCGGTTATTACCATTACTTACGAAATAATCGAGTTGGCGCATTAAAACTCTTGACGCGTGGACTGGCGAGAATCCAGAAGTACGATGACCACGCCTTGCATTTGAATATCCGTCGGCTCTCCGCCGAGGTCGAGTCGAATATACAGACGATAGAGACTTCCCAAGTGGACACCTTTCCGCCCTTAAGCATCCCCATAATTGAGGTTTTCCGGGATTGACAAGTTGTTGAAACGCCGGGAACCATTTATTATCCTTTGCATGGGGCGTCAGGCGGCTTATTTGTCTTAAGATAGTCAGGTCGTAAACCTGCCCATTTGCGTGGCGCCTGCAGCTTATTAGGGAAATCCTTACCAGACCGTGAAAGCCAACCACAATATCTTGGTAGTTGACGACGAACCAGCACACACCATGCTGATTTCAGAACTATTGAGGCGAGCCGGCTACACAGTCGCCTCGGCTAACGACCCTTTCAAAGCACTGGCTGCCTGCAAAGTGCGCACCCCGGATGTTGTTATTCTGGACCTTCATATGCCGCTCATGGGCGGAATGGATGTTTTCGAAAGACTGCGTGCCGAGCAGAAGACGAGCGGCATTCCGATCATTTTTCTGGGCAATCGCGAGCAACCGATTCCGACATTCAAAGTGGAGGAGCCCAATAGCGAAGATATCCTATTCAAACCTTTCGCACCGAACGAATTGCTCTCGAGAGTTCGCTCTTTGCTGAAAGTAAAAGCGCTGCGCGACGAGTTGAAGAAAAAAGAAGAGCAAATCAGCGAGCTGACTCTTACGGATCCACTAACGTCACTTAAATCACCGCGCTACCTCGAAGAATTTTTGAAAACCAGCCTGAAGCAATCACGACGGTACAACGTTCCCATTAGCGTAGTCGTTCTCGAAGTGGACCAGCACAAGGAGCTGACCAGAGCGGTAGGTCAGGGTAGTGCAGATAAAGTTGTAACGCAGCTGGCACAGATTGTAGCTTCACAGATGCGAGACTCCGATATCGTAGTGCGCACCGGCGAGTTCGAGCTTACAGTTGTGCTAACCGCCACCGATGTCAATGGCGCGATTGAAGTCTCGGAACGGTTACGAAACGACGTAGCTCAAAAGCCTTTCACAGCGGACGACATCGAGTTTTCAATTACGGTCAGCCTGGGCATTTGCCAGTTCAACAATAATATGGACGACGAAGGCAAGATTTTGCTGTCACACGCTCGCGCTGCCGTCTCTCACGGTCATATGAATGGCGGCAATATCAGCTTGAAAGCCGAGTAACAACCTGACAACGAACCCTTACGCAGCCCGCTACTAACGCGCTCAGCGAACTTACGTGGCAACTTGCACAGCGAAATTCATGCGGCGAACGGGCGCAGCGAACTCACACAGTAAACTCACGCAGGGTATAACTGAGTTACTCGCGAGAAGAACCAAGCTTGGCAGACACAGACCTCACAATTCCGCTTAAACATCCACAGCTCAAAACTTTGAACGGGTTGGCGGCGGCAGTGGATAAAGTCTACTTCGCTGTTACAGCCCTGATCGGAGTAGCAATTATCTATTTCCTCGCGTCCCCCTGGGGACCAGCCTACGCTGTCGCTCATCCTAGCGTAGGTATGTGGTTGTTGCTCTCAGGTGTGGCTTGTCTGGTGATGAGCATCTTCACCAAGTTGGCCAAAGCGGGCTGTTCTGATGACCTGCTCGTCAACCGAGATGGTCTTTATCTGCCGATCTTGGTCGCATTGCTGAACAAAGCGAAAGTATGGCAGAGTTGGATCGGCGTGACCAACGCAACGATTACCAGAGGTGAAAAGGACGATCGAAATCTTCTCCTGCAAACCAAATCGAACAACTCGATAAACATTCCTCTTGCTGGAATGGACCCTCAGGCTATAGAACAATTGCTCTTGTCGATTGAATTGTGGGGAAGTGGCTGCACTCGAGACCAATCAATTTTTGACTATCAAGCAGAGTTGCACAATCAAAGCAAAGGGCTGAGCCAGCTCAGTTACACAGATATGTGGAATGAAGAGTTAGGGAGACGTTTCTCTTCGACGACATTTGTGCCGCTCGAGCCTGAGAGCAAACTGCAAAACGGGCGGCTAAAAGTTCTGCGCCAACTGGCGTTTGGTGGGTTGTCGGCAATTTACCTTGTGCAAGATGGTCAGAAGGATCTCTGCGTGCTAAAGGAAGCTGTTGTTCCAGAATCGATGGAAGTCTCCAACCGAGAAGCGGCCGAGAAATCATTACGTCGTGAAGCGACAATTCTTTCTCAACTTCGACATCCACATATTATTTCGGTTCTGGATAATTTCAATGAAGGCGGGCATCATTACTTACTTCTGCAGCACGTCGTCGGTCAGGACCTGCGTCAATTAGTGCGCCAGAATGGGCCTCAACCGGAAGCAAAAGTTCTCGACTGGGCTGTTCAAATTCTTTCGGCGCTGGAGTACCTGCACACGTACGAACCGCCGATCATACACAGAGACTTGACGCCGGAAAACATTGTCTTGAGAAACGATGGCACTATCGTGATCATCGACTTTGGTGCCTCAAACCAATTTCTTGGCACCATGACCGGTACCATTATCGGCAAGCAAGCTTACATGGCGCCAGAGCAATTACAGGGCAAAGCGACAACACAGAGCGATATTTACGCGTTTGGTGGCACACTACACTTCTTGCTGACAGGAAAAGATCCAATTCCTTTGAGCGAATCGCATCCCGCCAAACAGGTGACGGTTTCATCGGAACTTGACGAATTGATCGGCAAATGCACGGCGTTGGAGCCGGAGACGCGCTTCAGGTCCGCAGGAAAAATAAAGACGGACCTGGTGGAAATTTATTCGCAGCACACTATTGGCAAACTTTTTAGCGATACTTGAATTATGGATGAATCCAAAAACAAACCGCATCAAGAGCGCCTAAAGACAGATGTCGAACTCAAGGTCACCGATGAAGTCGAGGACACAGATGACGTCAATGACACGGCTCCATCAGCATTCTCAAGATCCGCAAAAGCGTCGGTAATCGGGTCGGAGAATGACAAATCGAAAGCTTCGCGAGACCTCCGTGTCACCGTTCTCGCAGAACGCAAAGCCCGCGAGCAGGCTTTCCTTGCAGACTACAAACGGAAGTTGGTGCGCACTCGCATTAAATTCATTGCGTGTGCTGCGGTATTTCTTGCAGCTTTTGGCACCATGGTCTATTTCGTCTGCAGTAAAAATGAGAAGGCAGCGGCGGCATTGACGCAATTCCAGTCAATTCCAGTCTTCGCTGGTCTGGGCGAACGCGACATGGCTTACTACATAGTGAGCGGCTTCACCCGCGACGGCACCACAACAGCAGTTGAGCCAAAGTTGCTGGAACCGCGCATCAAGATTTTGGACAGAGCGATAACCGAACAAGAAAAGACAGGACACCCAGCCATTTTTAGTCGACTGGGCGCCGAGCAAATGCTGGTTCGCCAGGGGCAACGCGAACAGGCACTCAGATTCGGAGATCCACTAATAGCGAAATTTCCGGACCTGCCCAGCAATTGGTTCTGGCGAGCCAAGATAGACTTCGACCATCTGGATTTCGCAAATGCAGTCAAGGACTATGAGCAGGCTGCGGCAATTGTCGAAAGGCTGCCCTACGAAGTTGGGGAATCATTTCATGACGAATACATAAAAGCGGTATGGGCGGCTATCAACGCCGGTCAGTTCGACAAGGGAATGGAATTCGCTGAGCTTTCTGCGAAATATCGATTTGGTGATTACGACAAGCAAGGTTTGCAAAGTCAAGTACTGCTCGCTGAGTCCAGCGCACTAGCAGTCGCAGACTTGCAAAATAGCGATCTCTGGAATGAACAAATCGAACACTACAATCAACGGCTGCTCAGTCAAGCGAAACAACAGGCGACGGCAATGGAATTCGTAAAGAACTCGAATCACCTGGCAGTTACTGACGCCTCGAAGCAGGAGTTGCTTTTTGAAATTGCTTTGCGTTCCGGTCAGCTCAACGAAGCAGCAGATATTGTAGCGGCTACTTTTACTTCAAGAAATCAATCCCGCCGTCGAGCGACTCTAATGCTTGCGCAGAATCGTCCACAAGACGCACTGACAGAGCTGGCACCGCAGCGACAGCGAACCATGTACAGAGCAACGAATCTTGAAATTCTTGCAGCTGAGGCTTTGATAAAATTGCATCGACCTGAGGAAGCGCTGGCAGTTATCAATGAAATGCTAGACACCTATCATTCACCGGAAGGCGTCTCAACGGCTAAGCTCTATCTGCCCTTTCGCGTTCTAAAAGCACGAGCCCTGCAGGAATTCGGCAAATATCCAGGGGCTATTGCAGAGAGCGAGGCAATACTTTCAATAAATCCCAACTTGATCGCCCCCAGATTGGTCAAGCTCGACGCGTTAAAAAAGCTCGGTCAAGCAAACCTGGCTGCAAAGGAACATGAGGCGACGTCAGCACTTTTGAAGGGAGTTGTCGACAACAAAGACCAGTTCGAAACCGTGAAACGAACAAATGAAGAACTCACCACAACTGAACCAAGAGCACGGCAATGACTGAGAAAGACAAGAAAACAAAGTTTCAAGAGGCATCTCAGGATGTAATCTTGAAGACGTCCGTTGATGACAGTGATATCGAATCCGGTGCTTCTTCCGGCGAGCGGGAGAAAATCTCAGTAGTTGCCGCGACCGAACGGGAAGAGGAAAAACCAACTGATTCAATGTATGACGAAGATCCGTCCAACATGGTCAGACAGGCGCGTAAGGTTCGCCCCTCGCCGGCACTGGTCAGCCTCGCGGAGATTTTCGATGTTGGCGTAATCGGTGCTTTCGGAGCTGTGGTTGCTGCCCTTTCGGTCGGCATAATTGCTTCGCTGCTGCCCGGAACAGATAAGAGTTTTGGTGCCATAGCCGGTTGCGCGTTTGCTTCTGGATTGGCGGGCTTCTCTATATTTATGATTTCCTCGCTCATTCCAATTTTTTATCCACTAGCGGCTCTGGCACTGCAAATCGCCAGCGGCACCTTTGTCGGAGCAGTTATTCTCGATGCCATCTGCTCATGGCTGGGAGCAGACCCAACCAGCGTTCCAGTTTTAGCCACTTTCGGATCGACCTGGCTGACAATTATTTTTTCGTTGCTGCCAGTAGTTGTCTGTCCCCTCTACTTCGCGATTTCACTGAGCTCTAAATGGCAAACATCACTGGGTTGGTCAATAGTCGGTCTGATGGTCTGCGACGAAAATGGCATGCGCCCTACCTTTGCAAAAGCATGGAAGAGAACTTTTCTGCGTCTGTGGTGGCCAATCATGTTTCCTGGAAAACTCAGTTACTCAGGATTGATCGATGATTGGGTTGAAGAACACAGCAACACGGTGCTGATTTTGAAGCCTCAAAATCTAAAGGCTGAATTGATCAAGGCAAAGGATCAAGTACAAAAATCAACCGACAAAGTCACCGTAATTGCGCGCAATGCTGTCATCGGTGCTGGCGCAAGACAGCTCTTCGGACAACGCCTGCAAGGCGCAGCACTATCCGCCCAGGCGGTAAAGAAAATGCTGAAACCCGACTGGCAAGCGATTGTGTTGCGAGCCGAATCATACTTCATCATCATGCTGGGGCTGCTTTTTCTGGGACGATGCAACGCAGCCTTCTGGTCGCAAGTCTACTATCACGGTTTTCCACTTAGCGGACACGCAACTGGCTCCGATGTTGTTTCCCTCCTGATGGATCATCCTCAAACAGCACAATTTGTGCCGATGGCTTTCGCTGCCATTTATCTCGGCTTACTGGTGCTGGCAAGGCGCTCCATTCCTCAGGTGCTGCAAATGACCTCGAAGGGATTCACGCTCAAGTCTTCTGCTATAAATCTAAAAGTGAAACTGAATAAATGGGAAGACGTGTCGTCAGTGCATCTCGAGCAAGGCACAGGCAAAGATCCCGAAGAAAAGTGGATAGTGTTTGTGATGAACAACTCCGCCCCGGTAAAAGTGCGTCTCGACATCATACGTTCCATTAGTTCAAAGGAAGAAATTCTACACGCGTTGGAGAGATGGGCACCACACGCGGCTAAAGATTCGGAACTGATCGGCAGCCTGCAACCTCCCAGCGATTACAGTTACACTGATATCTGGTTGGAAGCCTTGACCGGACCGCCAAAAAGAGACAAGCTCAAACCGCTGATTAGCGGCGCCGTTTTAAAAGACAATCAGTACAAAGTTACCGAAGTAATTGCAGTTGGCGGTCAGGGTTCGGTATATCTCGCAAACGATTGCGTCTCAAACGAAGACGTGGTGCTGAAAGAATTTGTTTTACCGGTTTACGTCGATCTGACCGTAAGAAGGAAAGCGATCGAGCGCTTCGAAAAAGAATCGCGATTGTTGAAACAACTGGAGCATCCTCGCATCGTCAGATTGCTTGACTACTTCGTCGAAGACTATCGCGCCTACATGGTTCTTGAACACTTGAGCGGAAAGAATCTGCACCAGGTCGTCAAAGAATCCGGCAAAATTGACGAAAAGGAAGCGCTGTCACTAGCTTTGCAGATGTGCGAAATTCTTAAATATCTGCATGCGCAAGAACCACCTGTGGTGCACCGAGACTTTACTCCCGAAAACCTGATTTTGGGAACGGACGGAACACTCAGATTGATCGATTTTAACGTTGCTCAGACTCTTGACCAGTCAGCCACTACAACCGGTACTGTCGTGGGCAAACCCTCCTATCTTGCTCCCGAACAGTTTCGGGGCGAGCCGGTGCCGTCAAGCGATATCTATTCGATGGGAGCTACCCTGGCGTACATCCTGACAGGCGCAGACCCGACGCCCATCTCTCAATCACATCCAGCACATCTAAACAAAGCCGTCAGCGCCGGGCTGGATCAGGTAGTGGCAACCTGCACAAACTATGACAGCGGTTTGCGATATCAGTCCATTGAAGATATCGAAAATGCCTTGCGGTCCTGCTAAAATTGAAACTTATCGGGGCGTAGCGCAGCTTGGTAGCGTGTCCGTTTCGGGTGCGGAAGGCCGGAGGTTCAAATCCTCTCGCCCCGAGAATTTTTAGAGAGCAGGACGTCCGCCATCCTGCAGACGCATGAGCACGTCAATGCTGGCTTACCTGCACGGAACCATAGCCCTGAAGGAGATGACAACCGGTCCTGCTGACCGGTTGGTGCTCGATGTGGGCGGGGTCGGCTTCGAACTGACGGTATCGCGGCGCACGTTGATGATGCTGGGGTTACCGGGCGACGAGGCCACGGTGCACACCGCCCTCACGATTCGCGAAACTGAGTGGAATCTCTTTGGGTTTGCAACACAGGACGAACGCGTTGTATTCGGGCTGCTGCAATCTGTGAGCGGCATCGGTCCTAAGCTGGCTCTGGCTCTGGTGGGCACCCTCGGACCACAACAGCTTGCAGAAGCAATTCTGGCAGGCGACCAGAAGATGATCAGCCAGGCACCGGGCGTTGGCGCAAAAGTAGCACAGCGTATTATTCTGGAGTTGAAAGCAAAAATTGAAGATTGGACGCGGCAACGCGGACTGACAGTCGACACGCCAGCAGGCTGGAGTTCGATCGCTGAGGAAGTGCGAAATATTCTCGAAGGTCTGGGCTATACAGGCACTGAAATCAATATGGCACTCAAGAAAGCACGCGAAGAAAAACTGGATGAAGACGTGGAATCGCTGGTTCGTTTCAGCTTGAAAGTGCTCGGAGCGGCAAGCATCTCCTGAGCGAAGCGTTGGCAGCAGCAGAGGCTCTTAGTGAACAATCCCACGCCAACTGACAGAAAAACCGTCGGCAAATCAGTGTTGATTTTTCGCGGCGTCATGCTTGGTCTGTTAATCGGCGCCGGCATCTCGATTCTTCCGGTGTGGGGCATCCGCAGGTCCCTCGATCTCGTCCTCAATGAACCGGCGCAATCCATCTTTTTTGCAGAATGGATTCTCGCCAGTGCCATTACAGGTGGTGCGCTCTTGCCTCAACTTATTCTCAGAGATTTGCCGCTGCAAGAATTTCCAGAAAAGAATCGCACCAAACAATTACTGCGGCACCTGATTATGCCGTTTTGTGCAACCTTCTTTCTTCTGCTTTATTTCTCAGCCACGGCTCTGTGTCAGCGCCTGGATATGGGAGTGATTCGAGGAGCCGCTTCTGCCACACAGATTCTGCGCTATGTAGGATTGTTAATCGGGTCTCTCGGTCTTGCCCTACAAGCCTACTCGCTGATTGCGCCAGCAGGTCCAAAATCCGAAGAGACGAGCGATGATGTGACAATCCGTCCGGGCATAATGAACCTGCGACATCCGTGTTTTTTTGCGACTCTCGTTACGCTAACAGGACTTCCCCTATTGATGGGCACATGGTATCCGCTCTTCGCTATACCGGGAACTTTTATAGTGATGAAATGGATAATCACTGAACAAGAAAGAACATTGCGCGACAAATATGGTTCTGCCTATGAACAATTCCAGGCAAAAACCAAACGCTTAATTCCATACTGCTATTGATTCCGCACTCCATTGTCACTCCATCGAACTGAGAACTACAGCGACAATTCAAGACCGAGAAAGTAAGGAAAACCATGACTGACAAACCTGATTATGTACCTCACGAAATCTTAGTCATGATCAAAAGT
>WBZN01001285.1_pt1 | contig 15607 bp, 11 predicted proteins | sample 5204281 | NCBI WGS metagenome assembly WBZN01 (sample SAMN12344347, study PRJNA552823) | activated sludge metagenome | biome: Activated sludge suspended growth; feature: Nitrification reactor; material: Wastewater; isolation source: activated sludge from nitrification reactor of wastewater...
CTCAAGCGTTGCTTGAGCGACGCGCGTCGTCGCGCGCTTCCGTTTCACGATTCCGTCACATAAACTTCCGGCGCTCGCTACGTGTCGACAAGACAATTCTCCGGCTGTGACGGATAACGCGTTCCACAAGGAGGGGACCATGATGAGAACCACACTGCGGCGTGGCTGGGTGGCCGCACTCGCCCTCGCTCTCGCCTGTTGTCTGGCGCTGCCCCTGGCGGCGCAGACCGACGTGACCAGCTCGCGCATCAGCGGTACGGTGACGGACACGGGCGGCGCCAAGCTCCCCGGCGTGACGGTCGAGGCCAAGAACACCGAAACCGGTCTGGTGCGCTCCGAGCTCACCGACGCCAACGGTTTCTTCAACATCCTCAACCTGCCGACCGGCACGTACGACGTGTCGGCGACGCTCGACGGTTTCGCCACGGCGACCGCGAGCTCGGTGCGCTTGCTCGTCGGCACCGCGCCGAGCGTGAACTTCTCGCTGCCGCAGGCCAAGGTGTCGGAGTCGATCGTGGTGACCGCCGAGCAGCGGCCCGTGGTCGAAGTGACGAACACCAGCGCCTCGACGACCATCCAGGCGGAGCAGATCAAGAACCTGCCGGTGTCGGGCCGCAACTACGCCAACTTGGTGTACGCAACTCCGGAGACGCGCGCCGACTCGGAGCGCGGCAACATTTCGATTTCCGGTCAGCGTGGCATCAACACCAACGTAACCGTCGACGGCGTGGACTACAACGATCCGTTCTTCGGCGGCACGGTGGGCGCGGCCGAAGGGCGCGCGCCGCTTTCGCTGTCGCAGGAGACGATCAAAGAGTTCTCGGTGATTACGAATGGCGCCTCGGCCGAGTTCGGTCGCTCGAGCGGCGGCTTCGTCAACGTGATCACCAAGAGCGGCACCAACGCCTACCGCGGTTCGGTGTTCTATTACGATCAGCCGAAGAGCCTGACCTCCGACTTCGCGGACGGCCGCAAGGCCAGCGACCAGAAGAAGCAGCAGTACGGCCTGTCGTTCGGCGGCCCCATCGTCAAGGACAAGCTGTTCTTCTTCGCGTCCTACGACAAGCAGAAGCAGGACCTCACGGTGCCGATCGCCGCGAGCGTGCTCGACCCGACGGTCTTCGCGAAGTATCCCGCGCTGGCCAGCCCCGCGGACTACATCCAGGGGACCAACGGATCCGTTCTGTTCGGTCGCGTGGATTGGCAGATGAGCGAATCGCAGCACTTTCTGTTGCGGCTCAACAACCCGAAATACGATGGCCCCAACGGGACTTCGAACTCGACTACCCGGTCGGAAAGCTACAACGGCGTCGAGGGTATGAACAGTCATGCTTGGGTTGGTTCCTGGTCCAGCATCTGGGGCTCCAACTTCCTGAATGACCTCAACCTGAACTACGTCAAGGAAGACACGCCGCGCGCCGACAAGGGCCTGAATCTCACCGACATCACGCTCAACAACCCGCGCATCAACTACGGCGAGGTGTCGTTCCTGCCTATCGTTTCGACCACCAAGCGCAAGGCGTTCGGTGACACCTTCACCTTCACCAGGGGTGATCACGTCGCCAAGTTCGGCGCCGAGTACAACGACACGTCGATCGACCAAATCTTCAAAGGCAACTGGCGCGGCGTGTACGTTTTCAACACCAAGGACGACCTGCTGGCCGGCAAGTGGGCGCAGTATCGCCAGTTTGGCGGACTCGGCGGCCTCACGTCCGACCAGGCGGGCCAGGCGGCGTTCGGCCAGAAGGAGACCGCGGCCTTCGTTCAGGACCAGTGGTTCGTCACGCCGCAGTTGACCGTGCAGGCGGGTTTGCGGTGGGAGAAGCTCGACAACCCGAACGATCCGATCCTCAACCAGAACGATCGCAACGCCAATGGGTCGTTCAATCTCACCGGCCACGTTCCCGACTCGAACAATCAGCTCTCGCCGCGCATCGGGATTTCTTGGGCGCCTGACGCCAAGACGGCGGTCCGTCTTTCGGCCGGGCGCTACTGGGCGCGCACGCCGGGCATTCTGCTGGCCCAGCTGTACACGTCGAATGGCCTGAAGGGCACCCAGTACACGATCAATGCGAAAACCACGGGCGGCGTCGTGACCGGTGCACCCACGGACCCGCTGTCGCCGGGCTGGGGAGCGAACTTCAATCCGCAGGGCGTCGAGCCGATCAACTTCACCAAGATTCCGACGCCGACTCAGCTCGGGGTCTTCGCTCTCGACCCGAACTTCAAGAACCAGTACACCGACCGCATCACGATCGGCGGCGAGCGCGAGATCCTGCCGCTCATGTCGGTAGCCCTCGACTACACCTACGCCCGCGGCCACAACGTGCAGCGCTTGACGGACATCAACCTGCAGTACGACGGCACGGTGAGCTCGGTGAACGGCCTCCCGGTCTACAGCGCGACTCGCCCCGATCCGTTCTATGGACGCATCACGACGGGTAAGTCCGACGGCCGCTCCCTGTACAACGCCCTCACCGGGACGCTGGTCCGGCGTTATGCAAATCATTGGAGCCTGTACGGCGCGGTGACGTACTCGAAGGACAAGGACAACGACTCCAACGAACGCAACTTCTCCGGCATTCAGGCCGAGGACGTGAACAACCTCGATCTCAACTACGGCTATTCCAACCGCGACCAGCGTTGGAAGAGCGTCCTGAACGGCGTGTGGGACACGCCCTGGTGGGGCATCGGCATTTCCGGCGTCTTCCGTTATGCGACCGGTTCGCCGTATAACGTCACCGTCGGAACCGACCTGAACAAGGACGGCTTCTTCAACGATCGGCCGACCATCAATGGGCAGCACATCGCGCGCAACAGCGAGCGCCAGCCGGACTTCTACTCGCTGGATCTGCGGCTTTCCAAGGGTTTCGATATCGGACCCGGCGACCTCAAGCTCTTCGTCGAGTGCTTCAACTGCTCGAACGCCGCCAATCGGAGCACTTCCAATACCGTGTGGGGCTCTGGCCAGACTCCGAGCGCGACCTTCGGGAAGCTCAATCTCGTGACCAACCAGCCGCGCACGCTCCAGCTCGCCCTGCGCTACGACTTCTAGCTCGGCGATCCGCTAACCCCGGCAGAGCCGGGTCGCAGTTCGAGGACGAGGGGCGAGAGATCGCCCCTCGTTTTCGTTTTGGGCCTGGCAGTAGACTCCTGAGCACACGATGGCGCGAGCCGACCGGAGCGACCGCTGATGCCCCAGCTCACCTTCCTGACGCTCTTCCTGGGGCTCATCTCCGGCGTGCGGCCGGTGGCGGTGTCGGTTGCGGGACAGCCGGCGGCGGTGGAGTTCGTGCTCGACGGGCGGACCGTCGCTCATCTGACCGTGTCGCCGTGGTGGGCTCAGGTCGACTTCGGGACCGGGCTGGCTCCGCACTCGCTGAGCGCCCGTGCGCTCGACGCCGCGGGCAAGGAGACCGCCCGCATCGTCCAGCTCGTGAACCTGCCGCGCGCCCCCGCCGAGGCCTCGCTCGAGCTCGAGAACGCGAGCGATGGCCGCACGCGGGGGGCGCGCATCCGGTGGCAGAACCTGGTCGGCGCTGCGCCGCTCTCCATGACCGCGAATCTCGATGGCAAGGACCTGGCGGTGGCGCCGGACGGCCGGGTGGCGCTGCCGAGCATCGATCCGGCGTATCCGCATGTGTTGAGTGTGGACCTGCGATTCGCCAATGGCATCGTCGCGCACCGCGATGCGGCCTTCGGCGGCGACCTGGGAGCGGAGTTGCGCACCGAGATCACGGCGGTGCCGGTGCGCTTCGCGGGCCGCGGCCGCGCGCCGGAGTTGCCCGTCGATGCGCTGCGCAGCGGTGGTCTGCCGGTGGGCACGGTGGCGAACGAAGACGCCGCGGCTCGGGTGGTGGTGGTGCGCGACCCCGCGGCGGTGGCGCCGCTCCTGCGGCTCCAGCGCTGGAGCGCCGGGCCCAAGACGCGCATCAACGGCCTCGAGCCGTTGTCGCCCGGCGGCGAAGGCGAGGCGCCGCGGGTTGCCGCGAACGGGGCCGCGGTACATTTCCTCTGGCCGCAGGCGGCGCCCAACGATCCGCAGGGCCTGGCGCTCGAGCTCTTCGAGAGCTCACGCGAGTTCGGCGTCAACGACCCGGGCGCGATCGGCTGGCTCCTCACGCACGTGCTCGAACCCCGCGGTCGCAACGCCATACCTCGCTTCGCCGACGCGGTGGCGGTCGCGGGCCTGCACGCCTTGAACGGCAACGGCCGGCGAGCGGTCCTCCTGATTCTGAACGGTGAGCCGAGCGATCCGTCGCAGTACGACGCCGAAGCCGTGGAGGCCTATCTGCGCTCGGTTCACGTGCCGCTGTTCGTCTGGCGGCTCGAACGGACCAGGCCTGGCGCGCGACCGAGCGTCTGGGGCGAAGGCGAGCTCATCGCCACGCCGAATGCGCTCTCGGCGGCGATCGACGCGCTGCGCGGTGAGTTGGCGGCGCAGAAGATCGTATGGATCGAGGGCGCGCGCACGCCGCAGGACATCGAGCTCACCGCGGCGGCGCGCGTTTCCGGATGGCGCTTCGCCGGCGAGGCGCCCTGACATGGAGCGGCACGACGGCGACGCCGGCTTCTGGATCGACCGCTTGCGACTCGAACGGCACCCCGAGGGCGGGTACTACCGTCAAACCTACCGCTGCCCGGAAGAGCTCGCGCCGCCCGGCTTGCCGCCGCGCTTCGGCGGCCCGCGGCCGTTCTCGACCGCCATCTACTTCCTGCTGGAGGCCGGCGACGTGTCGGTGCTCCATCGCCTGCAATCGGATGAACTGTGGTTCCACCACGCCGGCGGGACGGCCCTGGTGCACGCGCTCACCGGCGACGGCACGTTGCATACGCAGCGGCTCGGTCGCGAGCTGGACAGGGGCGATGCCTTGCAGGCCCAGGTCGAGCGCGGTGTGTGGTTCGGGGCCGAGGTCGCGCCGGGCGCTCCCTACGTCCTCGGCAGTTGCACGGTGTCACCGGGCTTCGATTTCGCGGAATTCGAGATGGCGCGGCGCGCGGAGTTGCTGGCGCAGTTTCCTGAGCACCACGAGTTGATCGAGCGGCTCGCTCGACCGTGACGACATCTTGGCGAGGCGCGGGCCAATGACGAGCAGCGGCAGCGCGACCTCGGCCGAGGAGCCCGTCTCGGCTCTCTCGATCGAAGCCGAGCCGCTCCCGCGGTGGGCCACGTACGCATGCTATGGCCTCCTGTTGATGCTGGTCTGGGGAGCGACGGCTTGGTGGCAGGGGCTCTGGCAGGACGACGCTTCGCTGCTCGCGGTCGCGCAGCGGCGCGCCTACTCGGGGCTCTCGCATTGGTTCGAGCCGACGGCGAACACGCGATACCTGCTCCTGGTGCCGCATCTGATCGCATATTTCACCGGACATCCGGTGCATGCGCTGCAGATCGAGTCGGGTCTGGTTTGGTTGGCGCTCGCGCTCGCCGTCGGATGGGTCGCCAGGGAGCTCACCGCGTCCTGGGCCACGGGCTTTTCGGCCACCTGTCTCACGTTGACCGCGAGCAGTGACTATCTCACCGACAGCATCGTTGCCATCGGCTACAACGTCGCGGCCCTGAGCTGCGTGCTGGCTGTGGGATTCGGTCTTGCCTGGTACCGCCGCGGCTCGTGGCGGTGTCTGCTGTCGTCGATCGCTCTGCTCGCGGCGTCGCTTGCCACCGTCGAAGCGGCCATCCCTCTGCTGCCGGGCCTGTGCGCGATCTTCGCCGTTGGCGGCCGAGCGCCTCGTTCGCGACGACTCGCGCTACTCGGAGGCTGGGCGATCGTCGCGCTGCCGTTCGTGCTCGCTTTGTGGCGCTTCGTCCATGACGCGCAAGGCTATGCGGCGGGCGCTCTCGTCTCCCTGTCATGGCGCGGTCGCGTTGGCGCGGCTCTGGAGTCCTGGCTGCTCAATTTCACGCCTTGGTCCTGGGGGCCGGGTAGGCCCGCGTGGTACGCCCGACCACCGCATGTGATCCCGGGTTGGGTTTCGGTCGCGGGCTTTCTGGTGGCGGCGGCCCTGTTCGGCTGGATGGTGATCCGAGCTTGGCGTGGCACGCTCGGGGACCGCAAGCCCTCGGCACGGAATCTTCTCGTCGCGGTTCTTTGCTTGCTGACTGCTTTCTGCGCGAACGCAGCTTATGTCGGAGTTCAGCTGTCGCAGATCAACTTTCGCACGCATCTATTCTCACGATTGTTTTCGAGCCTCGCGATCGCTCTCTTCGTCGGATTCGCGATACAGCGCTGGCGTCGGACGCGAATTCTCGTCGTGATCCCGATCGCGTTCGTCGGATTTGGCGTCTGTGGCGGCTTGGAAAGGCAGGACCTCTTTCTCTCGACCTGGCGACAGCACCAGACCGAGCTGCTATCGATCGCAGAAGCCATGCCGGGTCTTCCGCCAGGGGCAGTGGTCCTGCTGCGCTCAGCGCGCGAGGACAGCGCCTACCGTGCCACGGCAGTCGGTTACCTCGCAGGCTCGTGGATCAACTTGCTGTACGAAGACTGGGGCATCCGCGGACACAAGCTGCTGCCCGGCCTGCCCTCCGGGTGCCGGCCCGAGGCGAATGCCGTGCGTTGCTGGCGAGAAGGACAAGCCGGCTGCGTTGCCGACGGCACCTGCACCGGCGAGTGCTATGGCTACGGCCAGCTGATCGTTCTCGATTTCGATGCGGCGTCCGGTCGCTACAGGCTGGTACCCTCACTGGCCGGCGACCCTCTCGGCAAGAGCGAAGCCGCACGGGCCTACCAGCCACGTAGCCTCATCATGGATCGGCCGCTCAGCCGCTGGCAGCGAAGACTGCTCCTCCAATGAGTCCTTCCGGACGACCATCGAACTCGCCGGCCTGCGGGTCGGGCCGGCTCTTGGTGAGGCCTGGCCTCCAGGCCAGAAGGTCGTGTGAATCGACGGCGCCGGCGGGAGCTCACCGCTCCATGTCCGCAGTGCGCGGCGCACATCGCCCGTCTCACCCGCGGCTGAGCTCACGGGCGCCGGAAGCCGGACCCGGGCGCCAGGAGTCGGCCGCTTCGCCCGGGGCCGCGCGCGCGACGCCATGACGTGGTCGCGCGCCGCAGCGATCGCGGCTCTGTGCTGGGCGCAGCTCTTGGCGGCGGGCTGCCGAAACCCTCCCCGGCAGGTGCTCGAGGTGGCACTGCGCACAGATCTGCGGACGATGCGCGAGTGCATCGCGCAGTTCCGCGGCGACAAGCTTCGCTGCCCCGAGAGTCTGGCGGAGCTCGTTGCCGCAGGCTACCTGCACCGCATTCCAGTCGACCCCATCACCGAACGCGCCGACCGTTGGATCGAGGTCAAGGGCCCGGCGGGAATGGCCGGCTGCCGGAGCCGGCTCTTCGACGTGCGCTCGGGCGCCCGCGGCCGGGCCTCGGACGCGACGCCGTACGACACCTGGTGAGGACCGGCGCCGATCGCTGGCGCGCCGGGCTCAGCCGCCGGCGCTGTCGCCAGCCTGAGCCTCGCGGCGGCCCTTGATGAGATTGGCCTTCAGGTAGTCGGCGTTCATGCGGGCAATGGTGCTCAGACGGATGCCCTTGGGGCACGCCGACTCGCACTCGCCGTGATTCGTGCAGCTGCCGAAGCCCTCGTCGTCCATCTGCTGGACCATCGCCAGCACGCGCGACAGCCGCTCGGGCTGACCCTGCGGGATCTCCGCCAGGTGCGAAACCTTGGCCGCCGTGAACAGCATGGCCGACGCGTTGGGGCACGCGGCGACGCAGGCGCCGCAGCCGATGCAGGCCGCGGCGTCCATCGCCAATTCCGAGCTCTCCTTCGGCACCGGGATCGAATTCGCGTCCGGCGCGCTGCCGGTCGGCGCGCTGATGAAGCCGCCGGCGGCGATGATGCGGTCGAAGGCGCCGCGGTCGACGATCAGGTCCCGCAGCACTGGGAAGGCCGCGGCTCGCCAGGGCTCGATGGTGATCTCGTCGCCGTCCTTGAACGCCCGCATGTGCAGCTGGCACGAGGTGGTGCGCGCTCGCGGGCCGTGTGGGCGGCCGTTGATCACCGTGCCGCATTGGCCGCAGATGCCCTCGCGGCAGTCGTGATCGAAGGCGATCGGCTCCTCGCCCTTGGCGATCAGCCGCTCGTTCACCACGTCCAGCATCTCGAGGAAGGACATGTCGCTGCTGATGTCCTTGGCCTCGTAGGTCACGAAAGCGCCGGCGGCCGTGGAATTCTTCTGCCGCCAGACGTGCAGGGTGAGATTCATGTCGTGTCTCCGCGCTCTCTCTTGCGTGTGCGCTACTTGTAGCTGCGCGTGGCGAGGTGGACGTTTTCGAATTCGAGCGCCTCGGTGTGGCGCACCGGCTTCTTGCCGTCGCCCTGATACTCCCAGGCCGCGACGTGGCAGAAGTTGGTGTCGTCGCGCTTCGCTTCGCCGTCTTCGGTCTGGTACTCCTCGCGGAAGTGGCCGCCGCAGGATTCGCGGCGCTCGAGGGCGTCGAGGCACATGAGCTCGCCGAGCTCGAGGAAGTCGGCCACCCGACCGGCATGCTCGAGCGATTGATTGAGCTCGTCGCCGCTGCCCAGCACTTTCACGTTCCGCCAGAACTCCTCGCGCAGCGCCGGAATCCGCTGCAGCGCCGCTTGCAGCCCCTTTTCGTTGCGCGCCATGCCGCAGTCTTCCCACATGATCTTGCCGAGCTCGCGATGGAAGTCGGCCGGCGAGCGCTTGCCGTTGATGGCCAGAAACTTCTTCGTGCGTTCGCTCACCGCCTGCTCGACCGCCTTCGCTTCGGGATGGTCGGCGCCCGGGCGCTCGGGTTTGACGCCCGCGAGATAGTTGCCGATCGTGTACGGCAGCACGAAGTAGCCGTCCGCCAAGCCCTGCATGAGCGCGCTCGCGCCCAGGCGGTTCGCGCCGTGGTCGGAGAAGTTGGCCTCGCCGAGCACGAACAGACCGGGGACGGTGCTCTGCAGGTTGTAGTCCACCCACAGCCCGCCCATGGTGTAGTGGCTGGCGGGGTAGATGCGCATCGGCACCGAGTACGGATCGTCGTCGGTGATGCGCTCGTACATCTCGAACAGGTTGCCGTACTTCTCCTCGATCGCCTTCTTGCCCAGGCGGGCGATGGCGTCCTTGAAGTCGAGATAGACGCCGAGCGCTCCCGGTCCCACCCCGCGGCCTTCGTCGCAGACCTGCTTGGCGGCCCGCGACGCGATGTCGCGCGGCGCGAGATTGCCGTAGCTCGGATACTTGCGCTCGAGGTAATAGTCGCGCTCGGTGTCAGGTATTTGGTTCGGAGGCCTGCCATCCCCCTTGGTCTTCGGCACCCAGATGCGGCCGTCGTTGCGCAGCGACTCGCTCATCAGGGTGAGCTTCGACTGGTAGTCACCCGCGACCGGGATGCAGGTCGGGTGGATCTGCGTGTAGCACGGGTTGCCGAACGCCGCGCCTTTTTTGTACGCGCGCCAGATGGCGGTGGCGTTGCAGCCCTTGGCGTTGGTCGAGAGATAGAAGACGTTGCCGTAGCCGCCGGTCGCGAGGCACACCGCGTCGCCGAAATGCGACTCGATCTTGCCGGTTACGAGGTCGCGCACCACGATGCCGCGCGCGCGGCCGTCGATGACGATGACGTCCAGCATCTCGTGCCGGGTGTGCATGGTCACCTTGCCGAGGCCGATCTGGCGCTCCAGCGCCTGGTACGCGCCGAGCAGCAGCTGCTGGCCGGTTTGCCCGCGAGCGTAGAAGGTGCGCGACACCTGCGCGCCGCCGAACGAGCGGTTGTCGAGCAGGCCGCCGTACTCGCGCGCGAACGGCACGCCCTGCGCCGCGCACTGGTCGATGATGTTCACCGACACCTCTGCCAGGCGGTAGACGTTGCTCTCGCGGGCGCGGAAGTCGCCGCCCTTCACCGTGTCGTAGAACAGGCGGTAGACCGAGTCACCGTCGTTGCGGTAGTTCTTGGCGGCGTTGATCCCGCCTTGCGCGGCGATCGAATGAGCGCGCCGCGGGCTGTCCTGGTAGCAGAAGCAATGCACGTTGTAGCCGAGCTCGGCCATGGTGGCGGCGGCGGCGCCGCCGGCCAGGCCCGAGCCCACCACGAGCACGGTGTACTTGCGCTTGTTCGCCGGGTTCACCAGCTTCATCTCGAAGCGGTGGCGCTCCCAGCGCGTTTCGATCGGTCCCGTCGGGGCGTTCGATTTCAGTTCCATGGCGTACCTCAGCGCACCCAACCGGCGAGCACGGCGATGGGGAAAGAGATGTTGCCGAGCACCACCACCGCCGCGAAGACCGCCGCGAAGGCCTTGGCGTAGCGCTCGTAGCGCGGATGCGAGACGCCGAGCGTCTGGAACATGCTCCACAGCCCGTGGCGCAGGTGCAGGCCGAGCGCGAGCATCGCCAGAATGTACACCCCCGAGGTCCACGGCACGGAGAACCCGGCGACCATGTTGTGGTACACGTCGCCCTCGATGAAGCTCGGGTGGACGTTGCCCCAGGTGAAGTGCATCAGGTGGTAGATCACGAACAGCAGGAGGATCACGCCGCCCCAGCGCATGGTGCGCGACGCGTACGTCGACTCCCGCGCCTGCCATTGGCGGTAGCCCTGGGGGCGCGCAGCGCGGCTGCTCAGGGTGAGCGAGGTGGCGGCCCAGATGTGCAGCACGACCGCCGCGAGCAGGCTGCCACGGGCGATCCAGATGCCGGCGCCGTGCAGCGCGTGGCGCAGGAAGACGCCGTAATCGTTGATGGCCTGCGGGCCGAGATACAGCTGCAGGTTGCCGGCCAGGTGGCCGAGGACGAAACCGAAGAGCATCACGCCGGTCACGGCCATGACGATCTTGCGGCCGATCGTGGAACCGAAGAAGCTGCGCTTGGCAGTCATGCGACCTCCGCGAAGCCCGGCCGCCGCGAAAGCGGGAGGAGGGCGCCGCTTGTCTATGTCCAGGGATTCTACCTAGTTCGCGGCCGGCTTCGCCCCCTCAGTCGGGGTGTGGTCGAGCTCCTGGATCAGCGCATCCGAAGCCGGGCGCTCTTTCTGCAGGCGCGCCGCCACCGTCTCGGCCTCACGCAGTACCCGCAGCAGGTTGCCGCCCGCGACCTTGGCGAGGTCGGCGTCGCTCCAGCCGCGCCGTAACAGCTCGGCGAAGAGCGCCGGGTACTGGGCGACGCTTTCGAGGCCCAACGGCTGGGTCGGCATGCCGTCGAAGTCGGAGCCGATACCGATGTTGTCGACGCCGGCGAGGGCGCGCACGTGCTCGACGTGGTCGGCCACCTGGGCGATGGTCGCTCGGGGCGCGGGGTGGGCGCTGCGCCAGGCCTCGGCTTCGCGCTTCACGCGCTCGGCATCCTCCGGGTGGAGGGTCTTCAGGCGCGCTTCCTCGGCCGCGGATTGCGCGTTCCAAGCGCCGACCTCCGCGGAGTCGAAGGGCTCGACGAAGGTCACCATGACCACTCCATGATTGGCCGGGAGCAGTCGCAGCACGTCGTCGGGAACGTTCCGCGGATAGTCGACCAGCGCGCGGCAGGAGGAGTGCGAAAAGATCACCGGCGCCGCCGACGTCGCGATCGCCTTCTTCATCGTCTCCGGCGCCACGTGCGAGAGGTCGACGAGCATGCCGAGGCGGTTCATCTCGTGCACGACCTCCTCGCCGAAGCGCGTCAGCCCACCATGCTGCGGGGCTGCCGTGGCGCTGTCGGCCCAGTCGGTGTTCGCGGCGTGCGTGATGGTCATGTAGCGCGCGCCGGCCAAGTACAGCATGCGCAGGGCGGCGAGCGAGTTGTGGATCGAGTGCCCGCCTTCCATGCCGATGAGCGACGCGATCCTGCCCGCCTGGTGAATTCGCTCGATGTCCGCCGCGCTGCGCGCGATTTCGAAGACGTCCGGATACTGCTCCACGAGGCGATGGACGACGTCGATCTGCTCGAGCGTCGCCTGGACGGCGTCCGCTCCGGGCGTCTCGACCGGCACATAGACCGACCAAAACTGGCCGCCGAGCCCGCCGCGCCGCAGCCGCGCGATGTCGGTGTTCATCGGCGGATCGAGCTTGGAGGTGTCGCCGCGCAGGTCGATCTTCGCCAGGTGGTTCTGCGCATGCTCGCGGAAGTACCAGGGCACGTCGTTGTGACCGTCGATGAGCGGGGCGGCTTGGAGGATCTTGAAGGCGCGGGCGAGGAGCGCGGGGTCCGGAGCGGGGGCGGCAGCCATACTGGGCGAACTGGCCGCTCGGGCGGCGGCGCCGGCCACGAGGGCCAGTGCGACGGCGCCAGCGGCCGCCTTCTGCCAAGCGTGATTCTTCGATGACATCGTCGGCGTCTCCCTCGTCGATAGTGGATCACGGCCCGGCGGCGGCGCATGCCAGCGCCGGACTGCGCGACTGCCCGGCCGAGGCATCGCGCGCCGAACAGAAGCCCAGGACCGTCTTCCTACCCGAAACAACATTCAGCGAACCCCCGGACAGTCCTCGGTGCAATCGAGGCGGGCGCGTCGGCGTTGGTCATCGCAGAATCCGCCCAGAAAGGGCAGCAGGAGGCGACCGCCGAAGTCACCGCGCCGTGCCGAGCAACTCGCGTGCGACCGCCTGCGCTGCACTCCACTCCACGGCCTGCTCCGGCACGAGCGCATGATCGACGATCGCCTGCAGGATATTCCGTGCCTCGCCTCTCCCCGCGGCGTCACCGTACTCGAGCAAGGCCTCGCCCAGATACTGTCGATTGAGCGGGTCCTCTGGACCGAGCGCGAGCGCCTTGCGGAGCTCCGCGATCGCGGTCGTGCGGTCGATCCAGCCGGTGAAGAATGGTACGTGCGGTGCCACGGCGTGCAGGCGCCCCAGCACGCGGTGGCCGCCGCCGCGCTCGAGGTTCTCGTCGAGCGCGAGCACCACCAGGCAGCGGTCGCGGATCTTCCCCGCCACTCCTTGCCGCGCGGCGGCGAACTTGCCGAAGGCGTCGCCCCAGAGCCCCCAGTGCACGGCGCTCCAGAAGAAGATCGGCGCCGCCCCCGGAATGGGCCGCACGGCCTCTGCGACCGCCTGGGCCGATCCTTCGTCGATCGCCGAGCGGGTCTTCTTCGCCGAAGCCGCGATCTGATCGAGCCCCTGTTCGCCGACCGTCTTGCCGCGTTCGAACACCTTCTGCTTGCCGGCGTCGTCCGCCGTCGCGTACTGGCCCTGGAACCAGAGCGCGCGCAGCAGCCGGGCGCGCGCCTCGAGGTTCGACGGCTCCGCCGTGAGCGCCGCCTCGTACGCCGCCACCGCCTCGGCGATCGGTGCGGCCGCCGCTAGGCCATTCGACTGCCCGTCGCCGCGCCGCGCCCAGGCCGCGTCGCCGCGTTCGAGCGGCGCAGGCGGAGACGAGCTCGCCGAGTCGGTCGTGGACGTCGCCGCCGGCTGGGCGGAAACCGCCACGGAAAGCGTGAAGGCGAGCGCGCCCATCGCGATCGCCGTGCCAAGGTGTCGCCTGCGTTGCGTCATGAAGACCTCCGTGCCCTGCGAGAGTAGCTGGCCTTCGTGCAGCGAGGCGAACGCGCGCCCGGTCCGTAGAACCGTCATTCGAACGAGCCGAGCCGACCCATGCGCTCCAGACGCTCGAGATGGGCGCGGATCTGCCGCGCCGCGAGGGGGCGCGCCGCACCCGGCGTGTCCTCGTACACTGCGTCGACCATCGCCTCCGGCTCGCGCAGGCCCGCCCGCCAGGCATCGAGCACCCGCTGCTCGCGCGCCAGTCGATGCGCGCGGGTGTCTGCGAGGGCGCCTGCGGGATCGAGCATCGCCGTGCCGTGCGCCGGGATCAGCGTGCGCGGCGCGAGACGCGCCATGCGCTCGAGCGAATCCAAATACTCGTCCATGTTTCCCTCCGGCGGGTCGATCACCACGGTGCCGAGCGCCGAGATCAGGTCGCCGGCGATCAGCGTGCGGCGCTCCTCGTCGAGGAAGCAGAGGTGGCCGCGGGCGTGCCCCGGCGTGTGCAGCACGCGCGCCCGCGTCGGCGGTTCGCCGGCCAGCACCACGACCTGGCCATCCGCGAGCAATTCGTCGACGCGAATGCCGTGCTCGCGCACGCGTTCCGCGGTAAGCGCGTGCGCCTTGACCGGCACGCCGCCCAGCGCCGCGCGCAGCGCTTCGACGCCGGCGATGTGGTCGGGATGGTGATGCGTGAGCCAGATCTCCGTGACCCGGCGGCCGGTGCGGCGGCTCACCTCGCCCAACGCCTCCGCCAACCGGCGCTGCTCCTCGGGATCGGCGCCGCCGGGGTCGATCGCCACCGTGTCGCCGGTGCCAAGGAGAACGCAGTTGGTGGTGCCCGCGGGCGGCAATGTCAGGCTGCGCACCGGAAAGACCAGTGTCGCCGGCCGGAACTCGACCCGCCGGAACTCGCCGAAGAAGGTCTCGCGTGGGTCGCGCAGCCGCGCCAAGCCGGCAGTGACGCCGTCCTCGGCGAGCACGTCGAGGAAGTAGAGCACCGGGGGAGCGGCTAGCGTCTCGCCCGATTCCCACAGCGTGTGCGCGGCGGCCGGCGTTACCCATTCGCCGGCGATGAGCTCGCCCGGGACGATGCTCGGCTGCACGGCGCGCTCGGCCGGCCATTCGAGCAGGAAGAAGCGGTTGTCGAAACGCATCGGGCCAAACGGCGGCGTGAGCCAGCGGCCGGCGTAGACCAGATCGATCGCGCTCGGCGTGGCTCCGAGCTCGTGCAGCAGCTCGGCCCAGGAGGAGCTGCCGGCAAGCAGGCGCCCGCGAGCGTCCGCGAGTTGGTCGGCGTTCGCGTTCTCGCACCCGGGGAGGAGACCGGTCTCCTCGAAGAGCTCGCGCAGGGTTCCGGCGAGCAAACCCGGCGCGTCGTCCTCGGGCTGCAAGCCGGAGGCGGCGCCGGCCACGGAAACGGCCGCGTCCTCCCGGGCGATGCTGCCGCCCGGGAATGCGTGCCACCCGCCCATGAAGGCAAGCTTGGGCGACCGCCGAACCCAGTAGACCTCGAGGCCGCGGTCCGTCCGCCGCCACAGGATCACCGCGGCCGAGGCGCGTGCCGGCTTCGGCGGCGGCACGGCGCCGCCGCCGAGCGCGCGCAGCACCTCTTCGTAGAGACTGGTCGCGGACGACATGGCGAAAGCTTATCGTGCCGCTCGCAATGCGCGGCGAGCCGGCCAGGGGGTCGGCGATGCGGCGTCACGCGCGCGGATCGCCGCGCCGAGCGGCCTCGTCCTCGGTGCCGGGCGCGATCAGAGCACCAGCGCGTAGCCGATCTTGAAGAACACGGTCCGCCCGGTCTGCTTGAGGTCGAGCTGCGGGTCGTTGACGAAGTTGTCCGAATAGCCGAGGAACAGCACGGTCTGGGGATTGATCTTGTAGGAGAACAGGAACTGGTCGGCGAGATTCTTGGCGTGCGCGTCGACGCTCGCGTCGTAGAGCGCGGGGTTGCGCTGCAAATCGAAGTACTGCGCCACCAAGCGGACGAAGCAGCGCGAGTTGAACTGGAACGTGGCGCGCGCGTCGCTCAGGTTGGCGGTGTAGAGCTTGCCGCCGCGCACGTCGAGCGTCTCGTAGCTGTGCTGCAGCGTCAGGCGCCAGTGACGGCCGAGATCGAAGCGCAGGTTGGGCGTGGCGCGCACCAGGTTGCCCTGGCGCGCGTTGGCATAGTCGATCTCCTGGCCGATGCGGCTGTCGACGTTGACGT
>WBZN01001287.1_pt1 | contig 15599 bp, 10 predicted proteins | sample 5204281 | NCBI WGS metagenome assembly WBZN01 (sample SAMN12344347, study PRJNA552823) | activated sludge metagenome | biome: Activated sludge suspended growth; feature: Nitrification reactor; material: Wastewater; isolation source: activated sludge from nitrification reactor of wastewater...
TAGTCAGTAATTACTTCTCAAGTGACTGTTGGTCAGTTGCCGCAAGTGGATCTCTGGCGGCGCACCGCGCGGAGGCGCCCGATTTCGCCAGGCACCGTTGGACAATTCGGTGCCTGTCCCCATTTTCCGATTCGGTGCCTGTCCCCATTTTTCCAGCGCAAGAAATCCCTCCGGAATACGCGTTCTTCTAAAGACAGCGGAGCGATCAGCGTGTGGAGTTGCGCCGCGACCACCGGAGGTGCTCATGTTCGGACGCCGAATTCGTACGCCATTCCTGCTCGTCATCCTGGGCTCTCTCCTGGCGCCTCCCGGGCGCGCCGCGGCGCCGCCCGTGGAGGAGCCCGCCGCGCCCATGCGGGCCGGCACGTGCACTGCCGGGGCGACCACCCTCTGCCTGCTCGGCCGCTTCGAGGCCGTCGCGACGTGGATGGACCGCGCCGGGCAGAGTAGGGCGGCCACCGTGGTCCCGGCCTCGGCCAAGGCCGGCGGGTTTTCGTTCTTCGATTCGGACGGCGTGGATCTTCTGGTGCAGGTCGACGACGGACGTTCGGGCAACGGCCCGTTCGCTGTTCGTCTGGGTGCGCTCACCGACGCCGCCTTCAGCCTGCGCGTGCGCGACACCCGGAGCGGTGCCACATGGTCGTATGACAGCCCACGGGGGCACTTCGCGGCCGGGGTCGCGGCGCCGGCGGGGGCTGCGACACCGGAGCCGTCCTTCGCGGCTCCGGTCGAAGCGCGCTGGGCGGTCGCCGACTTCCTCGAGGAACGCGCCACGCGCATGAGCGCCGCGGCCGGCACGACGGAGAGCGCAAGATGTCGCGCCACGGCAACCGATTTGTGCCTTCTCGACGGCCGTTTCCGCGTAAGGGCCCTCTTCGCAGGGGGAACGCGCCACGGCACGGCGCAGCCGGCTGGCGCCGGGGGCGAGACGGGACTCTTCGCGCTCGAGGACTCGGACCGTACCGAGCTCGCCGTGCGTCTGGTGGACGGTCGGGCGATCAATGGCAACTTCTGGGTGCTCGCCTCGGGGCTCAATGCCATCGACGCGGCTCTGGAAGTCACGGATCTCGAAAGCGGGCGCACGCGCCAATTCCACCTGCCGGGCGGCTCACCCACCAGCCGGCAGGAACTCGAGGCCTTCAGCGTCTCAGCCGCCACGGTCCAGGTGACGCTCGACGCGAGCCGCGCGACGACCCAGGCGATCGGGCCGAGCGGGGGCTCGATCCAGGTCACCGACGCGAACGGCACGAAGTTTCTGCTCACCTTTCCGGCGCTGGCGCTCGGTGCCCTGACCGAGATCACCGTCACGCCGGTGGCGACGATCACGGGACTTCCGTTCGCGGGCGGACTCAAGGCGGGCGTGCGCATCGAACCGGAGGGCCTGATCCCGGCGGTGAGCGCGCTCCTGACCGTGACGCCGGTCGTGCCCGTGGCACCGGCCCAGCAACTCACCTTCGCCTTCCGCGGTCTCGCCGGCGAGCTCTACCTGACGTCGCCGCGTGCCAATCAGGCCGCTCTGATCCTTCCAGTCCACCGACTGGGTGGCTACGGTCTCGCGGCGGGGAGCGCCGCCGATCTCGCGGCGCAGTTGCTGCGCCTGCCGTCGCGCGAGGAGGACCGTCTGTCGCAGCGGCTCGCCGGCCTCCTCTTGCCCTTGCGGCGGGCGGCCACGCCTCCGCATGCGTTGCCCGCCACCGTCCTCCAACTCCTGCAGGCGGAGTTCACGGCCAGGATCAAGCCGAAGCTCCCGCTCATCCAACAGGGTCAGGTGCTGAAGTACTGGCCGGTCACCCAGAACTACATCGATTCCGCGAAGGACACCGGCCTTGCCGCGAGCCTCGGCGCTTTCCACGACCGCCTCGGGGTGGCAGAGACCGGCGGCACCAACGGTCCGGTCGCGCAAACCAACGCCGCGATCGTCAAGGGCGCCAAGGTGGAGTTGGCGAAGAACCTCGCGGCCTGCACGGGCACCGGCAGTTCGGCGGCCGCGCTGAGGGCGTACGTCGCCTACAACGTGGTGAAGTCATTCAAGGCGCTGGGCCCGACGGACACCACGAAGCTCCTCAATTGCGTCAACTTCGAGCTCCACTTCGACACCGAGATCAAGTCGGACGACGGCATCACCAAGTCGGACGAAACCGTGCCCGACCTGCACTTGCGGCTGTCGCTCAACCTGGCCCAGGGATTCTTCTACGCCCAGGCGCAGGCCCCCCAAACGGCCAGCCTCTCGGTCAAGGACTGCACCACCGCGGAGACCGGTCGCGTCGTTGCCACGTTCACCGTGCACAAGCTCCTCGTCACCAATCTGGGACAGTACGACGACGGGTCGGATCTCGCGCCGCTCGGCCACCAGGTCGCGGTGTTCTACCGGATCTTCCCCCCGTCGATGGTGAGCTATACGGTGACCTGCGCAGATATCCCCGACACAGGTTTCCTGCTTTGGTCTTCGGCCTTCAGTCACCTGCACCTCGACGAGCTGGGTTCCTACGGCATCGTCGCTCCGGGCGACTTCCGCATGATCATGGGACCGAGCGGCGACGTCCGGAAATTCGCCGAGAAGGGCTACGAGCGTACGGATTCCGGCTTCAGTGAGGACTCGTTCTTCTTTCTCCTTCATACGCCGCGGTGAGGATGCTGAGCCAGAGACCGGGGTCGTAGCCGAGCCTCAAGATACCGGGCGCCGGCCCCAGCCCTGCGTCGCAGGAGCCACGCGGCGATCCCGCCGCACGGATGACGATGAGGCCGTGTGACTTTGAAGAAGGGGAAAAATGGGGACAGGCACGTCTCGACAATTCGGTGCCTGTCCCCATTTTTTGTTCCCGTGGTTCGAGCGCTTGCCAAGCGACTCCGGGAAGGTATTCTCTGCCGCACGATGATGAGGCCTGGGCAGGGGAGGCTCGCGGAGACCCCGGTGGGATCTCCGACGCCCCAGATGCGGATCTTCGGGGCGCGGATCGCTTTCGCCGGGGAGGTCGAGGCGCTGTTGCCGGCGATCGCGTCCTCGCTCCCCGGCGTCGAGCTGGAGCGGCTTGGTGCCATCGCCACTTCGCAACCCGCGGACGTTCTCTATCGCTGCACCCGGCTCGCTGACGGCGAGGGACTGTGCCTCGAGCGCGACGGTTCGGAGCTGGCGCGCGGTGCGCCCGAGGCGGTGCTCGAGAGCGCCCTCGCGCAACTGCACTTCGACGTCGCGGTCCATGCGCGGACGGCGACCTTTCTCCACGCCAGCGTAGTGCGTTGGCGAGGCAGGCTGCTGGTCTTCCCCGGCCGCAGCGGCGCCGGCAAGTCGACGCTCGCGGCCTATCTCGCCGAACGCGGCGGGACGTACTACTCCGATGAGTACGCCCCGATCGATGACCGCGGACGGATTCATGCATTCCCGCGCGCCATTGCGCTCCGGCCGGATGTGCGGAGCTGGTTCACGACTTCCGCCTCGGCCCCGACCCCCACGGGCGCGGCGTCGCCGGCGGCCATCGCGGACGCCATCGTGTTCACCCGTTTCCGTGCCGCGGAACGCTTCCAGCCGCGGCCGCTCACCGTCGAAGCTGCGGCCCTGTCCCTGATCGACAACGCCGTCGGCGCCGCGCCGCGCCCTCGCCAGACGGCGGCCGCGGTGGCCCGACTCCTGGCTCATGGACCGCGCCTGGGTGAGGGTCCGCGAGGCGAGCTCGAGGACTTCGCCACCGCGCTCGATCATTGGCTGGCCACCGGGTGAAGCGGCGACCGGCGTGGTGGCCGAGCCCGCGCGAGGAGGCGCTGGTACGTCTCGCGCTGGATCTGCCTCTCGGGCTCGCCCGTGAGATTCAGTTCAGCCAGGTCGCCGCCTGGCACCTGCTGGTCGAAGCCACCGCAGACCCCACCGACGAAGAGCGCCGGCTGTTTCCCCTGGTGTATCGCCACTTGGTCGAGGAACCCGGCGCGCTGGAGCGCGCCGCGCTGCCGGAAGACGTCGAGCAGACGCTGCGCCGCGGCTGGATCGAGAGCCGTGCCTTGCGCGCGCTCGCTCTCTCCCAGGCCAAGGAGGTGCTCACCGCCCTGGCCGAGGTGGGGATCCGCGCCGCGCCGCTCAAGGGCCTCGCCATGGACGCGTGGTTCAGCCCCGCGGCGCGAGCCGTGGGCGATCTCGATCTGCTGATTCCCGAGGATCGCCTCGCGGCGGCGATCCGGCGTCTCGAGGCCGCGGGCTACGCGGCTCGCGATGAACCCGACCCCGATGCCCTGCGTGCGAAGCACTCGTGCGCCTTGGGGCATCCGGAACGTGCCGAGGTCGATCTGCATTGGCTGCTCGACGTGCGCCTGGTGGGGCGGGGCGGCCGCCGCGCCGCGATGGCGCGCTTCTGGGAGGGCGCGCAGGCCGGCGAGCTCGCCGGTGTCGCGGTGCTGCGCCTGCGGGCCGAGCATCATTTCTTGCACGCGGTCGTGCACGGGGCGCGTGTGGACTCGCGGGCCGCGGCGCGTTGGCTGGTCGACGGCATCGCGATCCTGCGCTGCGCGCGGCGGGCGGGCAACGATTTCGACTGGGGTGAGGTGCTCGCGGCGGCGAGCGAAACCCGCCTCACGCGCGCGCTCGCGAACGCGCTCGACGCCATCGATGCCCTGGCGCCGGATCTGGTACCGGAAGCGGTGCGGCTGCGGGCTCGTGACCACGCCGTCGGCGTCGCCGAACGCGCGCTGTGGTTCCTGGACGCGCGCGCGGCGCCGCTCGGCTTGATGCGCGACGTCCAGCGCACACTGCGCTGGCACCTGGCGCGCAATCGCCGGCACGGCCTGCTGCGCTGCCTGCTCTCGTACCCGCTCTATCTCCGGGCTTCGGGCCTAGTGCGCTCGCCGGGCGTCTTGCTCGCGCACGCTCGCCGCCGTCGGGCCGAGAAGCGTGCGGTGCGCGCCGGGCTGCAGGGCTGAGCTAGGATCCGCTGACCACGCCGGGAGGAGGCAAACGTGTACTGCGATTTCGTCGCCGATGGGTATCACGAGAGCGAGTTGGATCGCCATGACGTCGTCGAGGGCGCCTTCACTCCCGAGGAGGTCGCCCGCATCCGCGCGATGGGGGCCGCACTCGACTTGCGCGACGGCGCCATCGGTGGCGGCGGGAAGGTCGACGAGGTGGTGCGCAAGAGCCGCATCGGCTGGATCGGTCTGGGCGAAGACAGTCGATGGCTCTACGAGCGCATCGGGAACCTGGTTCTCGACAGCAACCGGCGGCTTTGGCGGTTCGACCTCGGAGGTCTCACGGAGGATCTGCAGTACTCGCGCTACGAGGCGCCCGCTGGGGGCTACGATTGGCATCTGGACATCGCGTCGAGCAGCGCGATGCCGCGGGCGGCGCGGCGCAAGATCAGCCTGGTCGTGCAGCTCACCGATCCCGACGAGTGTTTCGGCGGTGAGCTCGAGCTGCGACCGGCGCGACATGTGGTCGTGCCGTTTCTCGAGGCGGGCTCGGCCGTCCTCTTTCCGGCGTACATGCTGCACCGCGTCGCTCCGGTCAAGCAGGGCGCCCGCGAGTCGCTGGTCACCTGGGTGACCGGTCCGCCGTTTCGCTAGATAGAGCAGCCCCGTCGAGAGCTCCAGCCCGCGTGCTGGAGCTCAGGAATGCGGATACTTCGATGTATTATCGGCGCATTGAACCAGGAGGCCACAACGATGCATGAGGCGACGACGGACCTCGTAGTCGAAGAACTGCCCGAAGGGGGCCTGTTGGTGATGGACCCCCGCGCCGAGCGCAGCCATGCCTTGAACGCCGCGGCGGCCGTGGTTTGGCAGGAATGGAAGGGCGGGATGCGCGACCTCGATCAGCTCGCGGCCCGGGTTGCCGCGTCGACGCCGCTGCCGGCCGACCAGGGGATCGTGCATCTCGCACTCGCGCAGCTGCGGGACGCCGGCCTGGTGCGCGACGAGATCCCGCAGCCGAGCCTCGCCATGGTCTCTCGCCGGCGCCTCCTGGGCCTGGCGGCCGGTGTGGCGATCGCCTTGCCGGTGATCGAGACCATCGTGACGCCGAAGCCCGCTGCCGCCCAGTCGGCCCCGGCACCGTCGCCGTTCCCGCCGGCTCCGGGCCCGGCCCCGGCTCCAGCCCCCGCGCCGGCTCCGGCTCCGGCCCCGACGCCTCCGGCGCCTGCGCCGCGTCCGTCGAAATAGTTTCCAGCGCCGGTCCGCTCGACGATCAGCACAGTCGGCGGACCGGCTTCCCGTCTGGATCCCGTCGGGCGGATTTCCTCCCTTGCATCTCGATCTGCACGCGATCGCCCAGCAGCCAGTGGCCCGCAACGTTCGACTCGAGGGCGGGGCCGCCGTGCATCGCCGCCGTGCGCTAGGCGTGCCGCCCCGGTCATCGCCGGGTCGACGGCGAAGCGGCGCATCGCCGCACACGGAGCCGAGCCCCAACCGCCCGCTAGCCTGCCGAAGGCGCGGCGCGCCAACTGGGTCCGCGCGCGCTGAGCGTCTCTGCCGAGTTCGACGATCCGTGCGGAATCCGTTGCGAGGAGCCGAGATTGGCCGATGACCGGCCTGTCGGGCCGACGCCCGCGCCATCGGAGCCCGACGGCGGGCGCGGGAGAGTGTGGGCGCGTGCTCTCGCGGCGCTGGCCTGGTGCGCGCTCGCCGCGGCGGTAGCCGTCTACGCCGCGCGCAATCTCGGCAGCGAGGCTCTCTGGTACGACGAGGCGGTCCAGGTCCACACCTCTCTCGGCGTGCACCCGCTCGCCGCGCCCTTCACGCCGGTGCCCCAGACGCTGCTCGCGCAGCTGCGCGGCGTGATCTCCCGCAACCGCGGCGATGAGCTCGACCCCGGCGGCTTCGGCCTTCTGCTGTTCGGATGGATGCGCGCGCTCGGCACCGGCGTGCCGGCGATGCGACTGCTCTGCGGCCTGCTGGTCGTCCTGGGTCTCGTCGCGCTCGCCGCGCTCGCCCGGCGATGGATTCGCGGTCCGCTCGCGCCGCCCGCCGCGGTGGCGCTGGCGCTGCTCGACCCGCTGGTGCGCGAGCACGCGGTGGAGGTGCGGCCGTACGCGCTGGAGATGGCGGCGGTTTGGATCGCCTTCTGGGCCGCCGACCGATTTCTCGAGCGCCCGCTTCCGGGTCGCGCATTGGCCCTCGGTGGCGCGTTCGTGGCTCTCTTGGGCTCGCGCTACAGCGCGTTTCTCACCGGCGGCGCCATTGCCGCGGCGGTGACCGTGCAGACTTTGTGGCCACGTGGTTGGGCGAGCCGTACGGACCGGCCGGACTCGAGGCGTGCGCGAACGCTCGGCCTGTCGTTCCTGCCGCCCAGCGCGGCGCTGGTGGCCCTTGCGCGTTGGTCCCTGCCCGGACTGATCGGGCGTTCGAGGTGGGCGGGCGGCCAGTTGGTCGCGTATCTGCAGCCCTACACGGCGGCCGGTTTGGCGCCCGGCGAGCTCATCGTGCGTGCGCTTCACAACCTGACGGTTCCCGCCGTGCTGTCTCTGACCGCGAGCGCCGCGCTCGCGCTGCGGCTCTGGGGACGCGCCCACTGGCCCGAGCCCGGCTCCTTGCTCGTGCGGCGCAGTGCGCTCGCGGTGCTGCTGCTGACCGCGCTACTCTGGCCCTGGCACCCGTGGGAGCCGGCGACGAAGTGGAGCCTCTACCTGCGCGTGGTGGCGACGGTCTGCTGGCTGCGCCTGGCGGCGGACGGGTTGCCGCATGTCCGGAGCGCGAAGGCCCGCCGGCTTGCCGCCGCGATGGCGATGCTGCTGATCGCCGTCGCCGCGGTGCTCGTCACGGCGCGGCGCCAGGGCAGGCCGGATGTGCCGCTGCCGGTGCTCGAGGCGATCCGCGATGGCCGCCTGGGAGTCCTCGCGGAGGGCGCGGTGGCGGTCGATGTCCATCCCTATCCGTCGCTGCGCTACCACTACGAGTTCGGCGCGCTGCGCGGCCGCGGCGAATATCCGCGTGTCTTCCGGCTACCGGTCGACGGCGTCGAGATCGCACCCGCGGCAATGTGCGCGGCGCGCTGGTTTCTGACGTTCGACCAGGGGCCGCATCTCGAGCAGCGCTATCCGGCGCTGCGCTTCGCGGCCGACCCGACGGTCCCGAACCTATTTCGTGTCGAGGCGCGAGATCCGCTCGCCCGCTGTGGCTAGCGGCCTATAGCGTCCGAATGGATCCTGGATGGCCCTGACCAAGCCAGCCGCTATCCATGCGGACGTTTCAGGCCTCGGCGGTCGGCGCCTCACGGCGCCACACCGCGCGGGAAATCAACTCGGCGAGCACCCATGCCGCCCCCGCAGCACAGAGCACGATCAGCCATAGCTTCGCGGGGATCGACGTCGTCCCCAGGAGCCGAGCCGTCAGTGGAAGCCAAGCCGCCGCCACCTGAATAGCAATGCCCCCGAGCACCGCCGCGTGCAGGTAGCGGTTTGGTAGAGGGTGAGTCCAAGTGTGTCGCGAGGGATAGGTCAGGATCAGTTGGCCCAAGGCCATGAAGTGAAAGGTGGCTGCTCTCGACGCTTCGAGGCCGTAGCCCATCCACGGTACGAGGCCCAGCACGCCCAAACCGAGCACGGCCTTTATCGAGCCAACCGCGACAATGAACCGAAGCGAAGGCCGATCCAGAAGCGGCGAATCCGGGAGCCGAGGCGGCTGCCGCATCACGCCGGGCGTGCGGTCGAAGGCCAGCGCCAACGCCGGCAGGCCATCGGTCATGAGGTTGATCCAGAGAATCTGCGCCGCCGTCAGAGGCAACAACAGGCCGCCAGTGCCATCGCGAAGATCGAGGGCGTAGGCGAGGATCGCGCCACCTCCAACCAGCAGGACTTCCGAGAGATTGGTCGTGAAGAGGAACCGTAAGAACTTCTGGACATTCTCGTAGATACTGCGTCCCTCTTCGATCGCCATGACGATGGTCGCGAAGTTGTCATCGAGCAGCACGAGGTCGGATACCTCGCGACTGACGTCCGAGCCACGCTGCCCCATGGCGACGCCCACGTCCGAGCGCTTCAGCGCTGCCGCGTCGTTGACGCCATCGCCGGTCATGGCCACGGTGTCACCCCGCGCCTGGAACGCCTCCACCAGGCGGAGCTTGTGCTCGGGGCGCACGCGCGCAAACACCTTCACTTCGCGAAGGGCCTCCGCGAGCTCCTGAGGTTGAAGAGCGTCCAGCTCCTCACCGGTGAGCGCCCGGGCGCTTCGCACGCCGATCATGTGCGCCACTGCAAGAGCGGTCGCTTGGTGATCGCCAGTAAGCATGACGACTCGGATACCTGCGGACTGCGCCCGCTCCACTGCCTCGGGCACTTCGGCCCGAGGTGGATCCCAGAGCAGCACGAGTCCCAGGAACGACAACTGATCTTCCGCCTCATCTTCACACCACGCGAAAGCCAGCACGCGGAATCCCTTGCTGGCATACGCTTCGGCCCGGCCGCTCCACGACTCTCGATCGGCTTCGGCAAGCGCGCTACGCGCGATGAGAACCTCCGGCGCGCCCTTGAAATAGCTCTCCGTGCGGCCACCGCGACGTACGGTCGCACGTGCGAATTTCCAGGCGCTGTCGAAGGGGCGTTCGGAAACGACCTCATACGAGGACCGCAGGTGAATCGGTTCGACGCCCTGTGAGAGAGCGAAACGCAGCAGGCCGAGCTCGAGGGGATCTCCTGCTCCGGTAGAGAGATCAGCATCGTTTGCCAGCACCATGGCGATTAGGGCGCGTTCCGTGTCGGGCGAGTCCAACGACCGAACGTCCATACGGCTCTGGGTCAACGTTCCCGTCTTGTCTGTGGCGATCACCGTGACCGACCCCAGCGCCTCGACGGCGGCGAGGCGCCTCACGACCGCCTGGTGACGGGCCATGCGCTCGACGCCCAATGCCAGAGCTACCGTCAACACCACCGGGAGCCCTTCAGGGACCGCCGCGACGGCAAGCGCCGCGGCAAAGAGGATCATCTCGGGGGCGCGCGACAACCCCTCCGCAAAGACGCCGGCCACGCCCAGACTTCCAGCCAGAACCAGGACCCAGAGGGCAATGCGGCGGCCCAGCTGGTCCAGGCGCCGTTCGAGCGGTGTCTTCGTGACGGTGATCGCGCCGAGCATCGATGCCAGGCGACCCATCGCGCTCCCCGCTCCGGTTCTCGTGATCTCGAGGAAAGTCTTTCCGCGAACGATGAGCGTGCCACTGAAGGCCACCTCTCCCGCCGCCTTGTCCACCGGTACGGACTCACCGGTGAGAATCGCCTCGTCGATCATGGTGCCGTGCGTTTCGATCAGCACGCCATCGGCAGGTACACGGTCGCCCGCCTCCAGCCTCACCCAGTCGCCGGGCACGAGCTCAGCGCCAGGTACGTGTACGAGTCGGTCGTCGCGCAGAGCCCAGGCTTGTGGAGCGGCGAGCGCCCGGAGCCGTGCCAAAGCAGCGTCCGAGCGCCGCTCCTGGTAGAGACCGAGAGCGGCGTTTAGAAGCAGAATGGTTGTGATGGTCACGGCCTCGAGTGGCCACCCGTGCGAGCCCTCGTAGAGCCAGAGACCCGCGTCGAAGACCAGCGCGAAGAGCAGGATGTAGATGAGGGGGCTTTGAAACTGGCGGACGGCGCGGCGCCATAGGGGCTCCGGCGCATCTTCTTGCAGAGCATTGGGGCCGACCCTGGCCAACAGCGCCCCAGCCGCCGCCGTCGACAGCCCGCGTCCGGCTCGCCGTGTCTCCGAAGTCTCGTTCATCGGCGCGGCGCGACGTCTCCGTGGTCGTCGGCAGGGTCGTGGCAAATCGATACCGGCGCTGCCGCGTTCCAAGCGGGAATGGGTGGAGGTTGGTCCATGAGCGCCTCTGATTCTGCGGCGCGGCGCGTTGTCAGGCCGCTGCGCGCGCAGCCTACGGGAGGCATCCGTAGGGAGCACCACCCACTCGGGCGGTCAACCGACCATCCAATGCTCGTTGCAGCCCGATGTCGCCGTGCATTCTGGTTGTGAAGTGGGTCCACGACCAGAAGGCTCTATCGCACTCCCGGTGCTAGGGCACCGCGCTGACGGCCGGCGGTGCGACCGCGCGTGGTTCGATCGGGCGCGGCTCGGAGGGCCGCGCGAGAAGCCGAAAGAAGGCGGTGTCGGTCCGACCCAGATACTGTTCGACGAACGGGTAGTAGCGCGCCTGGTCCCGCTGGAGCGCGAACAGGTCCTGCACCCAGCCACGCGCGGGTACTCGGATCCACTTGCCGCGTTCCAGGGCCGTCGCGACCTGTCCCCGCAGTTGAATCATCGGGAATGCGGCGAGCCCGAGCAGGACGACGAGGACGGCCAGGCGCGCGAACCATGGCGCGACGCGGCGGGAGAGTCCGCGCGCCGCGAGGACCTGCAGAGCGAAGATGGGCGGGATCGAGACGCGCATCGACCAGTCGTTGAAGAAGCCATAGGTAAGCAGAGGCAAGACGGCGAGGAGCGCCACCGCTGCCGTGAGCAGACGCGCATCGAACCGTGTGCCGCCGCGACGGCGGGCCAGGAAGAGAAGGACGGCGAGTGGTCCCGCGACGAGCAGCAGCTCGAGCCCGGCGAAGCGGACCCATTCGGCCGCGAAGGCCCGTGCCCCGAGGACCGCGGGCAGAAAGCGCAGGCCGGCGACCGCCCGCCCCTCGGGTGGCGCGCTGAGGTCGGCAGGCAAGTCGACCGCCGAGGCGCGCGCCGCGAAGTAAAGAACCAGCGGCAGCGCGACGCCCACGAGTCCGAGGAGCGATGCACGGGAGATCGGACCCCGTGCCATCCGCCGCGGCTTCAGGAAGACACGGCCGGGCGCGAGGGCAAGTCGGTACAGCGCGGCGAGCGCGGCGAGACCGAGCGCGGCGAAGGGCGACCAGAGCAGGCAGAGAAGGATCGGCAAGGCCAGGGAAGCGCGGCGGGCGCCGCGACGCAGGGCCTCGAGCACGAGAGCCGTGGAGAGCCAGCCGCCGAGCGCCTGGTTCGGAGCGTAGAGGATCTGCGTCAAATTGCCGGGATAGAGAAAGAGGCCGTGCCGGAATTCGGGATTGCGATCGAGCCACAAGGCTCCGCGCGCGGTCCCGGAGAGCGGCGGAGCCAGAAGCGCTCCGGGCAGGTCGAACGCCGCGAACAGGATCAGCAGCGCCAGCGCCATCCACGGCGAAGCTCGTCCGAGACGCGCGATCCACTGCCAGCAGAGCAGGAGGCCGCAGGCCGACCACAGGAACAGGGCCACGTGCGCGGCTCGCCAGCCGCACACACTGCCGACGAGCGCCGCCGGCAGGTAGAAGGCGACGTAGTACACGAGGGCGGCGTCGTGCGCCGGCGCGGCGGCCTGTCCGATGCGGTATGTGACGGGCCATGGCTGGACCACGAGATCCGCGAGGATGGCTTCGTGCTTGGCCCAGTCCCAGGTCTGCACACCGAAACCGCCTACGCCGCAGCCCGAGACCACCAGCGTGAGGACGCCGGCACCGGCGAACAACTCCAGCCAGGCGCGCAGGGAGCGGGCACCGGGTTCACCGTCGGATTCTGATCCGACCAGCCGCCGGCGGATCGCCCAGGCCGAGGCGACGAGGGCGCCGGTCGAAAGCAGAGCCAGCGGGGCCCGCAGCCAACCGAGCAGGAAGATGGCGACCGGCAGCGACAGGAAGGCGATCGTGGCACCGACCAGAAGGGAGAGCGGCAGCCGCCCCTCCGGCCTGGAGGACGGCCGTGGGGGAGCGGGTGGGGGCGGGATGACGACAGCTTCGGTCAAGCGGATCGACTCTCTGAAACCGTCGTTGCATTCTATGTGCGAGTCCGGGGCGTCCGTCGGACGCCGGTTCGGCGAGGGAGGTCTTGCCGGGCTTGACGCCAGCCGCGATGGTGCTAGGTTGAGCTCTCCCCGCATCCCGCGGGCTTCTTTGACAGCACTGCTCCGACGCTCGGGCACAGTCTCGACGGTGGTGTCGCCGTACGGCGTCCCAGCATGCGCTGCTTTCTCTGGGAGGCAGACGATCATGCATGGCAGATCTTCAGTGTCAGGTCCCGCTTCGTCCGTACGGTGGCTCGCGGTTCTCGCGGTCGGTGCAGTCCTCGCTCCCCTTGCGCAACCCGCTCCCGCTGTCTGCCCGGGCACCCGTGCCTGCCAGCTGCACCTCGGCTGCGGACCGACCGCCATCGTGGTGGGGCCGGGAGCGTCCATCCAGGGGGCGATCAACGCCGCGCCGAGCGGCGCCACGATCTGCGTGCTGCCGGGCACGTATTCCGGAAAGATCGACTTCAAGGGCAAGAACATCACGCTGATCTCCTCCGGCGGACCGGTGCAGACGATCCTCCAAGGTAGCGGCTCGCCGTCCGGGCCGGTGGTGACCTTTCAGACGTTCGAGGGCGCTGACAGCGTGCTCGAAGGCTTCGGCATTCGCAACGGATCGGCGCCGTTCGGCGGCGGGATCTTCGTCTCGAATGCGTCGCCCACGATTCGCAACTGCATTCTCACGGGCAACACCGCGACCGGCGACCAATATTCGCGCGGCGGCGGCGCCTGGGTAGCGGGTGCGGCCGCGCGGCCCACGTTCATCTGCGACGCGTTCGTGTCGAATCACGCCGACTACAGTGGCGGTGGTCTGACCTCCGCGGCGTCGGCCGATCCCTACCTGCGCTCATGCTCGTTCCAGGGCAACCAGGCGGCGTTTGGCGGCGGCATCTCGGCCTATGGCAGCGGCAGGCTCGACGTCGGCGGCACCGAGCTCGTGGGCAACGCGGCGCAGGTAGACGGCGGCGGCATTCACGCCGGCACGACGTACGGCAACGTGCTGATCCGCGACAGTTGGCTGCACGGCAACACCGCGGTGAGCAAGGGCGGCGGCCTGTTCGTCCCCGCCGGCCTCGCGCAGGTCGTCAACTGCACGTTCAACGACAACAAGGCCAAGAGCGGCGCCGGGGCGGCGGCCGCGAGCGGCAGCATGCTCGACGTCGCGAGCACGATCTTCGTCCACAATGCCACCAGCGGCGGAGGCAGTTCCACCCTGGCGGCGGTGGCGCCGGCGGGAGCCGGCACCTCCGTCGTGAATCACTACAACGACTTCTTCGCCAACACCGGCGGAAATTACCTCAACACCTTCGACAACGTCGGCCTGTCGCTGCTCGATCCGCAGCTGTCCGTCTGTTGCCCGGCGGTGGGCTCGCCGGTACTCAATGCGGGCATCCCCGACGCGCACTTCAACGATCCCAACGGCACCCGCAACGACATGGGAGCCTGCGGCGGTCCGCCGATCTAGCGCCATCGAGAGCCGCAGATCAGGGACAGGCGAACCCGGTCGATTTCAACCCGTCCCTGGTTTCCGACCGGGCTGTCCCCGCGAGCGCGGCGCGGGGGGCTTGTCCGGAAAGTCGGCGCCGGTCGCCGAAGGCATCGCCGATGGTCGGTACGGCCCTTGCTAGAGACAGGGGCATGACCTGGCTCCAATGGTTGGGACTCGCCGTTTTGATCGCCGCCGTCGCCGCCGTCACCGGAATCAAGCCGAAAGGCACTCGGCACGTCGCTCACACGAGCATGATGGGCGCCGCCAGGATCGCGCTCGTCGTGCTGGCCGTCGTACTGGCCTACCTGGCGTTTAGGGCGTCCTAGCCGCGGGGCGGCTGCGCGAAAATGGGGACACGAAAAATGGGGACAGGCACCAATTCGTAATTTGTAGCCTGTCCCCATTTTTTCCATTTCTTCGTGTCGGCAGGGCTTCTGCGGCGGGAACTTTTCCGGGGCGCGGCGTGTCTGTATCCGCATCGAGGCCACCAAGGAGACCGCCATGAACCCAGCCGACACGTCCCGACAGAACTCGCTCTTCGCTTGGAAGACTCGCGCCGAGCGCTTGATGCGCAACGCCCTGGTCTGGATCCCCTTCCTCGCGCCGGTCGCTTTGCCGTTCGCGAGCGCCGTGCCCGCGGTCGCCGTGAATCAGGGCCCGTACACGCTCGAGGTGCTGGTCGACGGCCGGCCGCTCGGCGAGTTGTACGGCAACGGTCGCACCTACGTGCAGGCGATCGCCGGGCGCGAGTATTCGCTCCGGCTCACGAACCACACCGGCCGGCGAGTGGCGATGGCGGTCTCGGTCGACGGCCTGAACTCGATCGACGCCAAGACCACGGCGGCCAAGGACGGATCGAAGTGGATCCTCGGACCCTGGGAGACCATCACGCTCGAAGGCTGGCAGACGAGTTCCAACGTGGCGCGGCGTTTCTACTTCACGACCGAGAACAATTCCTACGGCGCTTGGCTCGGCAACACCGACAATCTGGGCGTGATCTCTGCCGTGGTCTTCCGCGAACGCGTCACGCAGGTGCCGATCACCGAGAACGAGGAGCCTGGGTCCGACCGACCCTGGCTGCAGGGAGAGTTGCGGCGTGACACGCCGCGGGCGCAGCCCACGATTCCCCAGCCGGGCAGCGCCGCCGGTGCCGCGCCCATCCCCGCCGAGCCGCAGTCCGCCCGTCGCGAGGCCGCGAAGAGCGCGCCGGCCGGAGCTGCCGACAGCGCGCTGTCGGACGAATACGCCGCCACCGGGATCGGTCGCCAACTGGATCACCCGGTCGAGCACGTGGAGTTCGACAAAGCCGTGCCGGGCGGCATCGGCGCCGGCCATGGCGGGTGCGGCGGGCATTGCGGCGTCTGCGTCGCCAGCGACTGCTGTGGCATCGCCGGGATCCGTGCTGGG
>WBZN01001290.1_pt1 | contig 15574 bp, 10 predicted proteins | sample 5204281 | NCBI WGS metagenome assembly WBZN01 (sample SAMN12344347, study PRJNA552823) | activated sludge metagenome | biome: Activated sludge suspended growth; feature: Nitrification reactor; material: Wastewater; isolation source: activated sludge from nitrification reactor of wastewater...
CCGCGCCGTCGAGGATCTCGCGACCTGGACGCCGCCGGCCGACGCCGCGACCGAGTGGTTCGGCCTGCGCGACACGCTCGCGGACCTGCGCCGGGCCGAGGGCTGGGAGGGACAGATCCACCGCGTGCGCGCTTGGTATGCGCCGGTGCTGGAGCGCACGCACGAGAACGCGCCGCTGCGCGAGTCGGATCTCGATCAGCTCGAGCTCGTGGCGGCGACCTTCCCGTCGCGTGAGCGCTTCCTCGCCGAGCTGGCGCTCGATCCGCCGGCCACCCTGGGCGACGAAGCCGGACCGCCGCATCTCGACGAGGACTGGCTCACGGTCTCGACGATCCACTCCGCCAAGGGCCAGGAATGGCGGGCCGTGTTCGTGCTCAACGTCGTCGACGGCTGCATCCCTTCCGATATGTCGACCGGCAACGCCGAGGAGATCGACGAGGAGCGCCGGCTGCTCTACGTCGCGATGACCCGCGCCAAGGAGCATCTCGCCTTGATCCAGCCGCAGCGCTACTTCGTGCGCAGCCAGTCGCGCAGCGGCGACCGCGCCATCCAGGCGCCGAACAGCCGCTTCCTGCCGCCGCCCGTGCTAGCGCTCTTCGAACGCGAAATGCGCCTCCTGCCCAAGCCCACCGACGGCGGCCCGGTCGGCGGACCGGCGCGCATCGACGCCAAGAAGAAGCTGCGCGACATGTGGGACTGAGCGCCAGGAAGGCCCGCCGTCGTCGCGACTCTTCTCGTGCTGGGCTTCGCAGTCGCCCCGGTCGCCGGGCGAGCCGCCTGACGGTGGCCTGGACGGTCGCCGGGCTAGAATCCCCCGCAATTCGGCTATCGTCGCTCGCGCCTCGGACTCACTCGCCGGGCGAGCCCCGGGCCTTGCGCCCATTGCACCGGTCCTGAGGTCCTTTTATGTCTGGGCGTCGCCTTCTCGTTCTCTTCGCGATTCTGTCGAACCTCGCCGGGTTCGCCTCGGCCGCCGGAGCGCTCCAGACCGCTTTCTTTCGCGATGTCGTTGCGGGAACCTTGCCCACGCGCACAGCTCGCGAGGCGCCTCTGCCGCGTCGGTTCCGCGCCGTCGCGGTCGACTTCGCGGCGCTCGCTCGCGTGCTCGCCGAAGCACCCGTCGAACGCGACGCTCGGTCCCTGGAGCTCGTACTACCCTACCCGGACGGGTCCAATCGGCGATTCGCCGTGCAGGAATCGTCCATCATGGAGCCCGCACTGGCGGCAAAGTTCCCCGACATCCACACGTATGTCGCGCAGGGGCTGGATGACCCGACGGCGACGGCCCGGCTCAGCGTCACACCCCTCGGGTTTCACGCCCTGGTGCTGTCCGCGGCGGGCACCGTGCTCATCGACCCCTACGTGCGCGGAGATTCGCGCCACGCGCTGTCGTACTTCAAGCGCGACGCGCGCCACGCCAGGGGAAATGGCTTCCACTGCGACGTGATCGACGAGCTGGCGGCGGACGACGCCGCCGAGTTGTCCGTTGGCGCGGTCGTTCCGCTCGCGGCGTCGGGCACGCAGCTGCGCACGTATCGCCTGGCACTCGCCGCCACGGGCGAGTACTCGGCGGCGGTCTGCGCGCCCAATCCGGCGGCCGTCGGCTGTGCGATGAGCGCCATGGTCGTGTCGATGAATCGCGTCGACGGCGTGTACGAGCGCGAGGTCGCGATCCGCATGGTGCTGGTCGCCAACGACAACCTCATCGTCTACACCGACGGCACGACCGACCCGTACACGAACGGCAATGGCGCTACCATGCTCGGCGAGAACCAGAGCAATCTCGACGCCGTTCTCGGCTCGACGAACTACGATATCGGCCACGTCTTCTCGACGGGCGGCGGGGGCATCGCGCAGCTCGACGTCCCATGCACATCGAGCAAGGCCAGCGGCGTCACGGGCCGCAACATTCCTTTGGGCGATGCCTTCGACATCGACTACGTGGCGCACGAGATCGGCCACCAGTTCGGTGGTGACCACACCTTCAACGGCACCACCGGCAAGTGCGGGGGCGGTAATCGCAATTTCTCGACCGCCTACGAGCCAGGCAGCGGCACGACGATCATGGCGTATGCCGGCATCTGCGGCGCCGAGGATCTGCAGCCGCACAGCGACGACACGTTTCACGTCCGCAGCTTCGACCAGATCCTCGCCTTCTCCACCGGATCGACGGGCAGTTCCTGCGCCGCGATCACGGTCACCGGCAATCACGCACCCACGGTGAACGCCGGCCCGGCGCACACCATTCCCAAGCAGACGCCCTTCACGCTGACCGGCTCGGCCAACGACCCGGACGACGACTCTCTGACCTACCTGTGGGAGGAGGTCGATCTCGGCAGCGCCGCACCGCCCAACGACGACGTCGCCGCGGCGCGGCCGATCTTTCGCACGTTCGTGCCACTCCTTACGCCGAGCCGGACGCTCCCGCGCCTCGCCGACATTCTTTCCAACACGGCAACGCTCGGCGAGTCGATGCCGACGCGCAGCCGCACGATGACGTTCCGTCTGACGGCACGCGACAACCGCGCCGGCGGCGGCGGTGTGAACTGGGCTTCGACGACCGTCACGGTGAACGCGGCCGCCGGTCCTTTCGTCGTCACCCAGCCCGATACGACGGTGTCATGGCCCGGCAACAGCGTGCAGACGGTGACCTGGAACGTAGCCAACACCACCGCCGCGCCGGTGAGCTGCGCCAACGTCGCGATCGACCTCTCGACCGACGGCGGCAACACCTGGGGTGCGACGCTCGCCGCGTCGACGCCCAACGACGGCAGCGAGAACGTCGCCCTGCCGAACACTCCCACCGCGCAGGCGCGCGTGCGGGTCTCCTGCGCCGACAACATCTTTTTCGACATCTCGAACACCAACTTCACCATCGTCGCCGACAGCGGCAATCCGGCGCCCACCGTGACTTCGATCTTTCCAGTCAGCGGTTCCGTCGCCGGCGGAACCCCGGTCGACGTCAACGGCACCGGATTCGTGAACGGCACCACCGTCCTCTTTGGTGCCCTCGCCGCACCGACCGTGACGTTCCACAGCGACACCCTGCTCACCGTGACGACGCCGGCACAAGCGCTCGGCACGGTCGGCGTCACCGTGACCAACCCCGACGCCAAATCGGGAACGCTCCCCTCGGCCTTCGCGTATCAGCTCGTCGGCCTCGAGTTCTACACGCTCTCGCCGTGCCGCATCGTCGATACCCGCAATCCCAACGGGCCGATCGGCGGCCCGGCGCTGATCGGCGGCACGGCGCGCAGCTTCATCCTCGCGGGCAACTGCGGCGTGCCGAGCGACGCGGTCGCCGTCGCGGTGAACGTCACGGTCGTGCCGTCAGGCAGCGGGACGCTGAACGCCTACGCCAGCGGCCTCGTGCCGCCTCCGACGTCGGTATTGAGCTTCCTCTCGGGCATCACCCGCGCCAACAACGCGGTGGTCGGCCTGAACGCCAGCGGCGCGATCGACGTGCAGACCAGCATTCCGGCTGCCGGCACCACGCATTTCGTGCTCGACGTGAACGGCTTCTTCCGCTGACGAGCGGCGCTGCGGGCGATCCGGCCTCACCGCCCTAGGTCGCATCGCCGCCGCGCCGCGTCTGCGGCCGTAACACGAACTTCATCTCGCTGTCACAGGTCCGTCGGGCGCGCCGGACAAAACTCCTCCTGTCGTGGAAGACCTTCACCGATCAAAACAGGAGGTGTCATGAGCAACCGACTTCTAAGCGTGGTCCTCGGGATGTCCTTGGCCGTTTCGGGCGCGGCGCAAGGCGCGCAAATCGATGGCGCCGGTGCGACCTTCCCCTATCCGATCTACTCCAAGTGGTTCTCCGAGTACAACAAGGTGCATCCTGACGTGGAGATCAACTACCAGTCGATCGGTTCCGGGGGCGGAATCCGGCAGATGACCGAGCGGACGGTATTTTTCGGCGCCAGCGATGGGCCCATGACCGACGAGCAACTCGGGAAGGCGCCGGGGAAGATCCTCCACTTCCCGACGGTCCTCGGTGGCGTCGTGCCGGTCTACAACATCGCCGGCGTGAGCGGTGAGCTCCGATTCCCGGGCGTCGTGCTGGCCGACATCTTCCTCGGCAAGATCACGAAGTGGAACGACAAGGCCATTGCCGCGGCGAACCCCGGGGTGAAGCTCCCCGACACCGACATCACGGTCGTACACCGTGCCGACGGTTCCGGCACGAACTACATCTTCTGCGATTTCCTGGCCAAGGTCTCCCCGGAGTTCAAGGCGAAGGTCGGCGTCGGCACGTCGGTCAACTGGGCCGTCGGGCTGGGGGGCAAGGGCAACGAGGGCGTCGCGGGCCTGGTCAAGCAGACGCCCGGTGCGATCGGCTACGTCGAGTTGATCTACGCGCTGCAGAACAAGATCAGCTTCGGCGCCGTGCAGAATGCCGACGGCAAGTTCGTGAAGGCCTCTTTGGCGAGCGTCACCGAAGCGGCCGCCGGCGCCGCGAAGGCCATGCCCGCTGACTTCCGCGTCTCGATCACCAACGCACCCGGCGCGCAGGCGTATCCGATCTCGTCCTTCACCTGGCTCCTGTTCTACGAGGAGCCCCAGGACAAGGCCCGGGCCAAGGTCATGGTCGACTTCTTCCATTGGGCCCTGACGGACGGGCAGAAGTACTGCGGAGACCTGGGCTACGCCCCGCTTCCCAAGGAGGTCGTCACCTTGGAGGAGGCGGCGCTGAAGAAGATCAAGCTCTAGAGACGGAGTGGGGCGGTCTACTGACTCATGGCGAGCTCCAAGAAGGACGGCCGAGGTTTCAGGACCGCCACCGGGACGGTGGCGGCCATCGTGCCCGCCTTGGTCCTGGGGATCGGGATCGTGCTGGCCATGAACTCTCGGCTGTCGTTGTCCAAATTCGGATTTGGGTTCTGGACCTCGAGAGTCTGGAACCCCGTCGAAGGCGATTTCGGGGCGCTGCCGTTCATCTGGGGGACCCTCTACTCGTCCCTGCTGGCCCTTCACCTGGCGACTCCCGTCGCCCTCGGCATCGCGATCTACATCGCGGAGCTCGCCCCGCGTTCCCTGCGCCGAACGCTGTCGTTTCTGACCGAGCTCCTGGCGGGGATCCCATCGATCGTCTACGGGCTCTGGGGAGTCTTCGTCTTGGTTCCGGCGGTGCGCGCATTCGAGGTTTGGCTGCCGGCCTGGAGCCGGAGACTAGCGATCTTCTCCGGTCCGCCGGTCGGCGTCGGCATGCTTTCCGCTGGCCTCGTGCTCGCGATCATGGTCGTCCCGTTCATCTCGTCGGTCGCCCGGGAGATCCTGCGCGCCGTGCCGCAGGACCAGCGAGAGGCCGCCTACGCGCTGGGCGCGACGCGGTGGGAGGCCATCCGCGTGGCACTGCACTATGGTCGCGTGGGACTCATCGGGGCGGTGATGATCGGTTTTGGGCGGGCCATCGGGGAGACCATGGCGGTGGCGATGCTGATCGGCAACAACGCCCAGCTGTCGCTGTCGTTGTTCGCTCCGCAACACACCATGGCGGCGGTGATCGCCAACGAATTCACCGAAGCGGCGTCGGATCTCTACCTCAACGCACTGGTCGAGATCGGGCTCGTGCTCTTCATCATCACGCTGCTCGTCAACGTCCTGTCTCGGCTGCTGATCTGGCGCGTTTCGGGCGGACCGAAAAGGGCCACGCCATGAAGAGCATCCGTCGCCGCCGCTGGTTCTCCCGCGCCATCGAGGCGCTGTGCCTCGCGGCGGTGATCCTGGCGCTCGTCCCGCTCGTCATGGTGCTCGTATACGTCGTCGGGCAAGGCGCATCCGCGCTCAATCTGGATTTCGTGACGCAAACCCCGAAGCCGGTCGGCGAGGCTCACGGCGGCATGGCGAACGCCATCGTGGGCACGCTCGTGTTGATCGGCATCGCCTCGGCTCTGGCCGTGCCGATCGGAGTCATCGCCGGTCTGTTCCTGTCGGAATACAGTCGGTCCCGGCTGGCACTGGTGGTCCGCTTCAGCGCCGACGTCCTCAACGGGATTCCCTCGATCGTCGTCGGAATGTTCGCCTACTCGGTCGCCGTGCTGCCGTTCCGAAGGTTCTCGGCGCTCGCGGGCGGGCTGGCGCTCGCCGTCATGATGATTCCGATCCTGACGCGGACGACCGAGGAGATTCTGCGCCTGGTGCCTTCCGGATTTCGTGAAGGCGCGATCGCACTCGGCGCCACGCGCGCCCGCGCGGCCTTCTCGGTGGTGATTCCGGCCGCGCTCCCCGGCATCACCACGGGAATCCTGGTCGCCCTGGCGAGAATCGCCGGCGAAACGGCACCGCTCCTGTTCACCGCCTTCAACAACCGGTACTGGTCGGTCGGGCTCACGAAGCCCATCGCCTCCCTCACGGTACAGATCTACAACTACGCCATCTCGCCCTATGACGACTGGCATCGTCAAGCCTGGGCGGGGGCCTTCGTGCTCGTCCTGGTACTGGTGGTGATCTCGGTCGCGGCGCGCCTCACGGTGCGCCGACTCGAGCGGATGAGCGGCGGCTGACGGGCAGACCATCGGGAAACAGCGCCTCCCGAGGCGGCGTCGCCTCGGCCCCCGAGGAGGCAACTCGAAAACCAGGACTCACGGTTCGCCGGACGCCGGATCCGTCACGCGCAAGGTCTCGACCACCGGAACGAGTCGGCGAATGAGAAAGACCTTGAGGACATCGTTGACGAGCAGGCAGGAGACCATGGCGTAGACGAAGATGAAGGCCACGGACGGCCAGGGCAACGGCGCCAGGCCAGGGAGGCCGACGAGCGTCAGACTGGTTCCGATCAGCGCGTCCGCCGCCAGGGCCATGAGCAGGGCGGTGCTCGGCAGGGTCGACCAGAACCAGCGTCGCTCCCGTGCCGAGACGATCGAGAAAATCGCGAAGTACAGCAGGGTGAGGAAGCTGAAGGTGTAGAGCGCTTCGTCATGGGTAGCGAGATCGAAGCGGAGCCAGCCAACCCACAGGAAGACGAGGGCTTCCACGAGCATGGCCAGGCCGAGCAGCGCGGAGACGATGGTGAAGCCGCGGATGTTCCACGTCTCCGGCGTCCGCGAAGGTCGCACTCGATCCGTCGCCAGCGCGATCTTGGCGAAGTCGGTCATGAAGACGAGAAGCAGCATCGCGAAGGCAGAAACCACGAACTTCCCGGTGACCACGAACGCGACGGCGACGAAGGCCGACTTGAGAATCGTCCGACTGATCTTGTTGATGATCCAGGTGAGGATGCGCTGGTAGATGATTCGCCCCTGTTCCACGAGGGCTACGATGTTGGTGAGCCCCTCGTCGGTCAGGACGACGCTCGCCGCGGCCTTGGCCACGTCGGTTGCGGTGCGGACGGCGATACCCACCTCGGCCTGGCGAAGCGCAGGCGCATCGTTCACGCCGTCTCCCGTCATGCCCGTGACGTGCCCGGCGGCCTGGAGCTGTTGCACGACCACGTACTTGTCTTCGGGGAAGACCTCCGCGAGCCCGTCGGCACCTGCCAACAGGTCGCTGCCCCCGCCGGCGACCTGGGAGCTCGCCGCCTTGAGATCCCCCATGCGCCGGATGTTCGTCAGGCCGACGCCGCGCGCGACTTCGCTGGCGACCGCGAGCGCATCCCCGGTGAGCATCTTCACTGCGACCCCGAGGCCGCGCAGCGCGTCGATCAGTTGCTTGGCCTCCGGCCGCGGCGGATCGTAGAGGGTCACCAGGCCGAGCAGCGCCGGGGTTCCCGACTCCGGTCCGCGAGCGACGGCGAGGGTGCGGTAACCTCTGAGCGCGGATTCCGCCACCCGCGCCTCCAGCTCCACGATGGCCGAAGGAGCGATCGCGCACGCTTCGGCGACGGTCCGGACGGCACCTTTCAAGACGCGCGAGCGCTGTCCGCCCTGCTCGACCACGGCCTCCGTCCGCCGGTTCGTGGCATCGAACGGCGCGAAAGAGATCGTCCGCACGGCCGGCGCAGATTCGGCGGCGCCTGGCGCTTTCGCTGCGGCGATGAACGCCAGGTCGATCGGATCCTGATTCCCTTCCTGGGATGCAAGCGCACCGGCGAGCAACACGTCGCCTTCCCCCGCGCCACCGAGCGGGATCACGCCGGTGACGGCAAGCCGGTTCATGGTGATGGTTCCGGTCTTGTCGACGCAGAGCACATCCATCGTCGCCGCATCCTCCGCGGCGCTGAGGCGGGTGACCAGCACGCCCCGCCTGGCCAATTCCTTGGCGCCGACCGTCATGCTCACCGTGAACATCACGGGCAGAGCTACCGGCACGGCGCTCATCAGGAGAACGAGCACCAGGGGAAGGGTCTCGAGAAGCGCAGTGCGGCGGAAGAGCGACAGCACCACGACCAGGACCAGCATCGCCGCCACGACGGCGAACAAGGCCCGGACGACTTTGGCGACGATCGCCTCGATGTGGAGCTTCGGATGCGCCGCCTGCACCAGCTCGGTGGTTCGGCCGAAGTACGTCCTGGCCCCGACCAGCGTTACGAGGCCCGTGCCCTCGCCACGGCGCACGATGGAGCCCGAAGGAAGCACCTCCCCTACGGCCTTTTCAGCGCCCGCCGACTCCCCCGTGAGAGCCGACTGGTCCACCGTCACGGAGCCCGCGAGGAGCCGCACGTCCGCCGGGACGATGTCGCCCGCCCGGATCCTCACCACATCTCCGGGGACGAGCTCCCGCGCCGCGACGGTCTGCCAGGCACCCTCCCGCCGCACCCGCGCGCCGACCTGGAGTCGCTGTCGGAGAGCCTGAACGACGCCGGCTGCCCGGTGCTCTTGGAGGAAGCTCAGCACCGCGTTGACGATCAGGAGAGCGCCCACGACGGCCAGGTCCGAGTACTTCCGGAGGATCGCCGACAACAGCATGATCAACTCGAGCATCCACGCCGAGAGACCCCAGAACTTCCCGAGAAACATCAGGAGCGGACGATCTCGGGCCTCGACCACCTCGTTGAAGCCACTTTCCAGGCGGCGGCTGACGACTTCGGCGTTCGTAAGACCCCTGTCGAGGTCGCCTCCCGCTGCGAGTTCGGCGGCGCGCTCCGGCTTCGCCGGGTTCGCTTGCCCGGGCAGATCCCCTGCAGACGTTGGCATCGGGCCCCCTGATCTTGCTGCCGGCTCGGCGCATGGGGACACGAGAGGCGTGGCTCAGCGAGGCCCTGGGCAACCAGGTGGAGACGCTAGCAGAAGTGTCGCGAAACGACGGACGGCTGGACGCCGAGCCTCGCTGGGCAGAAACGGCGACGCATCGCCCGAAGCCTCGAGGAGACGAGCCCAAGGAATCCGGCGGAGGAGGGTCCGGCCTGGAGATCGGCCCGCTCTAGGCGACGGCCACGACGACCTCGGGCGTGAGCTCGACGACCGACCGCATCGACCGTGCCACGAGGCAGGCGGCTTCGGCCTTCTCGATCAGCCGTAGCGCTCGATCTCGATCCGCTTCGCTGCGTACCGTAACGCGCGGCCGGATGGCGATGCGGGCGATCGAGAAGCGGCGATCGTCGCCTTTCTCGAGAAAGCCCTCGGCGGTCGCGGAAACCGCTGCGACCTCGAGCTTCGAGAGCTCGGCGACGGCGAGGAACGTCGTCATCCAGCAGGCCGCGGCCGCCTCGACGAAAAAGTGCTCGGGAGTCCAGCGTTCGCCGGGGCCGCCAAATTGCGGCGGCGACGCGATTTCCAGATCGGGCAGACCACCGGGTGCGCTGGCCGTCCCCTGTTTGCCTCCGGTCCACTGGACCGAAACCTCGTAGGTGCTATGCAACTCAGACATGAGAACTCCTCCAGGGTTCGGGCCGACCCCTCACGCGGAGCCGGATCGCGACCGTCTTCATGTAGAAAGAGCCAGATCCGCGGCAAAGGATCCCTACGCACGTCGTGCGCGCTGGGGCGCTTCTTCGTCTGACGACCGGACTGCCGACATCAGGTGGTAGCACCGACACTGGCGGGCGGCTGCGGGCGCGCCTGGCGCACGATCGCGACTGCCACCGCCAGGAGGAGCGGCTCGTCCTCTCCGGGAGCCAAGGCGATCGTGTAGCCGCCGTCCCCTTGGCGGATGCGCGCGATCCCTGCGCCGCCGCGCAGAATCCGGTAGTCCTCCGCGGGGAAGCTGCCCCGAGCCATCCACTCCGTTCCGTCGGCGAGGTCGATGGCGAAGTCGACGCGCTCGGCGGATTGTCGCTTGATGACCGTCGCCGCCAGTGCCTGGCCGCGATGGAGGTGCACCGTGGCATACGCAGCGAGTAGCTGCTCCTGGGCCCTGAGCAGAGCGTTTCCGGCAACGTCCTCCAACACGAACGTCACGCCGAAGCGCACCTTGCCGTCCACTTCGTAGTGGACGCGACCGTCCGCCCCGAAAATCCTGAAGTCCTCGCCGAGCGCGATGAACTTCGCGCGCAGCAGGAAGGTGTGGAATAGCAACGTGTCCGGCGCGCCCATGGCGCAACGCTAACAAACGGCGGCGCTCCCGGTCGGCGGCAGCTCGGAAAGGTGCCTGCGCAAGCGCGGCCGCCGCCCGCCCCATGGGCCGCATCCCAGCCATCCACGCGCGCCGGGAGTGGAGTATCTTCGGCGCATGCGACCTCTTCGCTGGCTCGTCCTCGCCGTCGCTCTGGTCTCACTCGCCCTGCTCGCGGTCTCCGGTCCGGGCACCCGCCTGGGCCTGTGGGAGTTCCGCACCGGCTTCGTGCTGCTGCGCTGGACGGTCTATCTCGGTGCCGGCGCCGCGGCGCTCGCACTCCTGCTGCTGGTGGTACACGCCGTCCGCCGCACGCCCGGCAAGGGCCTGCTCGCGCTCGCTCTGCTGGTGGGCGCCGGCGCGGCGTACGTGCCGTGGTCGCAGTACCGCGTGGCGCGCACCGTGCCGCCGATTCACGACATCACGACCGATACGGCCGAGCCGCCGGCCTTCGTGGCCGTGCTCCCGCTGCGCGCAAACGCGCGCAACCCGGTCGAATACGGCGGCGAGGCGGTCGCCGAGCAGCAGCGCAAGGCCTATCCCGACATCGTGCCGCTGCACCTCGACGTGGCGCCGCCCGATGCCTTCGCCAAGGCCCTCGCGGCCGCCAAGGCCATGGGTTGGGAGATCGTCGATGCGAACGCCGACGCGGGCCGCATCGAAGCCACCGCCACCACGCGCTGGTTCGGCTTCAAGGACGACGTGGTCGTGCGGCTGAAGGCGGACGGCGCCGGCACGCGGCTCGACGTGCGCTCGCTGTCGCGCGTCGGCGGCAGCGACGTGGGCACCAACGCACGGCGCATCCGCGAGTACCTCGCCCGGCTCGAGCCCTGAGCGCGGGGCGCTTCACTTGAAGTACCCAGCGACGTCGATGACGATGTCGACGGAGCCGGCCAGACCGCTCTGCACCGCAGCCACGCCCACGGGGTTGCCGGTGAGTGCCACGACCACGTTGTTGGCGCGCACGCTTCCGGCCTTGAAGGCGATGGCTCTGTCGACGAGATCGACGCCGCTCGGACCGACGGCGACGGAACCGGGCGCCGACGGCTGTACCGCGGTGACGTTGGCGACGACCGCCAGCGCGTCGGCGGGAATGCCGCACTGGCCGGCAATCGCGAACAGCCGCGTGGCTCCGGACGCGAGACGGGAGCCGCCGCGCGTGTCGGCCACTCGGCACGGCGCCACGGTGTAGAACTCGAGCGCCACCGCCGTCGGCTCGTACACCCACAGCTGTGAGCTCTCGTCGGTGATGTACAGCCGGCCGTTGACCGCGATCGGGCTCTCCCAGTGGATCCCGCCCAGGCTGTTGTCCGACCACAGCTGCGTCCCGGTCGTCGGGCTCAGCGCCTTGATGCCACCCGACCCGGCGTAAAACAGCAGGCCGTTCGCGACGATCGGCGAACTGCCGCCGCCGCTCTTGGTCCAGCGCGTGGCCAGCGACGGATTCCCCGCCCCATCGACGACCACCTGGAGGCCTGAGATGCCGCTGCCGTTGGCGACGAAGGTCCACGTCGAGCCGTCCGATGGATCGACCCAGACCGCGGGCTGCGTGAGCACCTGGCCGCCCTGCGGCACCGCGACCTTCTGCAACTCGCCGCCGAGGTGTCCGGGGCCGCCGGCACGGCTGAGATTGTCGGCATCGAGCAGCCGCAGCTTCGCGTCCTTGCCGCTCTGTAGAGCCAGGTGGGCGACGTTCGAACCCGGCGGCGCGCCCAGAATCGCCGGCGCCGTGCTTCCGAGGTCGAGGTCGGTATCGTCCAGCGACTGGAATTCGGTGGGCGTGTACGTATCCACCGGATTGCCGCTCGCGCCCGTTCCGTCCGGGTGCAGCGCGAACACCGTGTCCCCCCAGTGATGCCCGCCGGCGTTGCCGTCGTACGTGCCGTTGCCGGTGGACATGAAGATGCGATCGTTGTCCGCGTCGTACACCACGCCGGGGCGCGCCCAGATCGCGGTCTGCACCTCGGAGCAGTCCGGCGTGCCGGGCGCCTGCACGAAATGCACCGTCTGGTCGCTGCAGGCCGCATTGAAGACGGTCTGCGCGCCGTCGGCGAGGCGGATCGTGGTGACGTGCCCCTGGTAGTCGCCGGCGTCGCCCGGGTACCCGCCATTCGCGACGTAGAGAAAGTCGCCGTCGGGCGTCTGCGCCACGGTGAGCGCCGACGACCCTTTCTCGACGCTCGGCTTGAGCGTCGCCACCTCGGGCCAGCCGCCGGTCGTCACCTCGGTGCCATCGCCCACCTGGTACTTGTGCACTCCGCCTTCGAGCCCGTACGAGTACACGTACAGTCGATTGGGATCGACCGCCGGCGACGACGTCGTGTAGCGCGGCCCGGTCGCCGGTTGCTTGGACCACAACGTGGCGCCGGTCGCGGCGTCGAGCGCGAGAATCCGTCCGTCCTTCGTGGTGAGGAACAGCACGTCCTTGACGCCGCTCGGCGTTGCTACCCCCGTGAGCAACGCCCCGGCGCCATCGGCAATCGCGGGCAGCGCCACGTGGTACCGCACGTGCAAGGTCGCCACGTTCCCGGCGTGGATCGCGATCTCGCCGCGGTTGTTGGCGCCGTGCCGCGCGTCGAGCCCGAACTGCGGCCAGTCGGCGCCACCTGCCGCGGAGGCGACGAGCAACAGGCCGAAACAACATCCGATCCGTGTCATGACCCGATGCTACGCCTACCGGCCTCTCGACGCGCTCACGACACGGGCGGGCGGCGCGAGCCACCTCGAATCAGCTCGCGCCGCCGTGCCTCCCGCGGTCGAAGATCAGGCCCGTTCCCGGCTCCGCTTGGCGCGCAGCCGATGGAGCGCTACGGCAACGAAGCCCAGGCCGAGCAGCACCAGACCCCGCGGATCCAGCGTCGGCACCACCACGACCGGCGCGGCCGCGACGTTGGCCGTGCTGGTGGTCGTGGCCGAAGCCGTGCCCGGCGGATCGTCGGTGAGCGTGACGATCACCGGCAAGCTGCCCGCCGCCGCATAGGTGTGGGTGCCGCTGACCGTGAAGGAGCCGCTACCCCCCGAGACCGTGCCGGCGGTGGTGTTGCCGTCGCCCCAGTTGATGGTCGCGATGAGGTCGCTCGCCGGGGTCACGGTGTCGGTGTCGGTGAACGTCGCCACCGGGCCCGAGAACGGCGTGCTCGCCTGCGCCGAGAAGACCATCGGCGAGCCCGAGAGCACATCGGTCTCCGTCACCGTCGCCGTTCCCGAGCCGGCGGCCGTCAAGCCGCCCGGTCCCGTCTCCGTGACCGTCGTGCTCACCGTGAACGCACCCTCGTCGGCATAGCTGTGCGTCCCGCTCACCGCGAACGCCCCGGAGCTCCCGGTGATCGTCCCGGCCGTCGTCGTGCTGTCGCCCCAGTTGATCGTCGCGGTAAAGGACGCCGGCGTCAACGCGGTGTTCGCATCGGAGAACGTGGCCACCTGCCCGTTGAACGCCGCGTGCTCCGGAGTCGAGAAATCGGTCCCCGCGACCGCGAGGCCGGCCGCGACCTTCGCGGTGCTCTGGACCGTCGCGGTCGCCGTGCCCGGTGTGTCGTCCTGGAGCGTGACCGTCACGGCGAACGTGCCGGTGCCCGCGTAGGTATGCGTGCCGCTCACTTGGAACGTGCCGCCGCCCCCGGCCACGGTGCCACTCGAGACCGTCGCATCGCCCCAGTTGATCGTCGCGGTGAAATCGCTCGGCACAGCCGCGGTATACGTGTCGGTGAACGTAGCCACCACCACCGTGAAGCTCGCGCCCGACGGCACGGAGAACGTCTTCGGCGTGCCGGACAGGACATCGGCCTCCTGGACCGTCGCGCTGTCGCTCACGGTCGCGGTGCCGGTCCCGGGCGAGACGTCGGCGATCGTCACCGTGGCCGTGAACGAGCCCTCGTCGGCATAAGTGTGCTGCGCCACGACGACGAAGGCCCCGGAGTTGAAGAAGATCGATCCGCTGGAAGTGGGGCTACCGTCGCCCCAATCGACCGTGGCGGTGAAATCCGCGGGCCCGGCAGACGGATTGTCGTCCGAGAACGTCGCCACGAAATCGTTGAACTGCGTGCCTTCGGTAGCGACGAAATCCACCGGGAACGCGGTGATCACGGTGGCGCCCGCGGATCCAGCCGCCAGCGCGAGCACGATCGCTGCAATGAGAACTGGACCCGACAGCGCTTTCGCGCGACCTGCAAAGGAATCGTGGCGCATGGCTCCTCCCGAACAACGCTTGGCTCCCGCACTCTACCGAGAAATCGGCCGAAAGACTCCCTGGGAGCGCGAATTCCGTCTCGCTACAGCAGCTCTTCGCGCCGTGCCGCCCGTTCGCGTCGCCAGGCCCGGAACCGGGCCAGGGCCGCTGCCGTCCCCAGGCCTCCCGAGCGCCGGCGCGCCCGGACGCGCTCGGCCACGTCGTCGAGCAGCGAATAGGCCACGGGCGTCACCAGCAGGGTGAGCAGCAGGCATAGAGTCTGCCCGCCGATCACCACCACCGCCACCGCCCGCCGCTCCTCGGCGCCCGGGCCCGACCCGACCGCCAGCGGCAGCATGCCCGCGACCAGCGCCAGCGTGGTCATCAGGATGGGCCGCAGCCGGTCGCGATTCGCCTGCAGAATCGCCGGCAGGCGAGCCATGCCGGTCTCGCGCAGCTTGTTGGTGTGGTCCACCTGCAGAATCGCGTTCTTCTTCACCACGCCGAACAGCACCAGGATACCCAGCGCCGAGTACAGATTGATGGTGTTGCCCGTGGCCCACAGGGACAGCAGCGCGAACGGCACCGACAGCGGCAGCGAGAGCAGGATGGTCAGCGGATGCACGAAGCTCTCGTACTGCGCGGCGAGGATCATGTACATGAACACGATCGACAGGCCGAACGCCCATAGGAACTCGCCGAACGTGCGCTCGAGCTCGCGCGCGCGACCCGCTACCGTCGTGCTGTAGGCCGCCGGCAGGTTCATCTTGGCCACCTCCGCGCGCAGGGCCTGCAGCCGGTCGGCAAGCGCGAAGCCCGGGGCGACCTGGGCGCGCAGGTTGGCTTGGCGCTGGCGGTCGGTGCGGTCGATGCGCGAGCTGGTGAGCCCCGGGACGATCGTGACCAGGCTGTCGAGCCGCACCAGCCCGCCACCGGCCCGGCTCACGTAGAGCCGCGAGATGGTGTCGGGATCGC
>WBZN01001292.1_pt1 | contig 15557 bp, 14 predicted proteins | sample 5204281 | NCBI WGS metagenome assembly WBZN01 (sample SAMN12344347, study PRJNA552823) | activated sludge metagenome | biome: Activated sludge suspended growth; feature: Nitrification reactor; material: Wastewater; isolation source: activated sludge from nitrification reactor of wastewater...
GGCATGACCTTCAGGCCGCTGGCCTCAGCCTTCTTCCAAGAGCTGCCTTCACGCAAACCCACGACGACAGTGGCGCCGCTTTCTTTAAGATTGAGCGAATGGGCATGCCCCTGGCTGCCATAGCCGATCACGGCTACTTTCTTTCCGCGGATGAGCTGTAAATCGGCGTCCTTGTCGTAATAGATCTTCATACGTCACTCCTGAATGTTCATAGGGCACATGGGTGGAAACGACAGCTGCACGGAGAGGATGCGCGTGCTATTCCCGAGCGAGCTTCTTCGGTTGGCTGACAGCCGGCCGGATCGCCTCGCGCGCGATCGCCACTCGCCCCGTCCGGATCAGCTCCTTGATGCCGAGCGGCTGGAGCAAGTTGATGATGGCCTCAAGCTTTTTGGGATCGCCGGTCACCTCGATGGTGTAGGTCGACGGGGTTGAATCGATCACGTTGGCGCGAAAAATATCCGCGATTCGCAGCGCCTCGGCGCGGTCTTCCGCCTTCGTATGGACCTTGATCAACGCCGTCTCGCGCGAGACGAACTCACTTTCGTTGAGATCCACGACCTTGATGACGTCGATCAGCTTATTGAGCTGCTTGACGATTTGCTCAACAATCCGCTCGTCTCCTGACGTGACAATGGTCATCTGAGACATCGACGGATCGAGGGTGGGCGCGACCGACAGACTTTCGATATTGAACCCGCGACCGCTGAACAACCCGGCCACGCGAGATAACACGCCGAACTTATTTTCTACGGTCACCGAAATAATGTGTTCCATGAAATTCCTACGAGCGAATAACCGAGTGTCCCGGATCGTCTCCCGGAAAGACCTGTCTTCCCGACCCCAGATCCGACAAGACGCTACCGGCCGTCAGCCCTTTCTCCCTATGCCGTGAGAATCGTATCTTTATTTTCGTCCGATCCGGTACTGGGCACTCCGGCCATTCTTTGCTTCAATTCCGGTGGATCTTCAAGAATCATCTCGTGATTGCAGCCGCCCGCCGGAATCATCGGATAACAATTCTCGTAAGGGTAGGTCGGGACATCCACCACGACCGGCTTGTCGGTCGAAATGGCTTCTTTCAGCACCGCATCGAGATCCCCCACCTTGCCGGCTCGCAAACCGACCGCGCCATAGGCTTCGGCCAACTTCACAAAGTCCGGTGTCGTGTCCAGATAGCTGGAGGCATAGCGCCCTTCGTAGAACAGATCCTGCCACTGCCGAACCATGCCGTGGAAACGATTGTTCAGAATGATCACCTTCACCGGCAACTTCGACACGACGGCGGTGGCCATTTCCTGCATATTCATCTGGATACTGCCGTCTCCGGCCACACAGAGCACTAATCGATCCCTGAATGCAGCCTGGGCCCCCATAGCGGCAGGAAATCCGAATCCCATCGTGCCCAACCCGCCCGAGGTCAACCAGCGATTGGGTCTGGCGAGTTTAAAGTACTGCGCCGTCCACATCTGGTGCTGCCCCACATCCGTCGCCACGATCGGATCACGATCCTTGGTCAATTCATACAGTCGCCTGACGACATGCTGCGGCTTGATTGCCCCGTCCGGCTCTTGTTGATAGGCCAGCGGATGCGCCTGCTGCCATTCGCGGATCTGATCCCACCACGGTTTGCGAAGGTCCTTTTGATTGCCGTTGACCGTGGCCCGGAGAATTTGATTCAACTCCCGCAACACCGCTTTGCAATCACCCACGATCGGGATATCGACATGGACGTTCTTGCGGATCGAGGTCGGATCGATATCAATATGGATCACCTTGGCAAAGGGGCAGAACTCTGACACCTTTCCCGTCACGCGATCGTCGAAACGCGCACCCACGGCAATCACCAGATCGGAGTAGTGAACCGCCATATTGGCGGAATAGGTCCCGTGCATGCCCAACATCCCCATCGACTGCGGATGCTCGCCGGGGAATGCCCCGAGGCCCATCAACGTCATGTCCACGGGGATCTGAGTCATCTCCGCCAATTCGAGCAATTCTTTGGCAGCCTGGGAAAAGACAACTCCACCGCCGACGTACAGAACCGGCTTCTTCGCCTTCATGATGGCTTCAGCGGCCTGCTTGATCTGCCACTTATTACCCTCGTAGGTCGGGTTGTACCCGCGAATGGCAACCGAACTCGGATAGGTGAACTCGGCTTTGGCCATGGACACATCTTTCGGAATATCCACCAGCACCGGCCCCGGACGCCCTGTCGTGGCGATGTAGAATGCTTCCTTGATTGTCGTCGCGAGGTCGTTCACGTCCTTCACGAGAAAATTATATTTCGTGCAAGGACGGCTGAGACCGATATTGTCGGCTTCCTGAAATGCATCGTTGCCGATCAAACTCGTGGAGACCTGCCCGCTGATACAGACAAGCGGCACCGAATCCATATAGGCATCGGCCAGCGCGGTAATCACATTAGTCATGCCGGGACCGGAGGTCACCAGACAGACACCGGCTTTTCCCGTGGCCTTGGCGTATCCTTCGGCCATATGCCCCGCGCCCTGCTCATGACGGGTTAATACGACTTCAATATCTTTTTGCTGGTGCAGCATGTCGAAAATCTTCAACACGACGCCGCCGGGCAAGGCGAAAATCGTTTTGACGCCTTCAGCCTTTAAACACTCGATCAGGATTTCCGACCCGGTAAGCTTCATATCAACCTCCCCTTCGCACATGATGGCGAAGGACGTGATGCCGTGACTGGGAACATCGCCGCTCTGCGTCACACTCGCGACACAGACTGCTACAATCCTTCTGGAAAATCAATGGGTAAGATAGCGGATCGTATCACCAGCTCTCAAGTGAGGTCAAGAGCGTCGCGGCACGAACTTTCCGCGTACGAGACTGGTACGGACTGATGCCCCATGGTATAGGGAAGTCCACCGAATTGTGGATCATGCGACCTATGGATTCTCTCCGTATCACCATTATGTCCCGCCAAGATTGCCACCTCTGTCGAGTGGTGACCCGCGTGGCCAGGCAGGTGCAACAGGATCTTTCCTTCCAGCTCTCAGTCGTAGACATTGACAGCGACCCCGGGCTCAGAAAGCGTTACGGTGACCGCGTGCCGGTGGTGCTCTTGAACGACCAGGAAACCTTCTCCGGCAAGGTGACGGGGGGAGCACTGCGGGAAGCGATTAAAAAAGCGCGTTGGAGAAACCCTATAAGCCGGATTCTGTCCCGCGTGAAGCTTGCGCTCACACGGGGGTGATCATTTCTCTGGGACTCGAGTTACCCCGAGCCTCAAGCAACCTACCCGGAGACCTCGGCCGGGCCGGCCTTTCCGCCGAGCTCTTGCGAACCCGCGGGCGTCTCCCTATTTGGTCTTGCTCCGGACGACGCTTACCGTGCCGTTGATGTCGCCATCACCGCGGTGGGCTCTTACCCCGCCGTTTCACCCTTACCTGATCCGGTGCAATCGACCGAAGTCCCTCACACCGGCCATCGGCGGTTTGTTCTCTGTGGTGCTGGTGTCGGATCGCTCCGCCTGGACGTTATCCAGCGTCCTTGCCCTTGGAGTCCGGACTTTCCTCCCGTCGAGCGAGCCCGACGAGCGAGCACCCGTGTCCCCCCAGCGCGCGATGAAAGTATACGGTCGAAGTACGCCTGTTTCAAGATAGCGTCAGGATCACCCACCCTCCATCGCGAGCGATATCGCACAATGCGCACCGATCAGAATCGCACCGTCATGTCCTGCTCCAACACTTAGCAACACCTACGCTTCTTCGTCGCCGGCCGACACCGCGCCAATCCTGACAGATCCGACCATGTCGCCGAGAAACGAACCTGCTCGATTCTTGCATTGTACCAACGGCTCCGCAGGCCTTGCCTGAAGACTCTCACGACAGGAGGTGCGCCACTCGCAGACCACTTGCTCCACACGTGTCCAGACCAGAGACCGCTAGAGTCCCGAGTCACACCATTCCATTCACATTTTAGACCTAGGAGAATGATGATGAGGGCTCAACCGTTTCTCTGGATATTGTGTCTTTGTTCGGCGATCGCGACCCCGGCTATGGCCGACGATATGGAGTTCGAAGAACGCATACGAAAGCTGGAGCAAAAACTGCGCGAAATCGAGCAGGAACATCGCCAGCCACAGGGTACCGCGTCACCCGCGACAGAGGGGGCTGAGTCATCGCCCACGTCCGGAGGGACAGCCCTCCCGGATATTGGAAAGGATTTGCGTCGCCCCAAGCAGGCGCCCCTCTCTTTCAGCACCGGAGGTTCGGGCACCATGATTTATGCCAAGCCCTTCGTATCGGCCCCGAAGGCCTTTGTCGGCGGCTATTTTGACCTCCAATACCGAAACCATAGAAAAGACGTCATCGACAATGGCGCTGGATCACCCGGAAGCAACCCCGGTATCGGTTCGACGAACAGCTCCTTCGATCAACAGCGATTCGTCCCGTTCATTTATGCCGACATCACGGAGCATGTAAAATTCGCATCCGAACTCGAAATCGAGCACGGCATCCGTGAAGGGACGGAGACGGAGGTCAGCCTGGAGTTCGCTCACGTCGACTACCTGTTCAGCGAGCCGGTCAACCTTCGAGCAGGTATTATCCTTCTACCGGTCGGCAAATTTAATCTCCTCCACGATTCCCCTTTAAACGACCTGACCGACCGTCCACTGGTCAACCAATACATCATTCCCACCACATTATCTGAAGCGGGTGCCGGCTTCTACGGAACCTTCTACCCGGGACGTCAGGCCAAGATGGACTATGAATTCTATGTGACTCAGGGACCCAACGGATATCAGCCCGATGGGACCGCCAGAATCGGCGAGGCTAGTGGCCTCAAGAATTCTCGTCAGCGCAAGTCTTTAACCGACGATGGATTCGACAACAACCGAGGAAAAGCTGTCGTGGGACGGGTGGCCTACAGCCCTATTTTGGGGGTCGAAATTGCGGGGTCGGGCTATCACGGCACCTATGATCCGGAAAGCAAACGATCCCTTTCAATCGTTGTCCTGGACTGGACTCTCCAACGAGGCCCATTCGAATTGATCGGTGAAGCCGCCTGGGCTTACATGAAGAATAATTCCCGCAATCTGGACGGTACCCCTGCCATCGATCCTGATACCGGACGCCTACGCCCGCAGCGAATGAACGGTTACTACATTCAGGGGAACTATCATTTTATGCCGGAAGTCTTACGGCGCTGGCTGCCTCAACGCTTTTCGGAAGGATCCACGATGACCGCAGTGGTCCGGTGGGACAAGATCAACACGAATCGAGATGCAGCAGGGGGATTCGGTGACCTTGAGCAGCTCAGCCTTGGATTGAACTTCCGCCCGATTGAGGACACCGTATTCAAAGTCTCCTATCAATTCGGGACACGGGCATTCAATCCGAACACGAATCAACGCATTCACGACAATGCACTGGTCCTCTCTGCCGCCACGTACTTTTAGCCGGGAAGGGGCCTACCCCGACGCGTAGGCCCCTTCCAATCACTCGATCAGTGCAATTGAGGCAACTCGCTATTCGGTGCAGGCGGCTTCGACTGATAAATCGGCATCGCCTCAGCCATCCATTCTTCAAGTTGTTGAATTCGGGTTTCATGACTTGGGTGTGTGGACATGAACTCGGACGGAGATTTGCCACCGGACAATTCGCCCATTCGCGTCCAAAGTTGAATCGATTCCCGTGGGTCGTACCCGGCATCCGCTGCAAGCAAGACGCCGACATAGTCTGCCTCTGACTCGTGCTTGCGGCTGAACGGGAGCAACACGCCGACCTGCGCACCGACACCCAATGCCGCCATTCCCGCCTGTGAGAGAACCGGGTTGGCGCCGCTCACCCCGAGGGCAATGCCGATCGCCTGCAAGGTCGTCTGCGCCAGGGTGTTCTGACTCATCCGTTCTCCGCCGTGGCGGGCTAACGCATGGACCACTTCATGGCCCATCACGGCCGCCAGTCCGGCCTCAGTCTTGGCCACCGGGAAAATTCCGGTATAGACCGCGATCTTACCGCCCGGCAGGGCAAAGGCGTTCATGGTCTTGTCGTCCTTGATAACCGTCACTTCCCATTCAAATTGCTCGGCCATGTCGCTATATTTGGATCGTTTGGCGGCCTCGATCACTTTCGCCGCGACCCGCTTGACCGGTTCGATCTCACGCGGATCGGTGGACGGCTTCATCTTGGGATCGTTTTTCACATCAGCATAGGCCTGCGCGCCCATCTGAACTTCCTGCGACATCGGCATCATCATCAGCTGCCATCGCCCGGTATAGGGATTGGTTTGACAGCCGGTCGTCACCAACATGGTCACAATGCCGCAGAGCAGCCACAGAGTGTTCGACGGCATCGCAGATTTCCGTCCGCCGCCACGGTTGGATTCCATCTTCATCGTACGCCTCCGCAAATTGACCAGTCTGGTGAGCTCTGCTAAATTACCGCGCCGCCCCACCCGTTTCCACCTGGGAGTTTCACCGAGTGCCTGCCACCACGACGCTCTCATCGCTGAATCGTATCGGAATCGACGAGTCCGGCAAAGGCGACTATTTTGGCCCTCTGGTCATTGCCGCTGTGTTTGTGACGCCGGCCTCGGAACAGGACCTGGTGCTGATGCAGGTCCGCGACAGCAAGAAGATCTCAGATGGACGGATTCTGGAAATGGCGCCCGACATTCGCCTGGTCTGCCCCCACAGTATCGTGGCGATCGGACCGCAGCGCTATAACGAGCTGTACACAAAGATCAAAAATTTGAATCGACTCCTGGCCTGGGGACATGCCCGGGCGCTGGAAAACCTGCTCCAGCACGTCGACTGCGACTTGGCTATTGCCGATCAGTTCGGCGATGAGCAGTTGATCCTCGATGCGCTACTGGAGAAGGGAAAACGGATCCGGTTGGTGCAACGTACGAAAGCAGAGTCTGACTTAGCCGTGGCGGCCGCCTCCATCCTCGCCCGCGCGGAATTTCTTCTGCGCCTCCAGCGACTCTCGCAAGAATTGAACACGACGTTGCCCAAGGGCGCGTCACCAGCCGTGGAGTTGGCAGGACGCATGGTGGTCAGAAAATACGGGCAGGACCGGTTGAGTACCGTGGCGAAGCTGCACTTCAAGACGACGAAGCAGGTGCTGGCTAAGAGCTAAAAAGATTCGCCGACTTCCAAATCCTTCGCCTGGTCCTGGCCCACCGGCCGCTTTTCTTCCAGACCCGGCTCCCCTTCCCAATACAACATCCGGTAGCAATAGGGGCACGTATGTACGTCGTCCCCGCGCTTCACCTGGGAAACCAATTGTGGCGGCAACTGGAGACGGCACCCGACGCAAATCCCATCCTTGATCAGCGCCAACGCCTGATCCTTCCGCGTGGCTTTCAACTTGTTGTACCGTGCGAGGAGGACCCTATCCACCCGCCCTGACAATTGCTTCTGCTGGGCTTCCAACTCCGTGAGCTCCGCGGCGAGCACGCGGTCCTTCTCGTCGAGTGCTGCCTTCTCTTTGGTGAAGAGCGCTTCCGATTCTTTGAGTTGCACCTGGGCAGTGACAATGATCCGCTGAGTCTGTTCGATTTGTTCCATCGCCAGGAGGATTTTCTCTTCGATCTCACCGCGTTTCTTATTCGCCAACTCTATTTCGAAGAGATGCGCCTGATATTCCTGATTGGTTTTCAATTGAGCGGCGCGATCCTTCATCTTGCCGATACGATCCTCGTGCGCCTCCAGGTCCTTCTCATGAGTGCGGCGTTCCTTATTCAGGGCCTCGACAGAGGCTGACGCCTCTTGAAACACCCGCTTCGCCTCACGAAGCGGAGCTTCGTTTACTTCAAGCCGTTCAGGAATTTTTCGCCGTTGCTCTTTGAGCTCGGCGATTCGGAGATCGAGTTTCTGTAAGTCGATGAGGGGGGAAAGCTGTAGATTCAACGGGCTCCTTGCGGGTTGTGCGAAAGCAGCGTCAACATGACGCCTCGCGCACTGGAATCATCGTGAGACGCTCAGGCTGGTGGGCCCACTAGGACTTGAACCTAGGACCAGCTGATTATGAGTCAGCCGCTCTAACCACCTGAGCTATGGGCCCAGCCCTGCCGGCCAGTGACCTGACCTCAGCCTGCATCACGGCACACCTGGTTCGAGCGGCCTGATTCTAAAGCTGCCGGTCGGACGGAGTCAAACCGGGTCCGGCAACAATGCCTACAGACTCTCTACGAAACTGCGCAACTTCTTGCTGCGGCTCGGATGTCTGAGCTTGCGCAACGCTTTCGCCTCGATTTGCCGAATACGCTCGCGAGTCACTTCAAAATCTTGTCCTACTTCTTCCAGGGTGTGATCGGTCGCCTCACCGATTCCGAACCGCTTGCGCAACACCTTTTCTTCCCGAGGGGTGAGCGTCTCCAGCGCGCCGTTGATCTGGCGCTGCAAATCATAGCGAATGGCCGCCTCCAAGGGCGAGACCGCTTTCTTGTCTTCGATAAAGTCCCCTAAATGACTGTCTTCCTCCTCGCCAATCGGGGTTTCGAGAGAAATCGGCTCGCGCGCGATCTTCAGGATCTTTCGCACCTTATCGAGCGGCAAGTCCATCCGTTCGGCAATTTCTTCCGGGGTCGGTTCGCGACCGAGCTTCTGCACCAGATGGCGTGAGGTCCTGATCAGCTTGTTGATGGTTTCGATCATGTGGACCGGAATACGGATCGTCCGAGCCTGGTCGGCGATCGCACGGGTAATGGCTTGCCGAATCCACCACGTCGCATAGGTACTGAACTTATATCCGCGCTTGTATTCGAACTTATCGACCGCCTTCATGAGGCCGATATTGCCCTCCTGAATCAAATCCAGGAACTGCAACCCACGGTTCGTATACTTTTTGGCGATACTCACCACCAACCGCAGGTTGGCTTCGACCAGTTCCGCCTTGCCTCGCTTGACCTTTTCTTCTGCCACATCGAGATGCTTGACCGCATCTTTGATTTCCTCGGAGGAAATTAACGCCTCTTCCTCTTCAAGCTGACGAATACGGCCTTTCGCCGCCTGATAGTGCTTCTTGATGTCCTGCAGCACCTCTTCGGATAGCCCGGTCCTGCGCTTCACCGCCAGCAGATCTTTGTGGGTTCGACACAACTTTCGCAGCAATTCTGCACCGGCCTCGCCGCCGACACCAAGGCGACGCTGGCAGCTCGTGACCTCCCGCTCCGACTGACGGAACAGCAGATTAAGGTCACGCACCCGCTGGGTCATGCGGTCTTTCAGGACGCCGTGCAGATTCACCGACTCCATCTTGTCCACGACCTGCCCGCGCACCGTATCGATCTGCTTCCGCAGCTTCTTCTGCTTCTCAGGATCGGCACCCACATGGCGGGCCTTGTCGTACAGATCTTTCAGCGAGGCGGACACCTTGCGAACAGCATTCAGGGAATCCAGTGTCTTGACCCGCAGCTCTTCGTAATCCTTTTCGACGGCCTCCTCTTCGAAATCCTCTTCGGTCTCGACGACCGGCACGATCTCCCGCACATCGATCTTGCCGTTCTTCAGCTGATCGCGGAGATTCAGCACGAACTCCAGGGTCATCGGCAAGCCGTAGACGACCGTGGCGATATCTTTCTTTCCCTCCTCGATCCGCTTGGCGATCTCGATTTCGCCCTCGCGGCTCAGCAGGGCCACACTTCCCATTTCTTTCAGGTAGAGCCGGACAGGATCGTCGGTGCGGCTGAGCGCGCCCGGCGTGAGGTCGATCTCTTTCTCATTCTCTTCCGACGAGTCGGCCTCTTCGCTCTCCTCGATAGCCTCTTCCCCCTCGGCAGCCTTCGGGGTGCGCTCAGTCTCAGCAGACTCCACGATCTCAATGTCCATTTCGCCGAACATGGTCATGATCGTGCTGAATTGGTCCGACGACACGACATCCGCCGGCAACGTACTGTTGAGGTCATCGTACGTGAGAAAGCCTTTTTCTTTGCCGAGATTGATGAGCTTCTTCACCTCGCCGAGTAATTCTTGTTTCGGCATACCTACTCCTTCACCGCAGACGTCAGCGCAACCGGCATCACGCCGGCCTTCCGAATCCGCATATCGTTAATCAATCTATTCAGGCGATGCACATCATCTTCCCGCCGCTCGCGTTCTGCGACCTTCAACTCCTGAATCAATGCCCCCATGGTCCGCTCGCGGCCTCGCCGCTCCAGCGTCTCCAAACAGCCGGCAATATGTCCCGGCACGTCGTCATAATGCTGTTCCAACATCGACAGTTCCGACACCAACGAACCGCAAGCCTCATCGTTGATCAGTGCGTCCAATAGATCCCGGACCGATACCCGTCCATCCTGCCCGAGATGTTGCATCGCACATTCGATCAGCCGCCGATAGGCCGGCGACGAAAAGGCCTCCGGCGATAATTTCCTGAGATCCCCGGCCGACAAATTTCCCTGTACCAGGAGATGCGCCAAGTCGCGCTCCTCCGGATTGGCTTTTACTTTCGACGGCACCGTCACTGACGGAGTCTTCAGTCCTCGCTCCGGGCGGCGCTGGTCTTCTGATGCGAGCGTTGGGTAACGGTCGATCAGGCGTTGCTGACTCAATCCCAATCGTTCCGCCACAAGTCGAATCCGCTCTTCCCGCTCGATCGGATGCGCGCTTTTCTGAAGAATGCGCAACACCGCGTCTACAGCCCTGATCCGGTCTTCCACAGTTCCAGACTCAGCCGTGCGCAAGCTGTGCTCGACGGCAAAATCCAACAGACTGGGTGCCGCTCGATGCAACGCCGCGAACCTCTCGGCGCCGTACTGCCGGACGTAGGTATCCGGATCCTCGCCGTCCGGAAGCGATACGACCTTGACGCTCAAGCCGCTATTGACGAACAAATCCAACGTCCTCAACGCCGCCCGAACCCCGGCCTGGTCGGGATCGAACAACAAGACGATATTCGAGGCGAACCGTCTGATGATAGTGATGTGCTCGGGGGTCAGGGCTGTTCCCAACGTGGCGGCCACATGGCGGATGCCGGCCTGGTGCAACGCGACCGCATCGAAATAGCCTTCGACAATGATTAAGGTGTGCTGCTGGCCTGCCGCTTCACGGGCCGCATCCAGGGCGAACAGTGTCTGTCCCTTCTTGAACAACGGCGTCTCGGGGGAGTTCAAATACTTAGGCGTCCCGTCCCCGAGAACCCGACCACCGAATGCTACGACCCGCTTGCGCAAATCCATGATCGGAAACATCACCCGTGAGCGAAATCGGTCGTAGTGCCCCGAAACAGCGGTTTTTTGCGAGCCGCTCTGATCGCGCGAAATAGAGAGACCGGCTGCGACGAGATCCGCCGGGGTAAACCCTTCCTTGAGCATCGCCTTGGTCAGCCCGTCCCACTCCGGCGGAGCATAGCCGATGTTGAACTGCACGGTCGTGTGCTGCTGAATGCCTCGACTGTCGAGGTAGGCACGCGCCTGGGCTCCTGCCGCTCCTTCCGTCAACATGCGCCGATACCAACCCTCTGCGGCAGCATTGAGCCGCTCCAGACGTCCGAGTTGGGCGCGCGCTTCATTGGAATATCCGCCGGTCGCTTCAGGAACATCCACCCCCACCTTACGCCCAAGATCTCGAACGATTTCGGGAAAGGCCGCTCCGGTCAATTTCATGAGAAACGTATAGACATTGCCGCCGGCTCCGCAGCCAAAACAGTGGAAAATCTGCCGCGACGAGCTGACCGTGAAGGAGGGAGACTTCTCTTGATGGAACGGACACAGGCCTTTGAGGTTCTGCCCGGCTCGAGTCAACGCCACATGTTGGCCCACGATCTCCGCGATGTCCACTCGGTCTCTGATTTGGTTGATGACGTCGTCCGAAATCAGGCCTTGGCCCACGGCGGTCCTCGCTAGTGCCCGCAGGGATCCCACCGGTCGATTACCCGGCTGGACGCCTTTGACGCGATTGAAAGTTGACCGTTCACCCTAACAAACGGTCTATATAAGTGTCAATCGAGGAGAAGAGCTTCTTACCCCGGAGGCCAGGCCATGGGCCGCCCGCCGAGAACGTGCAGGTGCAGATGGAAAACGGATTGTCCGCTGTCCGCCCCGGTGTTTGTAACAATCCGATAACCGGACTCCGTCAGGTTCTTCATACGCGCAACCCTGGAACAGGTCAACATAAGATGCCCGAGCAACGCCTGATCTCCGCTCTGACAATCTTGAACCGCCGCCACATGGCGCTTTGGAATCACCAGGATATGGACGGGAGCTTGCGCATTGACATCTTCGAACGCCAGCACGTGATCATCCTGGTGAACGATTTTTGCCGGAATCCCGCCTTCGACAATGCGACAGAAAATACAATTATCCACGCGCATCCCCCTCCGGTGCTGGTCGAATCCCGGATTTTCCGAACCTGGCTCCGAGCTCACGATACACCTCGTTCAGCGTCACATCGTGGTACCCGAGCACCAAGAGGGTGTGAAAGAGCAGATCGGCCGTCTCATAGATGATCTCGTCCCGCTTCTGATTCTTGGCGGCAATGATGACCTCGCCGGCTTCTTCGGCAACCTTTTTCAGGATGCGATCGGCGCCGCCCTGCAGGAGCTTCGACACATAGGAGTCGGGCTGAGGAGCGGTCTTCCGCGCCAGAATAGTCTGATAGATGCGGTCTAAAATCCCTCCGCCGGCATCCCCGGTCTTTTCCTCGCCCGCCTGCCCATCCTCGCTCATTCTGGAAAAAAAACAGGCGCGTTCACCAGTATGACAAGTCGGCCCGACCGGCTCCGCCTTTACCAGAATGGTATCCCGGTCACAATCGACGAACAGATCTTTCACTCGCAGAAAATGCCCCGAGGTTTCGCCTTTTTCCCACAGCTTCCGGCGCGAGCGACTCCAGAAGTGAACGGATCGGGTCGCCAGCGTCTTGGTGATGGCCTCCTGATTCATGTAGCCCACCATGAGCACCGTACCATCGAGCCAATCCTGAATCACGGCAGGGATCAACCCTTGTCCGTCAAACGTCATACTGCGGCCCTCAGTCGACATCATATGCTCCATCTAGGCTACCCCGACCCGAACCGGGACTCCACGGTCACGCAAATAGGCCTTGGCCTGCTGAATCGTATGGGTTCGATAATGAAAAATCGAGGCGGCCAGCACCGCGTCGGCCTTCCCTTGGACCAGCCCGTCGTACAAATGCTCCAAGGTGCCTACTCCGCCCGAGGCAATCACCGGAATCGACAGGTGCTCCGACACAGCCGCGGTCAATGCCAGATCATATCCGTTCTGGCGGCCATCCTGATCCATACTGGTCAAGAGAATCTCTCCGGCGCCATACCCCGCCATGCGCTGCGCCCATTCGATCGCATCGAGGCCGGTCGCTTTTCGTCCGCCATGAGTGTACACCTGCCAGTGCCCGCCGGCCTTCGCCCGCTTGGCATCGATCGCCACCACAATGCACTGCGTGCCGAATCGCTGCGCCGCCTCGCGAACAAATTCCGGCTGTTGGACCGCAGTGGTATTGATGCTGACCTTATCCGCCCCGGCATTCAGCAACGCGCGAATATCATCCAGCGTGCGCACGCCTCCTCCGACCGTCAGAGGCATAAACACCCGGGCAGCAGTTCGCTCCACCACATCGATGATGGTCTTGCGATTTTCGTGCGAGGCGGTGATGTCCAGGAAACACAGCTCGTCCGCGCCTTCACGATCATAGATGGTGGCTACTTCGACCGGATCACCGGCATCGCGCAAGTTGACGAAGCTCACCCCCTTGACGACTCGACCATCTTTCACGTCCAAACAAGGAATGATGCGTTTAGTCAACATGTTGGCCCGTGAGACGTACAATGGAACACCGTTACCCTCGAAAACCATTCCACAACTGACTCCTCAGGCATTACCGAGCACTGCGAGAGCGGCCCGATAGTCCAACTTACCGTCATATAGCGCTTTGCCGACAATGGCACCCTCTACACGCGAGCCGAGCGCGTGCACTGCCTGCAGATCTTCCACCCGAGTGATGCCGCCGGAGGCGATGACGGGAAAGGAAGAACACTCCACGACTTCCCGTAGCGCCGGCAGATTCGGACCATTCAGCATCCCGTCGCGCGCAATGTCGGTATAGATGACGGCACCCAGCTCATGGCCGGCAAGTTCTCTGAGGAGATCGATGGCCTTGGTCTCGGAAACCGTGGTCCAGCCCTTCACCGCCACCTTGCCGTCCCGCGCGTCAAGGCCCAGCAGAATGCGTCGTGGAAACTCGTGACAGGCCTGGGTCAGAAAGCTTCGATCGGTGAGGGCAGCTGTCCCGAGTACAACCCGCGCCACTCCTGCTTGGAGATATTTTCGCACCGTCTCAATGGTACGGATGCCGCCCCCGACCTGCACCTTTACAGTGACGGCCTTCATCGCCGCTTCGATCTGAGGGAGGTTCTTTGGCTCGCCATCAACAGCGCCGTTGAGATCGACGATATGAATGAGATCGGCCCCCTGCTCTTGCCAGCGCTTCGCCACCGACGGCACGTCCTCGGAATAGACGGTTTCCGCCGCCATATCACCCTGTCGCAGCCGCACACAGCGGCCATCTTTCAAATCAATCGCCGGAATTACACGCATGCCTGCACCTGTGTCCACATACTCATTTCGATCCACCCGCTGCGCCGCCGAACGGAAACGCCTCCGCCAATTCAGCCGCCCCATAGGCGGCCAACTCCTCGGCGGTGACAAACACTCCATAACGCTGGACAAAGCCAGCGACATCTTCCGTCATCGGCCGCTGCTTTTCGTAGTAGTTGCCCTCCCACAGCACCATCCCGTCGGGTGCCACCAATTTCACTTCAAATCCGACGGCAGCGGGAGGATCTGCCCCCAGTCGGCTTCCGACACGCTCTTGATAGACCAACACTTTCCCGCTTAGGGCTGCATCCGCCCCGAGGCGTTGTGCAATCTTGTGAGCCGGTGTCGCCTCAACAGATGCGGCTCCTCCTGAAAGATCTCGTGCCGCCCCGATCGCTTCCCTGGGAGAGAGTAGTTGTAACCCCGACTTGGCCTTGAGTTTCGCCCACATGAGATCGGTAATCTTCTCGCCCGCACCGGGCGGCACAAGATGCGTTCGCTGCACCGCTTGATCGGTCGTGGGTGGAACCCCTACCGCCATATCAGACCGCCGGGCCCCGGAAGGCACGGGGAAGGACGGCCCGCTCGTCTCGACCACTTGCGGCGTCGCCATGGTCTCAAAAGGGATGAGCGCGATCTTGCGTACCGGATACTTTCCCGCCTGGGCGGAGGCCTTGGTCGTGATTTTGGTTCCGCTGCAAGCCGTCATCAGCAACGCTGCCAGTAGGACCAGCAGGATTCGTGGGGCCCGGGCGCTCACGTCCAGGCTCCAAAATTCTTGATCAAGGTAAGTCCGACCGCCTGACTCTTCTCAGGATGGAACTGACAGGCAACGATATTGTCTTTCCATACAGCGGAAGCAAATGACGTCCCATAGTCGGTGACCGTCGCAATCACCGCAGGGTCGGCAGGTTCAACATAATAGGAATGCACGAAATAACAGTAACTGCCTGATGCGATCCCGGCAAACGGGGGCGCAGGCCGGACGATGTGAATATCATTCCACCCCATATGCGGCACCTTCAACG
>WBZN01001294.1_pt1 | contig 15554 bp, 18 predicted proteins | sample 5204281 | NCBI WGS metagenome assembly WBZN01 (sample SAMN12344347, study PRJNA552823) | activated sludge metagenome | biome: Activated sludge suspended growth; feature: Nitrification reactor; material: Wastewater; isolation source: activated sludge from nitrification reactor of wastewater...
GTGGTGTGGTATGAGGGCAACTACAGCGAGTATGAAGCCGATCGCAAAAAACGGCTCGGGAAGGAAGCAGATCAGCCGCACCGGATACGGTATCGCAAGCTGACCAGGAATTAGCCGGCTGTTGAAAAAGGGCTGCCGGCGGCGTTCTCGCGGCGCGAAAAGGCTCCACGTACCGCAGAGGGTGCGCCTCGCCTCTCCGCTGGCTGCGGCCTTGCCGGACAGTCTTTTTGAACAGCCTGCCACGGCCACTGTGTGAGTCTATGAATCTTTGAGAGTCACCTGGTTGAGGTATGCTCGTACAGTGTCAGCATCCTATTAGCGTCCGCCCCAAACCCGGAATTCCTTACGAGAGAAACATCCGTTTTTCCGACTCAGCCGTAGATTCACACATGAGCCTATTATGGAGACGTTCCCTCGGCTGTTGGCTCGCGACGCTGCTGCTGACCACCGCTTCATGTGCGACTAGTGATTCTCCCCGGGCCCTCCCTTCTGATCCTCGCCCCGCGCCTACCAGAGCGACCCTGCAATTGGGACAGAAGGAACTCGCGGATGGCCGGTTCGTCGGGCTCGCGTTCTCCGGCGGCGGGAGTCGCGCGGCCGTCTTCGGGGCCGCCGTCATGACGGAGCTGGACCGGGTCGGCCTGCTCTCGCAGGTGGATGTGCTCTCGGCCGTCTCGGGTGGCGCGCTGCCGGCCGCATCCTATGCGCTGGACGGCTACGGAGACATCAATTTTGATCAGGGTTTTGCGGAGCTCATCGGGCGTGATGTGCAGGGCGCGATGGCCGGGCCCTGGTATGCCGTTCCGCATAACCTGCTCCGATATGCGTTCACAAAGACGATACCCGCCGAACCGGTGATCCGCGCCCTGGACGACACCTTGTTTCAAGGTGCGACCTTCGCCGACCTCAACCCCTCGCGACCAATCTTATTGTTGAACTCCACTGATGCGCTCACCGGTGATCCCCTGGTCATTACCGATGAACGCTTCGCGTCGCTGGGCCTTTCATTAGCGCCGTTCAGCATCGCCCGAGCTGTCTATATGTCCGCGGCCTACCCCGGTGTACTGGAGCCTCTGAAGCTGACGGATGGACGCGTCGGCATGAACGGCGCATCTTCCCATCCGATTCTTGCCTATGATGGAGGCGCAGCCGACAACCTGGGCATTCGCACACTGGTGCAGGTGCTGGAGGATACGTCGGCTAACCGTCCGCTGAGCGATCTCTTCCCGCAGGGTTGTCTGGTGATCTCCATCGATGCGACAGGTCGCCAGAAGAATGAGACCCACACCCCGCTGTCTGCTGCAGCGGCCCTGCTGCGGGGCCATCGCCGCAACGTGTTAGAGCTGGCCGGAATACCTGCATCCCAGCAGGATATGGCCCAGTTCGGCACGTTCCGGATCGGCCAGGATGGTGTCGGGGGACTCTGTCAATTCTGGCACGTCGCGCTGCGCCAGTTGCCGGACAGCGATCCGCTGGGCGATCACGTCACGCACATCAGAACGAACCTGGGCTTGTCGAATGAGGATCAGACTGCGTTGATCGCTGCGGCCGCCCGCCTCGTGGCAAAGGGTCGCGAGGAGATGAACGGAACGGCAGGCCGGGCCGCTTTCACGGGGTCCAAGCCGGCGCTACTCTCGCATCCATGACGCGCTCCATCAATAGACAGCGAATCTTTGTGACTGGCGCGACCGGGTACCTGGGAACCCGTCTCATTCCGATGTTGCGTGAACGGGGTCATGACGTGACGGCGTTAGTTCGAGAGTCTTCCGTCAAGAAGGTTCCGGTTGGTTGCCGGGTCGTTATCGGAGATCCGCTGAATGCGGAGACGTTCACGGAATCGGTGCAGGGAAACGATACACTCGTGCAGCTGGTCGGCGTGCCGAAACCATCGCCCTGGAAGGGGGCGCAGTTTCGCGCGATCGACGGGCCCAGCGCGCGGGCGTCGATTGCTGCCGCCAGCACAGCCGCCGTTCGGCATGTCGTGTATGTCAGCGTCGCCCATCCCGCGCCCATCATGCGGGAGTATATCGCCGTGCGCCGTGACTGTGAGGCTGCGATTGCAGCGGCGGGGTTGCTCGCGACGGTCCTCCGGCCCTGGTACATTCTCGGACCGGGACATTGGTGGCCCTTGGCGTTGCTGCCGGTCTATCGTGTGTTGGAACAGGTACCTGCTACGAAGGAAGCAGCCATGCGTTTGGGATTGGTCACGATTCGAGAGATGCTCACGGCCCTGCTGTGGTCCATCGAACAGCCTCCGGTGAAGACGAGAGTCATCGACGTGCCGCAGATCCGGCGTCTGGGCCGGAGCGAGACATGAAACCGGTCGCGCTCATCACCGGCGCCGCCGGCCTGATCGGTGGATATCTCGTCAGGAACGCGTCGTGCTGGGTGCCTGATTGGGATGTGCGTGGCGTGACCAGGGCCGAGGTCGATCTCACCGATCGGGCGCAAGTGCGGCGGGTCTGGGATCGTCACCGACCGGACCTCGTCATCCACTGTGCGGCGTTGAGCCGGACCGGTCACTGTGAACAGGATCCCGCGCTGGCTCGGCTGATCAACGTTGAGGCGACGCGGCTCCTGGCCGACCTCGCGCGGGACGTGCCCTTCGTCTTCCTGTCCAGCGATCAAGTCTTTGATGGCGCGAAGGGGCAGTATGTCGAAACCGATGCCGTTCATCCGCTCAATGTCTATGGGCAGACGAAGGCTGAGGCGGAACAGGTCGTGCTGGGGAATCCGGCCCATGCGGTCGTGCGCATCGCGCTGACGGCGGGAACGTCACCGACGCGGGACCGGAGTTTCGTCGAAGATATGGTGCGGGCGGCGGTGAAGGGCACGAGGCTCACGCTCTTTACCGACGAATTTCGCTGCCCGTTGCCGGCCGGTGCGTTGGTGCGGGCGCTTTGGGAATTCGGTCTGCAGCGCCGGCCGGGTCTGTATCACCTGGGTGGCCATGAACGGCTGTCCCGCTGGGAAATCGGCGAGTTGTTGGCGGCGCGGTTTCCCGAATTGCGATCTTCGATTCAACCGGGATCAGTCGCGGCATATCAAGGTCCGCCCCGGCCGCCGGATCTGTCGATGCGCAGTGACAAGATCCAAGCGCTCCTCTCGTTCCGTCCGCCGGGACTTCGCCAGTGGCTGGGGAAGCATCCGCCGGGTGGTGGTGATCCCTGGGACTATCCTGCTGCTCGCTAGGTCAATGCGGCAGTGTACGAATGTAGGCCAGCACGTGCTGGATGTCGCGGTCGGAGAGAAGTCCTTTCCAGGAGGGCATGTTCGGCTTTCCCTCGTGAATGGTGGCGAGCAGCGCGCCGTCTGATTTCTTTTTGGTCGCAGGCGACGTCAGATTCGCCGGGTCCGGGCCGAGCAACTTGTAGCCGTCTCCTTTTCCCTCAGGACCATGGCATCCGGCGCAATGTCTGGCGAACAGCCGTTTCCCTTTTGCAAGGGGATCGGTCGTTCCTGTCGCGTCACCCCTCGCGTCCGACTGAATCAAGAATACAGCGGCGATCGTCATGATGATCGCCACCGTACCGACATCTCCCCTGTTCATAACGCGTCCTCCGGTGAGTCCTGTCACGCCAACTCGTGATGTGGGCGATCATACGCCTGCTGAGAGGGCAATGCCATGCGATCTGCTCCTCCGTGTGTTGCGGTGGCCGTCGTAGTACAATCAGCCGGCTACGTACCGTGAGTCCTGCGCCATCACGTTTCACGTTCGATCACTGATCGCATGACGGAGACAGATCCACTGTCCCTCCTCCTGACCGCCTGGGCCGCTTCGGCGCTCCTGATGGTGGCGCTCTGGCTGCTGGAGCGCCGCCTGCAGAATCTTTCCCTCGCCGATGTGGGCTGGTGTTACGGGCTGGCCTTGGTCGTGTCGTGGTACGCCACGTCGGCTCCGGGCGAACCGGCCAGGCGCCTGTTGGTGTGTGTGATGGTGGTTCTCTATGCCGTGCGTCTCGGCACGCATGTGTTCGTCGATCGGCTATGGCGAAAACCGGAAGATGGTCGGTATCGCGCCTTGCGCCGGCAATGGGGCGAGCAGGGTCCCCTGCGCCGGTTCTGGTATTTTCAACTGCAGGCTGCGGCCATCGTTTGCTTCTCTCTTCCTCCTCTCGTCGTCATGCAGAATCCCCATCCACCCTTTCATCTCGTGGAATTGTTCGGCTTCTTCCTATGGGGGGTCGCAGTGACAGGGGAGGCGGTGGCCGATTGGCAGTTGGCGGCCTTCCGGCGTCAGCCTTGGACCAAGGATCGCGTGTGCCGAAATGGACTGTGGTACTACTCGCGCCATCCCAATTACTTCTTCGAATGGCTGCACTGGTGGAGTTACGTGGTGATGGGGTTGGCGAGTCCGCTGGGTAATTGGGGCCTGACGCTGATCGGGCCGCTGACAATGGGATGGGCGCTCCTGAAAGTCACCGGTATTCCCTGGACGGAGTCGCAGACCATGACGAGCCGGGGTGAAGAATACGCCGCCTATCGCCGCACCACGAACGCGTTCTTTCCCTGGTTCCCGCGGCGATCCTAAGGAATCTCTCGTCGAAGTTATGGTGTGGTGGTCAGTGCCGCTAGCCGTTCGCGGGCTGTCTTGGCGGCGGGACTGTCCGGATAATGACGGATGATCTCTTCGTAGAGTTCCTTCGCGTGGGCCTTGTTGGTTTGTCGTTCTTCGAACTGGGCGGTCTCGAGCATGTGCGACGCCTGATCCGGGCCGCAGGCGGAGCCGCTTAGCAACAAGACGAGAATGGCCCACGTCAGCAATCTGTTCATGCGGCGGTCCTTTCGTTGATCGTTCGTGCGGCGCTCTCATAGCAGCGTGTGCCATGCCTGCCTCTGTTTCAAGCGGGTTGACGGACACCAAGCCGCATCATGAGGACGCGGAATCTTCCCGGATGCCATACCGTGGAGAGGTAATGGCTTCACTCCTGCAGCGGGGGCAGCGGCTCGGGCGCGTCAGCCTGGTGCGATCCCGGAAGGTGTACGCGCAATCCTGGCAGTGTGAGGGCTCCAGGAGAAATGTTCGTGACGCATCGCGAGCCAGGGTTTTTACAATGTGGGTCAAATGATCTTCCACCTGGCGCTCAGGCATGCCGAGGAGCTGGGCCAACTGGTGAGATGATAACAGGGTGCCGGTCAGCAGCATCATGATTCGCTGCCTGGGTGTTTGCTGTGGAGTGATCATTCCGGAATGATTGTAGGTGAACCGCCTGCCGATGAAAAGGCAGGAATCAGCGGACGCGATCTTGTTATACTACGCGAAAGTGCCTGTGCATTCGGCGCAGGGAAAGATGCCGCTATGAGTGGATCCCAGTGGGACGAGTTGGCCGGTGTGGCATTGTCTCGTGTGCGTGCGGCCGGGGTTGAGTATGCGGATATCCGTCTGCTCGATACGACCACGCGAACGGTCGCTGGTGAAGACCGGCGCATCGCGCACATCCGCGAGTCCGCCGATCGCGGGTTCGGCATTCGCGTGCTCCATCGCGGCGCCTGGGGCTTTGCCGCCAGTTCCATCATTTCTCCCGAAGAAATCCCTCGTGTTGCCGATCTTGCCGTAGAAATTGCAAAGGGTTCGGCGTCTCTTGCCATCACCAAAGTGCATCTGGCGCCGGAACCGGTCCATCAGGACCGCATCGTCACTCCTTGTCGACTGGATCCCTTCGCCGTGGCGCTGGAAGAACAGACGGAGCTGCTGCTGAACACGATGGATGTGATCCAGCGGCACCCCGGAGTGGTCAGAAGTCACGCCAGCCTGTGGGCACAACGTGATCGCAAACTGTTCGTCTCTACGGAAGGCTCACACCTTGAATTCAATCTGCTGGCGATGCAGGGCGACTGCACAGCGACGGCGGTTCATAACGGGCGATTTGCCAGCCGGTCCTTCAACACGCCGCATCTTCGCATGGGCTACGAACTGGTGCGCGATGCGGATTGGGCCCGCGAAGGGGCGCGCATCGCGGAACAGGCGGTGGAAAAGGTGCGGGCTCCGGCGATCGATGCGGGACGGTATGACCTGGTGCTCGATCCCGAGCATCTCTCGTTGACGATGCATGAGTCCTGCGGGCATCCGAGCGAACTGGATCGCGCACTCGGCTACGAAGCTAACTACGCGGGAACCAGTTTTCTCACACCCGACAAACGCGGCACCTACCGGTATGGGTCGTCACACGTCAATCTGGTGGCCGACAACACCGAACCCGACACGCTGGCGGCGACCGGTTATGACGATGACGGTGTCAGTTGTCAGAAGTGGGACATCGTGCGAGAAGGCATCTTTGTCGGATATTGCACGAATCGCGAAGTAGCGCCAAAAATCAAGGAAGAGCGCTCACGCGGGTCGAACCGTGCCGACAGCTGGGGGTCGGTTCCCATGGTGCGGATTGCCAACATCGGTCTGGAGCCGGGCCGGGCCACGCTGGATGAGTTGCTAAGCGATGTGAAGCGGGGGATTTATATCGAGGGTCACGGGTCCTATAGTATCGACCAGCGGCGGTACAATTTTCAGTTCGGCGGCGATGCTTTTTGGCTGATCGAAAACGGCCGGCGGACGCAGATGGTGCGGGATGTCATCTATCACGGGATCACCCCGGAATTCTGGGGCCGCTGCGACGGCGTCGCCGATGCCAGCCACCGTCGTCGGTACGGGTTCATTACTTGCGGAAAAGGTCAACCTGGCCAATCGGGCTGGATGACCCACGCCGCGTCCCACGCCCGCTTCCGGCGCGTGGATGTCATCAGCGGACAGACGAAGGCCGACGCATGACGTCATCGATCACGTCCTCATGGCCCAAACTGACGAGCCGCCAGGAATTCGAGTTCCTGGCCGATCTCGTGATGAGTCATTCCACCGGCGATCACACTTTTTTTTCGTTACGCGATAGTCACGGCGGCACCACGCGGTTTGCCAACAACCACATCATTCAAAACGTGAATCTGCGTCGAGGCAGTCTGTCGATCACTGTCGCCTTCGGGCGTCGGCACGGCACTGCCAGCACGACGGATTTCACCGCCGGGGCGGTACGGGAAACCCTCAAACAGGCCGAAGCGCTCGCCCGTCTCTCCCCCGACGATCCGGAGTACCTTCCGCCGGTGGGAGCGCAAACCTATCTGTCGTTGCCGACCTCCCGGCCGGAAACGAGCGCCGCAGGCCCGGCACGACGGCTCGACTATGCGCGTGAAGCGATCGGGCAGTGCAAGATGGAAAATCTGAACGCCGCCGGCACGGTGTCGTCCGGTGCGACGACTGTGGGATTGGCTGCAGAGACAGGGTTGCGGGCCTTCGAGGAGCGCACCGAGGCGCGATTCAGTCTGACCGTGCAGGCTGGCGACGCCACCGGGTGGTCGGCTGCCGCCCATCGATCCATCGACCGCCTGCATGTGCAGGAGCGCACCCTGGCTGCCATTATCAAGGCCAAGCGGGGGGCGGATGAGCCGCAAGAGTTACCGCCTGGCCGGTACACGGTCATCCTGGAACCGGCTGCCGTCGCCGGACTCCTCAGTTGGATGATCTGGATGTTGGACGCAAAATCCTTTTATAAAGGGACCAGCCCCTTCAGCGGAAAGCTAGGATCGCGGATCATCGATCGCCGGCTCTCCCTGTTGAATCAACCGGCCCATGCGGATCTTCTGGGAACCGGCTTTACGCATGAGGGGTTGCCCGTGATCGAGTCCGGCTGGATCGAGTCGGGCGTGCTGACTCAGCTCCTGCATGACCGGTTTACCGCCCGTGAACATCAGATCGAGGCACTCGCGACTTTGGAATCGCCCCACTTATCAGGCGAACGTCCCGTCGGTACGCGGGTGGACGACCTGATTCGTACGACGCAACGGGGTATCCTCGTGACGAATTTCTGGTACATCCGCCCCGTCAATCCGTCCGATCTGACGTTGACCGGGATGACGCGGGACGGAACATTTCTGATAGAAAACGGGGAGATCACGTCGGCCGTCCGGAACTTTCGCTTTCACGAGAGTCCGTTGCGCGCGTTTAATCAGGTGGAGGCCTATACCGCGCCGGTGGAGGCGGTGACGTCAGAAACCGGAAAGGCGCTGGTGCCAGCCATGCGGATCCACGATTTTCATTTCTCGAGCGTCACCAGGTTTTAGGCGGGTTTATCGCTCAGACCCTCCCGCAGCCGGGAGCGTTTCAAAAGGTTAGGGGGACAAAAAACCCGCGCCGCCCATTGACTCGGACTATCGGAAAGAGTAATGAAAAGGGTAAGGAATTGAGAGAAGTTCACCGATAAGACGTTAATCCTGCTATGACGCGGAAACAACAGCGTTTGGCTGAAAAGCCTATTCATCTTCTGACGCTCGCCCCTGACAAGGGTGAGAAAGGAGCGGTGAATCCGTTTGCGCCCTCGCCATTACGCGCGGCGATCGGAAAGGTCTTCGTCAAGCTGGAAGATATGACCGAGCGGTTCGAGGATTGGTGCCAGTACGGCAGCTCTGAGGACCCGACGGAGCAGCCTTTGGGACAACGGGTCTCGAAATGGCTGGGCGCTCCTGTCGCGCGTCATATCGAGCATCAGGTGCAGGCGGAACACGGACTGGTTCCCGCTCGTCGGTGGGATGGCGCCGTCGGCGATCTTATTTTCCGATTGCGCGACCGTGCGGGCTTTGTGCAGCGTGCCTTGGCGGCGCAAGCGCGTGAACTGAAAGACTGGGTCATCCAGCATACCCAATCCACTCAGGCGGAACTCCATGATCTGCGCGAGCAGGTGGCCACTCAACAGATGCAGATGGAGGAGCTCTCGACCCAACTTCAAGATCTGCGCGCCCTGGTGACGTCGCAGCAGCAGGTCTTGATGTACATGGGGAAGGACATGGAGCTGGCCCCGCCCGCAGAGCTGGAACTTTCCCTCGTTCCCCCCCGCTCGCTCCCCTATCGCGAACGGGAGAAGAAGTCGTCGAGAGATCGACGGGACGGGTCAACCGAAGCGTCCCAGATTCCCTACCTCAACGCCTGATTCCTGCGGATCGAGCAGGACGCTGAAAACGACCGTCAGCCTTGTTCTCGCATCGTTCAGAGCCTCAACGCACCCCATTTGGGAAAAGCGCCTGTCCCGGCAGGCGCGGGGCGGGGGGTAAGAACGTGACGCCTCGGCCGGGGACACGGCCGGCTCACCGTCTCGCCGGCGTCCACAAGCGTGGCGCTCATGAGGCTTCGCGCCGTGGACCTCGCTGGACGGCCGTTTTGATCGTCCTGCATTCAAGCTCTTCCAACCCAACTTCCTGCTCAACCTGCTTCGACTAGCAACTTCTCGATAAGGCTGCTAATTTGTGCCGGTTCAGTGGGGCGGTGCACGCATTGCCTGTCTCACATCGCATACGAAGAAACGAGCGGGAGCAGGGTGATGATAAAAGGGCCAGGCGTGAGCGTGATGGTGTATGGCTTGATGGTGGCAGGTCTGGCGCTGCCTGGGCCGGCCAGAGTTGCGCGGGCGGACGTGCCGCTGTTCGAGAATCTCGGTGTGCTGCATCATGAGATCACGACCAATTCGGGCCTGGCGCAGAAATATTTCGACCAGGGTCTGAGGCTGGTCTATGCCTTCAATCACGAGGAAGCCATCGCGGCCTTCACTGAAGCGTCCCGTCTCGATCCCGATGCCCCCATGCCCTATTGGGGCGTGGCGCTGAGCCTGGGACCGAATATCAATGCCGCGATGGATCCCAAATCGGAGTCGCGGGCGGTAGAGGCCGTGCAGAAAGCCACGGTACGGCTGGCGCATGTCACTCCCAGGGAGCGGGCCTATGTGGAGGCCCTTGCCGCGCGATATTCGGTCAAGAAATCTGCAAACCGGAAAGCCAAGGATGAGGCCTATGCCAAGGCGATGCGACGGCTGGCCCACGAGTATCCCGAGGACACGGATGCGATGACCTTATTCGCCGAGGCCTTGATGGTGCTCCGTCCCTGGGACTACTGGCGGGTCGACGGCCGACCGCAGCCGGGAACCGAGGACATCGTGACGACGTTGGAGGCGGCGCTGCAGCACCATCCCGATCATCCCGGCGCCTGTCATTACTACATTCACGCCGTCGAAGCGTCGCAGGACCCTCAACGAGGACTGCCGTGCGCCAAGCGCTTGCCGTCGCTGATGCCCGGGGCGGGTCATCTCGTGCATATGCCGGCGCACATCTACATGCGGGTGGGACTCTATCGGGAGGCATCCGAACGCAATGCGAACGCCGCGACAGTGGATCATGAGTATTTGCTCCGCCACCCCCTTGAGGGCAACTACGCATCGGGATACTATGCGCACAACCTGCACTTTCTGAATGCCTCCTTGACGATGGAGGGGCGAAGCGCGGAAGCGCTGCAGGCGGCGCGAGATCTCTTGAGCAAGATTTCGGTGGACGAGATCGTCAAGGAACCTTCACTGGAATGGTATGCGCCGACGCTGCTGCTCACGATGGCTCGGTTTGGTCAGTGGGGCGAGCTGATCAGGCAGCCTCCGCCTCCCAAGGCGCTGCGGTACACCACCGGCATCTGGCATTATGTGCGCGGGCTGGCTTTTGCGGCGACGACCCGGTTCGGTAGCGCGGAGGGTGAGCTCTCGAATCTCAGAAAGTCATTGAAGGTGATGGCGAGGGCGAAGACGGCCGAGGCCAAGATCAACCACACCCTCCTGAAGATCGCCGAGCGGGTGTTAGCGGGAGAAATAGCCGCGCGCAAGGGTCATTTCGAAGCCGGAATTCAGGCATTGCGTGACGCGCTTCACCTGGAGGCCACCGTGCCTTACAGCGAACCGCCATTCTGGTTTCAACCGGTTCGCCACAACCTGGGAGCGGTGCTGTTGCTGGCCGGGCACGCGAGTGAAGCGGAGTCCGTCTACCGCGAGGATTTGCGGCTCAATCCCGAAAACGGATGGGCCTTACACGGATTAGTCCACAGCCTGGAGGCCCAGCAAAAGAATTGGGCTCAAGAGGCTGCGCGGTTGCATACCGCCTGGGCACAGGCCGACGTCGCACTGACCGGGTCTCGCTTTTAGGATCGCTCCATCTGTCGGCTACGGAGTAGCATCATGTTGTCGAACAAAGGACAAGAGATATTGAAGACGGATTATGTGTTTCAGGCCACCGAGGAGTCTCGCGAATTACAGCGCTTGCAAATGCTGGAACGCATTTTCGATGCCGGCACCCAACGCCGGATGTTGGCAGCCGGCCTCACCACCGGCTGGCATTGCCTAGAGGTAGGGGCGGGGGCCGGCTCCATTGTACGATGGCTGGAGCAGCGCGTCGGGCCATCGGGCAAAGTGGTCTCGCTCGATACCAATCCGCGGTTCCTGCGAGGGAGCGGCAGTTCGACTATTGAAATCGTTCAAGGGGACATTTGCGACACGGATCTTCCGTTGGCCATGTTCGATCTGGTGCATGCGCGGTACGTCATGATCCATATCGCCGACTATCGGAAGGCGTTTGAGCGGATGTTGCGCTGCGTCAAGCCGGGCGGGTGGGTTGTGATCGAAGAGCCGGATTTCGAGGCGGCTCGCGCCGTTACCGTGCCCGATGAGGCCAGGGCCTCCTTCGTGCGCGTCACCGATGCGATCGAACGGATGTTCACGTCGCTTGGAATGGACCATGCGTTGGGCGCGAAGTTGCCCGACCTGTTTCGGCGGCAGGATCTGAGTCAGTTGACGGTGGAGCATGAGGGACATTTGTCGGCGGGCGGCGACACGATCGCGCAGTTGATGAAACTTTCCGCCGAACAATTGCGGGAGAAGTATGTGGCCACCGGCCTGGTGACGGAGGCGGATATCGAGCAGTATTGCCGGCTCGCCGATGATCCGGACGCCTGGGCCATTTATTATGCGACGGTGGCCGTCACTGGTTGGTGGCAGCCGCAGTGTGGCGGGAGAACGCAAGGATAGGGCATGCGATACATTGTCGGGGTCATGGGGCCGGCCAAGGCCAGGAAAAAGGATGTCGATAATGCCCGGGTATTGGGTGAATTGATTGCGAGACGGGAATGGGTGGTCCTCACCGGAGGGCGCGATGTCGGGGTTATGGATGCCGCCTGTCAGGGTGCCAAGAAAGTTCCCGGCAGTTTGACGATCGGTGTGTTGCCGTCGGCGCGCGAGCGCGTGTCAAAATATGTCGATCTGGCGATCATTACGGAGATGGGCAACGCGCGCAACAATGTCAACGTCATGTCCAGCAACGTGGTCGTGGTCTGTGGGCTGATGGGCGCGGGGACGGTATCGGAAGTTGCCTTGGCCTTAAAGGCAGGAAAGCCGGTCATTCTGGTCGGGGCCACACCGGCCGAAGAGAAATTTTTCAAAAAGCTGGGCAGACGCCTGATCGCCTCCGTGGACAGTCCGGAAGAGGCCATCACCCTGATGATGAAACAGTTCGAACAGCAGCAGCCTGATTTGGTCCAGGGCGCGCGCTCCTGGGGCGTCTAGCAGGCGGCTGAAACAGCCTCCCAGCTTCGTTCTCGCATCGCTCTCAGACTCAACGTACCGCAAGGGTACGCCTCGCCTGTTTGCATTGCTGCGGCCTTGCTGGATAGGCAGTTTGAGCCACCTGCATACGCTAGTCGATTAAGAGCGGTTGTAGACCGTCGGCCTCATTTGCGAGCAGCCCCGGCGGGCTTCGGTCTCGAACGCCTCGCGACGGCTTCCATGAAGAATCCGGGCTAACAAGCGGCTGAAACAACCTCCCAGCTTCGTTCTCGCGGGACACTGCCGCCTCACTACCTCGGCGGCGTTCACAAACGTGACGCGCTTTATTCAGCGCGTCGTGAACCTCCCAGGCTCAACGTACCGCACATGGGAAAAGAGCTTGTCTCGGCAAGCTCGGGGCGGGCGGGTCAGAACAATGTGGCCTCGCCTCCTCGCATTGCTGCGGCCTTGCTGAGGAACGCCTTGGACAGCTTGTGAACGTCGGCGATCCTGGAGCCGATTGTCGAGCCTATTGCGCGGTAGGTGATCCGGACAGCGCGCCCTTGTCCAGCAGCACGCCGGAGTTGTCGAAGGGGAGCCGGCCGTTCTTCGTATGCAGCACACCCGTGACATGGTAGGTCAGCGACTGATCGCCGGAAAAAGACAAGAGCTGTCTGACGACCTGCAGGGTGGACGTGCTGGTTTCGACGGATGTCACCGCATCGCTCAAACGCGGCACGACCAGTTCTTTGTTCCCCAACCCGCGTGCGAGCCGGTTTCCGTTCAGATCCAGACGGAAGTCGATGCCTGTCACGGCGAGGTCGAAGTCGTTGGGATTCCGGATACGGAGATCGACCTGAAGCCGCTGTTCGAAGGCGCTGGCTTCCAGCGGGGTGACATTCGTCACCAGCACTTCCGGTGGCTCGCCTTTCAGCATCCAGGAGGCGCAACCGGAAAAGATCAGCGCGGTCAATATTCCAACCAGTATACGTGTTCGTTTCATTCCGCCTATCATACACACACATCCAATCATTTGCGATGCGCGTAGATAATGAAAGAGGGTTGAGGCGGCCCTGATCGCAGCGGTCCGTTTGCTCTGGTAAGATGAGTGGAAGTCGGTTCAAGTGTGAGAGGAGGCATCCAATGAAGTGCATCACTCGCCGGAGGCTTGGTGCTTTGTGGGCGCTGCCGGTGGTGCTGGCAGGATTTATCCTGTCGCACAGTCAGGCGGCTGATCCGGCTGGTGGTGCCAAAGCCTACTTTGCCGGAGGCTGTTTCTGGTGCATGGAGGAAGTGTTCGAGAAGGTTCCCGGGGTCATCGCCGTCGCCAGTGGATACATGGGCGGACGGGTTGAGAATCCCAGCTACGAGCAGGTGTCGGCGGGGGGGACGGGTCATGCCGAATCGGTTGAAGTGGTATATGACCCGGGCAAGGTGAGTTACACCGCGTTGCTTGATGCCTTTTGGCGCAATGTGGACCCGGTGACGCCCAACGCGCAGTTCTGCGACCATGGCAGCCAGTACCGGGCGGTAATTTTCTACCAAGGTGAGGAACAGAAACGTCTGGCCGAAGAGTCGAAGCGGGCGATCGAACAATCCCAGCGGCTCACGCAACCGATCGTCACCGAACTGACCAAGGCCTCGCAATTTTACCCGGCCGAAGAATACCACCAGGATTTTTATAAGAAGAATCCGATCCGGTACAAGTTCTATAAATTCAACTGCGGGCGCGCGCAGCGGCTCGAAGAAGTCTGGGGCGCCCCGTGACGGATCACGCGTCTTCGCAGGAGGGGCTCGCGCGTCTCCTGAACGATTGCCGGACGATTGCCGTGGTGGGATTGTCGTCGAATCCGGCCCGACCGTCATACCGCGTGGCCGCCTACATGCAGCAGCAGGGCAAGGTGGTGATTCCGGTCAATCCGCGAGAGTCGGACGTGTTGGGGGAGCGGGCTTATCCGGCCCTCTCTGCTGTGCCCGGTCCGGTCGATATGGTGAATATTTTTCGACGATCTGAAGAGGCGGGTGCGGTCGTCGATGAAGCCATCCGGATCAAGGTCAAGGCGGTCTGGCTCCAGGAGGGTGTGATCGACGAGGCGGCGGCTGAGCGTGCGCGCAGGGCCGGGGTGCAGGTGGTAATGGATCGTTGCTGGCTGAAGGAGCATATGTGTTGCGTCAGTGGGGACGGCCCGGGTGTCGGGCCGGCGAATGTATGACTGTGGATCGTTCCCTGCTCCGCCTGATCCTGGTCATTGCCTGGCTGAATGGGGTGCATACGCTCGACCATATGATTCGGGGAGACTTCCACTGGCCGCTTGACGGGCAATCGGTTGGTTTTGTGCTCGTCGTTGCCGCCATCTACCTCGTGATTGGAATGGGAGTACGGCTGTCCCGCAGAGGGGTTGTCGGGCCCCTGTTCTGGGCCATCGTTGGATGCGGAGGGTTGATCTTTGGATGGTTGTCCCACTTCAGTCCCTTCACCGACCAGCCGGTGCACGTGATTTACGGGACCTACCACAATGCCACGGGTGGTGCCCTCGCGGTGTTGTGTCTCATGCTGCTGATGGGCGTTGTGCTGACGGCGACGCTCTATTCGTTCTACCTGTGGCATCACCAACGTCACACCGCCGTGTCGCGCCCCGTTTCCCGGTAACCGAGCTCCCAGACCTTCCATCGATTTCCCTCCGAGCCAATTTCCCTCATTTTCTTGAGCATTCCGCCTCTCCATGGAATAGTGACGTGACGGCGCGTCTCAGCCCGTCCTGCGCCGCTCACCACGCCATTCATTTTTGGAGGTTTCAGCCATGATGCGTTTGCTCGCAGATTGTCGCCGTATGATGCTTGTCCTTGCCTTGGTGACCGGTGCGACCGGCTGCGCACAGTCCGCGCTGCAGGGACATTCCCCTCAGGAAGATCTCGGGATGGGGATCGTGTCGGGGACATTGGGCGCGCAAAGCCGGTCCGCCCTTTCCCCCGGTGAGCAGTCCGCCGCATCGCTGGTCGGCCAGGTGCAGGCCGTCGAGGGAGGCGCCTACCTGGTCCGGGATGTCCGTGGACAGGAATACCGCATTCCTCATGACGAGAACACCAGAATCGATCGACCGGCCCATGTGGGTGATCGTATTCAATCCTGGTTCGATCGGCATGGCCGCGCCGTGCTCATCCGGAGCCTCG
>WBZN01001296.1_pt1 | contig 15550 bp, 14 predicted proteins | sample 5204281 | NCBI WGS metagenome assembly WBZN01 (sample SAMN12344347, study PRJNA552823) | activated sludge metagenome | biome: Activated sludge suspended growth; feature: Nitrification reactor; material: Wastewater; isolation source: activated sludge from nitrification reactor of wastewater...
GGCGGTCCCCATCATCCTGGCCTGGGCGCTCACCCTTCGCTTCGCCCGGCTCTATGCCGTGCCGGTGGCGGTGCTGGTGACCGCCATCGTCATCGCCTCTGCCGTCGACCTGCCGCCGGATGCGATGGCGGGCGGCTGGCCGCATCCGGTGCTGATCGCGCCCAGCTTCACCCTGCAGGCGCTGATCGGCATCGCCGTGCCGCTGTTCATCGTCACCATGGCCTCGCAGAACGTGCCCGGCCTGGCGGTGATGAACGCCAACGGCTACACACTCGATCCCAGCCCGGTCTTCGTCGCCACCGGCATCACCTCGGCCTTGGTAGCACCCTTCGGCGGCCACTCGGTCAACCTCGCCGCCATCACCGCGGCGCTCTGCGCCGGGCCGGAGGCGCATCCCGACCCGGGCCGGCGCTGGATCGCCTCGATGGCCTTCGGCGTCGGCTTCCTGGCGCTGGCCGCCTCGGCCAGCTTCGCCGCCGTCTTCATCGCCGCGGCACCACCCCTGCTGATCCAGGCGGCCGCCGGCCTCGCTTTGCTCTCGACCCTGGCCAATGCCGCCGCCGCGGCGCTGGCGGAGGAGAAGCACCGCCTGCCCGCCATCCTCACCTTCGTGACCACGGCGTCTGGCCTCAGCTTCTTCGGCATCGGCGCCGCCTTCTGGGGCCTCGTCGCCGGCGGCATCCTGATGGCGCTGCTGCACCGCAAATAGCGCGCAAGAAGCCCCCCGCGCGGTTTGACCGCGCAAGATTCCCCGCGCGGTTTGACCGCGCAAGAAGCCCCGCGCGGTTTGACCGCGCAAGAATCGGAACGCCGGCGGCCCCGCGCTGCGCCAGATTGCAGGCACCGCGTAGACCTGGAGCCCACCATGTCCTTTCGTATTTCCGGCCTGCCCACCGAATCCTTCCAGCATCTCTTCGCCATGACCGACGCGGAACTGGCCAGCCACGGCGCGGTGCGCCGGATCGCCGAGGATGGCGGCTATCCCTGCCGCGTCAGCCTGACCGACGCCACGCCGGGCGACGCCGTGATCCTGGTCAATTACGAGCATCACGCCGCCGACACGCCGTATCGTTCGCGCCACGCGGTCTATGTGCGCGAAGGCGAGCAGCGCTTCGACGCCGTCGGCGACGTCCCGCTGCAATTGCGCAAGCGCCTGCTCTCGGTCCGCGCCTTCGATGCGGCGGGCATGATGGTCGAGGCCGATGTGGTCGAGGGCAAGGAGCTGGAACCGCTCATCGACCGCTTCTTCGCCAAGGACACGGTCGCCTACCTGCATCTGCATTTCGCCCGCCCCGGCTGCTACGCCGCGCGCGTCGACCGGACATAGGGCGACGCGCGATTGCGGCGGCCGGCCGAAGCCGTCATCATCCTCCGAACTGGGGCTTCGAGCGGAGGATGCGGATGCGGTCGCTGTTGGTCTCCTGGCAGGCCTGGGCGCTGCTCTCGGCGGGGTTCGCGGCACTGACCGCGATCTTTGCCAAGGTCGGTATCGCCAATATCAATTCCGATTTCGCCACCCTCATCCGCACCATCGTCATCCTGGCGGCGCTGGCGGCGATCCTGACCGCGACCGGGCAATGGCAGGCGCCGGGCGAAATCCCGGCGCGCACCTACCTCTTCCTGGTGCTATCCGGCCTCGCCACCGGCGCGTCGTGGATCTGCTATTTCCGCGCCTTGAAGCTCGGCGACGCGGCGCGGGTGGCGCCGATCGACAAGCTCAGCGTCGTGCTGGTGGCGTTGTTCGGCGCGGCGTTCCTGGGCGAGAAGCTGACCCTGCCGAACTGGCTCGGTGTCGCGCTGATCGCCGGCGGCGCGGTGCTGGTGGCCCAACGAACTTGACTGCCGGCGCGCCTGAACGGCGATGCGTGGGCGCGCGTGTCAGGCCGCGTTCTGCTTGTCCCGCGGCGGCGTGATCCAGATCTTCGGCCCGGACTGGAAGACGTAGCGGTTGCGCCCCGCCTGCTTGGCCTCGTACATCCGCGCGTCGGCACGTTCGACCAGTTGCGCCAGGGTCGCGACGCTGTCGGCCTGCCGCTCGGCGATGCCGATCGAGGCGGTGATCGGCTGATAGTCGGGCCGCAAGCCCAGGCCCAGCTTGGCCAGGCGCAGCACGGCGATCTCGGCATTCACCAGATTGGCGCCGGGCAGGCCGACGACGAATTCCTCGCCGCCCCAGCGGATCATCACGTCCTGGTGGCGGAAGGCGCGGGCGATCTGGGTGGCGACGCCGCGCAGCGCCGTGTCGCCGGCATCGTGGCCGTATTCGTCATTGATGGTCTTGAAGCGGTCGATGTCGATGAACAGCACGGCAAAGGGCAGGTCCTGGCGCATCGCATAGGCGAACTGGTTCTCCAGGATTTCCTCGCCGGTGCCGCGCACCAGGAGGTTGGTCAACCCGTCGCGCGTCACCTGCTCGGTCAGGCGCAGCAGGAAGCGCAGCTGGCTCATCCCCGCCAGCGTGCCGATGCCGGTGATCAGGAACAGCCGCCACAAGGTCGCGCCGGCCGATTGCCCGGCCAGGAAATGCGGCCAGAGCTGCGCCGCCAATACCATGACCACGAAGGCGAGGCCGGCCGGCAGGACCGCCTCCAGCAAGGTGAGCGGAAAGATGGCAAGGCCGGCGGCGATGATGAACGGCAGATAGAAATAGGCGGTGCTGACGGCGTAGATGCCGTGATGGTCGGCTTCGGTCAGGATCATCATGCCGCACAGGAAAAAGGCCAGCGGCACGGCGATCAGCAGGCCGACCTCCAGGCCCGGGCCGAAGCGGAATGGGAAGCCGCGCGGCCGCACGGCATGCGCCAGGAAGGCCAGCGACGCCACCCCGCGGGCGATCATCAACTGGCCCCAATGCGGCCAGTCGACGGTCATCGCGTCAACCGGGATCCAGGCCAGCGTGAGCACCGCGAACAGCGCCGCGATCATGCGCACCCGGCCGGCAATGAGTTCGCCGCGCTCGCGCATCACCGTGGGCGCGTGCTCGCGCGCCAGGCAGAGGTCGCGCAGCTCCGCCGGCTGCAGCCGCAGGATGGCGCCCAGCAGCCGGGCGGCGACGCTGCCGCGGCGCGCTGGCTGGTCGCTGGAGGAAGGCGGCAGGTGCTGCGGATTCACCAAGGGGCTCCGGATCCGGGCGCGGTCGCCCACGCCGAGCGTTGCACCGAAGAAGGTAAGGTTCCGTTACCCTGCTCACAACGCGGCGAATGGTTAGGCGCATGCGGCAATAGGATAGGAATGGGGCGCCTTAGGCATGGAAACCGCGTTTCCATAAGGCGCCGAAATGTTGATCCGGATACCGATCATTCTCGCCAATGCGCCGATCGTCGCACCTCCGTTGCGCAACACCTAGTCCTTCCAGAATGCCTTGCGCGCCTCGCGGTGGAGATCGGCGCGGGACAGGCCGACATCTTTCAGCATGTGGTCGCTCAAGCCATCGAGGCCCCGGCGCGCGCGGGCGCGCTCCAGCCACAGCAGCAGGACGTTGGTGATTCGCACCGGCGACGCGAACGTCGTGAGGGCGATAGGCAGCATGACATCTCTCCTTGGACTTCGCCGAACTGGCTTCGGCGGGCCGCAAGCTAGGCGCCGCGCGACGGCGGCAAATCGGGAATGCTCCCTATATTTGCGCCGCGCATGACCCGTATGCGCGAGGTGCAGGCACAAGGGAGAGGCGCGGGCGAACAGGGAGGCGCGAGCAGGCGGGGGCGAGCAGGCGCGGGCGAGCGGGCGCGGCTGCGCGCGAAGGATGCGGGGATGCCGGGCCGGATGCGTGATGGGGACATTCGCTCCGGTCGTGGCATCCCCGCTTGCCCCGCGCCGGTCCTGCGGGCTTGGGAGCCGCAGGTCCGTCGGCGCGGGCGACAAGGGCAAAATGCGCCCGTCCGCCGGCCGACGCGGGGTATGCGTGGCGGCGCGCCTGTCGCGCCGCGGGAGGTGTCGCTAGAGCTTGCGCTCGAAGAAGACCAGCCAGCGCGCCATCTCTTCGCTCGCCGCGTAATATGGCGGCACGCGATGGAAGCCCCAGCCTTCGTAGAGGCGGATCGCCTCCTTCTGCCGCCGGCTGGTGTCGAGGCGCATCAGCCGATAGCCGGCATCCTGCGCCTCGTTGAGCACCCGCTCCGCCAGCGCGCGGCCGAGGCCCTGGCCGCGGAACTCCTCCGGCACGAACATGCGCTTCATCTCGCACGCGCCATCGCCGAGATCGCGCAGCGCGACGCAGCCGGCGGGCTGGCCGCCGCTATAGGCGATCAGCAGCCGGCCCTTCGGCGGCGCGTATTTGCCCGGCAGGCCGGCCAGCTCGCGCTCGAACTCGGCGGCGTCGAAATAGCTGTCGATCAGCGCCAAATCCTCGGCATGGCGCCGGCGGTGCCAGGCGACAAAGGCGCGCATCAGCCTGCGCACGTCGTCCAGCTGCTGGCCGTTCGTCGCGGCGTGGATGCCGTTCATCGGCACCCAGTCGGAATTGTCATTGTCTTCGGAGCGCGGCATCGTCCGCGCCGCCGATTTCGGGACCGGCATTTCAGGCCTTCCTAGCGGTAAAAATAGGGATTGAGCACGCGCACCTCGGTGATCTTGTCCACCGGCATTTTGGTCTTCGCGGCGACGCGGCGGATCGCTTCCGGATTGGGTGCGTCATAGATGCAGTAGCTCTTCTTGTTGTCCTCGGCGCTGACATAGGAATGCACCCAGGTGACGCCGTCGTTGAGGTTGACCTCGACCATCTCGAGGCAGGTCCTGGCACCTTCCGCACCCGTCGGGATGCGCAGGCCGTCCCGGTAGCTGCGCTCTACCAGATAGCGGGGCATGGCTGGCTCCTTGTGCCGGGGCCGGGATCGTCCGACGGGCCGCAAGCTAGGCCGCCGCCCGCCGGCCCACATCGGGATTCCTCCCTATTTTTTTCCGCTTCCAAGGTCCGCATCCGCCCAGGCCGGTCTATGCGGCCGTGTCGCCCTTGGCTTCCGCCGGGTGGAGCCCGGCCAGCAGGCCGAGCCGGCTGGCCGCCGCCGCCGCCTCGCCGCGCGAACGCACCTCGAGCTTGCCGAGGATGGCCGAGACATGGTGGCCGACCGTCTTCTCCGACACGAACAGGCGGCGCGCGATCTCGGCATTGCGCCGGCCCTGGACCAGCAGGGCGAGCACCTTGAGCTCGCTGTTGGTGAGGCCCTGCGGATTGCGTTTCGTCCGTTCCTGGGCGCCGCGGGCGACGCCGCGCACGCCGCTGGCGCGCAGCTTGCGCCGCAGGATGGCGCCGAGCGGCGCGGCGCCCATCTGCTCGCAGATCTCGAGCGCCTGGCGCAGGCTGGATTCCTCGTCGCTCTCGGCCAGCGCCATCGCCTGCTCGTAGCGGCAGCCGATCGCCGCCCAGGCCGCCGCGGCGCCGCGCCAGTCGCCGGCCAGCTGCAGCGCATAGGGATCGACCATCGCCGGCGACCGCGCCGCGCGGGACGCGTCTTCCGCCGCCCCGTCTTTCGCCGCCCCGTCTTGCGCAACCTCGTCCGCCGCCGCCCCGCCGCAGCGCGCCAGCCAGAAATCGATCTCGGCGCGCATCCACACATTGGACTGCAGCGTTGCCGCCGCGCGGCAGTGCCGGAGCTCTTCCAGGGCGGTTTCCGGCCGGCCGGCGAGCCAGGCGGCTTCCGCCCGCGCCGTCGTCACCGCGCCGATGCGCTGCATCTCGCCGGTCGGCAGCGCGAGGTCGCGCGCCTCGTCGAGCGACTTGGCGACATGCGGATCGCCGCGCCGCGCCCGCACCTGCGCCAGCACCGCCAGCGCCGGGATCTTGCTGATGATGGCCGCGCGCGGATGCTGGATGATGGCGAGCGCGTCCTCGGTCGCCGCCGGCCAGTCGCCCAGCGCCAGGTTCGCCCGAGCGCGCAGCGCCATCATGTAGCGGCACCAGGATTCCAGGTCGTGGTCCTCGCAGAAGGCGATGCCCTCGTCGAGATGGGCGCGGGCGCGGGCGTATTCCCGCCGCCGCACCGCGGAGCTGGCGAGGTTGGTGTAGGCGCGCGCGGCATGCTCCTGGAACCCGCCGGCGCGCGCCAGGCGCAGGCTTTCCTCCAGGTCGGCGCGGCCGCTGTCATCGGTTTCGTGCAGCTTCGCGGTGCCGACATTGTTCAGCGCATGGCACAGGATCTCGGCATCGGCGAGCGTGGTCGCCAGCGCGATCGCCTTGCCGCCCCATTGCAGCGCCAGCTCGACCTGGTCGGCCAGCATGTAGAGCTGGGCGCAATTGCTGTAGGCCATGGCGAGCTCGCGCCCCGGCGGCAGCGTCTCCAGGATGCGCACCGCCGCGCCGGCATGGGCATCGCTTTCCTTCTTCTGGCCGTTGAACCAGCACAGCCGCGACAGCCAGCGCAGGTTGTCGCCTTCCTTCCGGCGGTCGCCGGCGGCGCGGCGCAGGGTCAGCGCCGATTCGCGCGCCTTGGTCGCCGCCGGGATCTGCTCGGTCAGGTAGCATTCGTAGGACAGCCGCTCGTAGAGTTCGGCGCGCTCCGCCACCGCCAGGCCGGCGGCATGGCGCAGCGCCGTGGCGTAATGCTCGGCCGCCTCGCGGTGGGCGCCGAGCGCCGCCGCGCGTTCCGCCGCCAGCGGCGCGTGGCGCAGCACGCCGGCGCTGTCGCCGGCGAGGTCGGCGTGATGCACCAGGCGCGTCGCCGGCACGCCCTCTCCGCGTTGCGCCAGCGCCGCCAGGATGCGGCCATGCAGGGCGCGGCGGCGCAGCGGCTCGATCTGCTCTTCCGCGGCGCGGCGCGCCAGTTCGTGGCGAAAGGCGAGCGCGCCGTCCTCCAGCGCCACCATGCCGACGGCCAGGCATTCCTGGATCAGCGCGCTGTCGAGATCCGGCGCCGTCGCCTCGAGCAGCCAGCTCTCGGTCTTGCCCGGCACCAGGGCGGCGAGGTTGACGATGCCGCGCGCCGCATCCGACAGCCGCGCCATGCGCGCGATGACGGCGTCGCGCACCGTCGCCGGCACGCCGCTTTCCGATGCCGCCAGCGCCTCGGTAACAAAGAACGGGTTGCCGCCGGTCACGTGATGCAGGCTGGCGCAGAGATCCGGCGCCGCCTGCCCCGCTTCGCGCGCCAGGCTGGCGACGCCTTCGGCGCTGAGCGGCGCCAGATGCAGCCGGCGCGCCGATCTCGGCGGCAGGTCGCCCACCACCGAGCACAGGGGATGGCGCGGATTCACCTCGTCGTCGCGATAGGAGATGATCAGCAGCACGCCGAGGCGGTGCAACCGGCGGCCGAGGAACTTGATGAAGTCGAGCGTCGCCTCGTCCGCCCAATGGGTGTCCTCGACGATGACGATGGTCGGCGCCGGGCCGCGCGCCAGTTCGTCGATGGCGAGGTTGAAGACGCGGTCGCGGCTCTCCGCCGCTTCCAGCTGGTCGGGGAAGGCGCCGCCGATCTGCCGCGCGATGTCGTAGAGCGGCGCCAGCGGATGCGGCGTGAACAACGCCTCGCAGCTGCCCCACAGCACGCGCGCGTCGCGCCGCTGCCGGCCGGCGAATTCGCGCAGCAGCGAGGTCTTGCCGATGCCGGCTTCGCCCAGCACCAGCGCGATGCGTCCCTGACCCGCCGCGGCGTCGCTCCGCAGCGCGTTCAGAACATCCAGATCGGAATCCCGTTCGATGAGGCTCATGCCCAGCTCGCAGTGGCAGTGCTTCTAGGTGGCCGCGCTTCCAAATCGCGCGTGGGACTTACCACAGGAAAGCGCCGGATTATAATACAAACTTCCATGCGCAAATTGCGATGCGCCACATCACATTTCCGCGCGCGCCGGCGATACAGATTCGATAGCGAGCGCTACATTTTTTGTAGCGCGCGCGAGGCGACGGCGCGGCGCCATCGCTGTGGGTGACTCAACGGAATATCCAATCCAGGCAATTGACCCGCCCTACGCCGGGGCCGATCTGGTCCGGCAGAAGATCCAGGTAAAAAAGCGTGTGGCAAGCAGCAAGGCCGACCAGGAACGTCAGGATCGTACGCGCGCCCATGGAGGCGCGCGCCGCTGGCAGGGTCGCGCACAGAAGCAGGCCGAGCGCAGCACCGAAGAAGGCATCGACGATCAGGCCGCGCACCAAGTGGTGGTCCAGGAGCGCTTCGACGACGACATCGGTCCAGGATCCCGGCACCGTGCGCCGGGCCGGATACAGGCCGTCGAGAGCATCAAGCGCTCCACGGATGCAGAGCGCGGAAAATTTGCCAAGCGACCACAACGCGACGATCCAGCTTGTCGGCCGGAGCAAGAGCGGGCTGCGTAGGCGCAGATACAACGCGGTCAGCGCGCCAATCGGCACCGCCGGGACCAGGCACAGGATGATCAGGCACAGGTTGATGTCGTGGTGCGCCGGGACCTGTCCAGCGCGCGGCCACGGATTGTCAGCCAGGCCGCGCGCCGGAGCCGGCAGCATGGCGCGGATCGCGCCGGCCGACGTTGCCGGAATCAGCGGCCTCACCGCATAGAGCGCTGCAAGCAGCAAGGCGACATAGATGGCATTGCAGATCGCCGGTCCAATGATGGCGTAGTCAACCTGCAGGCGGAGCAGGATGTCCGTCAGGACTTTCGGCAGGACGATCTGCGCGCATTCAAGATCGTAGGTCCGATATGCGAGTTCGGGCGACAGGGTGTAGGTGATGCTGCGTGCGACACGCGTGACGACGAAAGGCGCGAACATGAGTTGGAACAATCCGCCAAACGTTGCCAGCGGCAAGGCCCCGATCACCATCAGCACGCTGGCCGCAGAGCGCAAGCCGGTCCACTTGGACCAGCGCACGAGTCCAAGGCCAATCGCCAGGGCGATCAGGAAATAGACGATTTGCGGAACCCGATTGACGAACAGGTAGACGTCGAACAAGGACCCCCCTCCGTGGCCTTGTGACGCGATGGAACTGGGCCGCGTTCCCGGAAGTCGCTGGCGCTCACGCGTTGCCCGGCCGGCTTGCGCGCGCGCAATTCTTGCCTATAGGATGTCGCGTTAATTCACAGTTAAAAGTTGCTGCATGGTCGCCCGCATCCGCACCGTCGCGTTCCAGGGCGTCGAGGTTCTCGGCATCGACGTGCAGGTGCAGATCGCCGGCGGCTTGCCGGCCTTCGTCGTGGTCGGCCTGCCCGACAAGGCGGTGGGCGAGAGCCGCGAGCGGGTGCGCGCCGCGCTGACCGCCATCGGCCTGGCTTTGCCGCCCAAGCGCATCGTGGTCAATCTGGCGCCGGCCGACCTTGCCAAGGAAGGCACGCATTACGATCTGCCGATCGCGCTCGGCCTGCTGGTCGCCATCGGCGCCATCGCCGGCGAAAACCTGGCGCGCTATGTGTGCCTGGGCGAGCTTGGCCTCGACGGCTCGATCGCATCCGTGGCGGGGGTGCTGCCGGCCGCGATCTTCGCCGCCGGCCAGGGCGCCGGCCTCATTTGTCCGGCCGCCCAAGGCGGCGAGGCGGCCTGGGCCGGCGAGGTCGACGTGCTGGCGCCGGCCAACCTCATCGCCCTGATCAACCACTTCAAGGGCACGCAGATCCTCTCCGCGCCCAAGCCGCTGCTGGCCGAGGAGGGCGGCCTCTATCCCGACCTCAAGGACATCAAGGGCCAGGAGAGCGCCAAGCGCGCGCTGGAGATTGCCGCGGCCGGCGGCCACAACCTGCTGATGATCGGCCCGCCCGGCTCGGGCAAGTCGATGCTGGCGGCGCGCCTGCCGGGATTGTTGCCGCCGCTCGACCCGGCCGAGGCGCTCGAGGTCAGCATGGTACATTCGCTGGCCGGGCAATTGCCGGACGGGAGGCTGAAGCGCCTGCGCCCTTTTCGCGACCCGCACCATTCGGCCTCGCTCGCCGCTTTGGTCGGCGGCGGCATCCGCGCCAGGCCGGGCGAGGTTTCCCTCGCCCATCTCGGCGTGCTGTTCCTGGACGAACTGCCGGAGTTCCAGCGCGCCACTTTGGAGGCCCTGCGCCAGCCGCTGGAATCGGGGCGCGTTTCCATCGCGCGGGCCAACGCCCATGTCACCTACCCGTCGCGCATCCAGCTGGTGGCGGCGATGAATCCGTGCCCCTGCGGGCATCTCGACGACGCGGCACTCGCCTGCGGCCGGGCGCCGAAATGCGCGCAGGACTACCAGGCGAAGATCTCCGGCCCGCTCTTCGACCGCATCGATTTGCACATCGACGTGCCGGCGGTCAGCGCCGCGGACTTGACCCTGCCGCCGCCCGCCGAAGGCAGCGCGCAAGTGGCCGCCCGCGTCGCCAAGGCCCGCGCGCTGCAGATGCAGCGCTACCAGGGCAAGGGCCTGCGCACCAATGCCGAGGCCGACGGTGAATTGCTCGAAGCGGTGGCGCCCCTCGACGAACCCAGCCGCAAGCTGCTGACCCAGGCCATCGACAAGTTCCGCCTCAGCGCGCGCGGCTTCCACCGCGTGCTCCGCGTCTCGCGCACCCTCGCCGACCTCGAAGGCGGCGGCCCGGTGAAGCAGGTGCACGTGGCGGAGGCGTTGACGTATCGACGGGTGTTGCCGGGGCGATAGCTGTTGGAGGGTTGCGATGAAATTTCCCAGTTCAGGATGGCCTTCAAAGTTGACGCAGCGGCTAGGTGTCGCGGCAATTCTATTTGGCCAAGTCGAGTATCTTTTGAAGCTCTATGTAAAGCAATTTCTTGGCAGTTTTCGGCGCGGGATGATCGTTACGTCACGTATTCAGTTCAATCAGTTGGTGGAGCTGACGTCGGCGCTCGTTAAGCACGAGGTCTCGGACAAGAAGCTTCGAGATGCCTATTTTCGAATTGTAAAAGAGATTGAGCGTGCCGAGAAAGCTCGAAACGGCTACTTCCACTCTGCCTGGGGCATGGATGAGCAGGGAAATTCGATTCACCTGAATTTTGTACGCGAGCGTACCAATCAGCGCAAAGCTGGATCAGGGCTAATCAAGAACAAAAATCTTGCAAGCGAGACTGACCTGGATGATTTGATCCGAAATCTCGATGAGATCAAAAGAAAGCTTCGCGACTTGCGGCTACAAATTTGGCCGCAACTAAGGCCTGGAAAGGAATAGTTTTCCTTTGCAACAAAAGGGGCACGAAATCAGATGACAGATTCACGGCACTTTACCCAATGGGCAGCACAATTTTCGGTGGCGAGCGAACTTTGTAAGCTTGGCTATCTAGTGGCATTCACGACGGGAAATGCCACGCCTGAAGCGGATTTGATGGTCATGTCGCCTCAGCGGCAGTCATTCTTGATCGACGTGAAGGGTCAGAAGGCAAACAGTTTCTGGCGCATCAGGAACAGGAAGACGTTGCCGAATCTTTTCTACGTTCTTGCCGTCGTACCGCGATCTAAACCTAATAGTTTTTTTGTTTTGTCGCATGCCGAAGTGAACAGACTGATGAAGGCGTACGAGCGAAGCGGCGTGAAGTATGACCCTCGGTTCTCTGGATTCAACCCTGGCAGCATTGCCCCATACAAAGACAGATGGGATGTTCTCCCCTCATAGTGCAAGAAAAGACAGCATCCCTACGCCCCCGTCTCCACCCGCACCTTCACCATTGCCCCCGGATAGAGCGTGCAAGCAAAGGCGTGCTCCTGCACCCCCGGGTCCAGCATCACCGCGCCCAGGGCATCGGCCACCACCTTGAAGCCGCCCAGCGCCTGGCAGCGCGCGTCGTAGATGATGCGGTCTTGCGGCGCGATGCGGAGGGTGACGCCGCGGGCAGTGTCGCGGCTGCCGGCCACCTCCTGGTCGTCCAGCATCAGCCGCGTGTCGGCGGCGAGCGCGCCGTCGGGGCGCCGCACGAAGAGCACGTGCTGGCCGGGGGCGGCCACCGCCATCCAGTCCAGCTTCGCCACCTGGTAGCGCGCGGCACCCTCGTCCCAGGCGATGTCGACGAGGCCTGCGGGCGTGCGCAGGCGCAGGCCGCGCGGAGTCGCGAGCGGATCGAAGGTCTCGACTGCGCCATCGCCGCCCGCCGCCTGGCGCGCGAAGCGGCCGAGTTCGGTGAGCCGGCCGCCCTGCCAGCCGAGCACGACGCTGGCTGGTGGATCGGTCTCGCGCACATCGCCGATCAGGAGGCCGCCCACGGCGCGGAGCGCCGAGACCTGGGCGAAGGCGCCGGCCGCGCGGTGGGTAAAGCCGATGCCCTTGGCCACCAGGAAGCCGGGGCCGCATTTGGCGGTGGCACCGCAATCGAAATAGGCGATCACCAGATCGGTGGCGTGGCCGTCGCGGTCGAGGTCCGTCGTCGCGACCGAGCTCAGCCGCACCGGATGGCCGGCCTCTGCGTCCGCCGCCGCCTGCGCCGCGCGGCGCTGCAGCGGGGCGATGTCATAGGCAAGCGACGCCGCCCATTCCGCCGGCGCGCCGCCGGACTCGCCGAGCCACGCGGCCACCGCGCCGCCCTGATAGGCCAGCGCGCCGATGGCGCCGAGCGCGACCACGCCCAGCCCCAACAGCCATTGCCATAGCCGCTTGACCCGCATCGCCTCGGCTCCGTTTCAGGAGTGCGGCAATCATAGCCACGCCGCGCCGGCCCCGGCCAATGAAAATTGCGCGGCGCGCCCGGGGGAAAATTGCGCGGCGCGCCCGGGGGAAAATTGCGCGGCGCGCCCCGGGAGAAAATTGCGCGGCGCGCCGGGGGAAAATTGCGTGGCGCGGATTGCAGCGTGCGACGGCGCGCCATCGAGTCCAGAATCAGGAGCGCGCCGGATCAGCCGCGCGCGCGTCCCCCGCGCCAGCGGAAGCCGATGTGGAACAGCCACGCCACCGGGATGGCGAGCGCGCCGCCGAGATAGGCGGCGTTGTGCATGTAGCCGGCGCAGAGGAAGCGGCGCGGCTGTTCCAGGTTTTCGGGGATGAACCAGCCGGCATAATCGGCGGGGTCGACATCGCGCGTCTGCACGAACCCGTAGGCGAGGCCGCTCAGCGCGACGAGCAGGGTGAAGCCGACGATGAGCGGGAGCGACCACAGCAGCGCGCGGCGCATGGCGCGCGCGTCGCGCTGCACGAGGCCGCCGAGGCCGGCGAGAAGGCCGATCGGCACGCCCATCCACCAGGAGGCAAGGAAGCCGATCTCCGCCACGCGCAGCCGTTCCGGGGTGTCCGCATATTCCAGGCCGAACTGGATGAACTTGAAGCGGGTGAAATATTCCGGCGCGACCGTGTAGCTGATCTGGTCGTGCAGCGCGCCGAACAATCCGGCGACGACGAGCGCCAGCAGCAGATAGGCGAACAGGAGCAGCAGCCGCGTCATGCAGGGTCCCCGATTGGATCGAACCGATCGCCGAGGAAAGCGCGGAAATCGGGCGGAATTGCGGCCGCCCGCGCGCCGGCACGCACCCGCGCTACCGCATCTTCGAGCCGGTCGTGATCACCCGCCCGTCCACCGCGAACCGGCCGAAGCCGCGATGATGCAGGGTCTTGGGGTTCTTCTGCCTGGGGTCGATCCAGGCCTGCACCACTTCGAGGATGAACAGGTTGTAGCGATTGACCAGCCGCGTGTCGGCCACCCTGCATTCCAGATTGGCGAAGCATTCGGCGATCAGCGGTGCCCGTACTTTTTTCGCCGGCCGGGGCGTCAGGCCGAAGGCCGCGAACTTGTCGATCTCGGCGCCGGTGGAATTGCCCACCGCCACCACCTGCCTGAGCAGCTTGCGCGCCGGAATCGCGATCACGCATTCCCGGGTGGCCTTCAGGGCGGCGAAGCTGTAATCGGCGCCGGAGACGACGCAGGCGATCAGCGGCGGCTCGAACTCCACCATCATGTGCCACGACATGGTCATCACGTTGGGGGTCATGACCTTGGGGGTCATCACGTTGTTGCGCCCGCCGCGCGCGGTGGCGAGCAGCACCACCGGGCCCGGCTCGATCAGCTGGTAGACCTTGGCGAGCGGCAAAGACTTCATGGCACGGCGTCCCGGATGCGTCTGGGGGCTTCGATCATAAGGCCCGCTTGCGCCTGCGGCCATCGCGCCCACGGCGATCGTGCCGGCGATCGGGCCCCGGCGGCATTAACCCATCGGCGCTTGCGCCCACGCAAGCGTTGATCGATATTTGATTGCAGGCCTCTGCGGTCGCTCAACCCGGCAAATCCCGCGCAGCCCCGCGCATGTTCCGAACCCCACGCGAGAGGATCAGGCCATGGCCACCAGGACTCCGTCCACCGCGCGCCTCATCAAGATGGTGACGACGCGGAAGCGGCCCTCGAAAGCCGCGCGCAAGCGGGCCATCGAGGAGATCGGCGCGCGCTGCCGGGAGGAGCTGGCGCGCGAACGCGCCAACGCCATCGAGCAGAGCATCGCGGCGGGCCTCGAGGTCGACGAACAGGAGCAATGGCCGGAGCAGCCCAAGCGGCGCGGACCGGCCCCGCGCAACCTGTCGCCGGCCCGGATGAAGCTCCGCGCCCGGGAGGAGGATCACCGCAATCCCGCCTTGCGCGACCTGCTGAAGGGCCTGGGGCAACGGCAGAAGCGGATCGTGGCCGATGCCCGGGCGCTGCGGCAGAACCTGCAATACGCCGTCGGTAATCCGCGGACGCTCGTCTGTCTCAACGAAGCGACAATCGTCGACAGCGTCGTGGTCGACCGCATCGCCAACACGCCGGCTTCCTCTGTCTCGTTCGGCCGGCAGATCACCAGGCAGCCCATGCGCAACCGCGTGGCGTTCCTGGCGACCGTGCTGTCGGAGCAGGCCGGCGGAGCGCGGGCGCGGCTCGCCTTCGCCACCACGCATGAATGGATCTTCTTCCTCAACGCGGCCGGCAAGGCGCTGGTGGCGCCGAGCTTCTTCCTCTCGGCGATCGGGACCTATCGCCTGACCGCGCCCACCGCCTTTCCCGGCACCGGCAATATCCCGCTGATCAGCGCCTCGCTCACCGCGACGGTGGAGGCGCGCATCCACAAGAACATGGGCGATGGACGCTTCCGCGAGATCCCGCTGCCTGGCAAGCGGACCGTCACCTTCCTGAACCAGAGCAACACCCGGCAGGCGGCGCATCGCGGGCCGAATATCCCGAGCCTGCTCACCTTTCCGCTGGTTTCGGTCGGGACCCTGGGCGAGCACTTTCCCGACGCCACGACCATCGTCGACTATCCAGCCTTCATGGCCGACCCGACCGAGATGGTGCTGTTCCGGGTGACCTATTCGCTGGTGGCTTCCTGCCAGCAGGGCGCCTCCGCCGTGTTCAACGCCATCTCCGCCAGCGAGGCGGGGCTGAACGTGCCGGCGGTGTGGCTCCTGGTCGATCATTAGCCCGCCCGCGACGCAATCGTTCGTGGCAGGCGCCGCTCGATTGCGCGCGGCTCACGCCTCGGCCAGAATGACGCGCCTCGCCAGCGGAGTCGCGCCATGCCGAACCTCATCGACCTCTCCATTCCCATCCGGCATGGCGACGGGCGGCTGGGCCTGGAGGTGCAGTTTTCCACCCCCTACAGCTACGACACCTGCAACTGGCAGGGCTCGAGCTTTTCCATGTTCTGCCACTACGCCACCCATGTCGACGCGCCCAACCATTTCATCCAGGGCGCCAAGGGCATCGACCAGGCGCCGCTCACCAAGCTGATGGGCGCCGCTTCGCTGG
>WBZN01001297.1_pt1 | contig 15526 bp, 10 predicted proteins | sample 5204281 | NCBI WGS metagenome assembly WBZN01 (sample SAMN12344347, study PRJNA552823) | activated sludge metagenome | biome: Activated sludge suspended growth; feature: Nitrification reactor; material: Wastewater; isolation source: activated sludge from nitrification reactor of wastewater...
TGAGAAATTAAATATTGCCACGCGCTATCTTTTGACCAAACAGATGCAGAATCATGGGTTGAAGGAGCATGAACTTACAGTTTCCAGTTCGGCATTACGGGATATTGCTCGTTATTACACTAGAGAATCTGGTGTTCGGGCAATGGAGCGTGAAGTATCCAAGATATGTAGAAAAGCAGTCAAGCAAATGCTATTGAAAAAAAATACGCAGAAAGTAGCTGTAACTTCGAAGAATCTCGATAAGTTTCTTGGAGTGCATCGCTATGATTACGGCGTAGCTGAAGAAAAAAATCAAGTTGGACAAGTTACAGGTCTGGCGTGGACTGAAGTAGGCGGTGAATTGCTGACAATTGAAGCCGTTGTGTTGCCTGGAAAAGGAAAAACCATCACGACAGGTAAGCTTGGCGAAGTAATGCAGGAGTCGATACAGGCGGCGCTATCAGTCGTACGTGGCCGTTCACATTTGCTTGGTATTCCGGTTGATTTTTATCAGAAGAATGATATTCATATTCATCTTCCTGAAGGTGCTACACCGAAAGATGGGCCGAGTGCCGGTATTGGAATCTGTGTCGCAATGGTATCCGTGCTGACTGATATAGCCGTTCGGGCCGATGTTGCAATGACAGGAGAGATTACATTGAGAGGAGAAGTGCTTCCGATTGGTGGGTTAAAAGAGAAATTGCTAGCAGCTCATCGTGGAGGGATTAAAGTTGTCATTATCCCTGAGAAAAATATAAAGGATTTGACAGATATTCCCCTTAATGTAAGAAACCAGTTAACCATTCACCCAGTTAAATGGATAGATCAAGTGCTGGAACTGGCCTTAGAACATAAACCAGAAACTCTTCCAACATCACCACTTGCACAAACCGCGCTGCAGTCTGGTACTGATGACCAACTGGGTGAATCTGTGTCTGTGATCAAGCATTAAGCTCAACTTTAGTCTAAAAATAAAAACGCGTAATCATCATTTTCTGATTACGCGTTTTTATTTCGATCTAAAATACTAGTAGGATGCCGCTGGACCCTCTACCCATAAGCAGTCAGATATCAAGCACATACCGCCAAGGCTTTTCAGTGCTGGTCTTAGTTCACTGACAACGCGTTGTGCCTGATCATCCTTGCATGCTAGAACAACCATGACATTTTCTTGCTCAAGCAGAACATCACCTGGATCACGCATACCACGCGATCCCAATCCTCCTGCATTTTTCAGTACGGTATAACCACGGACCGCACATCTATCCAGTATATCTGTCAGGTGCTCGAGTTGCTCAATACCAATTACAATCTCGAATCGCTTCATTGTAATAGTGTTATCCATTTTATTTCCCTATTTTGATGATCGTAAGATTTGTTGATTTGTTTTGTTTTTTAAAGCGGGATGCTATGGAAGTAATGCGACATTTCCCAGTAAATTGGTACACCAATAAAGATGTTGAATGGGAAAGTAACACCGAGAGAAGCTCCAATTGATAAAGCAGGATCCGCATCGGGTACAGCAATACGCATAGCAGCTGGTGCTGCAATGTATGAGCAACTAGCATACAGCACAGCCAACAACATTGTACCACCTTCGGACAAGCCAAAAATCCAGCCTAAATACGCACCGAAAAGACCAGCGGTTAATGGGAAGAGAATGCCAAAAGCGACAATGAAAATCCCTTTATCCATCACAGACTTCAAGCGAGATGCTGCAAGTAACCCCATTTCAAGCAAGAAGAATGCTAATACGCCCATGAATAAATCCATGAACATTTTATCTAATGGAGAAACCAATTTAACGATACCTGCATAATACCCGATAAGTACACCAACGATCAGCAAGTAAAGGCTGGTACCCGTCAAGATTTCGTGCATCAGTTTTCCCCATTGCGTTTTTTCACCACCAGCGCCTGCGCGAGCAAGAATGGTACCGGTAACTAATGCGGGAATTTCCATCAGTGCCATGATCAGAACCATGTATCCTTCAGAAGGCTGATCCTTGGCTGCTAGAAATGCTACACCCACCGCAAAGGTTACCGCACTAACTGAGCCATAGTGTGCTGATATGGCTCCTGCATCCGCTTGTGTAAATTTACCAAGGAAACGTAAGATTGGATAGGCAGTTAATGGAACCAATGCAGACAATACAACCATAGAAAGTGCGATAGGCAAAACTTCCATGATTTCATATTTCGCCATTGATACTCCACCCTTGAAGCCAATCGCAATCAAGAGAAACAAGCTCAAGCTTTTATACAGCGCTTCAGGTATTTTCAGATCCGATTTGATAACACCGGCTAAAACCCCCGCAACAAAAAAGAAAACTACTGGTTGTATAGTAGTCATTCTAAATTCCCCTATTTTAGTTATAGTTAAAGTTCAAACAGCAAAAAATTTTAAAACAGCATTTTTTTGATGGTGATGCAAACTTAAAACTAAGAGCAAACTAAATTTGCACCCATCAATATTTTACTTATACAACATGTTCCAACACCTTGGTGCTGCAAATAAGAAATGTAACAATGTGTGATGTTTTCAGTTTCAGCAATACACTTTACAGACCTAAAAATCCGTGAATAGGTTACTTTTCACGAGGAAACGTTAACATAGAAAATGTGAAGAATTCGTGAAATATGAAGGGGGATGATGACAAAAACTTTTAGGGAAAAATGATATGGAATGTTGTGCCCTTGCCCGGTGTACTATCAACTTCGATACGCCAACCGTAGTGGTCACAAATTCTTTTGACAATCGCAAGCCCGATTCCTAGTCCTTGTCCTTGATTCGAACCTCGAAAAAAACGCTCATAGAGCAATGGCAGGTAAGCTGGTTCGATTCCGATGCCTGAATCGGAAATTGATAGCCTTCGATCGAGATACTCGACGCGAATAAACCCTCGATCGGTATATTGCACGGCATTTCTAAGCAGATTCATTAGCGCGGTATGCAGTGCTTGACGATTCAGGTTGATGGTTATGGATGGTGCGATGCTCACCGCAAAATTGAGTTTTTTCCGGTAGATTTCCGAACAAATTGGTTCAACTGCATCGAACACACATTCCGCAATGGCAACGGGTTCCATCACGCCAAGTGCTTGTTCTCTGGCTAGAAACAAAAGCGCCTGTAACTGCTCTCCCATGCGTGTTGCTGCACCTTCGATCATTTTGATCCGGTGCTGTACTTTAATCGGGACTTCAGGGGTTGCCGTGATCAGTTCGCAACTGGTAAGGATGGTAGTAATGGGGGTTCTTAACTCATGACTGATATTGGCCGTGAATTCCTGCTCCCGCTGCAACATGCGCTTGATGCGGCTTTGGTAGTTATCAAGTGCGCGAGCCAGTTGGGCTACCTCCTCATCCATATCTGGCTGTGTCAACATTCCAATTTGAATATCGTTTGGCGCAGCCAGAAGATTGACTCTCTCTGCAAGGTCGGTGACCTGCTTGACTAGCATCTTCGCTAGCAGATAGCCAATCAGGAATGAAATGGCGATTACTGCAACCCAGGACATCAGGATGAGTATCCGGAGCTTGTGCAGACGTTGCTGGTGAAGTTCGATTCGATAAGCAACCAAGTATTTAACTTCATCGGTTTTGCGAACCAGTACGTGCAAATCGGCGCCATTGTAGTTAATGCGATGATAACCGGCGTGCATTCCCCGCAAATAGGCAGGAATTTGTAATTCGTCATCTATTTGATGAATGACGTAGCTCTTGAGATGCGAACCGATTTTCGATATGAAATCGGAATGATCCTGATAACGACTGACCAGATGATTCATTTCCATCTGGATGACTTGCTCGATGTGAGCTTCCTCGATATCATCGGAAGCAAAGTAGAGAATGATGCAGAGCGTTCCAACAATGAAGATGCTAAATGTGGAAAGCGCTAACGCAATGCGGTAGCGTAAACTATGTTCGATCTTGGAGTTGGGCACGGGGAGTAAGGCAGTAACCTAAGCCATGAACAGTTTCAATCGGATCGTACCCTCCGGCCTTTGTCAAAGCTCTTCTCAGAATATGCATGTGACTGCGCAAGGTGTCGCTGGTTTCCTGCACATCTTCCCAAGCTTCCAATTCCAGCTCTTCCCGACTGAACACCTTTCCTGGCTCGCTCATCATCAGGGCGAGCAGGCGAATACACTTGGGAGGCAATTTGACATTCTGATTCTCAAACCGGATGGATAAGGTTTTGGGATCAAAAGAGAGCTGATCCACCTCCAGTTTGCGATTGGCCACCTTGCCGATATGCCGCTTGTGCATGGCCAGCAGTCTGGCTTCCACTTCCTTCAGGGCAAATGGCTTGATGAGATAGTCGTCCGCACCATGTTCGAAGCCAGTCAGCTTGTCCTCAAGGGTGTCGCGCGCTGTCAGCATTAGAATGGGGGTGTCGATTTGTGATTCCTGGCGTAGTTTCCGGCATAAAGTAATTCCATTCATGCCCGGCAATCCCAAGTCCAGCAAAATGGCATCAAATCGTTGCGTTACGGCTAGGTGAAGGCCAGCTATGCCATTGGCGGCCGCGTCTGCGGTGTGACCTCGCGATTCTAAAAAATCATACAAGTTGGCTGCAATGGCCAGATCGTCTTCGATTATCAGGATATGCATGGGATCACCTGCTTGAATCGTTAATCAAATGGGTTATTCATGATATTTGCGACTTAGTGTGTGTACGGCTTCGACTAGTGCTGCAGCATGTTCCGGAGGCGTAAATTGTGAGATGCCATGCCCCAGATTGAACACATGCCCGGTACCTTTGCCATAACTCTCCAGTATTTTGCCTACTTCCGCAGTAATGATTTCAGGGGATGCAAAGAGAACGGAAGGATCCAGATTGCCCTGCAAGGCAACTTTGTTTCCAACGCGCTGGCGCGCGTTGCCGATGTCTATGGTCCAATCTAGACCGACCGCATCGCAGCCGATTTCCGCAATAGACTCTAGCCATAATCCTCCGCCCTTGGTGAAAACGATGCAAGGAATACGCACTCCATCATGCTCGCGCTTCAGTCCGGAAACAATTTGTTGCATGTAGGCCAGTGAAAACTCCAAGTAGGCTGCCTGTGATAGTGAGCCTCCCCATGTATCGAAAATCATCACGGCCTGAGCCCCAGATTCAATCTGTGCATTCAGATAAGCTGTAACGGCCTGTGCGTTGATTTTCAGAATATGATGCAACAGCTCAGGACGTTCATAAAGCATGGTTTTGATTTCGCGAAACTCCGTACCTCCACGGCCTTCCACCATATAGCACGCGAGCGTGAAAGGGCTGCCGGAGAAACCGATCAGTGGTACCCGGTTATCCAGAGCCTTGCGAATTTCGGATACCGCATCCATGACATACCGCAGCTCCGCATTAGGATCGGGAACGGTCAGTGCGTGGATTTCCTTTTCATGACGCAAGGGACGCTCGAACATCGGTCCTTCACCTTGAGCAAAATATAAACCCAGGCCCATGGCATCAGGTATGGTCAGAATGTCTGAGAATAAAATGGCGGCATCCAGTGGAAAACGTGCCAGCGGCTGTAATGTTACTTCAGTGGCAAAACCGGGGTTCTTGCACAGTGACAGAAAATCGCCTGCCCGTGCTCGCGTTGCATTGTATTCTGAAAGATAGCGTCCCGCCTGGCGCATAAGCCAAACGGGTGTGTATTCAACTGGTTGTTTCAGTAGGGCGCGTAAAAAGGTATCGTTTTTAAGTGTTGTCATCCAAGTGCCTGTATCTTCTTGTTTTTGTTTGGGACATTCCCAAATCATCATGTTAAATGCGGTATTTCGATTATATCACCAGCACGGATCAAACAGGTTGTTTGTCTGGTAATGGAGACCCAGCTAGCTTTCTGCGATTGCAAACAGCCGCTGGTATTCTTTGATCGCATAGCGATCCGTCATGCCTGCAATGTAATCGGCTATGGCTTGATGTCCTTCCTGCACGAATTTGTGTTGGTATTCGATGGGCAATAAACGGACTTCAGAAGTGAAGGCCTGAAATAAGTGTTCGATGGTATGGCGTGCTTTATTGCTCATGCGAACCACGCGATAGTGGCGGTACAGATTGTCATACAGGAATTTTTTTAATTCCTGTTGTTCCGATTTGATCTCATGACTAAACCCGATCAGCGGTGGTGCTGCATGCACTGCTGCCAGACTATCGAGCCCTGCACGCTGGATGTTGGCCGTACTATGCTGAATGAGATCGGTGACCAGGGTGTTGATCATGCTGCGCACGGTTTCATATACCATGCGTCGTTGCGTGAGTTTGGGGTACTTGTTTCCGACTTGAGCAAGATGCCGAGAAAAAATGGAGACGGATTCCATTTGTTCCAGTGTGATGAGACCGGAGCGCAGACCATCATCGACGTCATGATTATTGTAGGCGATTTCATCCGAAAAGTTGGCCAGTTGCGCCTCCAGCGAGGGTCTGCGATGCTGAAGGAAGCGTTCGCCCAGATCACCGAGGCGGGCAATATTCTTTTTCGCTACATGTTTGAGTATGCCTTCCCGTGTTTCATGACAAAGATTCAAGCCGTCAAAGGCTGCATAACGTTCTTCCAGCACATCGACCACTCGCAGTGACTGCAGGTTGTGTTCAAAGCCACCATATTCCTTCATGCAATCATTCAAGGCATCCTGACCGGCATGCCCGAACGGAGTATGACCCAGATCGTGCGCCAGGGAAATGGCTTCGACCAGATCTTCATTGAGTCGCAGATTTCTTGCTATCGAACGTCCGATTTGCGCAACTTCCAGGCTGTGTGTTAGGCGTGTGCGGAACAGGTCACCTTCATGATTGACGAATACCTGGGTCTTATACTCCAGCCTCCGGAAAGCCGAGGAATGAATGATGCGATCGCGATCGCGCTGAAACTCGCTGCGACCGGCGGGTGCAGTCTCAGGGATGACACGGCCACGCGAATTGTTTGCTGATACCGCGTAGATAGCCAGTTCAGTCATTGGACATGCAAGCCTGTATCGTATCGGTCAGCATAGCGGGTAAGATGTCCGCCCGCATGACCGCATCGCCGATACGGTTCAACAGGATGAAACGGGTTTTTCCGGCTTCCACCTTTTTATCCAATGCCATGAGTTGCAGATATTTTTCGGCAGGCATGTGAGGAGCGGTAACCGGAAGTCCCGCTTGGATAAAGATTTTACGGATACGGCTGACTTCGGCGTCACTGATCAGTTTCATGCGTCGGGATAACTCGGCTGCCAGAACGGTACCCGCCGCGACGGCCTCTCCGTGCAGCCAGACACCGTATCCCATGCCGTTTTCAATGGCATGACCAAAGGTGTGGCCCAAGTTCAGCAGGGCGCGCACTCCCTTTTCCTTTTCATCTGCAGCGACAATTTCTGCCTTGTTTTCGCAGCTGCGCTGGATGGCTTCGTTGAGGGTGACGGCATCCCTTGCCAGCAGGCGGTGCATGTTCTGTTCCAGCCATTCGAAGAAAGCTGGATCACGAATCAAGCCGTATTTGATGATTTCGGCGAGGCCGGCGCGCAGCTCGCGGTCAGGCAAAGTATTCAGTGTGGCGCTATCGGTCAGTACCATACGCGGTTGATAGAAAGCACCGATCATGTTTTTGCCCAGTTCATGATTGATACCCGTTTTGCCTCCAACTGAGGAATCAACCTGTGCCAGCAAGGTGGTCGGAATCTGTATGAAAGGTACGCCGCGCAGGTAAGTCGCAGCAGCAAAACCGGTTAGGTCGCCAACCACACCCCCACCCAGAGCGATTATCGTGGTGTTGCGTTCACAGTGATTTTTCAGCAGGGCATCGTAAATATGATTCAGGGTTTCCCAGTTCTTGTGGGCTTCACTATCCGGAATAACGATGGGTACACAATTCACGCCAAATTTTTCCAGCGCAGATTGCAGTTTTTCGAGATAAAGCGGTGCTACTGTCGTGTTGCTGACGATGGCGGCACGTTTTTGCGGCATGCACGACAGAATCAGATCAGTTCGTGCCAGAATGCCGTGACCGATATGGATGGGGTAATTGCGTTTTTCTGATGATGGGGTGAAATCGACTGTAATGGTTTGCATGGTATTGTACCTGCCATCGTATTCCAGGGTATCCGGGTTGATGGTGGACAGTTTGTTAATCAATTTTTGAATGAGGTAACGTACGCCCTGTTTTCCGCTATCGATGATGATATGAGCGGTTGAGCGATAATGAGTATCACGTTGTATGTAAAGTTCATTCAGTCTTTCAAATACATTGTGGGTTTGCAGCAGTGGTCTGTTTTTATCGTGTTTGGTTCGCCGATACAAATCGTTTACCGACGCCCGGAGATAAATGACAATACCATGCTTTCTGAGTAATTCGCGATTTTCCTCGCTCAGAACGGCGCCTCCGCCCGTTGCAAGGATGATATTTTTTTTTTGTACCAGATCGGTCAGGGCTTCGGTTTCACGCTTGCGAAATCCGCTCTCTCCCTCAATTTCGAAAATGACTGGAATCTTAACACCGGTTCGTTCCTGGATTTCGTGATCAGAATCAACAAACTCCCGATTGAGCGCATGTGCCAGGGCTTTGCCAATGGTGGTTTTGCCTGCCCCCATCATGCCGACCAAGATAATATTGGTATGACCGAGTTTGCTTTGAATGGGCTGGAATGTTTTAGATTTGCTTGCAGTCATAATAGTGATTGTAGCTGAATTCACGCTACATCTGAGCAGTGTGAGACCGAACGATCAGTCAGGATGTTTTTTCTCGTGTTCCTCAACGTGTGGTAGCGGCGAAATAGCGGGTGAAGGATCTGTTTTGGATTCACGGCGCAGGGATACGAACCAGGAAAAGAACAAAGGCACAAAAATGGTGGCAACGGTCGTCGCCATGATCATGCCGCCAAAAACACCGGTTCCCATCGATTGCCGTGCAGCCGATCCGGCTCCGGTCGCAATGACCAGGGGCACGACCCCGAGAATGAAAGCCATCGAAGTCATGACGATCGGACGGAAACGTAATTGTGCCGACTGTAGGGCAGCCTGTGTCATGCTGGCCCCCTGTTTCATCTGCTGACTGGCGAATTCAACTAGCAGGATCGCATTCTTGGCCGTCAATCCGATCAGTGTCACCATGCCGATCTGGAAATAAATGTCGTTGGGCATGTCACGCAGCAGGATGGCGACCAGTGCACCGACCATGGCAAAGGGAATGGCCATGATGACAGCCAGCGGCAATGCCCAAGTTTCGAACTGCGCTGCCAGAATCAGAAACACCATCACAACTGCCAGACTGAAAGCAAAGATGGCCGCATATCCCATTTTTTTTTCCTGAAATGCCGTACCCGTCCACGCGATCTGATACCCTTCCGGCAAGACCCGGGCGGCCACTTCCTCAACCAGTGCGATGGCATCTCCGGAACTCACGCCTGGTGCACCGCTGCCTACCATTTTGGCTGCCAGCAGTCCATTGAAGCGCTCGAGTTGTTCTGCTCCGACGATGTCCCTGATCCGGCTCAAGGCCGACAGCGGAACCATTGCACCGGAAGCGGAGCGGACATAGACCTTGCCCAGATCCTCAGCCCGCATGCGGAATGGCGCTTCGGCCTGTAGCTGTACGCGATAGGTTCTACCGGAACGGTTGAAATCATTGACATAGAACGACCCCATGGTGCTTTGCAGCGTGGCGTAAATGTCGGCAATGGAGACACCTTGTGAAATGGCCTTGGCCTCATCCACCTCGATGAAATATTGCGGGACAGTGGTACGCAAGAAGGTATTGACGGTTGCCAGTCTGGAGTCTTGTTTCAATGCCTGGGTCAATTCGGTGACGACGCGACTCAGTTGTGTGGGGTCGGCGTTATTACGGCTTTGTACGTAAAGCTCGAATCCACCCGTACTTCCCAATCCTCGAATGGCTGGCGGATTAAATGCGATGGCCATGCCGTCGGGCTGCTGACTGCCGACCATGAACAGCTTCTTGACGATATCGCTGGCACTGGTAGCGCGTTCCGACCAGTCTTTCAAACGGATGAACATCGTGGAAACATTGGTTTTATTGCCGCCACCGATGAAATCCAGGCCGTTGACGGCAAACTGATAGGTTATGGCAGGATCTTTGGCTATTTCGCTATTGATGGCGCGTGCAGTTTGCGTGGTCCTAGCCAGGGTGGCGCTATCCGGCAAAATGACGGCTGCGATGACATAGCCCTGATCTTCGGGGGGCACGAAGCTGTCGGGGATGTTCTTGAGCAGAAAGCCCAGGCCGACGATGAGTAGTAGAAAGATCACTGCACTACGCGCAGCGTGACGCAAACTCAGATCCACCATACCGACATACCGGGAGCGCAAGTGGTCGAAATACCTGTTAAATCTGTCGAAAAAGACCGACTGTTGGTGGGTTGGGCGCAATAGAACTGCGCAAAGTGTCGGAGTCAGCGTCAGGGCAACGATGCCGGATATCACGGCGGCCACGGCCACCGTCACTGCAAATTGCTGATACAGTTCTCCGGTGATGCCACCCAAAAAAGCAACGGGTATGAAGACGGCTGCCAGTACCATGGTCATGGCCACCACTGCGCTGGATACCTGTTGCATGGCCTTGATGGCTGCGGCAAATGGCGACAGATTTTCCTGCGACATCAGACGTTCGATATTCTCCAGTACCACAATGGCATCATCGACTACGATACCGATGGATAGCACCATGGCAAACAGCGTCAGCGTATTGATCGAGTAACCCAGTAACCATAAGCCGGCAAAGGTGCCGATCAGCGAAATCGGAATGGCAATGACGGGGATCAGGGTGGCGCGCCAGCTTTGCAGGAACAAATAAACCACCAGCACAACCAGCAGCATGGCTTCTCCCAGGGTTTTGACGACTTCCCAGATCGATGCCTTGACAAAGGTGCTGGTGTCGTAGGAAATGAAATACTGCATGCCTTCCGGAAAGTAGTGCTGGAGTTCGTTCATCTTGGTTTTCACGGCTGCTGCGGTTTCCAGGGCATTGGCACCGGAGCGCAGAAAAATACCGATACCGAGGCCGGGTTCGCCATTCAACAGAGTACTGGTGGCGTAATCCTGCGCACCCAGTTCGATGCGTGCTACATCTTTCAAATACAAAGCGCCGCGAGGACCATCGGCGCGCAGCAGGATATGTTCGAACTGCTCCGGCTCCAGCAAGCGGCCTTTGGCTGTCACGGTGTAAACCAATTGCTGGTCGGTGACAGCGGGCTCCTGACCAATTTTGCCGACTGCCTGCTGTGCATTTTGCGCCCGAATGGCATTGGCAATGTCGCTGGTCGTAATACCCAGTTGTGCCATGCGGTCGGGGCGCAACCAGATGCGCATCGAATAATCCTGGGCACCGAAAATCCGGGCCTCTCCCACACCGCTCGAGCGCCGCAAATCGTCCAGGATATTACTGGTAATGAAGTTACTCAGATACAAAGCGCTGTGCTGCGGATTCTTTGACGTGATTGCAAACACCACCAACAGATCGTTTGAACGCTTCTGAACGGTGAGACCGGAGCGGCGAACCTCATCCGGCAGACGCGCCAGCGCGGTATTGATTTCGTTGCTGACGTTGAAGGTGGCGCGATCGATATCCGTACCGATCTCGAATGTGATGGTGATGGTCAGCCTTCCGCTCGAATCTGCGCTGGAATTGAAATACAGCAACCCCTCGATGGCGCTCAGTTTTTCCTCGATTGGAGCCGCCACGGTCTTGATCATGGTTTCGGCATTCGCTCCAGGGAAGGTTGCGGTCACAATCACGGTCGGTGGAGTGATTCGGGGATATTGCTCGATCGGCAACTGGATCGCTGCTGCGAGACCCGCAAGGACGATGATGATCGATAGTACCGAGGCGAAAATAGGGCGGGTTATGAAAAATCTGGCCATGGGCGTGCTTAGGGATGTTGGGTGGAAGCAGTCGGAGTAATCGATGATACGGTCGTGCCGCGTGGCTTGGGATCAACGGTCTTGCCAGGCATGAGTTTGATCAGATTGTCCACGACCACCTTGTCGCCGGATTGCAAGCCATCAAGGATGATCCAGTCTTTACCTATCCAGTCACCGGCTACTACTTGGCGCTGAGCAACGGTATTGTTGTCGTCGATGACATAGACAAACCGGCCCGTATCTGCGGTCATCACGGCGATTTGGGGAACGATGAAAATGCTGCGGGGTTTGCCGGCAGACACTCGGATGCGCACAAACTGGCCGGGCAGGATGCGTTGATCAGCATTGTCAAATGTGGCCCGCAGCTGTTGTGTACCCAGTGCGGCATCAATGGTGCTGGCCGCAAAATTGATCCGGCCTTGCTGTGGGTATTCCGAACCATCGGTCAGCATGATTCTGACACTATGTACATTGTTTTCACTGAGTCTTTCACCCAGTCGCGCAGTTTCATTATCGGAAAAACTGAAGCGTACCCATATCGGTGACAGTTGACTCAAGGTTGTCAGCAAACTGGTGTTGGCTGATAGCAGGGCACCTTCTGAGACCTGGGAACGACCTGTGACGCCGTTAATCGGAGCCTTGACTGTGGTGTAACTCAAGTTGAGCTCGGCCTGCTTGACACGGGCCTTGGCCGCCTGCAAGGTGGCTTCGGCCGCTGCGAGATCCGCCACGGCGCTATCGAGGGCACGTTGACTGACGAAGTTTTCTGCCGCCAGTCGTCGCTGCCGTTGTTCTTCGGTTTTGGCACGCGCAACCTTAACCTGTTGTTCGGTATGAGCAGCTCTCGCTTCTGCAAGCGCATTCCGGAAAGGTTCCGGATCGATCTGGAACAATGTTTGCCCGGCTTCAACGGTGTTTCCTTCCGCGTAGAAACGTTTCAGCAAAATACCACCCACTCGGGGGCGTATTTCTACTTCTCTGGCGCCTTCGGTCTGGGCGATGGTCTCAAGGGTAACGGGCATATTGACCGGCGTGACCTGAAGATAACTAACTGGAATCGCCTGATCAGCTCGAGGTGTGGATTGTCCTTGTTGCTTGCCACAACCGACCAGCAATAAACCGAGCACACCGCAGCCAAATGCGATTCTGGATGCAACTAAGGCGAACTTAAGAGTTTGATACGATTTCAATGAATGAGTGAGAGTGACAAAATGGCTCGGCATGGCGTGAATCATCGCGTGTTTGGACAAAATTAAGGTGCAGCGGGATCGATTGTGCAAAAACCACAAAAGCTTAGTACGCTTATGTATAATGGCCTCGATAAAAGTTTGACGGATAGTGTAGAAGTATTGCATAGATGAAGTTAAGATTTCTCCGTAATTTTACCTGCCTGCAGATACATGCTCGAATGTATTTCGTACCTCTAAATCTGTCTTACCCGATGGATACTGTTTTTTAAACCGGTAGCGGATAGAAATTCCATGCTCCGCGGGGTTTTGTACATTTTTTTCATTGAAAATTTTTTAAGGTGCGTTGATATGCCTAGACATTTTTTTATTGCCATATTGACTTTCTACTTGATGTCAACCGCAGCGGTTGTACAGGCATCACTGAAGTTGCCCGCAACTGTAAAAGTAGAATCAGCGGCGCTGACAGCCGAACCCATGTGTGATCCGAAGATTTCACTGGCATGGCGTGAGGCCCAGGAGATCGATGGGGTCAAGATTGATGCTTCTCCGGGATGCAGTCCGGACAATCCGGTCTGGATTGCCGCAGCGGTAAAGGGAACCAACAATATCTCGATGGATACCCTGATGAAAACCGGTTTGTCGCCGGATGCCATCATCAAAACCGATGATATCGATGGCGATGGCGATCCGGATCGCATCATCATCAAACTGGAAATCATGGAACTGAACGGACGTTCACCGGACTTCCCTGGTATCGTGCCGACCTTCGACATTGCTCCAGGGGTTCAACCGGGTGCTTGGGTATTTGCGCCCAAAACCAGCGGTATGTCTACCGAGAACTTTGAGAGTGTCAGAGCCAATCCTCTGCTGCGCCTGCCTTCACCCGTAATCCGGGTCGAACAGGGCGATATCGTGCAGATCGTGCTCGAAAATACGCATTATTTTCCACACAGTATCCATCTGCATGGCGTGGATCATCCATTTTCACATGGTGAGCATGGCGGACAGGACGGCGTGCCACAGACCAGTGAGGTCGAGTTGATGCCCGGTGGTCGCAGGGTTTATCAATTCCAGGCGCGTCAACCCGGTACCATGTTCTATCACTGCCACGTGCAGACGCATACCCATCTGGCGATGGGTCTGGCCGGGATGATCGTGATCGAAGAAAACAAACCGAATAACTGGGTGCAGACGTTGAATATTGGCGGTGGGCATGTACGCCACCGGTCCGTTGCTGTTCGCGAGCAATTCGATCAGGAATACGATTTACATTATCACGCGATGGACAAGGAATTGAGCGAGATCATCCAGAAATACAATGATCCGCGCCTGATTGCTCGCGATATGAACCAGCGCTATGACATTACCGATGCAACCGAGGATTACTACACACTGAACGGTCTGTCATTTCCCTACACGTTGCGAGAATCGCTGATCGTGGTTGATCCGGATCAGAAAATCAAACTACGCATGCTGAATAGCGGTGGGGAACTGATTGCAGTACACACACACGGCCATCATGCCACGATCACTCATTACGATGGCGTGGAACACAATCCTGCTGCCCAGATCATGCGCGATGTGTTTGACATGGCACCGGCACAGCGTCTGGATCTTAAACTGGAAACCATCGATGACGGCAAACATAGTTATGGTCCGGGGGACTGGCTGATTCATGATCACCGGGAAAAAGGCATCACGACCAATGGTATGGCTGAAGGCGGCAGCATGAGTTCAATCGTCTACAAGTCCTATCTGGGTGAATCCGGAATGCCCAAAGTCAGCCATTTCGGCATCGATCTGAGTCAATACTTTACCAAGGAATATTTCGAGAGACGGGTACCCATTTGGCAAAACCTGGATGATTTTGCGAGCCTGGGATCGCCGGGAGGCGATGACGGGCTGAGTGCTGCCAATCAGGCCACTTTGCTGAACGCTTTGATTGGCTTGTTAATCGGACTTCTGGTTTATGGCGTTTTTGCCAAACGTGAATATATCAAGCAAACCTTTATGGCGATGGTTTCGCGCAGCAAGGACGCAAAAGGGGGTACGAATAATGGTTAAGCAAACGACAGCACTCATGGTGGCCAGTATTTTCGCAATGAGCGTTCCCGCACTTGCCCAACAACCTGCCAAGCCCAATGAGCATGTGCATGATCATGGTGCTGACACCGCACCATCCAAATCCGCTAACGGTCAACCCAAGTCAGATGAGCACGATCATCATGATCACAGTGGCCATACGATGAGTCAGGATAAAGGGACTGCAGTTGACCACGAAGGCATGCACGCAGATGATCATAGCCAGCATGACATGGATCACGATCATGCGACCGATCATAGCGCGCACTCTGCCCAATCGACCGAACATGGCGATGGCCATCACCATCACCATATGGATAATGATCACATCATGGATCACGAAGGCACCATGATCATGGGACAGAATCTGGACAAGCTACCAAGCAGCTGCAAGAGTATTTCGGAATCGGTCGAAATTACCG
>WBZN01001027.1_pt1 | contig 15513 bp, 13 predicted proteins | sample 5204281 | NCBI WGS metagenome assembly WBZN01 (sample SAMN12344347, study PRJNA552823) | activated sludge metagenome | biome: Activated sludge suspended growth; feature: Nitrification reactor; material: Wastewater; isolation source: activated sludge from nitrification reactor of wastewater...
TTCAGCAAAAAAGGGATCAATTTACCAACAAATACCCGGTTTTTCCACAAAAAAAGGCAAATCCGCCCATCAAGGAGGCCAGAATCGCTCAAAATTAAAGCCCAACTGCCTGCCAAGCCCCCCGGAAGGGCTGCCCCGGGCGGGGGCGGGTAGATCCCAAAAAAGGACCGGCAGGATTATACCTGCCGGTCAGCGCTATGTAGTAAAAAAATATCAGTCGAAAGACTCATCATTCAGATGAACCTTGGTCATTTCATAAAAATGATTCTGCAGCTGGTGAACATTAATCGGGTGCATGATATGCCGGTGTTCATCGCGGTACCAGAGTTCAAAATGTGAAAAATCATTTTTGGCCGGCAGCATCATCCGGAAAGCGCCCTTCATGTACTTAACCGTACCATCTGGGTTATCCTGCTTGTGAAATTTCAGTTTCATCAATTGATCTTCGTCGAGCGGGATGGCGCTGAGTTGCTCGGTTTCATACCAGAAATCCTGGGCTCCTGTATTAACACATACCTGCTTTTCGTCGTGGTTTAGGTTGGTTACTTCGCCCTGTTTTTTATCTCCGTCGTTATCGGCGATCAGGTAATCGCCAACTTTAATTTCGCTGAATTTTATCATAAGAAGCATTTTTTGTTATGCCAATATAATGATTTTTGGAAAACGAAATGCAGGAGAAAAGGATTGGTCAATAAGTAACTGGTTAAATGAGAACTTGTACCCTGTGAGGCTTCTATCCAATAAACCAGCAACCGGGAAACTAGTCTTTGACACACCTTACTGTGGCGCCTTCAATCATGTCGGCGCTAACAAAGCTTGAACCGGCAGAGGAATAAGAGAGTCCGAACTGCCATGCATTGCTGGCCGAAAGGCTGGTTCCGGTCCATAAGAATCCCTGGTACCCAAAATTACCCCATGAACCGGTTACTAAACGCCGTCCACCGGGCAGGGCAGAAAAGCCGGATGAATTGGTTGCACCTGTATTAGGAGACATCCAGTCGGCAGTGCCAATGGTTTTTAAAGGTCCGCCGGCTATGTATTCGCCGCCCAGGCAATTGGCCAGCGTGGTGAATTCTGTTTTGGTGGGAACATGCCATCCTGCAGGTGCCAAACCACGGGGATCGTTTACCGCATACCAATTATAGATTTTGCCATAAGTATTATTGGTGGCAGGATCGTTATTGACATAACACCAGGCTCCGGTAGTAAGATTTTTCCACTGCACGGGATCGTTTACGTATGGGATTGGATCACCGTTGCGGTAAGTCACCACATCAAGGTTACGTGTCATCCATACCTGGCTGCAGATGGTTACCGTACCCGGAGGAGGAGGCGCCGTGCTGTAGGTGGTAAACTGAACATCATTACCGTAGGCTGTTCCCACACTGTTGATGGCATAAGCTCTTACGTGGTAGGTGGTGGATGAAGACAGGCCTGTGATGCTGGCTGAAAAAATTCCCGGTCCGCTGCCAATATTCAAATTATTATCTGTGATGGTGGGGTTGACAGCAGTACTCCAGCAGACTCCCCGGGTGGTAACCGGTACATTACCCTCGCTGGTGATATCACCTCCGCATAACGCCGAACTGTTGGTTATACCCACTGCATTCAACGTGGTAAGTGTGGCCAGCGTGGGTTGCGTGGTGGCTACAAAACCCACTTCGTTTCCATATGCAGTGCCTATGCCATTGGTTGCATAGGCCCGTACATAATAGGTAACCCCTGTTGTCAGCCCTGTGATGGAACTGGTGAAAATTCCGGTACCTGTTCCATCCATGGTTTTAGTAGCAAGAGCAACCGTTGGGTTGTGACCGGAACTCCAGCAAATACCGCGGGCCGTCACCGCCATACCGCCATCATCTGTTATTTCACTGGTACAGGAAGCTGAGTTGTTGGTGATGCCTGAAAGAACACCCGTACTTACTGAGGGCAGATGCAGGAACGGTGGAGGAGGCAATTGATAATCGGGCCCCGACTGCCTGGTACAGGATAAAAATAGTATTGTAAACAGGAAAATGCAGGAGTAGATTTTTTGCATACCAGCCCGGTTTGTATTCCCTTTTCAAAGATAATCGTAATAAAGAAGAGAAACGTTGCCGGATGAGGCGGAATAAAAAATGTTCAATATTCTGCAGGAGGCTTATAGCCTGGCTATTGAATATTGATTATTTGCCCAGGGCTTTCCTCACTTTAGGAGCAATCTTATCTCCAAATATCTCAATCGACTTCATCAGCGATTGATGCGACGGCCCGCCCACATCCATATGTGCCGAAAACCGGGTTAGCCCGAACAATTCCTGCATCTGCAGTATTTTATCAATGGCCTCACCCGCATCACCAATGATGAGATGACCGTTTTTCGTTCTTCCCAAATCATATTGCTGACGCTGGTAAGGAGGCCAGCCACGGGTGCGTCCCACCCTGTTCATCTGTGCTGAATATAACGGGTAATATTCATCCGCAACCTGCTGACTGTTATCCCCAAAGAAAGCATGCATATGCACTCCTACCTGGAATTGCTGCATATCATGCCCGTAATGCTGGTACACTTCTTTGTAATAATCAAACAGCGGTTTGAACTGAGCAGGATTACCGCCAATGATGGCAAAGATCACCGGCAAGCCGTGTTTGCCAGCCCGAAGCACCGATTCGGGTGTACCGCCCACAGCGATCCAGATATTCAGATGATCATTCATCGCCCGGGGCAGCACTTCCTGGTTACTCAATGGTGCCCTGAATTGTCCCTTCCAGGTAATCTTCCTTTCTTTATTTATTCTAAGAAGCAGTTCCAGTTTTTCTTCAAACAGTTCATCGTAATCATTCAGACTGTACCCAAACAGTGGAAAAGATTCGGTAAAGCTGCCCCTGCCCGCCATCAGCTCGGCACGGCCGCCTGAGAGGAGATCGATCGTGGCAAAGCTCTGGTATAATTTAACAGGATCCGATGAACTTAATACTGAAACAGCGCTGCCAAGCTTTATCTTTTTAGTAACCGTTGATGCCGCCGCCAGGATAATTTCGGGGGCACTCACGGCATAATCAGGACGATGATGTTCGCCGATGCCGTAAAAATCAAGCCCCAGTTCATCCATCAGCTTTATTTCTTCTATCAGTTCTTTCATCCGTTCACCTGCTGGCTGCACCTGCCCCTTTTCATTGATGTGCAGGTCGCCGAACATGCCGATGCCTAATTCCATGCAAAATGATTTTGAAAACGTAATCAATTAATAAGTCTCTGACCAATATCCAATCTTGCTAAACTTGCTCATCATTCGGCCCAGCTCATGACATAACTCGTATTCTCGATCGCCAGCGCCTGTTTGGTGAGCATCAGCGGGCGAAAGGTATCTACCATCACCGCAAGTTCCTTCGTTTCTTTAGCACCGATGCTTTTCTCAACGGCCCCGGGGTGTGGTCCATGCGGTATGCCTGCCGGATGCAGCGTAATCATACCCCGGGTAACATTCTTACGGCTCATGAAATCACCATCTACATAATACAGCACTTCATCACTGTCGATATTACTATGATTATAGGGCGCCGGGATGGCATCGGGATGATAGTCGTATAACCGCGGCACAAAGGAACAAACCACAAAGGCACTGGTCTCAAATGTTTGGTGTACCGGTGGTGGCTGGTGTACCCGGCCGGTGATGGGTTCAAAATCGTGAATGGAAAATATGTAGGGGTAACAGCATCCGTCCCACCCCACCACATCAAAGGGATGCGTTCCGTAATGCAGGCCGTAGAGCATTCCCTTTTTCTTTGCCTTAATCAGGAAATCACCTTTCTCATCATAGGTCTTCAGGTCTTTCGGTGGGCGGATATCCCGTTCGCAATACGGCGAATGCTCCATCAGCTGCCCGTATTTACTCATATACCGTTTCGGATACCGAAGGGGCGTGAATGATTCCACAATAAACAACCGGTTCTTATCATCATTGAATTCAATTTGGTAAATCGTTCCTCTTGGCAGTACGATATAATCGCCATAGCCGAAAGAAAGATCCCCATACTGCGTATGAACGGTGCCCGTACCCTCATGCACAAAGATCATCTCATCGGCATCGGTATTTTTGTAAAAATAATCCTTTGTTCCGCTATGCGGGGCGGCCAGTACAATATGGCAATCGCTGTTTACCAGCACAGGCACCCGGCTCTGCAGGTACTCACCTCCGGGCTTTACATGAAACCCCTCAAAGCAGCGGTGCTTCAGCATTTTTTCCTCAGCCACCTGGGGACTCACATCCACCTGCGGCTCGGTTTTAATGATCTGTGTGGGCGGATGACAATGGTACAGCAGCGAATAATCATCGCTAAAGCCTTCGGTGGAAAATAACTGTTCGCTGTACAGTCCGCCGTCGGGCTTACGGAACTGTGTATGGCGCTTGTGGGGAATTTTTCCCAGTGTATAATAATGAGGCATGGAATAATTAAGAATTAAAAATTAAAAAAATAAAAATGAGTATGGGCCGCTGGTCATTCGGCATTTGTCATTGAAAAGAGTTCACAGATTCATAGAGATGTTAAATGCCCCAATGACTATCGACTTAATGACTAATCTCTTGAAAGTTCCAGCGTTGCCAGCAGAAAGATGTACTTCCATTTCCGTTTATCGATCCAGTATGTAAAGTTGCGGTGAAAAAGCATGTCTGCAGTTGATATTGTAAATTTACAGCTAATCTTTAAAAAGCGTGACAAGGATCGGGTTAATTTCAGACACACATGGCTACCTCGACGATGCCGTATCCGGATATTTCAAGGAATGTGACGAGGTTTGGCATGCAGGGGATTTCGGAACAGGCGGGCTGGCCAAGAAATTGAAAGAGAAAAAGAGTGTAAAAGGGGTATATGGCAATATTGACGGACAGGATATACGGTCGGAATTCCCGGAGCAAATCGTATTTATGTGTGAAGAGGTAAAAGTGCTGATGCGGCATATCGGCGGCTACCCGCCCAAATACAATCCAGAAACAAGAAAAGAATTACTCATTCACAAACCACAACTGTTCATCAGTGGTCATTCGCACATACTTAAAATAATGTACGACGACAAACTGCATTGCCTCCACATGAACCCCGGCGCTGCCGGTAAACACGGTTGGCAGAAAGTAAGAACGCTCATCCGTTTCACCATCGATGGAAAAGACATAAAGGATTGCGAAGTGATTGAACTGGGACCAAGGTAATTGGTTTGTTGGTTTAATCGTTTTGTGGTTTAGTGGTGAGAGCCTAATAATTAACTAACTACCAAATAAACTATAAACCAATAATCAAATAAACCACTACTCCACCCAATCCGCCAGGAAAATATTGGTATCCCGGGTGCCTCCATTATTTCGGTTGCTGCAGAAGATGATCTTCTTACCGTCGGGGCTGAACATCGGGAAAGCGTCGAATGATTTTTCGGCCGATATCTTTTCCAGCCCGGTACCGTCTTCGTTGATGGTAAACAGGTTGAACGGGAAACCTCTTTTGCTCTGGTGGTTGCTGGCAAAGATGATACGCTTGCTGTCGGGCATATAAGCCGGCGCCCAGTTGGCATTACCGAATGAAGTAACCTGCTTCACATTCTTTCCATCCGCATCGGCAATAAACACTTCCATATTGGTGGGAGCCACCAGGTTTTCGGCGAGCAGGTCTTTGTATTCTTTTACTTCCGCTTCGGTTGTTGGCCGGCTGGCACGCCAGATGATCTTCTTACCATCCGGGCTGAACCAGGCACCGCCATCATATCCCAAAGTATTGGTGATGCGTTTTTCTTTCCCTGTTTTCAGGTCCATGATGTAAAGGTCAATATCGCCGTCTTTATCGCTGGTGTAAATCATTTTTTTTCCGTCGGGAGAGATCGTCGCTTCCGCATCATACCCTTTGCTGTGGGTGAGTTGCTTAACAATCTTTCCAGTAAGATCGGCCATAAAAATATCGTAGCTGTCGTACAGCGGCCATATATATTTATTACCGTATTTTTTCCTGTCGGGCACCGGCGGACAGGTATCAGCGCCCAGGTGGGTGCTTGCATAAATCACGTGCCTGCCGTCTTTGGTAAAAGCGCCGCAGGTGGTTCTTCCCTTACCGCTGCTGATCCGTTTGTATTCGAATTTTTCACCGGCCTTTGGCACTTTACCGATGAACATTTCATCGCACATAATACCGTCTTTCGGGTTGGTTCGCTGGAAAATGATCCACTTACCGTCGAAACTGAAATAGGCTTCGGCATTATCACCACCGAACGTAAGCTGCTGTACGTTGGCAAAATGTTTTTCGCCGGGAAACTGTATCGTATCATTGAGCAGGGATGCTGAAGAACGAATGGAATCAGCGGGCTTAAATGAACTCACAATGATCGCAACAATCATCAGCAGCAATGCAAAAACAGGGATTCTTTTCATGGTCAGAAATTTGAAGGGTCAAAGATAAGTTCTGATACCCGGTGAATTGTCAGAAAATTGTCAGGCTGATATGAATCATCGGCGTACATTTGCAGCCATGATCCTCATCATGCGATATCCGTTTTTCTTATTGATGCTGCTGACCGTTATCAGCTCCTGTAACAGCGGCGACCAAAAAAATACCGAACCTGCCGGAGCCGTTTCCCGGGAAAAAGAAATGCAGGAAGCCATCGCCCGGTATCCCGACTCGCTTTTATTAAGAGAAAACCTCAGCCAGTATTACCGCGACAGCGGCGTGTACGACAAAGCCATTGCCGTAATCAGTGAAGCCCTCCGGAAAGACAGCAACAATGCCCGGCTGTGGGATATAAAAGCAACCCTTCATTTTGAAAATGAAGACACGGCCAATGCCATCAGTGCTTTTGAACATGCAGTGGCCATTGTTCCGGCGCCGGAATACCTGATGTCGCTGGGCTCCCTGTATGCTCAAACAAAAAACAGCAAGGCATTGCTGGTAGCCAATGTGCTGGCCAAACCACAAACGGGCAATACGGCCAAGGAAGCCCTGTTCATTGAAGGACTTTATTACAGTTACAGCGGCGATAAGATAAAAGCCATTTCTTTTTTTGACCGGTGCCTGGCCATGGAGTACAGCTTTATGTTTGCTTACCGGGAAAAAGCCATTGCCCTGTACGACCTGGGGAAATACGAAGAGGCTTTGCGTGTGCTGGACAAAGCAGTAACGCTGCAGAATAATTTTGATGAAGGATATTACTGGAAGGGACGCTGCCTGGAAAAGCTAAATAAAAATGCAGAAGCCATCGAAGAATACCGCACAGCCCTGTTGTATTCGCCTGATTTTGTAGAAGCAAAAGCGGCATTAACCAGGTTGGGAGGAAGTTGATGGATTTAGTGGTTTATTCTTTTAATGGTTGTTCAACTTCAGCACTATGGCTACCTTTAACGCATAATTCATAATTCTTAATTTACAATTCAATATGGCTATCATCGCCCCCTCCCTCCTCGCTGCCGACTTTCTGAAACTGGAATCTGAATGCAAGATGCTGAATGAAAGTGTGGCCGACTGGTATCACCTCGACGTAATGGATGGGCACTTTGTTCCCAACATCAGTTTTGGGCCGATGCTTATTGAGTTCTTCCGCAAAGCCACCACCAAAGTCTGCGATGTGCACCTGATGATTGAGAATCCGGGCAATTATGCCGAAATGTTCAAAAAAGCCGGCGCCGATATTCTTTCTGTACATATTGAAGCATGCCCCCACCTCCACCGCAATATCCAGCAGATAAAAAGCCTGGGCATGCAGGCCGGCGTTGCCCTCAATCCGCATACACCCGTGGAATCGCTGAAAGACGTCCTGGCCGATATAGACCTGGTGTGCATGATGAGTGTGAACCCGGGTTTCGGCGGACAGTCATTCATCCCCCATACCTTACATAAAATAAAACAGCTCCGCGAAATGATTGACGAGCGGGCATTGAATGTAAAGATTGAAATCGACGGAGGCGTTACGGTTGAAAATGCAAAATCCATCATAGATGCCGGGGCTGACGTATTGGTGGCGGGTAACACCGTTTTCAAATCGAAAGATCCCAAAGCAACGATCGCAACCTTGAAGAATATGTAAATCTGCCCGGGGCTGCATCTGAGTTTTATCATGACCAGGATTCCCATCACTCTGCTGCTGTTATTCTGCTGTTCCACAATATCAGCCCAACCAAAAAAAGTCACCGAGGGATACGTAGAATACTACGTGATCTACAGCTCAAAATCCTTTGATGACCTGTTACCTCCACCACCCCCACCGCCCCCTGTACCAGGTATGGGATCAGAGGATAAAGTATTTATTGGTGAGGAAGGCACCAAGGTAATGATTTGGTTCAAACCCGGCTATGAAAAAGCAGTTAACGAACGTTACGGAAGAATAACTTTCCTCTTCAATACCAGCAAGCAGTCCACCAGTATATTAACAGAGATCGACGGCAAAAAAACAGGAACCACCGCATCGGATAAGGAACAGGAAGAAGTTGACAATTACCTGGATTCATTACATGGAAGGAAGAGAGAGTCATGGTTTGTAAAAAGGACGGCCAACAGCGAAGAAATTAAAATAATCAACGGTCATCACTGCCTTAAAACTATCATCGTATCTGAAACAGTCAATGCAGTGCAGGACACTACAATTGTGTGGTATGACCCAGACATCTGGCTGCCAAAGGATTTTATCTTCTTCACCGACAATACAGACTACAAAGCAAGACTCAGTATTTTGAACAGGGTACCCGGACTCCCGGTGAAAGTAGACATCGCTTTAACTCCTAAAGTAAGGGCGTCGATTGAGTTAAAACAATTCATGGAAGGAAATAAACTGCCCGACAAAGCATACACAGTGCCAAAAGATTTTGCACTGAAACCATTGAAAGAGCAATACGGCCTTCACTGAATTCAAAAGAAAAAGTCAAAACCCAAAGCAGGGAATCCATTTTGCTTTTAAGTTTTGACTTTTGACCTTTTAAAATTTGATCTTCACCCCCCCGTTTACTACAAATCCTTCCGTATGGTTCCAGATATCATCAAAGCCGGGATCGGTATGCGGCGGGTTTACCACCGTTTTGTATTTGCTCTGCCGCTGATCCGTAAAATTCTCGAAATTGATGAAGAAGGAGAATTTGCCGAATGTTTTCTGCGCCATGAAACCGAACTCCCAGAAAGACGGCACTTTTGAACCGTTGTACAGGTGCTGTTGCCCGGTAAGATAACTTTCCAGTCCCAGTTTAAAATTGTCTTCCTTCTCATACATCAGCGTAAGATTCAGTTTATTCTTCGGTACCAGGGGCAGGAACTGATTCCCATTTACGTACTTCGCTTTTGCTTCCACCAATGTGTACCCGACAAATAATTTCAGGTCTTCTTTAAAGATAAATTTGACATTCGTTTCAAAACCGCTGCTCACCACCGGTTTTGTTTCGTTGTAGAAATAATATTTGCCAAACCCGTCTGCCGACAACACCAGTGGCTTACTGATGCTTGTATAAAAAAACATCTGGTTGATGCTGAAAGAAAGGGCGCCGCCAAGTCTTGTTTTGAAATTGATGTCAGCCGTTCCACCTACGCTTCGTTCGGCCACCACCTTATCCAGTGGCAGTATATCCCGGTATTGCATTCCTTCTGTTCGCTCGTTAAATACCGTGGGGGTTTTATATCCCAGGCCGCCGCTGATACGGGAGCTGATTTTATCAGTTATTTTAAACAGGGCAGATATTCTTGGCAACACAAATACCTGGTTCTTTGTATAAATACTGTTCTTCGTATTTGCCTGGTCGGCCCGCAAACCACTTTCCAGTTTCAGTCTTTCCGAGATATCCCAGGTATCCTGCACATAGATCCCGCCCGTGAGTGTTTGTGCATTCAGCAAACCGGTGTCATCCTGCCTGAACTTATCATACACCAGATTCAGCCCGCCGATGAGTGTATGTTTTGATTTGCTGAACATCAGCGACAGGTCTGTAAAACTATTTGTGTTTTTCCCTGAGAAAATATAATTGGGGATGCCGATGGTGCGGTTAAATATGCCAATAGCCTGTTTCAGTTTGAGTTTACTGCCCGGCCGGAATGTTTTTTCAAATTCCAGTGTTGTGGTATTTCTTTCCGTGCGGTTTTTTTCAAAATAGGTATGATTGATATCCGGTTTCCCGTCAATCACTTTCATATCACCGCCGGTATTACGGCCCCGGGTATAGCTGTTACCGATCATGATATACATGGTTGAATCGGGATAAAAGAACAGCCGGGGGTTGATGGTGAAATTATTGCTCTCCGGCAGTTCTGAGAATTCATCATCATCCACATCATAAGCTTTTTGATAATTCAGCAAACCAAGAAATGAGTACCCGAACTTGCCGAACCGTTGCGACGCATAGCCACCGATATTCGTTTGCCCCACATGCGATTGATTGAGCATGATATCGTACTCCGCTTTTTCCTGCGGCGTTTTGGAAACAAAATTCACCACGCCGGCAATGGCCCCGCCGCCATACAGGGTGGATGCCGGCCCTTTGATCACTTCCAGCTGTTTAAGATCAAGCGGTGGTATTTCTAGAACGCTCAGTCCGCCTGCAAAGTTTCCAAAATTGGGATAGCCGTCTTTTAACAGCTGCGTATACCTCCCATCGAGCCCCTGCACACGTATGCTGGCATTGCCATTAGTGGCCGATGTTTGCTGCACCTGCAGGCCCGTGCTCTCATGCAGCAGCATGGATACATTGGCCGGGCGCATGTTGTTCTTCTCATCCAGCTCTTCCCCGTCAATTGTCTCCACCCGGGTGGGCGTGTTGGCAATGGTACGGCTGGTCCGGGTGGATTGCACAATCACCTCATCCAGTTCCTCCTCTCCGGCTGTTAATGATATCTCGATGAGATTGGTATCAGCCAATGGAAATTCAAATTGTTTCCGGAGGGTCTCATAACCAGTAAAGCTGAATAAAATAATTTGTTTTCCGGCGGGTATATTAGTAAGAATGGCTTTACCATCGGCATCAGCGCCGGCCCCGGTGGCAGCACCGTGTATCGAAATGCTGGCTCCGGGCAGGGGCTGTTGTGTTTTACCGTCCCGGATGAGTACCGTCAGTTTGTTCTGTGCATTTGCTGCATGTATATATAATGTTGCCATCAGCAACAGGATCATTTTTTGCATGAATGTTCTGTTTGATTAAGGAAATGGTTCAACTCCTGCAGGCAGGATAATTATGAAGTCACCCGGGGCGGTTGCCAGATATTACCGAAATGATCAGAAGGAAGGGTGATGCTATTATAAAAACACGCCTGCCTTTTTGAAACCGCCGGTTTTACAGCCGTAATTTTTAATGAATTGAAATTTGACGTAACAATATGTCCGCAGCATGCACAATTACAGAAAGGGGCACAGGACTCTTCTTCATCCTGGTGATTATGCCGGCCGGCTTCTGCGGATACGGAAGAAGCGGATGGTTCGCTGCACTCGTCATTATCCATACAGGGCATGCAGGGCAACAAAAGCATGTACAGGCCTAATATCAGCATAAGTAGTTTCACCCGGCAAAGATAAATAGTAACCAAGGACAGAAATAAAACATACCACAAAATTATCACAACCCCGTTGCAATCTGTGCAGCCGGGCATTACCAGATGCTTTCCAAACTCAACCATTAAATATCAAACCCATCCTGTGCCCGGCCAAAGAACAACCCTTACCTCACGTCATCAATCTTTTTATACATCTGCTCCAGCACTGCCAGGTTCAGCTTAAGCCAGTTGTGTTCTTTTTTCGGCCACTCGTATTTAAAACCGAGCAGTTTATCCGCCAGCGCATAGGCTTTCATCGCCTGCTCTTCGTTGTAGAAACACCGCTTCCAGTTGTCTTTCAGTTCGTCTTCTTTTTTCAGGTAAATACCACCGCCATACCATTTAAAGCAGGAAGGAAGGCCCCAGAAAGAAACCGTCTTATCATCCCGTTCAATGGCGGCCTGGTAAAACAAGATAAAAAAATGAATATTGGCTTTCAGCCGCTGCCGGATCTCATCGTCCGTTTCTTTTTTTGAAGGCCGGATACGCCAGCGGTTGTTCTCCAGGAAAAAAGGGTCATCGGCTTCGTTTTTGAATCGCCGGGCGGCAGAAACAAATTTCAGGATGGTGCTGGTATTGAGCCCGGCATTCACCAGCTTCAGTTCATCAGGTGCCAGGGATGCAATTTTGTATACATCGCTGCCCTTTTCAATAGTATAGGTTAAGGTAATGGTCTTCTTTGCTTCATCAAATACCCAGGTGCCATACTCCATGGCGTTGCGGGGGTTCTTTACAAAACTTCCATTGGTGGCAAAATAATAACTGCGGTGGGCAATGTCTATTTTGGAATCTTCCTGCATGCCTTCCAGTGCCATTTCATCGTCTTCAATCGCCCATCCCTGGCAGAGGGTATTGAACATGCTTTCCGCAGTATCCAGGTAAACCAGCTTGGTGCTGTTTTTTGCAGCAGTTTCTTTCTCATCAGCGCCGGCCTTTTCATCGTCTTTTTTTCCGTTGCCGTTACAGGAAAAAAGCAGCACCGGAACAAGGGCGACCATCCATTTCATTCGCATCATCTGATTTATTTTAAACTGTAAAATAATAATAATTGAAATACGGATGGCCGGGCCTCATGAAAACCGGCGTTAAAATCATGGCTGGCATTGCGCCTGCAGTGGTTGGGCGGCCCGTTAAAATTATATACCTTCATAGCATGAGAACTGTTGTTACCATTCTGTTGCTGCTGTGCACTCTTTTTGTATCTGCCCAAAAAAAACAAGCCTGGGTAAGCGGCCGGGTGATTGATGACAATGAGAAAATTATTTCCGGCGCATCGGTGGTGATCCTCGGCAAAACAAGCGGCCTCAGCACCAATGACAGTGGCCGGTTCCGTATTAAAGTTCCGTCGGGCAAAGCCTTTGCCCTTGTATTCTCCCACACGGGTTATGCCGATGTACAAAAGAATTTTTACCTGAGTGATGATGAAGAGGAAAAAGTAACCATCATTATGGAAAAAGGCGGCCAAACACTGGAAACCGTGGTGATCAGTGAGAACAAAGCAAGAACAGAAGCAGGCCTGGTAAAAGTAAATCCCAAAAACGCCCTCACCCTGCCCAGCACCACCGGCGGCATTGAATCGCTGATCAAAATACTGGTGGGCAGCAACAACGAACTCACCTCGCAATACAGCGTGCGGGGAGGTAACTACGACGAGAACCTCATTTATATTAACGACTTCGAGATCTTCCGCCCCTACCTCGTCCGTAGTGGCCAGCAGGAAGGCCTCAGCTTCATCAACCCCGAACTGGCGAGGAACGTGAACTTTTATACCGGGGGTTTCCAGGCTAAGTACGGCGATAAGATGAGCAGCGTACTTGATATCCAATACAAAAAGCCAAGCAGTTTCGGCGGCTCGGCCTATGTAAGTTTGCTGGAACAAGGGCTGCACCTGGAAGGCGCTGCAAAAAAAGGAAGGGTCAGCTACCTGGTGGGCATCCGCAACCGCAGCAATAAAAATTTACTGAAGAGCCAGGAAACGCTGGGTGCATATATTCCCTCTTCCACCGATGTGCAGACTTCGTTTTCGTACAAGCTGAATGAAAAGATCCTGTTTGAATTCCTCGGAACCTATTCCGTTACCCGGTTTACCTTGTTTCCCGAATCGGCACAGAAAACCACCTCGGTCTTCTCTCCCCTGTTTACCGCCAACCTGGGGCTGGATATTGTTTTTGAAGGACAGGAAAGAGACAGCTACAAAACAAATCTCATCGGCCTGAGCATCCTGCATACACCCAACAAGAAACTAAAACTGAAATGGATGCTGAGCCGTTTCCAGAACAAAGAGAATGAGAATTTCGATATTGCCGGCAGTTATTTGTTCGGCGACCGCGATTTTGACAATACCAGCAGCACCTACGGACAAATTGTAAACCCGCTGGGCGCCGGCTATTACCAGAATTACGGAAGAAACCAGCTCAACATCAACGTATACAATGCCACGCTGAAGGGAAGCTATGCCGCCGGCAAACATTTTATCCAGTTCGGCAACAGCATTGAACAGACAAACATCGAAGACAAACTGAAGGAATGGGAATACCAGGACAGTGCCGGTTATTCTTTACCGCATAACCCGCCTAACCTGAACCTGTTTAAATCATTCAATTCCACCGCCGACCTTTCCATACAAAAGTTCAGCGGCTATGTGCAGGACAATATCCGGTTGGGAAGCGCCCGGCGGGAGATCACCCTGCAGGCAGGTGTTCGCTACAATTACAATTCGCTCAATAAAGAATTATTGGTAAGCCCACGCATGCAGTTCAGCATTAAACCCAACTGGAAAAAAGACATCGTGTTTAAACTGGCGGCAGGTGCCTATCACCAGCCTCCCTTTTACCGGGAGCTGAGACGATACGACGGAACGCTGAACTCACAGGTGAAAGCGCAGAAGAGCTACCAGTTTGTAGCCGGCGCCGATTACAATTTTAAAGCGCTGGGAAGCCGGCCTTTCCGCCTGTCGACCGAAGCGTACTACAAAAGCATGAGCAGTGTGGATGTATACGACATCGACAATGTAAAGATCCGCTATGCCGGTAACAACAATGCCAAAGCCTACGCGGTGGGATTTGAAGCGAGGCTGTTTGGTGAACTGGTGAAAGATGCCGAGAGCTGGCTAAGCTTCGGCATCATGCAAACAAAAGAGAATCTTGATGGCGATCATTATTTTCAATACCTGAATGCGGCCGGTGAGATCATCAATTCGCACAGCGCCGACCAGGTGCCGGTAGACAGCATCCGTAATGAAGTAGGGTACGTTCGCCGCCCCACCGACCGGTTGCTTACCCTGGGCCTGTACCTGGAAGATTACCTGCCCACCAACAAAAATTTCAAGTTTCACCTGAACATGCTGTACGGCAGCAACATGAGTTACAATATCCCCAACAGCGTAAAGTACCGCAATGCCCTTATTATTGAACCCTATATCCGGGTGGATGTGGGCTTCAGCGCACAACTGCTGAGCGAAAAGAGCAAACGCCGCAGCCATAGCCCCTTCCGGAGCTTCCAGAACATCTGGGCCAGCTTTGAAGTGTTTAACCTGATTGACCGCCGCAATACCATTTCTTTCCAGCTGGTGAAAGACTTTGCGAACAATGTGTACAGTATTCCCAACCGCTTAACCCCCCGGCTGGTGAATTTTAAGATAGTAGGAAGATTTTAAGACCATACCAGAAATCGGTTTTGGGAAATTAATCATTTAAATACGGAGGCTGTATGAGAAGAAGCCGAATTGCTTGTGGTTGTTGCCGGTAGTTAATTTTTCTACATTTCGATTCGGGAACCATTGGAACCAAAAAGCATTTTCAACCGCTTCCATATCACAATCCTGGTTGACCATGAAGTATTTTTAGAGTTTTACTCAAGCATAGAAATCAACGAAAAAAAGAAGACATCAACAAATCCTCCGAGTTGATAGTTGACAAGGCAATTGTTGCACCTGATTATTGCAAATTATAAGTAGACGGCTCTCAGATACACCCTGTAAACACAGAAAGGAAAGAAATCATT
>WBZN01000675.1_pt2 | contig 15505 bp, 8 predicted proteins | sample 5204281 | NCBI WGS metagenome assembly WBZN01 (sample SAMN12344347, study PRJNA552823) | activated sludge metagenome | biome: Activated sludge suspended growth; feature: Nitrification reactor; material: Wastewater; isolation source: activated sludge from nitrification reactor of wastewater treatment...
CGGCCCAGCCCCCCCACCGCACTACCTTCCCTGTGCCACCTCCCCGGACCCCCGACACCCGCCCCCCATGCCCTCCCGCCTCCTCGGCCGCTCCGGCCTCCGCGTCTCCGCCATCGGCCTCGGTTGCATGGGCCTGAGTCACAACTACGGCCAGCGCCCCGATCGCGCCGCCGCCATCGCCCTCCTCCGCGCCGCCGTCGACCGCGGGGTGACGCACTTCGATACCGCCGAGGTGTACGGCCCCTACACCAATGAGGAACTGGTCGGCGAGGCCCTCCGGCCCCTCCGGCACCAGGTCACCATCGCCACCAAGTTCGGCTTCCGCTTCGACGACACCGGCCGGATCCTCGGCGTCGACAGCCGCCCCGAACACATCCGCGACGTCGCGGAGGCCTCGCTCCGCCGCCTGGGCGTCGAGACCATCGACCTCTTCTACCAGCACCGGGTCGACCCCGCCGTGCCCATGGAAGACGTCGCCGGCACCGTCGGCGACCTCATCCAGGCCGGCAAGGTGCGCCACTTCGGCCTTTCCGAGGCCGGCGTCGCCGCCATCCGCCGCGCCCACGCCGTCACCCCCGTCGCCGCCCTGCAGAGCGAATACTCCCTCTGGTGGCGCGAACCCGAGGCCCAGCTCTTCCCCCTCCTCGAGGAGCTCGGCATCGGCTTCGTCCCCTTCAGCCCACTCGGCCGCGGCTTCCTCACCGGCACCATCACCGCCGCCACCACCTTCGAACCCGGCGACTTCCGCCACAACATCCCCCGGCTCTCTCCCGAGAACCGCCGCGCCAACCAGGCCCTCGTCGACCGCCTTGCCGCCATCGCCACCCACCTGGGCGCCGCCCCCGCCCAGGTGGCCCTCGCCTGGATCCTGGCCCGGAATCCTTGGATCGTCCCCATTCCCGGTACGACAAAGCTCCAGCGGCTGGAGGAGAACCTCGCCGCCACCACCCTTGTCATTCCCCCCGACGACCTCGCCGCCCTCGACCGCCTGGCCACCGAGCTCCCCGTGCAGGGGAACCGGTACTCGGAGGCGATGGAGAGGATGATTGATCGGTAGGGCGGGTAGGCGGTTGGACGGTTAGGCGTGACCGAGCGCCCCTCGGCAGCCGCGCAGCGGCGACTCGGGCGCGAGGGAATGGGCGGTAGGACGGTGGCCTTCCCGGGAGCACGCGAGGGGATGATGCGCCCCGATGGCGACTCGGAGGGCGCGGCCCTGGGACGGGCGGCGGCATGAGGGAGTCGAGCCGGAGGGGCGCATCGCCCCGAGCGGGGAGGACGCAGTCCGCGCCCCTGCACCCTTCAAGGGATTCCTCGGGAGCTAGGCGCCCTCGGACTGAGTACCGGGGGAGGCTCCTCGGCCGGCACTCGGCACTCGGTACTCCTCACCCCCCGGGTGGCCATGCCGCCGCGGCCGACCTGGCGCTCGAGGGGCTGGCAGGGCAGTGCAGCCTGCAGGATCTCGCGGAGGTCGGGCAGGGGTGGGGCGGGGGGCGACGTCTCGCCAATTCATGTGCTGGGGCCCATCTTCCTCCTACCGTGCCCCAGTCCTCCTACTCGGTTCAACTTGCTGACCTTCCCGGGGTCTCCCCCGAGGCAGTTCTTGGCGCGCTGACCGCCGCCAGCGACTTCCCCGTTGACCCGGCCCAGCGCGACGCGTGGCTTGATGAAATTGAGATTCTGAAGGGGGCACTGGCTGGGCTTCAGGGCACGCTCCACCTCGAGTTCACCGTTCCACGAATCGGCAGCCGGATCGACGCGGTGATCATCAGCGGGCCCATCGTGTTCGTCATCGAGTTCAAGGTCGGTGCCACGGAGTACCTGCTCCAGGACCGGAATCAGGCCTGGGACTATGCGCTCGACCTCAAGAACTTCCATAGTGGTAGCCACCTGGCGCCGCTCATTCCAATCCTGGTTGCCACTGAAGCCGCGCGGTCAGACGAGACTCTGCCGGCCCCCCATCCTGACGGAGTGCATCCACCCGCTCACTGCAACCGCACTGGCATTCGGCGCCTCCTCAACGAGGGGCTCGCCAAGTATCCGGGTCCAGCCCTTAACGGCATAGCGTGGGCAGCCGCTCCCTACCGCCCCACTCCGACAATCGTCGAGGCCGCCCAGGCGCTATTTGCCGGGCACTCCGTGGAAGCGATCGCGCGGCATGAGGCGGGGGTCAAGAACCTCTTTGAGACCTCGCGGACGGTGGAGCAGGTGATCGAGGAAGCTCGGGGTGCTGGCAGGAAGTGCATCGTATTCGTGACGGGCGTCCCGGGGGCGGGAAAGACCCTGGTAGGGCTCAACATCGCCACCAAACGGCGGGACGACACCCAGGTGACGCACGCCGTCTTCCTGACGGGGAACGGACCGCTAGTCAAGGTCCTTCACGAGGCGCTCACCCGCGACGAGTATGCTCGGCGCACGAAGCAGGGCGAGGAGGCGCGGAAGGGCGAGATCCGGCAACGGGTCAAGGCGTTCATCCAGAACGTGCACCACTTCCGTGATGCAGGGCTGCAGGATGAAGCACGGCCGCCGGTCGATCATGTGGTCATCTTCGACGAGGCCCAGCGGGCCTGGAACCTCGAGATGACCGCGGACTTCATGCGGCGGAAGAAGAAGCGCCCCGATTTCGCCGCGTCGGAGCCCGAGTTTCTCCTCTCCTATCTCGATCGGCACCCCGACTGGGCGGCCGTGATCTGCCTGGTGGGCGGCGGTCAGGAAATCAATCGCGGCGAGGCGGGGATCGCCGCCTGGCTGGATGCCGTCCGGGAGAAGTTCCCAGAGTGGCACGTATTCATTTCGTCTGAGCTGACGGATAGCGAATATGCGGCGGGGCACGCCCTGGTGTCGCTGTCCGGGCGTGCGAATGTGGTGCAGGACCCCGACCTTCATCTGGGAGTCTCGGTCCGCTCCTTCCGGTCCGAGAAGCTCTCGCACTTCGTCAAAGCAGTCCTGGACTGTGATCGGGTATCCGCGACCCGCCTGCTGGCGGAATTCCAGGGCAGGTATCCGGTGGTCCTGACGCGCGACCTTGCCCGCGCCAAGCAGTGGATCCGCGCTCAGGCGCGTGGCAGCGAGCGGTACGGTCTGGTTGCCTCATCGGGGGCACAGCGCCTCAAGCCCCACGCCATCGACGTGCGGGTCGAGGTGGACCCGGTCAACTGGTTCCTGAACGACGCGGACGACACCCGTTCCAGCTACTACCTGGAGGACGCCGCGACGGAATTTCAGGTGCAGGGCCTGGAACTCGACTGGACCTGCGTCACGTGGGACGCCGATCTTCGATTTGGTGGGGAGGAATGGGCTCACCACGAGTTTCGTGGCTCGAAATGGAACCGGGTCAAGGCCCCGGAGCGCCAGCAGTTCCTGAAGAACGCGTACCGCGTGCTCCTGACGCGTGCCCGGCAGGGCATGGTCATCTTCGTACCGCCTGGCGATGCTACCGACCCCACGCGGCCGCCGGAGTACTACGATGCGACTTTCGGCTACCTCGCGGGTCTCGGCGTGCCGGTTGTCGGGTAGGGCGCCAGTGGCCTAGCGGCGACCCGAGCGGGGAGGACGCAGTCCGCGCCCCTGCACCCTTCAAGGGATTCCTCGGGCGCTGCGCGCCCTCGGAATGACGGGTGGGAGGCTGCGGATAGACGGTTGGGTGGTTCGTCTTGCCCCCGTCATCCCGAGCGCAGCGAGGGATCCCTTGAAGTCTGCAGGGGGCCCATGCGGTTCGGCGGTTAGGCGATTAGGTGATTGGGCGATTAAGGCGAGGGCGGCACGCGGGAAGGGGCGGTAGGACGGTGGCCTTCCCGGGAGGACGCGAGGGGATGATGCGCCCCGACGGCGACTCGGAGGGCGCGGCCCTGGGACGGGCGGCGGCGTGCGGGAGTCGAGCCGGAGGGGCGCATCGCCCCGAGCGGGGAGGACGCAGTCCGCGCCCCTGCACCCTTCAAGGGATTCCTCGGTCGCTGCGCGCCCTCGGAATGACGGCCGGGGGGCGAGCGGCACCCTCCTTCAGCCTTGCCGGTGACCATCCCCCCTTCACATGATTCCCATGTACGCCTGGTCACCGTGGCCGGCAAGCCGAGTGATGATATCGCCCCGGGTACATTGCACAGCATCCTCAAGCAGGCGGGTCTCGCGTGATGAAGATCCTCGTCGTGTAGGCCGGAGGGGAGCCGGGCCTGGCCTCCCGCAAGAGAATCCGAGGTCCTGTCCCGCCCCGTCCTACCGCCCGGCCCGGAGCCGTTCCCTGAGCTCCGTCAGCCAGTGCTCGACATACACCACGTTCTCCGGCCGGTCGTTCCCGAACTCGCGGATCATCAGGAACCGCTGCCCATCGGGCGCCACGTCGTACTGCTGCCGGTTCCTGGCCGCGCGATACGGCGCCACCGGAAAGAGCGGCACCGGTGTCCCCGCCCAGAAAGTCGCCCCGGACCGGATCGGCACCGCCATCAGCATGTTGTCCGCCTTGAAGAAGAGCTCCCGGCCATTCCGGCTCCAGCGCGGCTCACTGCCGCCCTCCAGCGATACCAAGTGGGTCGCGCCCGCCGCGGGGAACGCGGTCACGTACACCTCCCGCCGCCCGCTCACGTCCGACATGTAGGCCAGCCACCGCCCGTCGGGCGACAACGCCACGTGGCTCAGCAGCGTCTTCCCCACCACCAGCGGCACCACGGTCGTGTCCGACAGTCGCCGGGCCAGGATCCGGCTCCGGCCACCCTCCTCGTCGGTCCGGAACGCCAGCCACTCGCCGTCCGGCGTCCGCTCGGCCTCCCACATCCCCCAGGCGTAGTCCTCCAGCAGGACCGGCGCGGCGCTGCCGTCCACCGGCACCTGCCAGGCGTTGTAGTCGCCCTCAGCCGGCCCGGTCCGGTTGGAAAGGAACACGAGGGAGCGGCCATCGGCGGTCCAGGCCGGCCGCCAGCTGACCGATGCGCCGTCGGTCAGCTTCTGCCGGGCGCCATCGGCGCGCCGGATCCAGAGCTGCGCGACCTCCTCCCGCACGCTCACCGCCACCGCCTGCCCGTCCGGCGAGATCGCGGGGTACTGGAAGTCCTGGCGCCAGCCGGAATCGACCGCCACCTCCCGGCCATCGCGCGACACCCAGACCAGCTCCGAGGGCAGGGTGCCGCCGCCCGCCTGGGCATAGAGCGCCGCACCCGAGGCCGACAACGTGAAGCTGCCCGGCAGCACATCCTCGAGGACCGGGATCGCGTCGGCGCCCAGGGTAAAGCGCTCCGGGTCGAACGGCACCGCGAACAGCGTCCCCTCCTGGTCCGTGTAGAGTAGGTGCCCGGTCGGGGCGTACCAGCCGCCGGCGGCGTCGGGGATCAGGACCCGGGCGCTGTCCGCGGCAAGGTCCAGCAGCCAGACCGACCGGGACACCGAGCAGTTGCCCGGGCAGCTGGTGAACAGCACCCCGCGACTCCCGGGCAGTGGGGCCAGCAGGCCGGAGACGTCGATCGTCTGCTGGCGCCTGGTCCAGAGCGGCGTGCTCGTGCCGCCCTCCCTGGACACCCGGCGGAAGTAGTTGTCCGCGCTGACGTACACGATCGTGCCGTCATCAAGCCAGGCGGCGCTCGGGAAGTTCGGGTTGGCGTCGCTGGCGATGGTGATCGGCGCCCCGCCATCGACCGGCGCCTTGCGGACCCGGCCGCCGGCGATGAACCCGATCCACCGTCCATCGGGCGAGAAGAACGGCGAGGTCCCGCCCTCGCTGCCAGGGATGGGCCGGGCCTCGGCCTCGTGCCGGGCCTTGCGCATGAGCGGGGCGTCGTCGCTGACGGGATCGCAGAACACGATGCTGGACCCGTCCGGCGCGATGGCGGCCTGGGTCGCGATGCGGGTGATGCCGGGCGCGAGCAGCGACCCGAGCGACCGCTGCCACAGCATCACCCGCTGCCGGCTGGTGACCGCGGCCGGTCCCGGCCGGAGCCACCCCCAGGCGGCCAGCAGCGCGGCCAGGCCCAGGGCCAGGGTCAGCGCCAGGGGGCGGGCCGCGCGACGGGCCGTGGCGGGGCGCGCTGCCCGCGTCGGCCGGGGCGGGGTGGCCGCGCCGCCCATGGCCCCGCTGAACTCGGCCGCCGACGCGAAGCGGTCCGCGGGAAGCTTCTCCAGCGCGGTCATCACCGCCGCCTCGACCGCGGGCGGCACGCTCCGGCGCTGCGCCGTGAGGCTGGCCGGCTCGGTGGCCATCACCCGCGCAATGATCGCCTGCGCGGTGGGGCCGGTGAACGGCGGCTCCCCCACCAGCATCTCGTAGGTCATCGCGCCGAGGGCGTAGATGTCGGAGCGCGCATCGAGCTGGCGTTCGCCCATCGCCTGCTCGGGGCTCATGTAGTGCGGCGTACCGAGGCTCAGGCCGGTCTCCGTCAGGCGGGCGACGCCGTCGGAGCGGCTCACCGCGAGCGCGATCCCGAAGTCCGCCACCAGCGCATGGCCGCCGTGGAGCAGAATGTTCTCCGGCTTGATGTCGCGGTGGATGATCCCCTTGGCGTGGGCGTAGCCCAAGGCGTCGGCCACCTCCTGGGCGATGCGGACCGCGGCCTCGACCGGGAGCTGGGTCTCGCGGGCCAGCCGGTCGCGGAGGGACTCCCCCTCGACGTACGGCATCACGTAGTAGACCGTCCCGGCGGCCTCGCCCGAGTCGAAGAGGGAGAGGATGTGCGGGTGCTGCAGGTTGGCGGTCGTGCGGATCTCGGCCAGGAAACGCTCGCCGCCGATGACCGCCGCGAGCTCGGGGCGAAGCACCTTGAGGGCCACCTGGCGGTCGTGGCGGAGGTCGTGGGCCAGGTAGACCGTGGCCATGCCACCGCGGCCGAGCTCCCGCTCGAGGCGGTAGCGGTCGGTGAGGGCGGCCTGCAGGGCGTCGCGGTGGTTGGCCAGGGGAGGGCCTGGGTAGGGGATGGGCTGAATACTACAGGTGGCAGGGGGTGGGGGTAGGGGTACAGACCTCCACGGGATTCTCGGCCTTCACCCCGGACATCGCCGGCTGCATGGTCACCGGAGCGACGCGAGAGGAGGTCGAACAGTCAATCAAGGAGGCCGTGGAGTACCACCTGGAGGCGCTGCGTGCCGAGGGACGGGCGGTCGCTGCGCGCCCTCGGAATGACGGGGGGCAGCGTTTAGGCGATTGGGCGATTGGGTATTCGGGGCAAGGGATTCCTCGGTCGCTGCGCGCCCTCGAAATGACGGGGGGCGGCCCCGCGCCTCGTCCTCGCGCCCACCCTACTTCCTGAGCAGCGCCTCGAACCGCGGATTCCCCTTGAGCGGGGCAAAGTTCGGGTCGATCCGCAGCCACCCGGGCGACAGGTCGGACGGCATGGCGAGCAGCCGCTCCAGCTGGTCGATCGCCTTCCCGTATTCCCCGCACACCACGTAGAGCCGGGCCAGCACCTGCCGGAAGTACGGATCGGTGGACGCGTCGGGGCGCTGGGCCGCCATGGCCACGCCCCGTTCGCCATCCTGCATCGCCTCCGCCTTCCGGCCCATGTAGGCCTTGGCCAGCCCCAGGAAGAGCCGCTGCTGCGCGTCGTCGGGGGCGGCCTGCACGTGGGCGGTGAAGGCGGCGCGCGCGGAGTCGCCGTAGGCGCGCGCCAGGGCCTGGTTGCCGCGGATCCAGTGGGTCTGGGCCAGCACGATCCCCCACGCCGCGCGGTCCCCGTCGAACTCCGCCGGCGTCAGGGTGAGCAGCATCCGCTGCTGGGTGTCGTCGAGCACCCAGAAGAGGTCCCAGTAGCTGCCCACGTAGGCCAGCAGCGTGCTGCGGTCGATCGTCGCCGGAGCGCTGCGGAGGAGCGCACGCGCCGAGTCCAGGTTGCCGGCGCCGAGCTCCACCAGCACCCGGTGCTCCAGGGTGCCGAGGTTGTTGGGTGCGAGCGCCACCGCGCGGTCCAGCGCCACCCGGGCCTCCGGGTACCGCCGCATCGCGCGCAGCACCCAGCCCAGCCGGACGAAGCCGGCCTGGAAGCGCGGGTCGAGCTGGGCGGCCTGCCGGGCGTAGGCCAGGGCCGAGTCGTACTGGCCGGCCGCGTGGAGCACCAGCGCCATGGAGCGCAGCGTGAGGGCGCTGTTCGGCGCCAGCCGGACCGCGGTCTCGAACTCCCGCCGCGCGGCGGGGATGTCGCCGCGCACGTTGTTGTAGTACGCGCCGAGCGCCTGGTGCGTCACCGCCTCGTCGGGAGCGAGGGCCACGCTCCGTTCCGCCGCGCGGCGGGCGGCGGAATCGACCGCCGGGTCGGGGACGCCGTTGGAGTAGAGCAGCGACTGGGCGCGTGAGAGCTGGGCCCAGGCCGCCGCGAAGCTCGAGTCGAGCGCCAGGGCCTGCCGGAAGTGGGCGCTCGCCTGCCGCAGGCTCGGCAGGTCGTTCCGGCCCTCCGTGATCGTCAGCTGGGTGCCCCGCAGGTAGGCGTCGTAGGCGGGCAGGTTGGCCGTGGGCCGCTCGGCCAGCTGCCGGCTCACGCTGTCGGCCAGCGCCACGTCGAGGGCGCCCGCCACCTTGGCGGCGATCTGCGCCTGCACCTCGAAGACGTTGGTGAGCGCCGCGTCGAAGGCCTGCTGCCACTTGGTCACCGGCTTCCCGGCGGCGATGGCCACCAGCTCCGGGCTCACCTGCACCTGCGCGCTGCCGTCGGGGTTGCGGGCCCAGCGCACCCGGGCCAGCAGCAGGTAGTCGGCGCCCAGCTCGCCGGCGATCTGGTCGAGCGGCTTGTCGCTGTGCTTGTAGCCCCGCATGCTGCCGCTGGCGATCACCTCGAGGCCGGGCAGGGCGGAGAGCTTGCCGCGGATCTCGTCGGTGATCCCGTCGGCGAAGTACTCCTGGGCGCTGTCCCCCTGGTTCTCGAACGGCAGCACGGCGATCACCTTGGGCGCCGCCGTGGCGGGGGCGGCCCCGCCGCGCCGGAACGCGAACAGCACCCCGGCCCCGATCAGGAAGCCGAGCAGCAGCAGCGCGAAGCCGGCGGGGATCGGCCGCTTCGCGGCGGGCGCCTCCCCGGTGGCCCGCGCGCTCGGCACGCTGGGGCGGGCGCCGGTGAGGCTCGCGGTCATGGTGGCGGCGAGCGCCTTGGCGAACTCCGCGGCGGTGGCGTAGCGGTCGGCGGGGGTGGGGGCGAGCGCCTTGCTCACCGCCTCGCCGATGGCGCGGGGGACCGACGGCCGGGCGGCCCGGATGTCGGGGACCTCGCCGCGCATCCGCTTGGCGATCACCGCCTGGGCGGTGGGGCCGGTGAAGGGCGGCTCGCCGGCCAGCATCTCGTACAGCAGCGTGCCCAGGGCGTAGATGTCGGTGCGGGGGTCGAGGGTGCGTTCGCCGCTGGCCTGCTCGGGGCTCATGTACTGCGGGGTGCCGACGGCCAGGCCGGTCTCGGTCAGGCTCTGTCCCTCGCTGCCGGAGAGGGCCCGGGCGATGCCGAAGTCGGCCACCAGCGTCGAGCCATCCCGGGTGAGCAGGATGTTCTCGGGCTTGATGTCGCGGTGGATCACCCCGTGCTGGTGGGCGTATTCCAGGCCGCGGGCGGCCTCGATGGCGATGCGGACCGCCTCGTCCACCGGCAGCTGGGTTTCGCGGGTGAGCCGGTCGCGGAGCGATTCCCCCTCGACGAACGGCATCGTGAACCAGAGGTAGCCCGCGGCCTCACCCGAGTCGAACACCGTGAGCACGTGGGGGTGCTGCAGGCGGGCGGCGAGCTTCACCTCGCGCTGGAAGCGCTCGGAGCCCAGGGAGGCGGCGAGCTCGGGGTGGAGCACCTTGAGCGCCACCTGCCGGTCGTGGCGCTGGTCGTGGGCCAGGAAGACGGTGGCCATGCCGCCACGGCCGAGCTGGCGCTCGAGCGTGTAGCCGGTCAGGGCAGCCTGCAGGGACGCGCGGAGGTCGGCCAGGGGCGGGCCCGGGGGTCGGAGACAGGCTGAATTCTACAGGCGCCGGGGGAGGGGGGTAGGGGTGGGGGGGCGGCGGTTGGGCGGTTAGGCGGTTAGGCGTGACCGAGCGCCCTTCGGGAGCCGCGCAGCGGCGACTCGGGCGCGAGGGAATGGGCGATTGGGCGATTGGGGCGACGGAGCCCCTGCCGCCTTCATCGGAATGAAGGCGTGGGGCGAGCGGCACCTTCCGTCAGCCTTGCGGGTGACCATCCCCCTCACATGACCCCCGTGTACGCCTGGTCACCGTGACCGGCACTCGCCCGAGGTGGCATGCCACGGTCTCCGGCAATCGGCCTCGTACAGGGCCGTGGTCGGAGCACTTGTACAGAAGCTGCGCCAATCCTCGCGCCCACGATGCTGGGAGTAGCGTGCACCACTGCACGGCCACAGGAGGTCTTGGCCTCCGGGCGCCCCGACAACCACCGGCGTTTTCGATCCCACGCGATATCGGCACTGCTTGTCCGAGCCTCCCTATTGCGCATTCCCACACCATTTGCTACACTGTTGCCCGTTGTCCGGGAGTCGCGTCCCGTAGGTCATCGGCCTGACACCTGCCCACCGGGCAGTCTCAGCGCCGCCGCAGCCGAACATCGCTGCCGGAGACCTCGGAGACGCGACTTTTTTCGTTTCGGTACCCGTACCCCCGTACCACTGATCGGAGCGCTGGCCGTCCCATGACGCCCACAATGCCGTGCCCCACCCGTCCCGCCCCGCGCGGCCTCTCGGCCCCCCGCGGCAGCGCCAGCTCCGGCCTCGGCCGGGGCCTCGGGCTCGCCCGGCATCGCCTGACGGATGCGGCCGATACGCATCGCGGCGTCGCCGGGCGGGCCATCCGAGCCGCCGGCTGCATGGGCAGGGCAGGGAAGGGGTGGGACCCGAAGGACAACATGACGCAGGCGGGAGGCACCGACCCGGGACCGTGAGGCCGCCGGTCCAGGTACACCTCCCCACGGGGATGGTCGATCGCCCCACCTGCGCGCACACGCGACGGGTGGGGCGATTGGCGTTGCAGGACCGTGGCCGGCGGACGGAGGGCGTGTTCACACGAGATCACGCGACTCCCGGGTGGAGGCGTCAGCCGTTCGTCGTGCCACGGGGATGGGAGCTGGGACGTTGGGGAGCCGTAGCGCAAAGGACAGCGCGCCCGATTGTCGCTCGGGAGGGTGCGGGTTCGAATCCCGCCGGCTCCGCTCAGCCGCCGTGGCGGAATGCATACGCGCGACGCTCAGAACGTCGTGGGCCATGGAGCCCGTGGGGGTTCGAATCCCTCCGGCGGCACTTGGAAGCACTGCAGGTGCGTAGCTCACCAGGCAGAGCGCGGGGTTGTGCCCCCCGAGGAGGCGGTTCGAGCCCGCCCCACCTGATGGCGGTCGCGGGCTGGTAGCTCAATTGGCAGAGCGCTCCTTTCGCACGGGAGAGGTTCCGGGTTCGACTCCCGGCCGGTCCATCGCGTGATGCGCAGTGCTCGGCCCCGTGGTCCAACGGACGACGACGCCCGGCTACGAACCGGGAGGCTGGGGGTTCAACTCCCCCCGGGGTCATGCTGGCAGGCAAGGCGCGGAATCGGCGGGGCAAGGAATTCCTCGGCCGCTGCGCGCCCTCGGAATGACAGCTTTCGGGCCGCCGAGCCGCCGAGCCGCCGAGCCGCCGAGCCGCCCAGAAAGGAGGTCCATGATGCTGTGCCTGGTCTACAACACCACCGGTGAGCCCCTCGAGCTCGTCCCGTCGCTCATGGGCCTCGTGCTGCACCTGCGGGGCAAGGCGGAGATCCTCGAGATCCTGGAAGGCCAGGTGGCGCGCAGCCCGCGCCTCGTCTTCCCGCTGCCCAAGAGCGTCGTCCTGCGCCAGCACCGCCGGATCCGTTCCCGGGCGGCGACGCTCACCAACGAGCACCTCTTCCTGCGTGACGGCCACCGCTGCGTCTACTGCGGCCGGCACCGCCGGGAGCTGGCCCCGCGGGAGCGGCTGACCCGGGACCACCTGGTCCCGCGGTCGCGGGGCGGCGCGGACGCCTGGCTCAACGTCGTGACCGCGTGCAGCTCGTGCAATCACCGCAAGGACGACCGCCTCATCGAGGAGGTCGGCCGGGTCCCGCGGGTCGCCCCGTGGGTGCCCACCCGGGGCGCGCTCGTCACCCGGCGCCTCGCGGCGCGGAAGTAGGGCCCTCACCGGCCGCCGATGGTGGCGGTCGGCGGGGCTGTCGTGGAGACCGTAGCTCAGGTGGTAGAGCAGCAGAAACACCAGTGCCGGATCCTTGCCCGGAATCGGGCCGCAGGCGCCGGGTTATCGATAACCTGCCGGTCGTGGGTTCGAGTCCCACCGGTCTCCCTGCAGTGCAGTGCAGAGCGGGTCAGCCGAGGAATCCCTCGCCATCCTTTGCCCGGCAACGGGCCGACGGCCGAGGGTTCTCTGGTGCAGGACGGGTTCGATTCCCGTGCCTCGTGCTGGCCCCAACATCATGCCGGGCGGGTCGACGCGGATCGGTGATCGCTCCAACTCGACCCTGGACCATGCGAACCAGGGGCCGAGCCGCACCCTGCATCCGCCCGGCAGCAGTCCCCCGCTGGACGAACGGAGGTATCCGATGGACTACAGCCAGTACTTCGCCGCGCGCCTGCGCCGGCTCCTGACGCCGCAGGCCGAGCCGATCCCCGGCACCACCCAGGTGCCCAACAGCGCCGGGGGCCACGCCTGGCCGGTCTCCCGCTGGGCGCGGCTCGACCGGTTCCTGGTCCTGGGCAGCGAGGGTGGGACCTACTACGTCGGCGAGCGCCAGCTCACCCGCGAGAACGCCCAGGCCGTGGTCGAGTGCCTGGCGGAGGACGGCGCGCGCGTGGTCCGGCGGGTCGTCGAGGTGAGCGAGGCGGGCCGCGCACCGGGCAACGACCCGGCGCTGTTCGCCCTGGCGCTCGCCGCGGGGCTGGGCAATGACGCTACCCGGGCCGCGGCGCTGGCCGCGCTGCCGCGGGTGGCACGGACCGGCACCCACCTCTTCCACTGGCTCCAGTACGTCTCGGCGTTCCGGGGCTGGGGGCGGGGCGTGCGGCGGGCAGTGGCGGCCTGGTACACCGCGCGCGACCCGCGGGACCTGCTGCACCAGGTCCTCAAGTATCCGAGCCGAGACGGCTGGGCCCACCGGGACGCGCTGCGGCTGGCGCATCCCCGGGCCCCCACCGTGGCGCACGACCTCGTTCTGCGCTACGCCGCCCGCGGCTGGGAGAGCGTGCTGACGCTCAACGGGGTGGACGACCTCGACGTGGTCCACACCATCGAGGCGGTCGAGGCGCTCAAGCACCAGGGGCCGGTGGAGGCGGCGCGGGCCATCGCGCAGCACCGCCTGACCCGGGAGATGGTGCCCACGCCGCTGCTCACCCACGCGGTCGTGTGGGAGGCGCTGCTGCAGGGGATGCCGTACACGGCCATGATCCGGAATTTCGGTGTCATGACCCGGGTGGGGCTGCTGGTCCCCTTCAGCGCGGCGGCCCGGCTGGTCGCGGGCCGGCTGGCGGATCGGGAGGCGCTCCAGGCCGCGCGGGTGCACCCGCTGGCGGTGCTGGCGGCGCTCCGGACCTACGGCCAGGGGCACGGCGTGAAGGGCCGCCACACCTGGCGGCCGGTGCCGCAGGTGGTGGATGCGCTGGACGGGGCGTTCTACCTGGCGTTCCGGAACGCGCCCACCACGGGCCGGCGGGTGCTGCTCGCACTCGACGTGTCCGGGTCGATGTCGGCCCGGGTGCACGGCCTGGCGTACCTCGACTGCCGCGAGGCGTCGGCGGCGATGGCGCTGGTCACCGCGGCCACCGAGCCGCAGCACCTGTTCACCGCCTTCACGGCGGGGCACTACCCGAGCCGCTGGGGGCCGCAGCTGGGCAGCGGCCTGTCCACCCTCGACCTCTCGCCGCGGCAGCGGCTGGATGACCTGGTGCGGCGGATCCGCGACCTCCGCTTCGGCGGCACCGACTGCGCGCTGCCGATGCTGGAGGCGCTGCGGCACCGGTGGCCCATCGACCTGTTCGTGGTCTACACGGACAGCGAGACCTGGGCGGGGCGGGTCCATCCCGCCCAGGCGCTCCGCCAGTACCGGGAGCGGATGGGCATCCCGGCCCGGCTGGTCGTGGTCGGCATGGCGTCGAACGGGTTCAGCATCGCGGACCCGGAGGATGCCGGCATGCTCGACGTGGTGGGGTTCGATACCGCCACGCCGGCGGTCATCGCCGACTTTGCCACCGGCGGGTAGCAAACGAGGGGGGGCGGCGGTGCGGCGCTGCCCCAGCCCCTGCCGCCTTCAAGGGATTCCTCGGGCGCTGCGCGCCCTCGGAATGACGGGGCAGGGGGGGGCGAAAAGGCGATTGGGCGATTTGGCGATTCGACGATTGGGCCCGGGAAGTCGGCGGTTCCCTCTTCCCTCTTCCCTCTTCCCCTTTCTCCTTTCCCTCTTCCCTCTTCCTCTTCCCCTTCCCCCTTCCGCCTTCCCGCTTCCCCCTCCCTCCGCCCCCGGCCCTACCCCGGCATCCCCTCGAACAGCAACCCCACCTCCAGCCGGAACTCCTCCGACGCGGGGGACACCCGCCAGCACAGCACATCCGTCACCGGCTCGGGGCGGTCATCCCCGGGGTGCCAGACCTCGAGCAACCGCGCGTCGGGATCCACCACCCAGTAGCTCCCCACCCCCTGGGCCTGGTAGAGCCGCCGCTTCTCCACCCGATCCATGCGCTGCGAGCCCGGGGAGAGGATCTCCACCGCCAGCCGCAGGTCCCGATAGGTGCGCCAGTCGTTCGTGGCCTGGGCCGCCGGCACCACGAACAGGTCGGGCTGTACCAGCGTCTGCGCATCCCACGAGACATCCGCCGGGCTCGCCACCAGCCGGAAGGGCTCCGGCTGCGCCTCGAGATAGAGGCTGAGCCGCACCACCAGCCGCCGCAACAGCTCCTGGTGCCGCGGTTCCGGCGCCGGCGTCACCAGCAGCCCGCCACCCACGAGCTCGTACCGCCGTCCATCGGCCGGGAACCCCAGCACCTCGGCCACCGTATACCCGCGCGCAGAGACTGGCATGACCATAGTATGGCGGCTCGGCGATGGGGTCGGCAACTCGGCATCGCCCACGATGGGGCCGGCCCGTGCCAACCAGTGCATCATCCTGACGCATGACGGGGCGATTAGGGGACTAGGCGATTAGGCGATTAGGCGATTGGATGATTGGGCGATCGGGGCGAGGGAGGCGGGGGGCGGCGCAGCAGAGGCGCGTGTGCCGCGCGGCGGTCCCGATGCTCCTGTGCGGCCACGCGCCGACCGCGAGCACACCCCGGCGCCGACGGAGCCCCTCCCGCCTTCAAGGGATTCCTCGGGCGCTGCGCGCCCGCGGAATGACAAGGGAGGCTTTCGCACCCTCCGGCGTTGCCGTGGTACCCGACCTGCCGTCGTCGGCAGGTAGCATGGCGGATGCCGAGTTGCGCCCTGTTGCCGCCGAGGCGAATCTCATGGGTATGCCGGAGACCACCGAACCCGCCTACTGGACGGCCGCGATGGCGCGGGAGCTGCCCGACGACGGCCGGCGCTACGAGGTCGTCCACGGGGAGCTGCTGGTGACCCCGGCGCCGCGGGC
>WBZN01001300.1_pt1 | contig 15501 bp, 9 predicted proteins | sample 5204281 | NCBI WGS metagenome assembly WBZN01 (sample SAMN12344347, study PRJNA552823) | activated sludge metagenome | biome: Activated sludge suspended growth; feature: Nitrification reactor; material: Wastewater; isolation source: activated sludge from nitrification reactor of wastewater treatment...
CCGAAGCGGTTGCTCAAGGAGTTCGAGCAATACGTCGAGCTCGAGAAGGGCCAGTGGGCGTCGTTCGTGGTCGGCCCGTCCAACGATGACTTCGTGCCGCTCGACGAGATCTCGCCGTACCTGGTGAAGTCGATCATGAGCACGGAGGACTCCGGGTTCTACTCGCACCACGGCTTCATCGTCACCGAGTTTCGCACCGCGCTGATCAACAACCTCAAGGCTGATGCGTTCAAGTTCGGCGCGTCGTCGATCACGATGCAGTTCGTCAAGAACGTCCTGCTCTACCGGGACAAGACGCTGTCGCGAAAGCTCCAGGAGCTGTTCCTGACCTGGCACGTCGAGAACACGTTGACCAAGGATCGGATCATGGAGATCTACCTCAACGTGATCGAGTACGGCCCGGGGCTGTATGGCATCGGACCGGCGACCTGGCACTTCTTCTCGAAGTCGCCCCGCGATCTCAATCCGGTCGAGGCCGCGTTCTTCTCGAGCATCCTCCCGGCGCCGAAGGAGCGCTACAAGCAGTACTGCGCGGGCACGCTCAACAAGTGGACTAACGGCAAGATCCAGCGAATCCTCGGGATCATGCTCAAGCGCGACCGATTGACGCAGCTCGAGTACGACTCGGCGATGGCGACCCCGCTGCTGTTCGCCAAGGATGGCAGCGAGTCCGAGGAGGACTGCATGAAGCGCGTCAAGAAGGCGATCAAGAACGCACGGCCGACCAATCCGCTCAAGAAGTAGCGGCGTGCTATACGGCCGGCATGCGCCGGCTCGTCCTCGCGGTGGTCATGGTCCTCGGCCTCGGGCTGGGTGTCGCCGACGTGGCCGCCGAGCCGCCGAGCACCCATGAGGTCATCTACACGAAGCCGTCGGGCTTCTGGACCTCGAACCGCCCCGCGGTGGGCGGCTCGTACCGCTGGCGCCTGCTCGGCCTCGGTGTCGTGACCGTCGCGCTCACCGGCTGCGGGATGCTGTGGCTGGTCCGTCGGGCGAAGCGCTGAGCGCTCGGGAGCCCGGTCGAGGTTCGCGTACACGAACCCGTAGCGGCTGTCCCCGATCACGATCCGATCGCCGTGGTGCTCGCCGCCATTCTTCCCGTCGATGAACAGGTGCGCGCGCCCGTTGGCCAGGAAGTTGTCCCAGGGCGGATGCGGCGCGACCCTTGCGCGATGCGGCTCGCGCTCGCGCTGATCCTCGTCGCCACGGCGAGCGCGCGTGCCGACGATGCGGCGAGCGTGGGCGCGGCGGTCGGCGCAGGCGGGCAGGGCGCCGCCACGTACGGCGCGGTCGAGCTGCGGTTCGACGCGGAGTGGCATGGCGCGCGGGTCGGGCTCGGCGCGCGGGGCGTGTGGCTCGATGGGGTGTTTCGGCGAGGCGATTGGTCACGGCTCGCCGATGCGGTGACGCTCGTGCGCTACCTCGAGGCGCACACCGGCGAGCTCGCGATCGCGGCGGGCGGGCTCACGCCCGGTCAGCTCGCGCACGTGGTGGATGGCTATCGCGCCTCGCTCGATGACCGGCAACGCACGGGTGTGCGCGGCAGGGCGATGACCCGGACGGTCACGCTCGGCCTCGAGCTCGACGATGTCCTCGATCCCGCGCTCGTCGCGGGTGCGGTGGCCTGGCAGGCCGCGCCGCCGTGGGGGATCCACGCGGCCGCCGCGGTCGATCCAGCTGCACCGACCGGGATCGAGTCTGCGATCGAGCTCGGCGTCACCCGGCGGTGGGAGGCGAAGGCCGCGCGCGCGGAGATCGGCGGTGCGGTCGTGGGCGAGCCGGGGCGAGGCGCCTCGATCGTCACGTTCGCGACGGCGGCGCTCGATCGCGCCGGTGCGCGGTGGTCGGCCACCACGGAGGCGCGCGCGGGCGGAGGGACCGTGGGGGCCGCGTTCGGCCCGCTGTATCGCGTCGAGCGCGCCGATCTCTACGATCGCGCGCACGCCGGCGTCGGCGCCGCGATCGGCCTCGGCGTCGCCTCGCCCGCGGGCTGGCTCTCGGCCGGTGTTCGTGCCCGGCCGGGGATGGGGACGCTCGGCACGCTGAGCGCGGGCGCCCCGATGGGCCGCTGGATCCAGGCGGTCGCCTGGCTCGCGGCGACCAAGCATGATGCGGCGGGCGCGGCGGAGCTCCGGGTGGCGTGGGCACGGCCGCTGTTCAGCTCGGTCCAGGTCGCGCGGATGTACACCACCGAGGTGATGCGGCCATCGCCGATGTGGAGCGTCACGGCGTGGTTCGGCGCGGCGACCCCGTAGCGCCTGTCAGCCCAGGCCGAGGAACGTCAGGATGCTCTTGACGGTCCGCGAGAGTCGAAACTTGTCGTCGATCCAGTCATCGATCCGGGCGAGCCCCGCGAGCCGTTCGAGGCGGCGCAGCCAGTTCATCGCGCGCGCGGCGGTGCGGATGCCGAGGATCTCGAAGGCGTGCCGGCGGCCGTGGCGATGCAGCCAGGCATCGAGCATCTTGGCGTAGCGGAACTGTGACGGTTCGATCAGCGGCCACAGCTGGGCCGGCGTCGCGGGCGAGCCGGCGCGCGACAGGATCGCGTTGACCGCGCGGCGGGCGGCTTCGTTGGCCCCCTCCATCGAGGCCAGATCGGTGGTGGTGCGGACGTAATCGGATGCGAGCACGAGGTTCGGGATCGCGGTCGCGGCCTCGGGGCGGATCGCCCACGAGCCGGGCGGGTGCACCAGCAGGCGCGAGTTGTTCACGGTGGTGCTGCCCGTGAAGTCGAGATCATCGTCGAGATGCCACGAGTGGAGCATCGCGTCGGTCAACGTCTCCTCGCCGGGCCCCGTGCCGTTGAGCGCGGCCTTGAGCTGCTCCCAGATCTCCTTCGAGATCTCGGCGGGCGTGCACTGCTTCGCGGGCTTGGTGACGTACAGCCCGGGCGTGTTCCAGTCGGAGACGTCGACGGAGATCAGGCCGCCGACATCGCCGGCGCCGTAGCGGGTGCGGAAGATCCCGAGGTCGCGCCAGAACTGCGGCTGCGAGATCGTGGTGAGCGCCCACGGCGAATCGGGGAAGAACGTGTGGCCACGCACCAGGGGCACGTCTTCATAGAGAAAGTACTGGATGCCGCACATCCACGACACCAGATCGTCGGCGCGCGACACCCGCAGCCGCTCGAGCGAGGGATCGAGCGCGCCCATCGCCGGGGACACCAGGCCGATCGCCGCATCGATCGGCACCGCGAGGACGTAGAAGTCCGCGGTCGCGATCGCGCCGCTGGCGAGCTGGACGCCGCTGATCTTGCCGCCGGCGACATCGAGCCGGGTGACCGACTCGCCGGTGTGGAGCTGCACGCCGCGGGACGCCAGGTGCGCGATCCACGGATCGAACCACATCTCGCTGGTCGGGCCGCCCATCGTGCGGTCGTTGGTGATGCCGCTATCGGAGTAGTCGAGGATCAGCTGCATCGAGATCGTCCCGACGGTGCGCGCCGAGCCGCGCCGCGGATCCATGGCGACCATCGTGCGGGGGACGGCGCGCAGCTGGCGCTGAAAGTTCTCGGAGTAGAGATCGCCCTCGAGAAACTCCCACCACGACATCTGCTCGTACTGCGCGAGCCGGCGCTCGTCGCTCGTCGTCAGGAACTCGAGGATCTTCGCGACGAACAGCGCGATGTCCTGATTGTCGAGGTCGAGCTCCTGGAAGAACAGCTCGAGCGCCTCCACGATCTCGAACGGCCGGGTGACGCGGCGGCGAAAGAACCGGTACCAGGTCCCGCTGTCGACGAGCGCGATCGCGCTCTCGGTGGTCGGCCGCAGCTGATCGTAGACCGAACCGCCCTGCGGGCTCGGGATCCGCTTCATCGTGTCGATCACGTGCGTGTAGAACCGCGGATAGAACCGGAAGCCGTGCTCGCCGGGAAGGTCCAGGCGACCGCCGCTGCCCGAGCCGAGCACGGGCTGCGAGCGCGCCTTGCCGCCCCACGCCGGACGTGACTCGTAGATGTGGACGGTGAAACCTCGGTCGACCAGCTCGTGGGCCGCCGTCAACCCACCCACGCCGCCGCCGATGATGATTACTGTCTGTGCCATACCCCTCCATCGATCATGCCGCCTGTGCTCCATGCCACCGCAGCGCCGAGCGCGCCCGGGGCGATCATCTTGCCATCCAGCGCCGCGATCGCGAGGCGATCGACCTTTCCGCCGCGCTCACCGGCGACCATCGCCGCGCGCGCCAGCACGCTCCGCGCCTCGGCTCGATCCCCGAGGATCAACGCGGCCTGGCCCCACAACCGCAGGGCGGTCGCCGCATAGAACGAGGACTTGCCCCGCCGGTGGATCCGGCGCGCCGAGGTGCGCGCGCGGGTCGCGGCGGCGCGATCGCCCGCGTGTCCGAGTCCCACGTCGGCGGTCGCGGTGATCACGTCGACCATCGCGGAGATCGCGGGCATCGACGACAGCCACTGTGCGCGCGCCGACGCGGCGAGCTCGGTGCCGAGCGCGCGCGCGCGCGACCAGTCGCGCTCCGCCAGCGCGAGCTCGCCGAGGAACACCTGGCGATAGATCGTCGACATGCCCTGATGGGCGGCGGGGGTGCGATCCAGCTCGCGGGCAACGCCGCGCGCCAGGTCGAGCTGCCCCGCGAGCACGAGCACGCGGCCTCGACACGAGCCGAGCATCGCGCGGGTCCATAGATCTTCGCTGGTATCGGTGAGCCCGGCGAGGAGCTCGAGCGCTCGCGATGGCTCGCCGGCGTAGAACTCGCCGAGCGCCCAGTACGTGCGCAGGAACGACGCCTCCCACGAGCGCTCGAGACCGAGCCGCTTGCACACGGCCGCCGCCTCCTCGTGCGCGATCCGCATGCCGGTCCAGTTGCCACGGAGCGTCGCGAGCATGCCCGACGCGCCGGAGGCGACCATGCCGGGGTAGGGGGCACCGCTCTCGAGCGCGAGCCTCTGCGCGTTCGAGATCGCACGGTCCCCGAACCGGCCGAGCGAGCCGGTCGCGAGATACGCGGCGACGATCGCCATGCCCATCGCGTGCGCGGCGCGATCGCCGCTGCGCTGGGCGAGCGCGACGCCGCGGAGCACGTACTCGAGCGACTCGATCGGGTACGGCGTCGACAGAAAGCTCGCGATCACGCGATACGCCGCCTTGCGCACGTCATCGATCGGCTGGGTGCGCACCGGGAGCGGCGACAGCCAGCGCGCGGCCACGGTGACGGCACGCACGACCGACTGCGCGCGGCTCCGGGTGCGGCGCTCGCCGCGGCGATCGAGCACCCCATCGAGGACGCCGAGCCCGCGATCGAGCTCGCCGAGCTTGAGGTAGGCCTCGGCCGCGCGCACCCGCCAGCGGTCGCCGTCCGGGTCGCTGCGCGCGAGCGTCAGGAACTCGTCGGCGGCGGCCGCGAGCTTGCCACCGAGGAACAGGCACTCCGCGAGCTGTGCGCGCACCGTGGCCGGGTCGGCGCCGAGCCCGAGCGCGCGGGCGTACCAGTCGGCGGCCACGCCCCACGCCAGCTGGGCGCGGGCCGCGTCGCCGGCGACGGTCGCCCAGTGCGCCGCACGTCCCGCGTGGCCGGCGTGTTGCCAGTGATAGGCGAGCTGGCCGGCGTCTGACGTGGTGCGCTCGAACCACGCCGCGAACTGCTCGTGCATCGCGCGGCGAGCGTCTTCGGTCATCTCGGCGTCGGCGACCTCGCGCAGGCGCTGGTGGTAGAACACGTAGACTTGGTCGCCGCTGGTCGCCGGCGTCGCCCGCACGATCTTCGCGTCCTCGAGCCCGCGCAGCACCGATTGCAGCCGCGCCGACGGCAGCTCGGCGAGCGCGCGCAGCTGCTCGAAGCTCGCGGTGCCACCCGCGAGCGCGGCGATCTCGGCGACGGCGCGCTCGGACGCGGACAGCCGATCGAGGAGGCGCGCCTCGGCGTGATGCGGATCGACGAGGTCGGCGTCCCCGAGCTCGCGCCCGATCAAGCCCGCGAGGTACGGGCTGCCCGCCGCGAGCCGCGCGGCATCCGCGATCCGCGCGCGTGGCGCCCTCGGCGCGAGGTCGGCGATCAGGTGCTCGAGATCGTCGACGGTCATCGCGGGGACGTCGATCACCTCGGCGGCGGCGCCGAGCTTGTCGAGCAGCGCGCGCAGCGAGGGCGGCTCGGTGTCGTGCGTGGTCCACGACGCGATCACGGTGAGCGGACGATCGACCTTGGCGACGAGCAGGGCGAGGAGCTCGAGGCTGTCGTCATCGGCCCATTGCAGATCGTCGATCACCACCACGCCGCGCGGCGCGGTCATCAGCTTGCCGAACATCTGGGTCAGGGCGAGCAACGCGCGCTCGCGCTCGACACGGAGGTCGGCCGCCGGCGGCTCGTCCGCGAGGAGCGGATCGATCAACGGGGCGAGGACGGGGAACACGCGGGTCAGGGCGGAGGCGTGAACGATCTCCTTCGCGAGGCGCGGATCGTCCGCCAGCTCGGTCGCGAGATCGTCGACGATCAGATCGAACGCGCGAAACGGCACGCGCTCTCGTTCGTGGCAGCGACCGCGCCACGACAGGGTCTCGGCGCCGTTCGCGCGGCCCACGGCCTCTTCGATCAGGGACGTCTTGCCGACCCCGGACGGCCCGGTGACGAGCACGAGCCGCGCTCGCTCGGTGGCGTTCGCGATCCGCGTCGCGAGCTGCGACAGCTCGGCCTGCCGGCCGATGAACCGGACGTCGCGGCGCATCGCGCGCGGGTGCGAGAGGTTTCCGGCCAGGCGGACCGCCACGTCGAGCGCCGTCGGACGCTGCGCGGGGTCGGCGGCGAGCATCGCGGCGATCAGCTCGTCGAGGTCGACCGGCACCTCGGGGTTGAGCTCCATCGCGCACGGGATCTCGATGTCGCGTTGCAGCCGCGACAGCACGTGTAACGTACCGCCGAACGGAGGCGATCCGGTGCACAGCTCGTAGCCGAGCACCCCGAGCGCATAGACATCCATCTTGGGGCTGACCTGAAGTCGTTCGAGGTACTCGGGCGAGAGATACGCCGCGGTGCCGACGATCCGGGTCTCGCGCGATAGATCCTCTTCCTGGCGGCGGCGCTCGAGGGCGAGGCCGAAATCGAGCAGCTTCACGACGCCGTCCACGACGATCGCGTTCGACGGCTTGACGTCCCGGTGGATCACGCCGCGCGCGTGCAGGAACGCCAGCCCCTCCGCGAGCTGGGCGAGCACGGCGCGGACGCGCGCGAAGTCGACCACGGGAAGCGGCCGGGCCAGCGAGCCCGGGACGATGTGCGCCGGCGCCGTCAGCTCGGTGTGCGCCTGCTGCAACGGGAGCGCGGTGTGCGTCGACTGATCCGTGGCCGCGAACGGCGAGGGCTCCGCGAGGAGCATGACCTGGGGCGTCGTGCGGTGCTCGACCCAGCGGCGGGGATCGAACCCCGGGAGGTACTCCATCGTGAAGTAGCAGGTGCGGTCGTGCGCGACCAGCTCGTAGAGCTCGACGAGGTTCGGGTGGCGCAGCGACGCGACCGCGCGAAACTCGCGCTTGAGCCAGAGCGTCGCGTCGACGTGGATCGCGCCCCGGAACTTGATCGCGACGTCCATGTCGAGCCGGAGATCCCGGCCGAGATAGACCACGCCCATCCCGCCGCGACCGAGCTCGCGCACGATGTGATAGCGGTCCCCCACGAACCGCCCAGGTCCAGCCTCGATCACGTGCCCATCACGGTATCGTGTCCGCCGTGTCCGACGCAATTGACCGCGCGATCGAGCGCCATGGCCCCGACGCTGTTTGTGCTGCGCTCCAGCCCCTGTTGACCGCGGAGCGCATCGAGCGCATCGATCAGGTGCTCGCGACGCGCCTGGTCTCGGTGGTGACCGTCGTCGAGGACACCTACGATCCGCACAACGCCGCGGCGACGATTCGTACCACCGAGGCGATCGGGCTGGGAGAGCTCCACGTGATCGAGCCTGGAGAGAGGTTCAGTGCCTCGGGTGGCGTGACCCGAGGCTCCCACAAGTGGATCGAGCTAAATCGCTGGCCAAGCGCTGAACAGGCGATCTCCTCCCTCCATGGCCGCGGCTTCCGGGTGTTCGCCACGCTGCCAGGTGCCCCGCATACGATCGACGATGTTGACGTGTCCTCACCGATCGCGGTCGCCTTTGGTAACGAGCACGCCGGGCTGACCGACGCGGCGATCGCCGCTTGCGATGGCGCGATCGGCGTGCCGATGTTCGGCTTCACCGAGAGCTTCAACCTCAGCGTCACCGTCGGGTTGGCGATGCACCGGATCGCGGCGCGGCGGCGCGAGGCGATCGGCGCGCTGGGGGATCTCCCAGACGCGAGGCGGCGCCTGCTGCGCGCGCGCTGGTTCGCCCTCAAGGTTCGCGGCGCGATCGGTGTGCTCGACCGCCTGCTCGCGTGACCCGCAAAACCTCCTTCAAAAACACGTGTCTCGACGGACACGCCGGGATGTGGCATTGAGGACGCAACCGGGGGAGAATCCCGGAGTCGGACGGGTCCGGCACGGTCCTCCGCTTGCAGAATCGACGAAATATGCCCCCAGGCTCGACACAGAGGATGTGGGCGCGGTCGTCCGAACCGGCGACCCCACCGAAGAAGTCCGCGAAGTCGCCCAGGTCGGGCAAGTCGGTCGGTCCGCTCAAGCCGGTCGGTCCGCCGGCTGGTCCGCGCCGGCCTTGGGTCACGCTCTTCAAGTGGACCTCGATCCTCGTGGCGAGCGGGCTGGTGCTCGGCGTCGCGACCGTGGCGTTCGTGTTCTGGATGTACGGGCGCGATCCGAACCTGCCCGATTACAACAAGCTCGGCGATTACCACCCCAAGCAGCTGACGCAGATCCTCGATTCGAACAACCAGCCGATCGGCGTGCTGGGCGGCGAACGCCGCACGTTCGTCACCTACGACAAGATCCCCCCGCTGGTCGTCGATGCGTTCGTCGCGGCCGAGGACACGAAGTTCTGGACCCACGGCGGCGTCGATTACTGGGGCATGCTGCGCGCGTTCCTCAAGAACCTTCGGGCCGGCGGCAAGAAGGAGGGCGCGTCGACGATCACCCAGCAGGTCGTGAAGAACTTGCTGCTCACGCCGGAGCGCACGTTCAAGCGCAAGATCCAGGAGATCATCCTCGCTCGGCGACTCGAGAAGTCGCTGACCAAGGAGGAGATCATGACGCTCTACCTCAACGAGATCTACTTCGGCGACGGTGCCTACGGGATCCAGGAGGCGGCGCGGCTGTACTTCGGCAAGGACGTGTCCCAGCTCAACGTCGGCGAGGCGGCGGTGCTCGGTGCGATGCCGAAGGAGCCCGAGACGCTCGCGCACGCGCTGCGCGCCGGCAAGAACCCGGAGCGGGCCAAGGCGCGCCAGATCTACGTGCTCAACCAGATGGTCGCGATCGGCAAGATCAACCGCCAGGAAGCCCAGAAGTGGATCGACGCCCCGATCAAGGTCGTCAAGGACACCGGGCCCGGGTTCGCGACCTCGGCCGAGTGGCGCGACCTCGTCCGCAAGGAGCTGTTCGACGACCGCAACGTCGTGCGCGCGGACGTGCTCCCCGATCGCGCGGGCGCGACGATGGACAACCTGGGCGCGCGGGTCCGTACCACGCTCGATCCGAGCATGCAGGCGAGCGCCCAGCGCGCGCTGCAGGCCGGGCTGCGCGCCGTCGACAAGCGGCAGCACCTCGGCCGTCCGCTGCGCTCGCTCAAGGGCGACAAGATCGAGCTCGAGTTGGCGCGTCTGGCGAAGCGGCTCCCGAGGAGCGGGCCGCAGGCCGGCGAGACCTACGAGGCGATCGTGGTCGCCGCTCGCGACGCCGACAACGAGGTCGAGGTCGATCTCGGTGACTGGAGGGCGGTGCTTGTGCTCGGCGGCGACGAGGACGCCCGGTTCAACGCACCCGACGACGATGGCAAGATCAAGACGCCGAGCGAGCGGTTCAAGCCGGGCGACGTCGTCGAGGTCGTCGCGACCGCCACCGATCTCGCGGCGAGCGCCGCGGCGGCGACCGGCGACGAAGACGGCGACAAGCAGCGGGCGCGCGCCCCGAGCGGCCCGAAGCACGCGAAGCACCGCGTGATGTTCCCGACGCCGCCGCAGGGGGCGGTCGTGATCATCGACATCAAGACGCGCAAGGTGCGCGCGCTCGTCGGCGGCTACGCATCGAAGATCGCGGGGCTCGACCGCGCCACGCAGGCGCGGCGGCAGCCGGGCAGCTCGTTCAAGCCGTTCGTCTACGCGACGGCGATCGACTCCGGGAAGTTCACCGCCGCGTCGAAGATCAACGACGCGCCCGAGGTGTTCGATCTGTGGAAGCCGAAGAACTACGAGAGCGGGAGCTTTCTCGGGCCCGTGCTGCTCCGCAAGGCGCTCGCGAAGTCGATCAACACCGTCGCGATCCGCGTCACGTTCGACATGAAGCCGGAGACGATCGCGGCGCTCGCGAACAAAATGGGGATCCAGTCCAAGCTGCCCGCCGAGATGTCGCTCGCGCTCGGCTCGGGTGAGGTCACGCCGCTCGAGATGACGAACGCGATCGCGACGCTCGCCGCGGGTGGGATCGCCAAGCCGCCGCGGTTCATCGATGCGATCGACGGCAAGTCGATCCCCGACGCCAAGGGGGCCCAGGTGCTGCGTCCCGAGGTCGCCTACGTGGTGACCGACATGATGCGGTCGGTGGTCACCGAGGGCACCGGCATCCGGGCCGCCGCGCTCAAGATCCCGATCGCCGGCAAGACCGGCACCTCGAACGACGCGCGCGACACCTGGTTCATCGGGCTCACGCCGGACTACGCGATCGGCGTGTGGCTCGGCTACGACACGCCGCGCGCCATGCCCGGCGAGACCGGCGGCACGACCGCGGTGCCGGTCTACGTCGACATCATGAAGTCGATCAATCCGACCGCGAGGCCGTTCACGCGGCCGCCGCACGTCGTCGAGGTGACGATCGACAAGGCCACCGGCCTGCTCGCCCCCGAGGGCGCGCCGAAGGGCACGACGATGCCCGAGGTGTTCGTCGAGGGGACCGCGCCGACCGAGCTCGCGCCGCTCGCCGACGACGTCACGCCGGGGAACGCGGTCGAGACCGAGTACAAGGACTGATGTTTCGCGGCGGCGTCGTCGGCCTGGGGGTGGTCGCGATCGCTGCCGTGGCGCCCCCGGCGCGGGCGGACGGTGGCGACTACTTCGCGCGCCTCGCGGCCGCGGTGCGCGGCGGACTCGACGAGGCGGCCGCGGCTCATGCGCCCAGGCTCGTGCCGCCGGTGCCGATCCAGGTCACCTGGAAGGCGGTGCGGCTCGGCTCGCTCGATCTCGGCGCCCCGGTCGTCGCGCTGACCGCCGGCGATCTCGACGGCGACGGCAAGGGCGAGCTCTACGTGGTGACCTCGCGCGAGGTCGTCGCGCTCGGCGTGGCGAACCAGCGGGTCAAGGAGCTCGGTCGCGCGCCGTTCGCGGGCGACCCTGCGATCCCCGCGCCGCGCGACGTGATCGGCACCGCGGTGATCGATGGCACCGAGCTCATCGCGAGCGTCTCGGCGTTCGCGCGCGAGCTGCGCGTCGGCTGGCGTGGCAAGGCGCTGGTCGCGCGCCCCGGTGGCCCGGGCTTCCTCGTCTGTCCCGGCGAGCGGATGTCGTTGGTCCCTGGTCGCAACCATTTCGGCGATACGGCGTCCCCGGTGTACAGCGTTCGCTGCACGGCCGGCCTCGTCGATCCGTCCGGGCTCCCGCTGCGCGCACGCGCCGCGCTGACCGCGAACAAGCTCGAGGTCGCGATCGAGCGCTGCGCCGGTGCGTCGCCCACGGGGAGCGGAGGGAATCTGCCCTCCGCGATCTCGGGCACGGCGTGCCAGCCCGCGCAGAACTACGAGTACAAGGACTATGGCGTCGCGTTCGAGCTCGCGGACGTCGATCACGATGGCAGGCCCGAGCTGATCGTGTCGGGCGCGGGTGCGCCTGGTGATCCGGACTCGATCAAGGTGTTCACGCTCGGCGGCGACGAGCGGCGCGGGCTGTTCCGCCGGCAGTTCACCGGAGGTGTCGTCGGGGTGACCGTCGTCGATGGCGACGGCGATGGCGTCGCCGAGGTCGTCGCGGCGGTCCGGCTCGTCGGGGCCACGCGCGTCGATCTGTGGAGGCTCGATTGAAGCGGGTGCTCGTGCTGCTCGCGTGCACGGCGGTCGCCCATGCCGAGACCCGGCCGCGCTATGGCGGCAGCGTCGAGGGCTCGCTGCTCGGCGCGCCGGTCACGCTCGACCCGCCGGGGGCGCAGACGCACGCGGAGCTGACCGCGGTCGATCTCGTGTTCGACACGCTGTACCGGGTGGGACCCGACGGGCTGGTCCATCCCCACCTCGCGATCGCCGCGCCTGCGGTCGATGCCGCGCGGACCACGGTCCGGATCGCGCTGCGCAAGGGCGTCAAGTTCCACGACGGCAGCGACCTCACGGCCGCGGACGTCGTCGCGTCACTCGAGCGCGTTCGGACCACGCCGGCGCGCTGGGCGCTCGCGGCGGTGACCACGATCCGGATCGATGGCGATGGCATCGAGCTCGGGTTGCGCGTCCCGGTCGCCGAGCTCACCACCGTGCTCGCGCTGCCGGCGATGGCGATCACCAGAGCCGGCAAGCCACCGGGCGAGCGACCGATCGGCTCGGGTCCGTTCGTGGTCGACCGCTTCGATCGCGCGAAGCGGGTGCTGATCCTCAAGGCGTTCGACGCCCACTTCGCCGGGCGGCCCTACCTCGATCAGCTCGCGCTCCACTGGTACGACGCTGCCGATGGCGAGGCGCGTCGGTTCGAGACCGGCGAGACCCACCTGTCGTCGCGCGGAGGCGCCGCGTTCACCGGCGCGGTGCCGAAATATCGCGCCGATGAGCTCGAAGGACCGGCGGCGCTCCTCGTGTTCGCCGGGTTTGGCACGGCGCATCGCGACGTCACGTCCGACCGTTCGTTCCGCCGTGCGCTCGACCTCGCGCTGGCGCGCGGCGCCTTCACGTCGGTGACCTCCGGCGAGCGCGTCCTGCCTGCGCACGAGCCGGTGCCCGCCGAGGCCGGCGGCGCGCCCCTGTCGGCGGCCGCACGGACCGGTGACCTCGAGGCCGCGCGCGTCGCGCTCGCGAGCGCCGGGAACCGGGTCAAGGCCCTGGCGGCGGACCAGCTCGCCCAGCTCAAGCTCGAGATCCTCGTCGAGGACACCCGGCCCGATGATCGCGAGATCGCCGAGCGGGTCGCCCTCGCGCTGACCAAGCTCGGGATCGGCTCGACGATCTCGGCGGTGCCCGCCGCCACGCTGCGCGAGCGCGTCCTGCGCGGCACGTGCGATCTGTGGATCGGCCAGCTCGCGGCACCGGTGACGAGCGCGCAGCTGTGGTGGGGCGCGGTGTTCGCTGCTGGCGGGGATCCATGGGCCGAGCTCCAGCTCGCGACGGCCAGCCTCGATCCCGTGGCCGCCGCCCGGACGTTCGCGGATCATCTGCCGATCGTGCCGCTGGTGTTCCGCGCGGTGCGGATCTGGCATCGCAGCGACGTCCGCGGCCTGGCGTTCGATGCGAGCGGACGCCCCTGCTACGCCGAGCTGTTCTTGTACGGTGATCCGGCGCGCTCCCGGGGCAAGCCGTGAAGCTGCGCGGCCGGTTCACGCTCACGCTCGCGCTCGCCGCGCTCGTGCCGATCGCGGTCGCCGCGGTCGTCACGCGCCAGGTGATCGCGGCGAGCTATCGCTCCGACTACGAGGCCACACGTCGCTCGGTCAAGGCCGCGGTGGATCGCGAGCTGGCCGACATGACCGCCCAGGTCTCCGAGGCCGTCGCGTCGCTCGCCGACAGCAACGATCCGTTCGTCGGGGTGCTGCTCGGCGAGCTCGCGAAGAACACGCTCGAGGACGGCAAGGTCCTCAAGGCGCTCCGCGAGCGCGGCGGCCAGCAGATGCGCGGCCTGTCGCTGCAGACCCTGACGGTGACCGGCCCGGATGACAAGGTGCTGATCACGCCGCACTATCGCGACGCGACGGACGACTTCGATCCGGGGGTCCGCGAGCGCGCGATCCAGACCGGCGGCCATGGCTACTTCGTCCGCGACAAGATCCGCACGGGGCCCACCGTCGAGACCGTGCTCGTCGCGCAGTCGGCGCACCTGTCGCGCAAGGATGGCTACACGGTCGCGCTGTCGGCGGGCCGCCGGATCGCCGATCCCCTGCTCGCGCGGCTGCGACGGCCGGGCGTCGATGCGCGGATCGTCGATCCGACCGGGCAGATCCTGCTGCCCGCGGCGGGCACCGACTGGAAGGTCCTGGCGCAGGATCCGCCGATCCAGAAGCCGCTGCTCGGCGCGGATGGCAAGACAGTCGCGGCGATCGAGGTCGCGGTGTCCGACGGCAACCTCGATCAGGTGCTGCGCAACATCACGCTGACGTCGGCGCTGCTCGCGCTCGGTGCGCTCGGCGCGGTCGTGCTGATCGGCCTGCTCGTCGCGAGGCGGACGGCGCGGGATCTCGATCGGCTGGTCGAAGGCTCGCTCGCCGCGGCGCGCGGGGACCTCGAGCACCGGGTGCCCGTGCGATCGAAGGACGAGATCGGCGCGGTCGCCGCGGCGTTCAACTTCATGATGGAGGACCTCAAGACCTCGAAGGAGAAGCTCGTGATCGCCGAGCGGATCGCCGCGTGGCAGGAGATCGCGCGCCGGCTCGCGCACGAGATCAAGAACCCGCTGACGCCGATCCAGATGGCGATGGATACCCTGCGCAAGACCTGGAAGATCCAGCACCCTTCGTTTCCCGAGATCCTCGAGGAGTCGACGACGACCGTGCTCCAGGAAGCGGATCGGCTCAAGCACATCGTCGCGGAGTTCACCGACTTCGCGCGGATGCCCAAGCCGGACTTTGCACGGATCAACCTCAACGAGATCGTGCGATCCGCGATGACCCTGTATCAGGGCTCCGTCCCGCTCGTCCTCCAGCTCGCCGCCACGCTGCCGGAGCTCGATGGCGACAAGAACCAGCTCAACCAGGTCGTGCTCAACCTGGTCGAGAACGCCCGCGACGCGATCAAGGAGCGCACCAACGGCAAGATCGGCGTGTCGACGCGCCTCGGCGAGGCCGGCGATCGCGCGTTCCTCGTCGTCGAGGACAACGGGCGCGGCGTCCCGGCGGAGATCAAGGACAAGGTGTTCGCGCCGTACTTCACGACCAAGCATGCCAAGGGCGGCACCGGCCTGGGCCTCGCGATCGTGCACCGGATCATCTCCGACCACGGCGGGCGGATCATGGTGTCCGATGTGCGCGGGGGCGGGGCGAGGTTCACGATCGAGCTGCCGCTGCGCAACGGGACGGCGCTGCTCGCCTCGCGAATCTAGGCCGACCGGCGACCGGCCGGCCCGCGCGCGTCAGATCTGCCCATCGAGTTTCTGAGCGCGCGTCGTCGGCCCGCGACAGGTGCGCGAATGACTTTCCCCTGTTCCGCGTTGCGGGTATGACCAGGAACGCCATGGCCAAGCTCGCCGCGATCGAAGGTTGTCTCACCGCGCTGGTCACCCCTTTCCGCAACAACAA
>WBZN01001302.1_pt1 | contig 15497 bp, 13 predicted proteins | sample 5204281 | NCBI WGS metagenome assembly WBZN01 (sample SAMN12344347, study PRJNA552823) | activated sludge metagenome | biome: Activated sludge suspended growth; feature: Nitrification reactor; material: Wastewater; isolation source: activated sludge from nitrification reactor of wastewater...
AGGTCGCGCGGGATCTCTTGAGCAAGATTTCGGTGGACGAGATCGTCAAAGAACCTTCGCTGGAATGGTATGCGCCCACGCTGCTGCTTACGATGGCCCGGTTCGGTCAATGGGGCGAGTTGATCAGACAGCCCCCGCCCCCCAAAGAACTGCGGTTCACCACTGGCATCTGGCATTATGTGCGCGGTCTGGCGTTTGCGGCGACGACCCGGTTCGGAAGCGCGGAAGGCGAGCTTTCGAATCTCAGAAAGTCGTTGAAGGCCTTGACCAGGGTGAAGACGACGGAGGCCAAGATCGGTCGCACGCTTTTGAAGATCGCCGAACGGGTGTTGGCGGGAGAAATGGCGGCGCGCCGCGGAGAGTTTGAAGCCGGCATTCAGGCCTTGCGCGAAGCGCTCCAGTTTGAGGCCACGGTGCCGTATAGCGAACCGCCGTTCTGGTTTCAACCGGTTCGCCACAACCTGGGAGCGGTGCTGCTACTGGCAGGGCGTGCGGGTGAAGCGGAGTCCGTCTATCGAGAGGATTTACGCCTCAATCCCGAAAACGGATGGGCCTTACACGGATTGGTTCATAGTCTGCAGGCTCAGCAGAAAGATGGTGCTCAGGAGAGTGCGCGGTTGCGTACCGCCTGGGCCCAAGCCGACGTCGCACTGACCGGGTCTCGCTTCTAAGGTCGCCCGGTCCGTCGGCCACGGAGGCGCATCATGGTGCCAAACGAAGGACGAGAGATGTTGAAGACGGATTATGTGTTTCAAGCCACCGAAGAACCCCGCGAATTGCAGCGCTTGCAGATGCTGGAGCGTATCTTCGATGCCGGCACGCAACGCCGTATGTTGGCCACCGGCCTGACGACCGGCTGGCATTGTCTGGAAGTGGGGGCCGGCGCCGGTTCCATTGTGCGCTGGTTGGAACAGCGTGTCGGGCCATCGGGCAAAGTGGTGGCGCTCGACACGAATCCGCGATTCCTGCGGGGAAGCAGCAGCTCGACCATTGAAATCCTTCAAGGGGATATCTGCGACATGGATCTTCCGCTCGCCACCTTCGATCTGGTGCATGCGCGGTATGTCATGATCCATATCGCCGAGTATCGGAAGGCGTTTGAACGGATGCTGCGCTGCGTCAAACCGGGCGGGTGGGTCGTGATCGAAGAACCCGATTTTCAAGCGGCCCGCGCCGTAGCCGGCCCGGAAGAAGCCCGGACCTCGTTCGGGCGCGTCACCGATGCGATTGAACAGATGTTTACGTCGCTTGGAATGGACTATTCGTTGGGCGCGCAGTTGCCTGCGTTGTTTCAGCAGCACGACCTGAGTCACTTGACGGTGGAGCATGAGGGGCATTTGTCGGCGGGCGGCGGGATGATCGCGCAGTTGATGAAGTTATCCGCCGAGCAATTGCGAGACAAATATGTGGCGACCGGTAAGGTAACGGAGGCCGATATCGAGCAGTATGGCCGTCTGGCCGACGATCCGGAATCCTGGGCGATTTATTATGCGACGGTCGCGGTCACAGGTTGGTGGCAGCCGCAATGCAGCGGGCCGACGTAAGGATAGGGCATGCGATACATTGTCGGTGTGATGGGGCCGGCCAAGGCCAGAAAAAAGGATGTCGATAATGCCCGCGTGTTGGGTGAGTTGATCGCGCGACGGGAATGGGTGGTGCTGACCGGTGGCCGCGATGTCGGGGTCATGGACGCGGCCTGTCAGGGCGCCAAGAAAGTTCCCGGCAGTTTGACGATCGGCGTGCTTCCTTCGGCGCGTGAACGTGTGTCCCGGTATGTTGATTTGGCGATCATCACGGAGATGGGCAACGCCCGCAACAACGTCAATGTCATGTCCAGCAACGTGGTGGTGGTGTGCGGATTGATGGGCGCCGGTACGGTGTCGGAAGTCGCCCTGGCCCTCAAGGCGGGCAAGCCGGTCATTCTAGTCGGAGCCACGCCGACAGAAGAAAAATTTTTTAAGAAGCTGGGCGGACGGTTGATCGCTTCAGTGGACAGCCCGGAAGAAGCCATCACCCTCATGATGAAGCAGTTCGAGCAGCGGCAGCCTGATCTGGTGCAGGGCGCCCGCTCCTGGGGCGTCTAGCAGGTGGCTGAAACAGCCTCCCAGCTTCGTTCTCGCATCGCTCTCAGACTCAACGTACCACAAGGGTACGCCTCGCCTGTTCGCATTGCTGCGGCCTTGCTGGAAGGCTGTTTGAACCACCTGTACCTTCCGCGCAGCACGTTGAGATCTGTTACTGGGCAGAGGGAGAGCCGGACACTGTGCCCTTGTCCAGCAGCACGCCGCTGTTGTCGAAGGGGAGTCGGCCATCTCTGGTATGCACCACGCCTGTCAGATGGTAGGTGAGCGACGGATTGCCGGAGAAGGAGAGCAATTGCCTTACGACCTGTAAGGTGGACGTGCTCGTCTCGACGGAGGTCACGGCATCACTCAAGCGTGGCACGATCAGTTCTTTGTTCCCCAGCCCGCGTGCGAGCCGGTTTCCATTCAGATCCAGACGGAAGTCGATTCCGGTCACAGCCAGATCGAAATCGTTGGGATTTCGGATGCGAAGATCGATCTGAAGACGCTGCTCAAAGGCGCTGGCTTCCAGCGGCGTGACATTCGTGACCAGCACTTCCGGTGGCTCGCCTCTCATCAGCCAGGAAGCGCAACCGGGAAGGATCAACACAGCTAGAAGTCCGACAAGCGCAAGCAGGCGTCTCATCCTGCGCATCATACACAAACATCCAATTGTTTGCGACGCTCGTAGATACTGGAAGAGGACGGAAGCGGTCCTGATCGCAGCGGTCCAGGTCCTCTGGTAAGATGATCGAGCGAAAGTCGTCTCAGTCTGAGGGAGGAAGTGTCCGATGAAACTCGTCACACACATGACAATCTGTGCGCTGCTGGCTCTGCCGATGGTGCCGGCAGGATTCTCTGTGTCGCGGAGTCAGGCAGCCGATTCGTCCGGTGCTGCCAAAGCGTATTTCGCCGGAGGCTGTTTCTGGTGCATGGAGGAGGTATTCGAGAAGGTTCCCGGGGTCACCTCAGTGGCCAGCGGATATATGGGCGGACGGGTTGAGAATCCGAGTTACGAACAGGTCTCAGGGGGAGGGACGGGTCATGCCGAATCGGTTGAAGTGGTGTACGATCCGGCCAGGGTGAGTTACCCCATGTTGCTCGACGCCTTCTGGCACAATGTGGATCCGGTGACGCCGAATGCGCAGTTCTGCGACCATGGCAGCCAATATCGTGCAGTCATTTTCTATCAAGACGCGGAACAGAAGCGCCTGGCGGAGGAGTCGAAGCGCGCCATCGAACAATCCCGGCGGCTCACGCAGCCGATCGTGACCGAACTCACCAAGGCGTCGCAATTTTACCCGGCCGAGGATTACCACCAGGATTTTTATAAGAAGAATCCGATCCGGTACAAGTTTTATAAATTCAATTGTGGCCGCGCACAGCGGCTCGAGGAAGTGTGGGGCGCTCCATGACAGACGACGTCCTTCCGCAGGACGTGCTCATGCGTCTGGTGTGGGACTGTCGGACGATTGCCGTGGTGGGGTTGTCCTCGAATCCGGCGCGTCCGTCCTACCGGGTAGCCGCCTACATGCAACAGCAGGGAAAGGTTGTGATTCCGGTCAATCCCCATGAGACGACGGTGTTGGGGCAACCGGCCTATCCCTCGTTATCGGCAGTGCCCGGCTCGATCGATCTGGTGAATGTCTTTCGACGATCCGAAGAGGCGGGCGCGATTGTCGATGAAGCGATACGCATCAAGGCCAAGGCCGTCTGGCTCCAAGAGGATGTGGTCGATGAGGCTGCTGCCATGCGTGCCCGTCAAGCCGGGCTGGAGGTGGTGATGGATCGTTGCTGGTTGAAAGAACACCGTCGTTGCGTCAGCGAGAACTGCCCGGATATGAGGCCATGAACCGATGACCGTGGATGGTTCCCTGGTCCGCTTGATCCTGGTCATTGCGTGGTTGAATGGGGCGCATACCCTCGACCATGTTGTCCGCGGGGACTTTCACTGGCCGCTCGACGGGCAGTCGTTCGGTTTTGTGATCATCATCGGCGTGATCTATCTCGTGATCGGAATGGGCCTCAGGCTGTCCCGCAGAGGGGTTGTCGGGCCTGGGTTCTGGACCATCGCCGGATGCGGAGGGTTGGCCTTTGGATGGTTGTCCCATTTCAGTCCCTTCACCGACCAGCCGTTGCACCTGATTTACGGGACCTACCCCAATGCCACGGGTGGCGCCCTTGCGGTGTTGTGTCTCCTATTGCTCATGGCTGTTGTGCTGGCGGCGACGCTCTATGCGGGCTACCTGTGGTCTCGCCAACGTCACTCGACCGTGCTGCGTCCTGTTTCCAGGTAACCGCGCTTCCGGACTGTCCATGGCTTCCCTTCCCCGACCGGTTTCCGTCATTTCCTTGAGCATTCTGCCTCTCCATGGAATAGTGACGTGACGGTGCGCCCCCGCCTGTCTTGCACCGCCTTCCACGCCATTTATATTTGGAGGTTCCAGCCATGATGCGTTTGCTCACGGGTTGCCGCCGTTTGATGCTTGCTCTTCCCCTGGTGATCGGTGCGACAGGCTGTGCACAGTCTGCGTTGCAAGGATCCTCGTCGCAGGAAGCTCTCGGGATGGGCATCGTGTCGGGGACGCTGGGCGCGCAAAGTCGCTCCGCCTTGTCCGGGGGTGAGCAGTCCGCCGCGTCCCTGGTGGGCCAGGTGCAGGCCGTCGAGGGCGGAGCGTACTTGGTGCGGGACGTTCGGGGACAGGAACATCGCATTCCCCATGACGAGAACACCAGAATCGATCGACCGGCCCATGTGGGCGATCGCATCCAATCATGGTTCGATCGGCATGGCCGTGCGTTGCTCATCAGGAGCCTCGATGAGGATGGCCGGTAGAACCGGTCCGGCCCGGACAGGCCGATCGCCCATCATGCAACAGCCTGAATGGAATACTCGCTGGAGTCGAGTCGCCCGTGCGCTCTTCCCCTTGGTGGTGGCGGGGTGCCTGATTGCCCTGATGCCCCCGGCCAGCAGGGTCGCATTCGATCCGGTGATGAAAGACTTCGCGCTGCGTCCTTCTCCAGAATCCATCGCCTCGCTCATTGCAACGTATGCCGAGCAGTATGCACTGGACCCTGCCCTCCTGCAGGCGGTGATCAAGGTCGAGTCGAATTTCAATTCAGACGCCGTGTCTTCGAAGGGCGCGATCGGACTGATGCAACTCATGCCGCTGACGGCTGCGGCGCTCCATGTCCTGGACCCGTTCGATCCCAAGGACAACATTCGGGCGGGCGCGGCGCTGCTCCGGCGGCTTCTCGACCGTTTCGGCGGCGACCTGACGCTGGCGCTAGCCGCGTACCATATCGGCGAAACACGCGTCCGGCAGGCCATCGGCACGCCGGCCCTTCCCGCGACTCAGTTGTATGTCGACCGGGTGCTTGGTCACTATGATCGCTTTCGAGCCGGAACGAGTCAGCCGGTCTCGCGCGCAACGGCGCACCGCCGTGAGGGTCATAACGTCTGGTCCCCGTCTCAGTTTCCTGAATGAACGTCATCTTTGTCGGTCGCGATGCATTTGATCTCCGCCGGCAAGAACGATGTTCCTTTCACCGGTTGCATTTTCCTCCTGAACGGGGTAGGGAAATCTGCCGCACGTGCGCCAGGACCAATCAGTGTCTTGGGAAGACATCGAATCAGTATCGAGGGTGGTGATGAAGAAAAGTGATCGTACAGCCCGGTTAGCCCAGTCAGATATCCGTGCGATGACCCTCGCCTGTGCGAAGGTCAACGGGATCAATATGTCCCAGGGGGTCTGCGATACCCCTGTGCCTCCGGTGGTGGTGCAGGGTGCGCAGCACGCGATGTCGCAAGGCCACAACATCTATGCGCGGTTTGACGGCATCGCAGAACTGCGGCAGGCGATTGCCGGTAAACTCGCCGTCTACAATCGAATCACCGCGGATCCGGAGACCAATATCACCGTGAGTGCCGGCGCCACGGGATCGTTTCAGGCCACCTGCATGGCGTTACTCAATCCCGGCGACGAAGTGATTCTCTTTGAGCCGTTTTATGCCTATCACGTCCAGGCGATCCTGGCAGTCGAGGGGGTGCCCCGCTACGTGACGATGCGACCGCCGGAGTGGACCGTGGACTTGAAGGGCCTTGAACAGGCCGTTACGTCCAGAACCAAAGCAATCGTCGTCAACACTCCCGGCAATCCTTCCGGAAAGGTCTTCACACGCCGGGAGTTGGAACAGATCGCCGAACTGGCCAGTCGTCGAGACCTGCTGGTGATCACGGACGAAATCTATGAGTATTTTGTGTTCGACGGGCGGGAACATATCAGCATGGCGTCGCTGCCGGGCATGGCCGACCGGACCATTACCATCGGCGGGTATTCAAAAACGTTCAGCATCACCGGCTGGCGCATCGGGTACAGTGTGGCGGAAGCGTCGTGGGCGAAAGCCATCGGAGCGATGAGCGATGTATTGTATGTCTGCGCGCCGACACCGCTGCAGCACGGCGTCGCCGCCGGTATTCGAGAACTCGGCCCGTTGTTTTACCGCGAGCTGGCCGCTGAACATCAACACAAGCGGGATCGATTCTGCCGGGCGTTGACGAAAGCGGGCTTGCCTCCGGCTGTGCCGCAGGGCGCCTACTACGTGCTCGCAGATGTATCCCGTCTCCCGGGCAAGACCAGTCGCGAACGCGCGTTGTATCTGCTGGACAAGACCGGCGTGGCAGGTGTACCGGGCGAGGCGTTCTTCGATGGACCGGAGGGCAGTCGCTTTATGCGGTTTTGCATGGCGAAAACGGATCCAGATCTGGAGCGAGCCAGTCAGGCGATCGAAGGTCTCACGTCATGATCTAGCCGAGACAGACGCGATCGTCATCGCGCCTGCCAGGATGCGGTCCTCGTCATCGCGCCCCATGTGGCCTTCTTCCCGCGCACCCAACGATACAAGCCGATCAATTTCCACACCGAGTTCAGCTGGCGGAAGCCGAAATTTTCCAGGACGGCAGCGAAGAGGAGTTTCAACACGTCGCGCTGGTCAGGGTAGACGTGGAACGACATCTCTTCCAGTAACAGCGCACTCACCGACAACAACACGCCGAGTCCGATAGCCGCGATGAGCAGGATCAGCCAGGCCTGCACCGAGACAAATCCCAGGACGAAGCTGAGGATCAGGAAGCAATAGCCGAAGACCTCAATCGCCGGTCCGATCCACTCAAAGATGGCCATAAATGGAAAGGCCAGCCACCCGATGGTGCCGCCTTTCTGGTGGCACAGGAGATCCACGTTTTTCGTCAAACTCTCGCACAATCCGCGCTGCCAGCGAATGCGCTGATTCTTCAGTGTGCGCAGGTCCTCAGGCGCTTCGGTCCAGCAGACGGAATCCGGGACGAACGTGATGCGGTACGGTTTGTCGCTCAGGCGCAGGTGGCGATGCAGGCGGACCACCAGTTCCATGTCTTCGCCGATGGTATCCGATCGATAGCCGCCCACGGTCACGACCGCTTCTTTTCGAAAAATGCCGAACGCGCCGGAAATGATCAGCATGGCATTCAAAGGCGACCAGCCCAGCCGTCCGAAAAGAAAGGCGCGGAGGTATTCCACGATCTGGAAAAGCGCCAGCAGGTTCGAGGGTAGTCCGATCTTCGTTAAAAAACCGTTCTCCACACGACAGCCGTTGGCGATGCGCACGGTGCCTCCGCTGGCCACCGTACGATGGTCGTCCAGAAAGGGCTGGACGGCCCGCCGGAGACTGTCCGGCTGAAGGATCGAGTCCGCATCGATGCAGCAGAACAGGGGATAGAGCGACAGGTTGATTCCGGCGTTCAAAGAATCGGCCTTGCCGCCGTTCTCTTTGTCGATGACGCGCAGGTTCTGATGAAGAGACGAATGATAAATCGCCCGGATCTCCGCGGTCGGGAGTTGCGCATGGTAGGCCTCGGGAAACGGAAAGAGATCAAATTCTTTGCGAAGGACGTCGATCGTGGCATCCTTTGAACCGTCGTTCACGACGACGATTTCATATTCAGAGTAGCTGAGTTGCAGCAGCGAACGAATGGAACTGGCGATGGTCGTGGCTTCGTTATAGGCCGGAACAAGGATGCTGATCTGCGGCTCGAAGCCCGTATAACTGTGCGGTAGGCTTTCAAGTACGCGCTCTTGCAGGTATTGCCGCAGGTGAACGATGGCGATGAGGTCCAGCATCAAGTATCCCGCCGTCAGGCCGAGAAAGTAGAGCAGGAACAGCCATTCAGAAATTCCAATGAGTGTCTCTAACCACATCGATCGATGCGTCTCCGCCAGCGATGAGATCGGCCGACACGGGGCGCCCCGGAGGTCGGTCGGCTTTGCCTGCCATCGGTTGCAAGGCCTGCTACTTGTTCCGAGAATGTTCTCCTATGCGGCACTCGGCCTGGCGGCGCTGCTTCCTCTCGCGCAGGCCGGCGACCTCTCCCTGTCGGGGCCTATCCCCTCCACGGTCTATGAGATCGAACTCACCTATGTCGGTGAGCGCACCGATCCGACCGTGACCTTCAGCGGACCTCCGCAGTCTGTTCCCCCTCTTCCTTATCGACCGTTTGTGCCCATTCTTGAACTGCGCCCGGGGTTAGGCGAGGCCAGAGCCTTCGGCCCATGCCAGGGACGGGTGAGCCACACCGACTCCGGCATCGATCTGCAGTGGGCGGAGGCGGGGCCGGCTCGCTGTGGGCAGCGCATCGAACTGTACAAGGCCGGAAAGCCGATGGATCTCCTGTCCTACCAGCAGTTGCGGCTTCGTGGTCGAGCTAGCGGCCAGGTGGTGGTGGCATTGGAAGATCTGGCCGGCAAGCAGCGTCAGGAGAATGATCCGGTGGGCACAGTGACGGGCTCGTTCGATCTGACTGTTCCGCTCAAAGAGATCGGTCGCCAACTGGATCTTCGATATGTGACGGGTATCGTGTTGTATGCGGAGGCGGGGAGCGCACAGATCAGCTTCGACCGGATGGAGGTTATTCAGGAGCCGCCGAAGGGCAGGGCACCGGTCGGCATTGGTTTCTGGGTCTGGAACTACCGCGAGGCGGTGAAGGACCCGGAGACGATGCTGGCGACCTGTCGAACGCAGGGCTGTTCCAGAGTTCTGATTCAGATGCCGGCGCAATCCGATGATGAGGCCCTCTGGCGCGATTATGCGCGGCTGTTGACCCTGGTACAGGATGCCGGGATTGATGCGTTGGCGTTGGACGGATACCCCGAAGCCATTCAGGAACCTCACGTTTTGGCCGATAAGATACGGAGACTGCTTCAACTCGTGCGGCCGGGTGCGTTGTTCGGCGTGCAACTCGATATCGAGCCGTATCTTGTCCCAGGGTTTCTCGAAGATGAGGCGCAACTCCGCCGGTATGTCGGCAGCATCGAGACGCTGAAGGATGCCGTGAGAGGACGAACCCGGCTATCCATGGTCATCCCCTTTTGGTTGACGGCGTCGACGATCCATGGCCGGCCGTTGTCTTATGCCGTCATGGATCTCGCTGATGAAGTGGCGGTGATGAGTTATCGCACCGACCTCGACGAGGTGCAGGACATTGCCGAAGACATCCTGCGATACGGCGATGTGATCGAGAAGCCGGTGTGGTTGGCCATCGAGACGACCGCATTGCCGGTGGAGCAGCATGTGGTGTTGCGCCGGGATCACCGGTCGGGACGGGCGGATGCCCTGCTGGATCGCGATCACCGTCTTCTGCGATGGACGCCGGTATCTGTGCCGGAAGTGGCCGCACTTCAGGGGGAGCGGTTCCGCATCCATCATCGATTTACCGTCAGGCCTGAGCGTCTGACGTTTGCCGGTCGTTCTCGTGTCGAGGTGTCCACAGCGATCAAGCAGATGCTGGACACCACCTCGCATCGCAGTTTTGCGGGGGTGATGATTCACGATCTCGACGGATTCCGGGCCCTGGCTGAATAGGGTGTCAATGAGCGGCAGGACAGGGTCGTCACGGATGAACGATCCCATCATACGGACCAGCCGGCGGAGATCGGCTGAAGGGCTCTTTCTGGTGCTCCTATTCGCCGCGGGCTGGTTGTATGCGCCCGGTGTGATGCGGTCTGCTACGGCCACGGAACCGTCTCCACGTCACATGCTGGAGCGCGCGAACGCACTGGAGGAGGAGAAGCAGTACGGAGAGGCTATCGCGGCCTACCGTCAATACCTCCAGGCCAGACCGGACAATGACGAGGTGCGCACGACCGTCGCTAAGCTGCTGTCCTGGCAGGGAGAATGGGACGAAGCGACAGCGATCTACCGTGACCTGTTAATTCGCCATCCACTCGATCACGACCTTCGCGTAGGTCTTGCGAGGGTGCTCTCCTGGCAGAAAAAGTATGATCAGGCGCGGGAAGAGTACGAGCGGATCTTGCACGATGAGCCGACCCATGCCGAGGCCCTGGTGGGCCTTGGAGATCTTCTCTTGTGGAGTGGGCACCGGGAACAGGCGATTCCCTATTACGAACAAGTCGTGACCGCCACCGGCGACGCGGAGATTACCGCGCGACTACAGACTCTAAAGGCAGCTCCCCTCTCAGCGGCCACCACCATTTCTCCATCTGAGCCATCTTCTGATTATAGGGCTGATCACATAACAGCTGACGGAACGCCAATCTTAGAGCGGGGGCGTCGGTTGGAAACGATGCGCCAGTATGCCGATGCGGTTGCCGTCTATCGCGAGGGCCTCCAGCAATTTCCCGAGCATGACGAGATTCGTGCGGCTTTGGCTCGAGTGCTCTCCTGGCAAGGCGCCCACAAGGACGCGACAACCTTATATCGCGAGGTACTGGCGCGTCATCCTCAGGATCAGGAAGTCCGGGTGGCGCTGGCGCAGGTCCTGTCGTGGCAGCAACAGTTCGAAGAGGCCCATCGCCTTTATCAGGAGGTACTGCAGGCGGACCCGGCACAACTCGAGGCTCGCCGTGGGCTTGCGGAAATCGCACATTGGCAGGGGAATCGCGCGGAAGCGTTGCAGCGGTATGAGGCATTGTTGGCCGAGACACATGCCCCCGAGATTGAGGATCAGCTGAAGGCCATCAAGGCTGAACTGCATGCCGCGTCGGCGCCCCATGCCGATCCGCCTTCTCCAGCCCCTTCCTCGCAGGAAGCCGATGCGAAAGCCATTACTCTTGCGATTGAAAAAGCCACCAGGTTCGAAGTGGCTAAACAATATCGCGAGGCCGGGGCGGTCTACCGGGACGTGCTGCAGCAGCATCCGGACAACGATGAGATCCGGAGTGCGCTGGCGCGTGTGTTGTCTTGGGAGGGTGTCCACAAGGACGCGACAACCTTATATCGCGAGGTATTGGCGCGTCATCCTCAGGATCAGGAAGTTCGGGTGGCGCTGGCGCAGGTCCTGTCCTGGCAGCAACAGTTCGAAGAGGCCCGTCGCCTTTATCAGGAGGTACTGCAGGCCGACCCGGCACAGTTCGAGGCTCGCCGTGGGCTTGCGGAGGTCGCACACTGGCGAGGGGATCGCTCGGAGGCATTGCAGCGATATGAAATCCTGCTCGCCGAGACACATGACCCGGCCATTGAGCAGCAGATTCGTGCGGTGAAATCGGAATTGTTGGTCTCCCCGCGGGCGGCTGTGGGGCAAGGGCTGACCGGCCTGCGCCTTCCATACCGGGATTATGCCAAGATCGGGTACGGGCACTATTCCTATACCAGGAATCAGCCGGATGAGCGCGATCTGCTCTTCGAAATTGCCAAGCCCTTCGGGAATCAAACCCTGGTATTGCGTGCTGAGCCGATCAACCGGTTCGGGTTTCATGATACCCCGCTGTCGGCCGAACTCTATAGTCCGTTATGGCAACGGGCCTGGGGGTATGTCGCGGCACAAGGGACGGTCAACCCCCATTTTTCGCCCAACTACTCGTTCGCCGGTGAGATCGCTCAGGGGCTGGGCGGCCTGCATCCCTCGCTCGCCCCGTTCGAGGTGTCGTTCGGTTACCGCCGTTTGAATTACAAGCAGGACGATATCGATCTCCTGATGCCGGGCCTCACAGTTTTCCTGCCGTTCAACCTGTGGCTGACCGAGAAGGTCTATCTGATCCCCAACACGGGGGCTGTCACGCTCTCGTCGCAACTGACGTGGAGGCCGACGGAACGACTGCAGGTATTCGCGTCCGGTTCGTTCGGTACCTCGGGTGAGCGCATCGTGGCGGCTCAGGACTTTACCCGCGTGGGAAGCCGTACTATTCAAGGCGGCGTCACCTTTCCGATTACTGAGCGATTTTCCGCCGAAACGTCCGGATATTATGAAGACCGCGGATTTCTCTACGTCCGTCGCGGCGGCAACGTCAGCCTGATCTATCACTGGTAGGCCTATGCAGCGATCCACACTCGTCCGTTTGACCGGGATAGCCCTTCTTTTTGTCTCTCTCGTGATCGGTATCCGGGTGCTCGTCGCTCCTCCCTCCATCAGGCACGTCGAGATTCCGGAGAAAGACTTTTATCGATTCCCCGGTGTGTCCGGCCCTGACCACACGACGGTAGTATCTGCTCACGCGCCGACTGCGTGGAAAACCTATCAGCAAGGTTCAACAAGTCGGTTGGCGATTCTGCTGACCGATCCGGACTCGTCGTGGCTCGGGTTGGCCCATGGCTTGAAGTCGATCGGCATTCCCTTTCGCATCACGCGCGATGTGCGCGAAGCGTTATCCCACCGGATGGTGCTGGTCTACCCGATGATCTCGGGAAAGGTCCTCACTCTGGAGGAATTGCAGGCCCTTGCGGAATTTCCGAAGGCGGGCGGCACCCTGGTCGGCGTGCAGGTACTGGGTGGCGGGTTGAATCAGATCTTTGGGTTTCGTGAGGCAGTGGCCTCGCGGAATCGATACGACGTGCAATTGAAAACCGCAGATCCTCTACTGGCCGGAATGACCGATCCTCGTGAACAGCTTTTGCGTATCGGTCTCCGGGACAAGGGCATTGAAGTGATGGGGACCTACGGCTACACCGAAAGCAATGCGCCGCTGGCGCGCTTCGATGACGGGACCGCCGCCGTCACGCAAGTCGTCCATGGGCGTGGACGGGCCTATGCTATCGGCCTGGATCTCGGGTTCCTGTTGTTGAAAGGATACAACAATCGAGGTGAGGAGCTGGTCAAAACATTCGACAACGAATTCGACCCGACCCTCGATGTCTGGTTACGGCTCATCAAATCGATGTATCGCACGGCGCAGGAAGGCGCGGTGACCTTGGGCACAGTGCCGTTCGGGAAGTCGCTCTCCGTCATGATGACGCACGATGTCGATTTCACCCAATCCATCAAAAACGCGGTCGACTATGCGGAGTATGAGAAAAGTCAGGGATTGGTCGGAACCTATTTCATTCAGGTGAAATACATTCGCGACTTCAACGACGATATCTTTTTTAATGACGAGGGCGTGCGGTATGTGAAGCAATTGGCGGATCTGGGGATGGAGCTGGGCAGCCACACGATCGCCCATTCAAGGGTTTTCAATCAGTTTCCGATGGGGAGCGGGCATGAGGCCTATCCCTCCTATGCTCCATTCGTCAAAGATCGAACGACGGCTTACGATGCGAGCATCCTGGGGGAGTTGCGGGTGAGCAAGTTTCTCATCGATCACTTTTCCGGGCAGGCGATCGTGTCATTCAGGCCCGGCGAGTTGTCGAATCCGTTCGGGCTCCCGCAGGCATTGCTGGCAACGGGATATCGGTACAGTTCAACGGCGACGGCGAATAACTCGCTGACACACTTGCCCTACCAATTGAATTACGATCGTCTCACCGACAGTGAGGTCGAGGTATTTGAGTTTCCCGTGACCATCGAGGATGAGGCTCTGCCGAAGATGGGAGACCGCCTTCCGCAGGCCCTGGAGGTCGCGAAACACATCAGCCGGTACGGCGGCTCCGTCGTGGTGCTCATTCATCCGAATATTCTCGACCATAAACTCGCTTTCGAGAAAGGGTTTGTCGAGGGCGTGCGGCCGTATGCCTGGTTCGGCTCAATAGGTGAGTTCGGCCGCTGGTGGGCTGCCCGCAATCAGGTGGAAGTTGATGTGGCGCGCGATTCGGCCGCCATGCGGGTGACGCTGAAAGTGCCACAGACAGTGGCTGGGTTGACCCTCGATGTCCCGAAGGGATGGGGGCTTGCGCGCTCCGGCTCCTCCCTGAAGGGAGTGGAGCAACAGGGGACGGCGGTGATACTTCCCCAATTGCAGGGCATACACACCGTCCTGTTGACGCCTCGTTACGCGGTTCCTTCCAATCGAAGCGCTTCTCCGGCCGGGCATCGCACGTAGGGTATTCTCCAACATCATCACCGGGGGCTGCGGCACCCGGCCCAGGGAGCATCGCGACGGGGTGCGCGCTACGCCGTGCGTGCCTGTTGAGGAACGATAGGCCCCGGACGAGGAGTCTTCATATTCGATTGAACGATAAAAGAAATCAATTGCTCCTGTGACTCGACTGTGGTGAGGGTGTCGTGCAGTTGTGTCAGCCGTTCCGCGGTCATCCAAGGGAGATTCGACAGGGCTTCGGCTGCCCGGTAGCGCACCCACCAATGTGCATCGTTCAGTAAGGCAATGAGCAGCGCCTCATCCTCCTCCATGCCCACCTTGCCCAATGCCGATGCCGCTTGAAGCCGCACATACCAGGTCGGATGGGAGAGGTGTGCCCGGATCGTGACGATATCACGGGGATCGCTGCACTCTCCGAACAGGAACAAGCAGGCCGCCAGCACGTCATCCGAGGGGGTCCCTTTCTGTAGCTGTGCCCTAAGCGGCGGCAACGCATGCTGGCTCTGGGTGGCCGCCAGGTGGCGGATCAGGCGCGAGCCGATTTCAGGAGTGGCCTGGCAGGCGGCGTTGGCGATGGCCTCGGCCGCGACGTCCGCGCCGGCCGGTTCGAATATGGCGACGACCTTGAGCGGCGACCAATCCTTCCGGCGGCTGATCACCGGAACAAGCAACGGAATTGCCGCCTGCGCATCGATGTGCAGGAGGGCTTTGGCCGAGACCATGGCTAGGAAGGCGTTATCTGCCTCCAGCATCGCGGCGAGGTCGTTCCAGATCGATCGTTCCTGAAGATGACCGAGGGTGACGATGGCCAGCAACCGGCGGCGGAGCAACCGGGCACGAAGAAGCTGTTTGGCAAACTGAGCGGTCCCCGTTCGTTGCGCAAGTTCCCGGAGATTGAGGCGCGCGTCTCCCCGAATCGATTCGTAACAATGGTTCCAGAGGTAGAGCAGGACAATATGGTCGCTGTGGTTCAGGAGAGGCAGGGTCTCCGGTATTTCAACGACACATTGGGCGAGTAGGGGGCGCCAGGTGTCGGTGACGGTGCGCCGTCGTCGTTCTTTGGCATTGCGTATCACGCGAAGCAGAAGAATGCCCAGCAGGAGCAGAAACACGGCGGAATAAATGGAGATCGCGGCGATGCTGCCGATGCGGAGGGTCAGGTCGGAATGGTCGAGGACAGGCACGCAGCATC
>WBZN01001303.1_pt1 | contig 15491 bp, 13 predicted proteins | sample 5204281 | NCBI WGS metagenome assembly WBZN01 (sample SAMN12344347, study PRJNA552823) | activated sludge metagenome | biome: Activated sludge suspended growth; feature: Nitrification reactor; material: Wastewater; isolation source: activated sludge from nitrification reactor of wastewater...
CTACCACGGCAAGGACCCGAGCGTCAACGCCTACGCCACCGGCAACGTGATCGCCGACACCGGGCAGCTGCCGCTGCCCCGGGCCTGGTCCCTCGGCCTGCGGTTCGGATTCTAGGAGAGGAGCGCAGCGTGCCGACCCAGGCCCCTTCCCGCCTCCCGCTCGCGCGGTGGCCGCTCCTGGCCGGCGCGGCGCTCGTCGCCGGGCTGGCCTGCTCCCCCGCCGACATCGTCGGGGACGGCGAGCTCCCGCCCGGCGTCGGCGACCCCAAGGTGACCCGCACCCGGGAGGGCGCGCTGCGGGCCTACCGCGGGGCGGTCATCGCCGAGCGCGACGTGGCCGGGGCCGACGAGTTCACCGCGTACATCATCCAGTCCGGGCTGCTGAGCGATGAGCTCACGTCGATGGCCACCTTCATGGACGTGAACGAGCTCATGGACCGCCGCAGCCTGCCGGAGTTCACCGATCCCGACGCCGAGGCGCGGGTCTCCATCTTCGGGACGTCGCCGGCCTACGTGACCCCGTACAAGGCGCTGCATGCCCTCCGGGCGAAGGCGCGGGTGGGTGCCTGGCTGCTCGAGACCTACGCGCCCGGCGATTCGCCGGCGCTGGCGGCGCACCTGCGCGGCATGGAGGGATACGCCGACCTCTACCTCGCCGAGATGTTCTGCTCCGGCATCCCCCTCAGCACGGTGGATCCCCGGGGGTACACGGTGCGCGCCGGCGCCACCACCGCCGAGGTGTACGACGCCGCGATCGCCCTGTTCGACTCCGCGATCGCCGGCGCTGCCGACAGCGTCCGCATCCTCCACATGGCGAGCCTGGGCAAGGCCCGGGCGCTGCTGGGGCTCGGGCAGTACGCGGCCGCCGCCGCGGCCGTGGCGGGCGTCCCCGACGGGTTTGCCTACAACCTCGAGTACAGCGCCAGCAACGTCGGCACCGTGGAGGCCCCGATTCCCGCGGCGCCCAACTTCATGTACCAGCTCAGCCAGGAGGCTGGGCAGGGGCCGGGCATGTCGGACGCCGAGGGGGGCAACGGGCTGGACTGGCTGGCCAGCGGCGATCCCCGGACCGCGGGCGTGGCCTACTGGACCGACAACAACGGCACCCCGCGCTACGTCCCCGCCGCGCTCGACCCCGCCGGCGGCTCGCCGATCCCGGTCGCTGACTGGCGCGAGGCGCGGCTCATCGAGGCGGAAGCGGCGCTCGCCGCGAGTGACGTCCCCGGTTTCCTCGACCGGCTCAACCTGCTCCGGCAGGCGGCCCAGGATCCGGCGCTGCCGGACCTCACCGATCCGGGCACCCCGGATGCCCGGGTGGACCTGCTGTTCCGCGAGCGCGCCTTCTGGCTCTATCTCACCGGGCACCGGCTCGGCGACCTCCGCCGCCTGGTGCGCCAGTACGGCCGCGACCCCGCCACGGTGTTTCCCGCCGGCCGCCACCCCGGTGGCGCGCTGTACGGCCCGAGCGTCAACGCGCCGATTCCCGCCGAGGAGCGACGCTACAACCCGCTCTTCAACGGTTGCCTGGACCGGGGCGCCTGACGATGCCCATCCAGCGCCCGTGCCGCCTCGCCCCGTGGCTCGTGGCGGCCCTCGCCGCCCTCGCCGCCCTCGCCGCCTGCCGTTCCGACACCGTCACCGGCACCGCCGACGGGGCCACGGCCTACTGGGCGCTGGCGCTCGACCAGCACGCCATCACCCTCGCGCTGGCGGCGCCCTACGACACGCTGCAGCTCACCGCCACCCCGCGCACCGTGGCGGGGACGGCGCTGGACGGCCTGGGGCCGGTGCAGTACTCCACCAGCAACGGCGAGGCGGTGGCGGTCGACTCCGCCGGCCGGCTCACCGCCCTCGACCTCACCCCCGGGGTGACGATCATCGCCACCCTGACCGCCCGCGGGATCACCCACGCCGACACCGCCACCGTGGCCGTGACCGATGACCCCGCCGGCCTCACGGTGGCGTCGTTCTCGCTCCAGCCCCTCCCCGGCGACAGCGCCAAGTACGCGCTCGGCGGCACCCTGCTCGAGCCCTTCCGCTTCCTGGCGCCGGCCGTGCTCGACCCCAACGGCGACCCGCTGGCGGGCCTCCCGGTGTACTTCACCTCGCTCGATCCGACCACCGCGGCGATCGACCCCTTCGGCGGCGTCATCACCGGCGTCCGGCTCGGCACGGTGCGGTTCGCGGCCACCCTCACCGCATGGGGCGAGCGCTTCACCGACACCGTGAGCTACACCATCGGCCGGCCCGGGTACGCCCGCGTGCGGTACTACGGCCCGTTCGACGTCCCGCCGCACCAGGTGGGGAGCTTCGACCCGGACAGCGTCACGATCGCGGTGGGTGGCGTGGTGGAGTGGTGGAACTTCGGGCTGCCGGAAGGCGAACTCATGGACATGGTCTTCGACAATCCCGCCCCGCTCGACTCGGTGCCCGAGGGCATGGCCTGCGCCCTGTACGGCGCCGACTGCGACGGGACGGGGGACATCCCTCCCTACGGCCCGACCCTGGACGATGTGTTCGGCACCCAGGGGGAACGCTTCCGCGCGCGGCGGTTCACCCAGCCGGGGGTCTATCGCTACGAGAGCACGATCTGGGGGACCCGCGGCGTGGTGGTCGTGATCGACGAGGCCGCGCCGTGACCTGGCACCGCCGGGACCTGCTGCGGGCCGGGGCGCTGGCGGCCGCCGGCGTGTGCCTGCCGCGCGCCGCCTGGGCCCGGTCGACGCGCGTCGCCCTGCCGCCCGACCCCGACCTCCTGCGTCGCCTGGCCAGCCGCGCCCTCGAGGCCGCCACGGCGGCCGGGGCACGCCACGCCGAGGTGCGGCTGTCGCACCTGCGGAACTGGGAGCTGATGGAGATGGTCGGCAACGGGGGCGGCGTCACCGGCATCGTCTCCAACGGCATCTACGGCGACTGGGTGGACCACCTGGCCATCGGGGTGCGCGCCCTGGTGGGAGGGTCGTGGGGCTGGGCCTCGAGCACCCGCTGGACCCTGGAGGAGGCGGCCCGGCTCGGGACCGACGCCGTGGCGCAGGCCCGGACCACCGCGCGCGCCGGCGCGCCGCCCGTCACGCTGGTCCCCGCGCCCGTCGTGGTCGATGGCCGCTGGGCCACGCCCCTCGCGCGCGACCCCTTCACCGTGTCCCGGCTGGAGATCCTCGACACCATCGCCGGCACCAGCTACGTCACCCTGCGCGACTGGGGCGTGCCCACCCTGCAGGTCTCGCTCACCCGGCTGGAGACCGCCTTCGCCAGCACCGAGGGGAGCTTCCTCACCCAGGTGCGCCATGCCACCGGCGCGTCCATCGGGGTGCGGGGCCGGCCCCCCTTCCGCGATCACCAGCCCGTCGGCAGCCTCGACCAGTTCGAGGCCTACGCCCTGCCCCTCGCGGGCCGGGGCTGGGAGTACGTCGGCCGCGCCCCGTGGTACGAGATCGGCCTCCGGATCGAGGCGGCGCAGGCGGAAGACCTGGCCCTGCCGCTCAAGCCGCTCGACGTGGGACGCTACGACGTGGTCTTCGACCAGCGCAGCACGGCCCGGCTCCTCTCCGGCACCCTCGGCTGCGCCACCGAACTGGACCGCGCCATGGGCGAGGAGGCCAACGCCGGTGGCACCAGCTACCTCCGCGATCCGGCCGGGATGCTCGGCACCGAGGCCGTCGCGGCCGCGGGGATCACGGTCACCGCCAACCGCTCCCTCGAGGGCGGCCTGGCCACGGTGCGCTGGGATGAGGAAGGCGTGGCCCCGGCGGAGTTTCCGCTGGTGACCGACGGCGTGCTCACCGGCTTCCAGACCACCCGCGAGTCCGCCGCGTGGCTGCCCGGCGCACCGGCGCGCTCCCACGGCTGCGCCGGCGGCGCCACCGCCCTCGATGCCACCCAGCTCCAGCGCCCCAACCTGCGGCTCACCCCGGGAAGGGAATCCGCCGGCCTCCCCGACCTGGTCCGCGGCATGCGCACCGGGATCGTGGTGGAGCATGCCGACCTGAGCATCGACTTCAACGCGAGCGACGGCATGACCATGCCTGACGAGATGCTCCAGGTGACCCGGATGTATGAGGTGCAGGGGGGCCGCCGGGTGGCCCGGCTCCAGAGCGCGGCCGTGCTGTTCCGCGCGCCGGAGCTCTGGAAGGCGGTGCTGGCCCTCGGCGGCCCCGCGAGCGTGGAGCCCATCCCCGTGCGCATGCGGAAGGGCGAGCCGGCGCAGGAGACCTGGCACACCGTCGAGGCCCCGCCGATGCTGGTCCGGCAGCTGGCCGTGATCGACCCGCTCCGATGAGCCGCGCCCTCCGCCATCCCGTCGCGGCGGGCGTCCCGCTGCTCAGCCTGGAGGAGTGCCGCGACATCGCCCGTCGCGCCATGAGCTTCCAGCGCGGCCCCGGCCACATGCGGGTCGGCGTCGCCAGTACCTGGCGGGGCAACGTCCGGTGGTCGCGCAACCGCATCACCACCGCCGGCGACCGCCGGGACGTGGTGGTGACCCTGGAGCGCAGCTCCGGGATCGTCGGCCGCACCCTCACGGTGAGCCGGACCGACGACGCCGGCCTGGCCGAGGCGATGGCCCAGCTCGAGCTCTTCCTCCGGGACAATCCGGTCGTCCCCGACTACGACCCGCTGCCGCCGCGACCCACCGATGTGCCCTCGCCCATCCTCTGGAGCGAGGCCACCGCCAGCCTCACCGCGGCGGCGCGGGCCGCGCTGGTCGAGTCCCTCATCGCGCCCGCCGCGGCGGCCGGCCTCGTCTCGGCCGGCTTCCTCTCGGTGGGCGCCTGCGCGGCCAGCTGGTTCAGCACCCGGAGCCCGGAGCTCTACGCCGCCTGGACCGAGGCCGAGTGCTCCGTCACCGTCCGCGACGCGCGCGGGGGCGGCTCCGGCTGGGCCGGCCGGTCCTCCTACGACTGGGCCACCCTGGACCCGGCCGCGCTCGCGGCCACCGCCCGCGCCAAGTGTGAGGCAAGCCGCGACCCCTCCGCCCTCGAGCCCGGACGCTATCCGGTGGTCCTCGAGCCCCAGGCGGTGGGCGACCTGCTGACGCTCGTCACCAGCCAGCTCGAGCGGGAGCCGGCCGAGGCGGGGAACGGGCCCTTTGCCGACCCCATGCGGCCCGGCTTCTCGCGCCTCGGCCAGCGCCTCATCGACCCGCGCATCAACCTCACCTTCGACCCGCTCGATCCCGAGCTCGGCGTCTGCCCCTTCAGCGAGCGCGGCGACCCGATGGTCCGGGGTGAGTGGTTCCGGCAGGGCGTGCTCACGGCGCTGGCCTACTCGCGCCCGTACGCCGTCAGCCAGTTCAACGAGAACCGTGCGCTGCCAGCCACCGAGGCGGTGCGGATGAGCGGCGGCGACACCTCCCTCGAGGCCATGATCCAGGGTACCCGCCGCGGCCTGCTGGTCACTCGCTTCTCCGGGCTCCAGGCGCTGCACCTCGAGTCGCTGCTCTCGACCGGCTACACCCGGGACGGCCTCTGGCTCATCGAGAACGGCAAGGTCAGCCGCCCGGTCAAGAACTTCCGCTTCACCGACTCGCCGCTCCTGATGCTCAACGCCGTCGAGGCGCTCGGCCGCCCGGTGCCGGTCTTCCGCCCCGGCACGCCCACCGTGGTGCCGCCCCTCAAGGCCACCAGCTTCAACTTCACCCGCCTGGTGGACGCCGTATGAGCCGCGCCGGCCTCCTCCTGGCGGTGGGCGCCGCGGCGCTCGCCGTGCGGCCGGCGCCCGCCCGGGCCCAGGCGCCGGACACGACCTACGCCGCCTATCCCTGGCCCGGCGCCTGCGTGGCCGTCGCCCGCCGCACCGGCGGCGACCTGGCCTGGGGCGCCTTGATGGACACGATGCCCTACGACGAGGGGCGGCTGCCGGCCCCCGGGGTCCGACAGGCGGCGGGCGCCTGCCTCGCACGCGTCCTCCCCGACGGGCCGCGGGCGGCCACGGCGCCCCGGCGCGACCTCGCCGCGCTCTACTTCCTGGGCCGCCTCCAGGGCGACGACACCCTGGCCACGGACGCCGCGGAGCAGGTCCTCCGTGGTCAACGGGTCCTCGACGACTCCATCAACGTGCTCTGGAACGTCCTGCGCTCCAACGCCTGGGCGCTGCCGCGCCGCCCCGCCACCGTGCGACGGCTGGCCCTGCGGCTCGACACCCTCGGCGTGCTCGGGGAACGGCCCTTCCTGCCGGACGACAGCGCCTGGAGCAGCCAGCACCAGACGCCGCTGCAACTCGCCGTCATTAGCCTCGACACCGCCACCGCGCGCGCGGAACTCCGGCTGGCCCGGCGCAACCTCGCGGCCCTCCCGGCGTCGGCCCGCGGCGGCACCGAGGGCGCCGAGCTCGGCCTCCGCGGGCAGGAGCTGCTGCTGGAATTCCTGCACCGCCCGCGCGCCGACTCCCTCGTCCAGGCGCTCCGCGCCCGGGCCGTGGCGCTCTACGGCCCCGCCATGGAGCGGAGCCCCATCGGCGCCGGCCTGCAGTACCTGGGCCGGCCCTATCCCGCGCTGCATCCCGAGTTCTGGTTCCACCGACCCGCCGGGGCCGCCACCCAGCCGCGCCCCGGGCACATCACGCTCATCCAGATGGTCGACCCGCCCAGCGGCTACCACGAGAACATGGCCGCCGCGCTGCACCGCCTGAAGGCGCGCTTCGGGGATGCCGTCGACGTGATCCTGCTCGCCACCACCCGCGGGCACTTCGCCGGGCGGGTGCAGCTGGCGCCGGCCGAGGAGGCGCAGCTCCTCGCCGAGCAGATCCTCGGCGAGTGGAAGGTGGATGCCACCGTCGGGGTCTATGTCACGCCCCACGACACCCTGCCGGCCCCGGACCGTCGCCGCATCCCCCGGCCGATCCCCGAACTGAACGACGCCCTCTACGGGGGCGGCGCGATGGTCATCGACCAGCGCGGCCACCTGATCCTCGCGGACGTCATCAGCATCTCCAGCGCCACCGAGCGGGCGCTCCATCGCCTGCTGGCCCGGCTGCTGGACCTGCCGGACCGCTAGTCGCACGCCTGGCCGACCCACCCACCGCCGCCCCCACGAGAACGCCATGTGCCACCGTGTTTCCTGGCTCCGTGCCGGTGCCCTTGCTGCCCTGGCCCTCCTGCTCCTCGGCGCGCCGGTGGCGGCGCAGGACTCGGCCGCGGTCACCGCGCCCGCCCCGGACCCGAACCGCATCACCGCGGCCGAGATCGCGGCCGCCCGGGTGGCGACCGCGTACGAGGCAGTGGACCGGCTGCACCACGCCTGGTTCCGCGACCGGATGACTGGCCAGCCGGTGGCCGTCTTCGGCGACGCCAACCGCAGCCTCGGCGGCGCGGAGGCGCTGCGGCGGATCCCCGCCGCCGGCCTGGTGGAGCTGCGCTACCTCGATGGGCGGACCGCCGTCACCCGCTGGCCGGAGGCCCGGGGCGGTGCCATCATCGTGGTGCAGGGCCGGTAGGCGGCGGGCGGCATTCACCCGAGCGGGAGAGCGACGGCATGACGGTGGAGCAGCGTGAGGCGGTGGCGGGGGCGGCGCTCGAACGCGAGGCGCTGCTCGAGGCGGCGCATCGGCTGCGCCGGGAGGTGGCGCGGCGCATCATCGGCCAGGAGACCGTCGTGGAGGAGGTCCTCCTCGCGATCCTGGCCGGCGGCCACGCCCTCCTGGTGGGCGTGCCCGGCCTCGCCAAGACCCTCCTGGTGCGGTCGGTCGCCGATGCGATGCGGCTGGAGTTCCGCCGCATCCAGTTCACCCCGGACCTGGTGCCCAGCGACATCACCGGCACCGAGCTGCTGGAGGAGGACGGCGCCACCGGCACGCGGCGCTTCCGCTTCGTGCGCGGGCCCGTCTTCACCAATATCCTGCTGGCCGATGAGATCAATCGCGCCCCGCCACGCACCCAGGCGGCGCTGCTCGAGGCCATGCAGGAGCACCGGGTGACCGCCGCGGGCGAGCCGCTCGCGCTGCCCGAGCCGTTCTTCGTGCTGGCCACCCAGAATCCCATCGAGCAGGAAGGCACCTACCCGCTGCCGGAGGCGCAGCTAGACCGCTTCCTGTTCGACATCCGGGTGGGCTACCCCGCCGAGGACGAGGAGGTGGCCATCCTGCGTGCCACAACCGGCGCGCTCGGTGCGGCGCCGCAACCGGTGCTCGATGCCGCCCAGACGGTGGCGCTGCAGCGGCTGGTGCGGGAGCTCCCCGTGGCGGAACCGGTGCTGCGCTACGCGGCGCAGCTGGCGCGCGCCAGCCGCCCCACGGTGCCCGCCGCGCCCGCGCTGGTGCGGCAGTATGTCCGCTGGGGCGCCGGGCCGCGCGCGGGCCAGGCGCTGGTGCTTGGGGCCAAGGCCTTTGCGCTGCTCGAGGGCCGGGCGACGGTCACGCCCGCCGACGTCCGCCGCGTCCTCCCGCCGGTGCTCCGGCACCGGGTGCTGGTGAACTACGCCGGTGAGGCGGAGGGGATCGGGGCGGAGCAGGTGATCGCGGCGCTGCTCGAGGCGATCCCGGAGCCCGCGAGCGGCCTCCGGCCCTGAGCGATGGCGCTCCCCTCCCGCTTCGCGCCGGCGCTGGAGGCGGCCCGCGGGCTCGCCTGGCCGGCCCGCCGCCGCGCCCCGCTCCCGATCCCGGGCGCACACGTGGCCCGGGTCCACCGCCCCGCCGCCGAACTGGTCGAGTTCCGCGCCTACCGCCAGGGCGATGAGCCCGGCAGCATCGACTGGAAGCTGCTGGCCCGCACCGACCGGGTGTACGTCCGCCTCGCGCCGGAGCGGGCCTTCCTGCCCACCGCGATCGTCCTCGACGGCAGCCGCTCCATGGCCTTCCCGGTCGACACCCAGGCCAAGTGGCACCTGGCCGCCGCGCTGGCCGTGGGCCTCGCCGCCATCGCCCTCGCCGACGGCGACCCGGTGGGCCTGCTGCTCGTGGCCGGCGGCCGCGGCCGCTGGATCGCGCCCCGGAGCCGCCGCAGCGTGCTCGAGGAGATGATGGCGGCGCTGGATGCCCCGCCGGACGGGAGCGCGCCACTCGCCCCGTCCCTCGCCCCGGTGCTGCGGGGACTCGCCCGCGTCGCCATCGTCACCGACTTCCTCGGCGATGCCGAACCGCTCCGGGCCCTCCTGGCCCCGTTCACGGCGGCGGGGGGGACCGTGCAGGCGGTGCACGTGGTGGCCCGCGAGGAACTCGAACCGCCCCGCGCGGCGCATCTCTATGCGGATCCCGAGCAGGACAGCCTGAGGCGGCCGTTCTCGCCCGCCGCCCGCGCGGTGTACCAGGAACGCTTCGCGGACTGGCGGCAGGAACTGGCCCGCGCCTGGCGGGGCGCCGGCGCCGGCTTCACCGAGGCGGTGACCGGGGCGGAGCCGCTGCGCCAGGCGCTGCGCCGCGTCACGGCGCCGCCCGGCGCCACGGCCGGCGCGCGGTGACCTTCCTCGCGCCGGGATTCCTGCTCGCCGCGGTCCTCGCGGCGGGAGTGGTGACCGGGCTGCACTTCCTGGTCACCCGCCCGCCGGTGCGGGCCTGGCTGCCCACCGCCCGGTTCATCCCCGAGGCCGCGGTCACCGTCCGGACCCTCGCGCGCCGGCCGGAGGACCTGCGCCTCCTCGCCCTGCGGGTGCTCGCGCTGCTGCTGGCGGGAGCGGCCTTCGCGCGGCCGGTGCGGGTGGGGCCGCGCGTGGCACTGGTCCGCATCATCCTGGCCGATCGGTCGCGCGCCGTGGCCCGTCCCGACGAGGTGGCCGACTCGCTGCGGGCCCTGCGCGCCCCCGCCGACCTCGTCATCCCGTTCGACCGCGCGCCGGCGCGGCGGGCGCCGGACTCCCTCGGTGGGGCGGGGCAGGACCCCCTCCGCGGCGCGCTGGCCCCCGCGCTGGTCGCGGCGCTGCGGAGCGCCAGCGCGGTGGGCCGGACCGCGGATTCCCTCGAGCTGGTGGTGATCTCGCCGCTCCTGGCGGAGGAGTGGGATGCCGCCGTGCCCGCCCTCCGCGCGCTGTGGCCCGGCCGGGCCCGGCTGGTGCGCGTGACCGCCCGACGCGACACCGTGCCCGCGCGCGCCGGCATCCAGCTCGGCGCCGGCGTTCCCGAGCCGCTCGCGACGCTCGTCGCGGCCGCCGGCCTCGGCGGCGCCACCGCACCGCTCACCCGCCTGGTCGGTGACCTCCCCGGCGCGGCGGACACCGCCTGGGCCGCGGCCGGCGGCGTGGTGCTGCAGTGGGCCACCGTCGGCGCGCCGGCCGCCTTCGAGGCCCGGGCGGTTCCCGACACCGTCGGCGCCGTGGCCTGGGGCGCCGAGGCGCTGGTGCAGGGGTTCCCGCGGCCGTGGCGTGCGCGCCCCGTCGCGGCGGGGAGCCGCGTGGTGGCGCGGTGGGTCGATGGCGAGCCGCTCGCCCTCGAGCAGCCCCTGGGTCGCGGCTGCGTGCGCGCACTTGCCCTGCCGCTGCCCGCCCGCGGCGACCTGGTGCTGCGCCCCGCGCTGGGCCGCCTCCTCGGCCACTTGGCGGGTCCCTGCGGGGACGGCGCCCCGGGGGCCGCGCTGCCTGACGAGGCCCTGCGCCAGCTCGCGGGGGCCGGCCCGCTCGCCGCGGGGCACGGCTTCCCGCCCGAGGAGGCGCCCCCATCCCCGCTGGTGCCCTGGCTGCTGGGGCTCGGGCTGGCCGCGCTCGCCGCCGAGCAGTGGCTCAGGCACGGCAGCCGGCCGCGCCCCGCGGCGGAGCCCGCGTGAGCGCCGCGCGCGAGCGGCTCGCCCGCGCCAGCCGCCGCCTGGTCCTGGGCTTTGCGGTCGCCGCGCTGCTGCGCGCCGGGGCGGCGGCCGGCCTGGTGCTCGTGGCGGCAGGGGCCCTGCGCCGCCTGGCGCCGGACGCCGGCCTCCCGGGCGCGGCTGTCGTGGGGGCCGCGGTCGTCGCGGCGGGGTATGCGGCCGCGGACCTGGTGCGCCGGGCCCACCGGGCTCGTTCGCTCACCCGCGTGGCGCTGTGGGTCGAGGAGGCGGACGCCGGCCTCGGGTACGCCCTGGTCGCCGCGTCCGATCCCGCCATCGATCCCGCCAGCCTCACGCCGCCGCTGCTCGCCGCCGCCGCCGCGGCGCCGGTCGAGACACTGGTGGCCCGGGCGGTGGCCCGCCACCTGGGACGGGCCGCCCTGCCGTGCGCGGTGGTCCTCGCGCTGTGGGCGGCGCTGGCCGCCTCGGGCGCGCCCGGCTCCGTGGTGGCCGGCGGCCCGGGGCTGGCGGCCCCAGCCGAGCCCAGCCGGCTCACGCCGCTCCACGCGGAGGTGCGCGCGCCCGCCTACGCCCGCCTGCCGGAGCAGGCGCTGGCGGAGCCCAGCCGGATCGCCGCGCTCACCGGGAGCCGGGTGATGCTGCGGGGCCGGGGCGCCGCATCCGGGGTGCTCGGGGTGGTGGGCACGGACACCCTCGCCGCGACGGGGCACGACGGGGGATGGGCCGTGACGCTCACCCTCGATTCGGCGCCCCGCGTGCTGGTGCTGCACGACCGCGCCTACCGCCGCCTGCTCAGCCTCGAGCCCGCGCCCGACTCCATCCCGGTGGTGGTCCTGACCCTCCCGGCGCGCGACACCACCTATCAGGTGCCGCCGGCCACCCCGGTGCGCTTCGCGGCCCGGGCCAGCGATGACCTCGGATTGCGGACGGCGGCGTGGGAGGTGCTCCGCACCACCGGCAGCGGGGAGCGGTTCCAGTCCACCACGATCGTGGCGGGGCGGGTGGCGCTCGCCGGCGCGCGGGAGGCGGCGCTCGGCCTGGCGCTCCGCCTCGACACCCTGGGGCTCGGACCGGGCAGCGTGCTCAGCGTCCGCGCGGTCGCCTTCGACGGACGGGATGCCGGCACGCTGGGCCGCGGCGTCTCGGAGACCCGCACCCTGCGGATGGCCACGGCGGAGGATTCCACGGCCCCCGTGGTGGAACCGCCGATCCCGATCGACTCGATGTGGGTGAGCCAGCGACTCCTCAACCTGCGCACCGACACCCTCTGGCTGGCCCGGAGGCGGCTGCCCGATTCCACCTACCGCAACCGCGCCATGGGGTTCAGCAACGCGCAGGCCCAGATCCGCGAGCGGGTCCTGGTCGTGGTGGCCCTGCTCGAGGACGATGGCGTCGGCGGCCGCGCGCCCACCGAGGAGAGCGAGCGGCTGCGCACCGCCGCGCAGGAGATGCTCGACGCGCGGCTCGGCCTGGCGGTGGCGGAGGTCGATTCGGCCCGGCCGCACATGCGGCGGGCGCTCGCCATCCTCGACGAGATCCGCCTGGCGCGGCGCTATCACCTGCGGGGCGTGGTGCGTCCCCCGCCCGTCGACATCGCCCGGGTGCGGCTGCGGGGCACCGAGCACGGCACGCCGGCGCCGGTGCGGGGCCCGGGGGGCCTGCCCGGGGACGACCGCCTGCTGGCCGCCCGGCTGGCGCGGATCGCCCGGCTGGCCGCCACCGACGGCCCCGCTGCCCGCGACTCGCTGTACGTCCTCCGCAGCGCCACCCTGACCAGCCACCCGCGGGTCGCGGCCCTCCTCGCTGAGGCGCTCGACGCCGCGCTGCGGGGCGAACCGGTCGGCTCGGCGCTGCTGCCGGCCCGCCGCGCGCTCCGGCCGCCCGCGCGCTCGCTCCCGCGGGCCCCCGCCTGGGGTGGGGGCGGGCCATGAGGGGGCCCTTCGTCTTTGCCACGGCGCAGTACGAGTCCGGTGACTGGGAGAGCGCCCCCCAGCTCCCCGCCAACCTCATCGACTCGCTGGCCCGCTACACCAGCATCGAGGTGGAGCCGAGCGGCGTGCACGTCCCGCTCGCCTCGCCGCGGCTGCTCGAGTACCCCTTCGTCTGGCTCACCGGCCACCTGCCGGTGCGCCTCACCGACGCGGAACGGGCGCAGCTCATCCGCTACGTGCGGCGGGGCGGCTTCCTCGTGATCGACGACCACAACCACGACATCAACGGCCCCTTCCACCAGACGGTGCACGAGGAGATCGCCCGGGCCTTCGGGCCCATGACCCGGCTGCCCCGCGACCACGAGCTCTACCGCGCGTTCTTCGTCTTTCCCGAGGGCCCCCCCAACACCCACCACGAGCTCAACGGCTGGGGCGACGACCTGCTCCATCCCTACCTCGATGCGGTGCTGGTCAACGGGCGCATCGGCCTGCTGTACAGCAGCAAGGACTACAGCTCCGAGTGGGACTTCCCGCCGGAACGGAAACGGTTCATGGCGGAGGACGTCACCCGCTTCGGCGTCAACCTGATGGTCTATGCCCTCACCCGGTAGCGGCCGCCGCGCGCTGGAGCTCGCCCTCCGCCTCACGGCGGCGGGGCTGCTCGCGTGGGCGCTCTGGCTCGCGCTCCGCCCCGCGGGGCCCGGGGCGGTCGAGGCCGCGGACAGCCGGACGCTGCGGGCCGCGCTCACCCGGTGGTCCACGGTGACGGCGCCGCGCCGGGTGGTCCTCGGCTTCGACGCGCCGCCGCCAGCCGCCGAGCGCGACTGGCTGGCGGCCCTCGCGGCCGCGGGCACCACGGTGCACTGGGCGGCCCCGCCGCTCCTGCCCACCGCCGTCACCCTGGAGCCGACCCCCGACCCGGCCGGCGGCCTGGTGCTCCGGGCGGCCGCCCCGCCCGGGGCCCGGCTGGCGCTGGGGGACACCCTGGGCCCCCGGGAGACCCTCGTGGCAGGCGCGGAGCCCGTCGGCTTCACGCTGGCCTGGCTCGAGGAGGGCGTCCACGTCGCCGTGGGCCCGGTCCGCGCCGTGGCCGCCGCCCCCGATTCCCTCGGCCTCCGCCGCCTGCTGGTCCTGGGCCGGGCCGGCTGGCAGGCCCGCTTCGTGCTCGCCGCGCTGGCCGAGCGGGGCTGGACCGTCGATGCCCGGCTGGTGGTCGCCCCCGGCGCCGACGTCTACCGCGGCATCACCGCGCCCGCCGGGGACACCGCCGTGGCCGCGCCGCCGATCGGTCCGCTCGTGGCGCCGCCGCGGCGGGTGGAGGAGCCCGGCCCCGGGCTGGGTGGGCCGCCTCGCGCCCCGCGCTTTGCGCCGGCGGCCCCCGCCGCGCAGGCGCCGGAGCCGCCGCTCCGGCTGCCGGTGGATACCGCGCGCTACAGCGCGGTGCTGGCCCTCGATTCGTCCGCGGCGCGGCTGGCGCCCGCCCTGTCGCGATACCTCCGCGCGGGAGGTGGGCTGGTGCTGTGGCCGGAGGCCGCCGCCCACCGGGCCTTCACCTCCGTCGCCGCGGCGGGCGCCGGCGCCGCCCTCCCGCCCGAGGACGAGGAATTCGGGGATTCGCTGCCCCGTCGTGCCCTGGCGCTGGCGCCGCTGCAGCCGCTGGCCGCGGAGGCCGTGGTGCTCGAGTCCCGCGGAAGGGAAGTCGCGGTGGCCGCCCGGCGGGTCGGGCTGGGCCGGGTGGTGCAGGTGGGGTACCTCGATGACTGGCGCTGGCGCATGCGCGGGCCTGAAGGCTCCGTGGACCGGCACCGGGAATGGCTCGCCGGGCTGGTCGGCGCCGCGGCGCGGACCGCGGTGTACCCGCCCGCGGTCCGGGGCGGCGACCCCGCCCCCCTGGCGCAACTGGTGGACCGGCTCGGCCCCCCGGAGGACGGGGGGCTGCCGACCGCCCCTGGCCGGCCGGGCATGCCCCTCTGGTTACCCTTCGCCATCGGGACGCTGCTCCTCCTGGAGTGGGCACTCCGGCGGCTCCGGGGCGCGGCGTAGGCCGGCTGACGGGGCCGGTGTGTCCCGGTCCGTTGCTGGACGTCCCCTGACGCGTACGAGCACCGACGCCCTGCTGCCTCTCGACACCCAACGGAGTCCCCCCATGCCCCTCCCCATGCTCCCCGCGTGGGCGCTGGCCGCCCTGCTGGTCCCCGCCCCCGCGCCCAGCCACGTCTCGATCGGCCTGGCCACCCTCCACGCCGCCGCCCTCACCACCGCCCGCGGCGCCGCCGACCAGGCCGACGCCCCCTACTTCCTGGTCTCGGTGGTCGGGCCCCGGGTCTCGAGCAGCGCCCGGCTCCCCGCCGGCGCCCGGTTCGGGATCGTGAACGATGGGATCGTGCAGCCCACCGTGCTGCAGCAGGTGGACCTGGCCCCCGGCGACTCGGTCCGGGTGGTCATCTCGGTGCTCGAGGCCGAGTCGGGCGACCTGGCCCCGGAGACCGACGCCGCCAAGGCCGCCACCCTGGGACTCTCCGGGCTGGCCCGCCCGCTGCTTGACCCCGCCGGCCCCGCGCTGGGCCCGGCCGTGGCCGGCCTCCAGGGCGCCGGCGCGCACTGGATCGGGGCGGTGTCGCTCCTGCTCACCAACGAGGGCGGGAACACCTTCTGGCGCCGGATGGAATGCGCCCAGGACTGCGAGGTGCTGCGGGGGCTGCCCGGCCGCGATGGGGCCGAGCTCACGGGGCCGGTCAACGGGGTGTTCGAGCTGCGCGGGGCAGGGGGGACGTACCACATGCAGCTGAGCCTCCGCCCGGCCGACTGACCCCCGGCCGGGGCCGGTCGCCGGGCGGCCGGCGCCCGGCCCGGGCCCGCCCCCCGGGGGGCGCGGGGGG
>WBZN01001304.1_pt1 | contig 15487 bp, 16 predicted proteins | sample 5204281 | NCBI WGS metagenome assembly WBZN01 (sample SAMN12344347, study PRJNA552823) | activated sludge metagenome | biome: Activated sludge suspended growth; feature: Nitrification reactor; material: Wastewater; isolation source: activated sludge from nitrification reactor of wastewater...
AAGCCAAGGCGGTTGCGAAAGAACCGGGCGTCAAGCTGAAGGTGCTTGAACAGAAAGACATGGAACAACTCGGCATGGGTGCATTGCTCGGGGTGGCCAAAGGCAGTCACGAGCCGCCGAAGTTCATTATTTTAGAGTACAAGGGCGCGAAGGCGAAGAAGGGCGATCCCCCGGTGGTGTTGGTCGGCAAGACCATTACCTTCGACACCGGCGGTATTTCGCTCAAGCCGGCCGAGAATATGGAACATATGAAGGCCGACATGACGGGCGGCGCCGAGGTTCTGGCCGCGATGCGGGCTGCGGCCAGGCTTAAGTTGCCGCTGCACCTGGTCAGCATATTGCCGGTGGCTGAAAATATGCCGGGCGGGCGCGCCATGCGGCCCGGCGATATTGTGACGACTCTCTCCGGTAAGACCGTCGAGGTGCAGAACACCGACGCCGAAGGCCGGCTGATCCTCTCGGACGCCTTGGCCTATGCGACCCGCTACAAGCCGGCGGTATTAATCGACATCGCGACCTTGACCGGCGCCTGTGTCGTGGCGCTCGGCCAATTTGCGATCGGGATGTTCGGTAATAATGATCAGTTGAAAGAGCATGTCCGGAACGCAGGCATGCGGGCCGGTGAGCGTGTCTGGGAGATGCCGCTCTGGGAGGAGTACTTCGAGCAATTGCGCAGTGACGTGGCGGATATGCGCAATATCGGTGGCCGGGGCGGAGGCATGATTACGGCGGCCCTGTTCCTGAGCAAATTTGTGGGCGATTGCCCATGGATTCACCTGGACATCGCAAGCACTGACTGGAGCGAGCGCGAGCGAGCCTACCTGCCGAAAGGTCCGACCGGAATCGGTACACGGCTGCTCATTCAATTCCTGCTAGACCGGACGTTGCCCTAGCGGCAACTGAGTGGATTGAACGGTGTCAGCGGAAAATCCACCTGCTTCTCATGAGATCGTCAGAATAGGGTGTTATGACACTACGCGAGCAAATTGGTCAGCTGTTCATGATGGGGTTCACGGGGACTACGGTCAGTGACGATCTGGCCGCGTTCCTCAAAGCCTACACGCCGGGCGGCGTCATTTTTTTTAGACGGAATCTCGAATCAGTCCAGCAGATCGTCGATCTCACGAACGGGCTCCAGAAGCTGTCGCCGTCCTCGCCGCTCCTGATTGCCATTGATCAGGAGGGAGGCCGCGTAACCAGGCTGCCTGCCGAATTTACGATCTTTCCGCCTTGCGGGCAGTTGGGGCAATGTAATTCCAGCGAATTGGCGTATTCAGCCGCGGCCACCATCGCGAAAGAGTTGCGGGCTGTGGGCATCAACATGAACATGGCCCCGGTGCTCGATGTGAACTGCAATCCGGACAATCCGGTGATCGGCGACCGGGCGTTCGGTGCCGAGCCGGATCTTGTCGGCGAAATGGGGCTGGCCACCATCGGGGGCCTGCAGGACAATATGGTGGTGGCCTGCGGGAAACACTTTCCCGGCCATGGCGATACGGCGACGGATTCGCACAAGGAACTTCCCGTGGTTGACGCGGGGGTTCAGCGGTTGCGCGATACAGAGTTTCCTCCGTTTCAGCAGGCGATTCGCCATGGAGTCGCCAGTTTGATGACGGCCCATGTGTTGTATCGGGCCTTGGATCCCGATGCCCCGGCGACGCTGTCTCAGGCCGTGATCCAGCGTTTGCTGCGCGAAGAGTTTCGTTATGACGGGGTTGTCTTTACTGACGACCTGGAAATGCATGCCATTATCGATCATGACGGCATCGGCGAAGCCGCTGTCCGGTCGTTCGTGGCCGGATGTGATGTGCTGTTGATCTGCAAAGACCAAGACCGGGTCAGGACGGCCATGCAGGCGATGGAGCGCGCCGTGCTAGACGGTCGGATCACGCGAGAAAGGCTGGACCAGTCGTTGGCCCGCGTGGCGCGGCTCAAGGCGCGATACCTTCACCCATACAAGCCGGTCACGATTTCGGATGCGCGGCTCGTGGTCGGGTGCCGCTCGCACAAGGTACTGCTGGACTCATGGCGTAAGGCCTATGCCCGCCTCCCCTCACCGAAGTTGGCGGAGAACCTTCAGCCGACGGCAGCCTTGGATTCGCCAGTCACGCATGTCTGAATCCCATGGGTGCTGTTCCTGTCGGGATTTACCCCGGAGCACCGGGGTAGAGACGTCCTCCCTGCGCTGTGAGCCGGGTTCCTCTGACTGCTTTCTCCTGGAGGCCTACGCCTATTCGGCTGGAGCGTTCCGCCCTGGCTTTTCCTTCAGGGTTCTGTTTCACTAGTGCATCCGACAGATCTCCTATCAACCATTCATGCCGAGGCGCCATGGCTCTCAAAAAAGGTGACATTCTCGACGAACGAAAACGATTTCCGGACTCCTGTGGCCTAGTCGTCAAGTGCACCGGCGGCGGCGAGGGCTTTCAGAAGATCTTCTGTTGCGGGCATGAGTTGACCGAAGAGGATCTGGTACCGGACATCATTTCGTCGAGAGGTCGAAAACGAGGGACGTTGCTGCCGGGGGCCATGCTGGAGGAGAAGCGGCAGTTTCCCGATTCCTGCGGCCTGCGCGTTATGGTGATGGATGGAGGCGCCGGGTTTCAAGGGATCGACTGTTGTGGCCATCTCATTACGGCGGGTGCGGTGCATGGGTTGAGGTTCGGTCAACCGTGGGAGGAAGAGGTTCCTGCTCCTACTGGTCCGTCAGGGCAGGCATAATGTCATCGCAAGTGCCTCCGGCATCCGACGAGAAGTACCATCGGCCCAGTATGCGCTGGTGGCTCGGTTTTATGGATCAGCTTGATCGGCTCGGGTATGTCGCGGCGGGGTTCAGCCTGCTCGCTCTCGGCCTGATTATTTTCGTCCATGCCTGGTACATTTTCCTGGTTCGACCAGTCCAGCCCGCGCTCCTTCCAGCCGCGCTCAAGTTATTGAACGATCTACTCCTCGTCATCATTCTTCTGGAACTGTTTCGCACGGTCGTGCGATTTCTTCAGACGGAGGTCTTGGAGTTAGAACCGTATCTGTCCGTGGGGATCATTGCCTGTACACGGAGACTGTTGACGGCGAGTGCCGAACTCTCTTACCAGCTTGAATTGGTGCCCAGGGAAACCAGGCACGAGCTATTTCAGCAGTATCTTATGGATGTCGGCTTGAATGTGGTCGTCATCATCATCCTCATCGGAGGGCTGTACCTGCTTCGCTCACGTCCGTCGACCGAACGTCCGGCCCTGTCCTGATCGGGGGTGGACCGAATAGCAGGGGGGTGATAGGTCCTTCTTGCCCTCTTCCTGTCTCTTATGGCATCATGCACCTCTTCTTGGAGGCATGGTGGCCACATTGCTTGAATATGTGGGATCGGTGCATATCTACCTCGGTCCGTATCGTGGCAACCCCATTGCCTTGTATTTGAGGCGTACGGAGACCGGATGCCAGATCGGGCCGCGCGCCTATCCGTGGAATGACGTGGTGGGTGCGGGTGAAACCCCGAATAAGGCCGCCGCGGATTTCGAGGAAAAATGGAAAGGCAAGGGCCTGGCCGCCGATATGTATTCAGGCCCTTCGTGGGAAGGTGGAATTAAGCCGGAGAGGCCCGCCCCGCCCAAGCCCGCGGCTCCCCCGAAGCCAGCAGCCCCGGCAGCCGGTACGCCCGCGCCGGCGGCTCCAGGTGCCTCGCCTACCACCGCCACATCTGCTGCACCTGCTGCGAAACCGGCTACGCCCGCACCCGCACCTGTCGCAGTGCCTCCTAAAGTCGCCCCGGTCGCTCCAACCGAAGCTTCGTCCTAAACCTTCGCGTCGCCCATTTGTTGGTGAGTCATCCGATCATGCTGGTCGAGGTGCATCGTTCTGTTCCACCGTTGCCTGCGCGGCGAGCTTGCTGTGGCGAATGCCGTACGTTGCATAGACCATGATGCCGATAATGGTCCAGACAAAGAACCGGATCCAGGTCATCCAGGGCAGGAAATACATCAAGCCCGAGCAGGCCAGGACACCCAGCATGGGGATGATCGGCATAAAAGGCATGCGAAATGGCCGGGGATGGTTCGGGTTGGTATAACGAAGCACCATGATGCCGATACAAACGAGGACAAAGGCGAAGAGCGTTCCGATGTTCGTCATGTCGGCCGCTTCCCCGATCGGAATCAATGCAGCCATGATGGCCACGGCTACCCCGGTCAAATACGTCGCGTGGTGAGGTGTTCTGAATGTGGGGTGCACCCCTGACAGCCAGGGCCCGAGGAGTCCGTCCCGAGACATGGCGAAAAAGACGCGAATCTGGCCCAGCATCATCACCACCAGCACACTCGTAATCCCTGCCACTGCTCCGACCGCCACGATGGCGGCCCCCCACTTGAAGCCAGCCACTCGTAACCCTTCGGCCACTGGTGCATGGATGTCGATGCGTGAAAATGGCACCAGGCCCGTCAGGACCGCCGCCACGGCTATATACAGCAGGGTACAGATGGCCAGTGATGCGAAGATGCCGATGGGCAGATCCCGTTGGGGATTCTTGGCTTCTTCCGCCGTGGTGGACACGGCGTCGAACCCGATATAGGCAAAGAACACGATGGCCGCGGCTGCGCCCACACCGCCAAACCCAAACGGCATGAACGGCGACCAATTGGCCGTGTCGACGGAGGAGGTGCCGACTGCGATGAAAAAGGCGATGACGGCCAGCTTAACGAGCACAATGCCGCAAGTGGCTCGGGCGCTTTCCTTCACGCCGACGATCAGGATGCAGGTGACCAGCAGGACGATAATCGCAGCCGGAATATTCGCAATGCCTCCGTCCGAGCCGGGAGCATGGGTAGCCCAATAGGGAAGGTCGAGGCCACAGAGCTTGAGGATGTTGTTGAAGTAGCCCGACCATCCGATTGCCACGGCGACGCAAGCGACGCCGTACTCCAGAATGAGGTTCCATCCTGTGAGCCAGGCCAGAAACTCGCCGAGTGTTGCATAGGAGTAGGTATAGGCGCTGCCCGCCACCGGAATCATGGCCGCAAATTCGGCATAGCAGAGGGCCGCCAGTGCGCAGGTGATTCCGGAGAGAATGAAGGAGAGGATAATCCCCGGCCCGGCTCCAGGGCGATGCGCATCCCCGACGATGGCAGTGCCGATCAGCACGAAGATGCCGGTGCCGATGATCGCACCGATGCCAAGTCCGGTGAGATCCCAGGCCGTCAAGCTCCGCTTCAGACGATGTTCAGGGGCGTCGGAATCAGAGAGGATTCGTTCGATCGATTTGGTGCGAAACAGCGGATTGCCCACGCTGTGTCCTCTCTCCGGTGGTGTCACGTCCATGTCCGCTGTCATGGCCGAATGATCCCCGTGTCATGAGTTGGTCCCGCGTACCGCAGGCGCCGCTTGGAGCGCTGGGCGCCGCGAGGCTGCCCGTAAGAATGTCTGAAAGAGCCGCCGATGTAACAGATGACGTTCGAATAAGAATTCAGGATGCCATTGCAAGCCCAGAAAGAACGGGTGTCCGGGGTGTTCGATCGCCTCGACGATTCCATCCGGGGCTGTCGCGCAGGCAATCAGCGTGCGCCCGACCGTTTTCACCGATTGGTGATGCGAGCTGTTCACCATCATGCGTGCGCGTTTGACGATTCGATTGAGCAGGCTGCCGACGGTGATGGTGACGCTGTGGGAAACATGAATCGCGGGTCTCGTCTGTCGATGCTGCAGCACATCGTTCACCTGGGCGGGAATATCCTGGTAGAGAGTCCCTCCGCACGCGACATTCATGGCTTGCATACCGCCGCAGATGGCCAGGGTGGGGAGGTGGTTGCGGATGGCCAGTCGGACTAGGTCCAGTTCAAAGCTCGAACGTCGCTGGGCGACGACCGGAAACGTAAATCGCTTCCGCTCTCCGTACAACGTCGGGTCGAGGTCCGGGCCGCTTCCTGTCAGCAGCAACCCGTCGATACCGGTGAGGAGTCGCCGTCGCCCCGCACGATCGGCCACGAGCGGCAGAATGACCGGCACGCCGCCGAGCTCTTCAATCGCGCGGATATATCGGGCCCGGAGGAAATATGTGGGTTCTTTGCCGCCCCATTCCTGGCGATCACCGGCATTGAAGTCGGGAGTGACTCCGATGACGGGTTTCATGCTATCGGATCGGTTCCAAGGGCAGCGGGAGAGGCTCCTGGGGGGTATAGTCCCCGGCTTCCCGTGCTGGCTCAGTCGAGGAGACCCCGAGGAAACGGATCGGCTTATCACCCTTGAGGTGATCCGGTGTGATGACATAGGTGCCGTACATGCTGGGGACCCAGATATTTTTTGCGGTTTGTTCGCTGCCGCCCGAGAATCCATAGGCTAATCCGCCGACGACTCCTCCGCCGATGGCGAACGCCAGTTTGAGGGGAAAGTAGATAATGGTTGCCAGTGCGGATCCTGCCTGAATACCCACACCGGAAGGGCTGGCATCGTTGGATGAGACGGGGACGTTAGAGGCGCTGCCCGATTCTTGTGCTGAGACCGGCACAATGAGAATCGCGAGAGAGCAGAGCGCCACCAGACTGAGAACGAGGGCGTTCGACCAGAGGCTGCGTCGTCTTTTGAAGGACAGATTGACAGAGACGTTCACGTTAAGTGCCTCCTTCGTGCTGAAGTTCTAATGCGGTGTACTAAAAAGATGAGTGTCGATGAGTTGTGTACAAATGCGAACATGCTTTTGTCGTTATAACAAATTCATCCCCATTTTCAAACCCCTTCCGTCTTTGGCGCAGTCGCTCCCTGCTCATCAGCTGTTGGATGTCGCTCCCAGGTCTAGCTCAAGGCGAATGCGATCCGTCACTTGTTCCGGCTGCTCCTGGATGATGCGCTGCAGTTCAGTGGCGAAGGTTTCGGCGGCGATGACTTGATTTTCCTGTTCGATGCCGGCGTGAAGCGCGAGATTAAGCGCACAGGTGCAGAGGGATTGGATGAAGAGTTCATCAGCTCGGCGCGCGATCTGATCCTGGTCCTCTGAGCTCATCTCTTGGAGCTGTTCACGAATCCAAGACGAGAACCCTATCTGTTCGCGGGCCTGAGCAAGGTGGTCCTGTGCCACGTCGATTCCGACCTGCACGCCGCCTTTCCAACTGCGTTTTTTTACATTGAAGACACATCGTAGATGATCCGGCCGATGCTCCACGGGTTCGGGCCCGAAGAAAAAAGTGACGCGGAATTGAGCAGGATCTGTGGAAAAGGGAATGGTCATAGACAATGGACGGCATTGTACCATCCTGCGGCCTGGAGAGCACGCCTGCTCGCACAGTGGTATCGAGTTCGAAATGACGTTATGATGCGGCCATGGAAGAGTCCTCTCGTTTTCACGCACAGGTCGGCCGCATTCAGCAAGCGATTCGAGCGCAGCCCGGGCTTGATGGATGGCTCTTTTATGACTTTCGTCATCTCGATCCCATTGCGTATCGCGTGTTGTTGTTAGATCCCTCGCTCCATGTCACGCGCCGCTGGTACTACTGGGTTCCTGCCGCAGGTACGCCTGTCAAGTTACAGCATCGTATTGAGCCCCATGTGTTGGATGATTTGCCCGGTAACCTACGGTTGTATGTTTCCTGGCGAGAGCAGCAGGCGGCGCTCGAGGCGCTCCTGCAATCTGCCAAGCGGATTGCCATGCAATATTCGCCGATGAATGCGATTCCTTATCTCTCGCGAGTGGATGCGGGGACGATTGATCTCATGCGCAGCTTTGGTCTGGAGGTGGTGACTTCCGCCGATCTGGTCCAGCAATTTGAAGCGGTTTGGGATAGCGCGCAGTTAGCCTCGCATCAGGTTGCCGCCGAAGGCTTACGCGCGATTGTAGACGAGGCGTTCGAGTTCGTCGGGACCTCGCTGGCGGCGGGTCGTTCGCTTACGGAGTATGGGTTGCAACAATTTATCCTTTCCCGGATGCACGCTCGCAACCTGGTGACCTCCAGTCCGCCGATTGCCGCTGTAAACGCCCATAGCGCGGATCCTCATTATGGGCCCTCCGCCGAGGGGGCTGCTCCTATCCGGCAGGGAGACCTGGTTCTGATCGATCTGTGGGCGAAACAGCCGGGGCCCGGGGCCGTCTATGCAGATATCACCTGGACAGGCTTCGTCGGGCAGGTTGTGCCTGCCAGACAACAAGACATCTTCCAAATCGTCCGCCAGGCCCGCGATGCAGCGGTGACATTCGTGCAAGCACGTGTGCGGGAGGGTGTGTTTCCGTATGGGTGGGAAGTCGACGATGTATGCCGGCAGGTGATTCAGCACGCCGGGTATGGGAGGTATTTCGTTCACCGAACCGGGCACTCGATCGGTGAAGAGGTGCATGGCAACGGAGCCAACATCGACAATCTGGAAACGCAGGATGCCCGCCGGTTGTTGCCGGGCACCTGTTTTTCGATTGAACCGGGGATTTATCTGCCGGAGGACTTTGGTATTCGCAGTGAGCTGGATGTCTACCTCTCGTCCCACGACGCTGTGGTGTACGGACAACCAATCCAAACTGAACTTGTCCCGATTTCTGTTCCCACGGCGTAAATTCTTCAGTCTCTTACCTGACGGATTCTGCCTGCCGGCCTTTCTTGACACCCTTCGCGTCGGGCAGCTATCGTGAGAGTTCAAAAGGCCGAAGAGGCTGTCTGGCGCCTGGTTAGCCCCTATTTGCCGAGGAAGGATATCGAACATGTTTGGCACAATGGGATTCTCTGAACTGATTATCATCCTGGTTATTGTCTTGATCATTTTTGGGGCCGGGAAACTTCCACAAATCGGTGAAGGGGTGGGCAAGGCCCTCAGAGGGTTCAAGAAAGAGGTAAACGACATTCCGGCTCCGGACGCCACAACCGAACAGAGCGATCCTGGTCCTGCAGCGGCCCAGGTTGAGGTGCAGCCGGTGGCAGAGATTCCGCAGGGAGTGCAACCCGCCACGGTTGCTCAGGCTCCTTCCGTTCCAAAAGCTACCGCACCCTATACGCCGGGTCCTGAATTAACGCCAGGTACGACGGCGGCCCTGATGGCAGCGGCCGCGCCGCAGGGGCCACAATCAACTCAGCCGGCTAAACCCCGGGTGGCCACTGTGACGCCGGGCCAGGCCGCCCCGGGGTCGGCGGTTGCACACAGTCACCAGCCTCCTACAATGGAGGATCGCATGGCGGCTCCTGCACCGGTGATGCGGGGCCAGTATCCTCCCCTTCCGGCGTCGGCTCAGAGCAAGCCTGTGGCCAAGCGGCCTTCGGCTATTGTGAATAAGGATGCCGTCGCTCGGGTGCAGGCGGCCCAGGCCGCTATGCGAGCAAAAACTGCACAGGCTCAGCCGGCTGCGTTTTCGCCGCAGGATATGCAAGGTTTGGGAGAAGGTCTGGGGGATGCCGTGAGGACCTTTCGTCAAGCTGTGGCAGATGTCCGCAATTCGGTGGATCCTCAAATGCGAACGATTCGGGCAGAAATGGACTCGGCACAGAAAGAATTGGAACAATCAATTGAAGCGGCCAAGCAAGCGCCTGTCTTGGACGAAGATGCTCCCGCAAAACCTCTCTAGCATCCGGGTTTTTTTGCGTGGGGCGTGAGGGTCGCGGTAGTACCGCGTACCTTGTGCTTTTGTTGCGCAGGATGATATTTGGGTACGGCTGTGTGTCCTCGTTTCCATCTAAGCGGTTCAGTTCAGCGATTTCATGTTCGTTCCAAGTGTTTTTCCGGCCTCGCAAGGTGAACGCAATACACTCAACCCCACATGAAGCTGGTTTCTTTGGTTTCTGGCAGCCTTCCACTCAAGATCCTACTTCCCTTTGTGCTGTACTTGATCATGCCCGGCTGTTATGTCGATGTCCCGCCGAGAGCTCCGGAGGTGGTGTCGATACAGCTTAGCGAATTGCTTGCTGATTCTGACCCGGAGGTTCGGCGCACCGCGGCAGAAGCTTTAGGCAAAGTCGGCCAGAGCGCTGCGCATTCAGGCCTTATCGCTGCCCTCAAGGATGAAGATCATCGTGTTCGCGCCGCCGCGGCGCTCTCCCTGGGGTCGGTCGGTGATGGAGTGAACGGAATGGCACTGGTGGAGCACCTGGCCGATTCCGCCGAGCCCGTTAGGGCGGCATCTGCACTGGCGCTCGGCGAGACGGAGGTGTCAGCGGCTAGTGAGGAGCAGATTCTTAAGGCGCTTCAGCATCCGCAGTCCTCCACGCGCGTCGCTGCCAGCCGCGCTCTGCTGAGTTTGGATACCGTCTCGTTCTCTGCAGATATTGTCTCGGGTCTGCGAGATTCGAACGCGAATGTGCGGCAGGGCGTGGCTGCTGTTCTGGGGGAGACGGGGGACGCAAGAGCCCTGCCATATCTGCTGAAACTCCTGAACAGTGATCCCGACGCCGGTGTGCGCTCCGAGGCTGCATTTCGGCTGGGAAAAATTGGGGATGACAGGGTGCTGGGTGAGCTGTCCGCGGTTGCAGCGAGGGATTCGGATATGACGGTTCGTGAGTGGGCGCGCTGGGCAGGCCGACAGATTATGCCGACGCGCGAGTTCGGTTCAGGGACTCGACCAAGTCAATGAGCCGCGTCTTGGCCTCGGGATCGATATCGGTAAATTGAATTCCCATTCCTGGAAACAGTAAATATCGCTCAGGTTTTGACCGTGTCCAGGCAACCTTCGCACGCGTTTCAAATTTCTGGTTTGGTCGGTCCGGTAAGGCAAACTCGACCTTGAGTTCGGTCCCGGGTGCTAACGGTGTGCTACTTTCAATAAACAATCCCCCTCCGCCGATTCCGCCGGTCAGGCTGTCGAAGTGTTTTCCGTCGGCTGTGGTGCAGTGCACTTTGATGGCCAGGGGGGCTCGTGGATGGGCGCGACTATGTGCGAAGCGGGCATCTTCATCGACGGAGAGCATGTACTCGATCACGGTGCCCCAGCCGAGGATGCTCAGGCGTTGTCCCTTGTGGTCGAATAGGGAAATAGTTTCCTGTTCGCAATCAATGCCGAGCGTTTTTCCCTGGTGTTCGCTTGTGGCGGTTACGGGAAATTTCATCTCTGATTCTTAGAGTGTTTGCGGTGAATGTGATGTGTTGGGAATCGGGTAGCCTGGGCGATTCTTAATTGGAGTCGTTTGGCGGGACACCCTTCACAGAATGGACCAGGTTCAGGACCCGATTTCGTGTTTCCGTGGCGATATCAGTGAACCGCACGCCCATTCCGGGGCTAAATGTGTACTGATCAGCTTTGGGACAGACCCAGGCAATGACTCCTTTTGCAGACAGCCATTCGCTTGGATCTTCGGGCAGCGTAAATTCCATGGCGAGTTTGGTGCCGACTGCCAAGGGTGTAAAGCTCTCGATAAATAATCCCCCTCCTCCTATTCCGCCTGCCCTGCTCTCGAATGGCGTGCCTTCGGGAGTCTGATATTTGACTCGTATGGACAGCGAAATTCGTGGCTCAGACCGTGCCTCACGGGATTGCGGGGGTTTTCGATAGGTCAGGATCTGGTCAACGAGAAAATCCCAAGCAAGGCTTCCCATTGGTTCGCCATTGATGCCAACCAGGGTGATCACTTCCTTGGAGGTGTCAATTTCGAGCGTTTTGCCCTTGTGTCTCGTGCTGGATACGACGGGGAATTTCACGTGTGCCGCCCTTTTGAAACTACACAATTTCTGGCAATAGGCATCCTGTGCAAGTATAGCGCAAGGATCGAACTTGTCGATAAAAACCTGGGATTTGTGGGCCTTCTTGGAGAAGGGTTCACAGCGGTGGGGAAAAGGGCATGAAAAAGAGGGAGCGGATGCTCCCTCTTAGTTTTTGGTGTCTCTCTAATAAATGAGTAGTGTCAGTGAGTTAGGCGCTTTTTACGTCCTTGTCTTGCTCGAAGATTCGAATCGGGGCATGTTTCCCGTTGATGGCGTCTTCGGTGATTACGACTTCCTTGATCTGCTTCTGAGAGGGGGCATCATACATCACATCGAGCATGGATTCTTCGAGAATCGCACGTAGACCCCGCGCTCCGGTCTTTTGAGTAAAGGCTTTCCGTGCCACGGCACTCAAGGCTCCTTCCGTGAATCGCAGCTTTACTTTTTCGAAGGAGAGCAGTTTTTCATACTGCTTGGTGAGCGCATTTCTCGGTTCTGTGAGGATGCGAATGAGCGCCTCCTCGTCGAGTTCATCAAGGGTAGCGACAACCGGCAATCGGCCGATAAACTCAGGGATCAAGCCGTATTTCAGAAGGTCTTCCGGCTGAACATGCGGCAGCAGTTCGCTCAACCGAATGTCATTGCGGCCACGGACTTCTGCTCCGAATCCCATAGATTTCCGGTTTAAGCGCTGCTCGATAATGTGCTCGAGGCCGACAAATGCGCCACCGCAGATGAACAGGATATTGGAAGTGTTCACCTGAATGAATTCTTGGTGCGGGTGCTTGCGTCCGCCTTGAGGGGGGACGTTTGCGACTGTTCCTTCGATGAGCTTGAGAAGCGCCTGTTGAACCCCCTCGCCAGAGACATCCCGTGTGATCGAAGGGCTGTCACTTTTTCTGCTGATCTTGTCGATTTCGTCGATGTACACGATTCCGCGTTCGGCGCGTTCCACGTCGTAGTCCGCGGCCTGGAGCAACTTGAGGATGATGTTTTCGACATCTTCTCCGACATAGCCCGCTTCTGTAAGCGTCGTAGCATCGGCCAGCGTGAACGGGACGTCCAGATATTTGGCCAAGGTTTGAGCCAGGAGGGTCTTTCCGGTGCCTGTCGGACCGATGACCAGAATGTTGCCTTTTTGGAGTTCGACGTCATCAACGTCTTTATCCTTGGCTGAAATGCGTTTGTAGTGGTTGTGCACAGCAACGGAGAGGATACGTTTGGCGCGGTCCTGGCCGACCACGTACTGATCGAGATGGTGCTTGATTTCGGCAGGTTTCTTCAGCTTCGAGGATATTTCCTCTTTAGCTTCTTCCCAGTCCTCCGCAATGATGTCATTGCAGAGGTTTACGCACTCGTCGCAGATGTAGACGGTCGGACCGGCGATGAGCTTGCGCACCTCGTCTCGGCTTTTTCCGCAGAACGAGCAACGCAGGTGCCGATCAATTTTTTCCTGTTTAGCCATGCTGCCTCCTGTAAACCAAAGGTCAACTAGCTCTTACCGCCGTCTTTCCCTGAGTCCGTCGATCCCACCGGTTTGAGGCTCTTCAGGGGGCGTGTGATGACTTCATCGATCAGGCCGTAGCGTTTGGCTTCCTCGCTCGACATGAAGTAGTCCCGCTCCGTATCTTGGGAAATTTTGTCAAGCGGTTGCCCCGTGTGTTTTGCCATGATTTCGTTCAGGCGTTCACGGATCTTCAGAATCTCCCGTGCATGAATATCGATCTCGGTCGCTTGCCCCTGAAACCCCCCCATCGGCTGATGGATCATGACACGAGCATTCGGTAATGCGTAGCGTTTGCCTTTGGTTCCGGCTGTCAATAGAAAGGCCCCCATGCTTGCAGCCTGCCCAAGACAGATCGTGTTAATTGACGGCTTGACGTATTGCATGGTGTCGTAGATGCCAAGTCCCGCTGTCACGCTGCCTCCCGGGGAATTGATGTAAAGATTAATATCCTTCTCCGGGTCCTCTGCCTCCAGGAACAGCAGTTGGGCGATAATCAGGTTCGCAAAGACGTCGTCAATCGGTGCGCCGAGAAAAATAATGCGGTCTTTGAGCAGGCGTGAATAGATGTCATAGGCACGTTCGCCGCGGTTTGTTTGCTCGACAACAATCGGAACTAGCATTCGGCTGAATCCTTTCCGCTAGAGGCCTGACGGGTGGAAACTCTTCAGTTTACCATACTCATCTCGCCGGGATTGGGTGATCACCGCCCGACCTTCAGTGTCGCGAGTCCAGGTGTTCGGATCTGTTACCCCTGGATCATTGCGTGCTTGTAGACAAAATCCAACGCTTTATCAGCCAAAATCCTCGATCGAAGATCGTCCAAAGTATCTTGTCCCCCCGCTCGAATCATGCGGGTGACTTCTTCGACCGAGAGTTTGACTTCGGCAGCGAGTCTCGCAATCTCATTGCTGAGATCCTCGTTCGTCACCGTGATGCCTTCTTTTGCCGCCAGGGCTTCGAGTATAAGTCCAACCTTCACGCGTCGCTCTGCTTCCGGGCGCGACTCGTCCTGGAGCTTTTTGACCTCATCGGGTTGACCACTAGCAGGCGAAGAGCCTGGGCTGTCCCCACCTTTGCGTTGGCGAGATTGTAGTTGTTGTCGAACCATAGCAGAGAGCTCTCGCTCGACAAGCGCTCCGGGAAGGTCAAAATGATGCGTTTCCGCCAGTCGTTTTAAGATCGTATCTTTGTAGGAATCTTCGATATCTTTCTTCAGCGCCCGCTCCATTTCAGTGCGCAGCTTCTCTCGGATTTCCTGGAGAGATTGGTAGGGGCCGCAATCCTTCGCGAATTCATCGTCGAGGGCGGGCAGTTGTTTTTGCTTCACAGCCTTGACGGTACAACGAAAAGTAACGGTTTTGCCTGCGACTCGTGTATCGGGGTGTGTCGCCGGATAGGCCTGCGGAACGGTGATGACATCACCATCTTTTTTGCCGACCAGGTGAGGCTCAATATCGATTCCCAGGACGGAGGTGTGAGAGCCCATTTTGTGAAGGTGCCCTGTTTTGTTTGTTCCCTCAAGCGGGGCGCTATCCAATGTGCCGTCAATGTCTAGGACGGCATAATCTCCGTCGGCCAATGATGTTCCGGCGGGAGCAGGATGTAACTGCGCCATCTGTTCACGAAGAACCTCGAGCGCCTTCTCGACTTGTTCGTCCGTAACCGTTCGCTGATCCTGTTTGAGAGAGATCGGATTCGGAGCCTTGTAATCTCGAAGCTCGATTGTCGGTTTGATTTCAACTGTCGCTGTAAAGCTAAAGGGTGTGTCTTTTTTAACTTTGACGCGTTCCAGAGGTGGGATTTCTACGAGAACGGGCACAATGCCTGCTTGACGGATAGCTCGGTCATAGTAATCCGGCACCAGGCTACGAATGACGTCCTCTTCAATCGTCTTTGCGTAGCGCTTCTCCAGCAACTGGAGGGGGGCTTTCCCTGGACGGAAGCCGGGAATGCGAACCTGCCGATTCAACTCAGAGTAGGCCTGCACAAAGCGCAGGTTTACTTCGTCTGCCGGGACTTCGATCTTGAGAGCTCGTTTCATGGGGCCGAGTTCTGTCATTTCCATTTTCATAAGTCTGTTCGCGTCCTCCGAGTCCGAATAAAGTTATGTGCGTCACGCCAGGTCATAGAGGTGTGGTGCGAGAGGGGGGACTTGAACCCCCACGGTTACCCACGAGATCCTAAGTCTCGCGCGTCTGCCAGTTCCGCCACTCTCGCGCGACGCTGAGTACTAGGCTGCTCACTGATGGTACATAGGGAATGTGTCTGCACGCGGAAAGACACGATGAATAATGACATTTTGTACCGTCGATCGTGTCAGTCTGTCAACCCATACGCAGGTGGGGCAGGCTCGCCGGTACGTCTTCTAAAGCCAGAAATAGTCCTGAGGATAAATCGCAG
>WBZN01001305.1_pt1 | contig 15460 bp, 12 predicted proteins | sample 5204281 | NCBI WGS metagenome assembly WBZN01 (sample SAMN12344347, study PRJNA552823) | activated sludge metagenome | biome: Activated sludge suspended growth; feature: Nitrification reactor; material: Wastewater; isolation source: activated sludge from nitrification reactor of wastewater...
GCCGAAGCTGCCGCGGCGCGCGCGGATGAACAGCGTCTCGTCGGACTCGATGTCCCGGTTCATCTGGACCAGCACGCGCCCGTTGGCGTTGTTGTACAGAGGGGTGACTTCGAGATCCGCGCTACAGGCGGTCAAGCCGTGCAGGGCGAAGGCGAGAATGGCAAGTCGGGGAGCCGCGCTGATCCGCATGTCCGCGGCTTCTTCGCAATCCTCGCGCCATCGCGTCCCTTCATGATCTCCACGGGATAGGAGAATGTGGCAACTCAGGTAGCTGGCGACAAGCGAACCCGTTGCCGGTAAGCCCGCGCGCAAGAGCCATGCCGTGAATCTGCGGCGGGCCTGGAACCTTTGTCCCGCTCGCCCGAGGAATGGGTGACGAGATGCTTGGCGTGGCGCATTCCACCGCGGCGGTCAGACCGGCCGAGCTCGTCGAGCAGCGCGCCGGCAACGTGTTCTATCGCATCGAGCGCGGCGAGCCCTTCGTCGTGCACACCCCCGCCGGAGACGTGCGCGTCACCGGTACCTGTTTTCGCATCGAGGTCGAACCCATGAAGCCCAGCTACAAGATGATCCTGAGCGGCGCCACCGGTGCGGTGCTCGCCTCCGCCGTGCTGATCACGGTCTACGAGGGCCACGTCGTCGCCGAGACCAAGTCGACGCGGACCGAGCTGGCCGCCGGGACGCGCGCGACGCTCTCGCCGGACGGTGCGACGACCGCCGTCGCGATCGCCGGGGATGCGCCGGTGGATCTCGCGCATGCGACGCGCGACGAGCTCGCCCGACGCGCGACGGTGCAGCAGGGCGAGATCCTCCGGCTGCGCGACCGCGTCCGCGAGCTCGAGTCCAGAGGCGGCGAGTCGGCGGACGGCGGCGATCACGCCGATTCTCCGTCCGAGCCCGGCCGGCTCTGGCACGATCCGAGCCCCGAGAAGCTCGCCAAGTGGGCGACCGAGTGTCATGTCCGCCTCGATACCCCGGCGATCGATGGGTTCACGCCGCTCAAGAGCACCGATGATCTGAGCCGGTACGGGCTCGAGCCGAACGAGGTCGAGGGCTTCAACGCGACGGTCTCCGAGATCTCGAAGCAGTGGCAGGCGCTGGTCCGCTCGCTCTACGTCGAGGCGACGGGCGACACCGCCGGCGCGGAGGCGCTGTCGATCGAGGCCATGCGGCACGAGATCCAGCAGAAGAGCCCACCCCAGGAGATGGGGCAGATCCTCGAGAGGCTCGCGAAGGAGCGCGCGGGGCTCTCGGTCCCGCCGGCGGACACGGCGAAGCTGTCACCGCTCGAGCGGCTGATGCGGGTGTACGCGCAGATCGGCGACCAGACCGAGGCCGCGCTCGGCAAGCGGCTCGGCGACAAGCGCGCCCGCGAGCTCCGCGGCGACGCATGGGAATCGCGCAGCGACTTTAGCGGCTGCTCCAAGCCAACGAAGTGACTGATCAGCGACGGCGCAGCACGCGGCGCACCAGCCCGCTCGCCTCGGGGACCCGCGCGGCGACCATCACGCCGAGGTAGATCGCCCCGAACGTGGGGATCGCGACCAGCGCTGCTTGCCAGCCACGCGCGCCGAGCTCGAGCGCGACGTGCGACGCGCCGTAGCCCGCCGCGCCGGCGACGATCGCCGCGGCGGCCGCACCGAGCCCGAGCTTGCCGGGGATCGGGACCTGGCCGATCCGGCGCTCGAGCCACCGCCGCAGCAGCAGGAACTCGACCCACGCGGCGAACCCGGCGCTCGCGGTCAGCCCGAACGCCCCCCAGGCCTCGTCATAGCCGAGCGTGGCGCGGATCGGCAGCGCGAACGCGTAGCCCAGCACGCCGGTGATCGCGACGCGCACGAGGGCGGCATGGAGCGGCGGCCTGGGGTCGCCGAGCGCGTAGAACGCCGAGCCGAGCAGGCGGCCTTGCGTGCCGGCGGACAGCCCGAGCGCGGAGCCGGCGAGGATGATCCACACCACGCGCGTGTCGTGCGCGCCGAACCGACCGGTCTGGAACAGCAGCGCGACGATCGCGCCACCGATCGCGATGAACGCGATCGCGGAGGGCACGACGAGGAACACCACGCGCCGCAGCGCCGGGCGAAGCCGTGCGATCAGGTGCTCGGCGCGCGCCCGCTCGCCGCCGGTCGCGCTCGCCATCTCGGGCAGCTCGGCGGCGGACACCGCCATCCCGAACAGACTGACCGGCAGCAGGTAGAGCACCTGCGCGTTGGACATCGCGGCGACGATCCCGGGGCCGATGACGCTCGCGATCGCCTGATCGACGAACGCGGACAGCTGCACCGAGCCGCGCCCGAGCAGCACGGTGACGAACGAGCGCAGCGTGGTGCGCACGCCGGTGTCGTGCACCGCGAGGCAAGGTCGCAGGCCGCCGAGCAGGGTGATCACCGTCGGCAGCTGGACGAGGAACTGCGCGGCCGAGCCGGCCATCGCGCCCCAGCACAGCCAGACGGCGATCTCGTCATCGTGGCCCGCGAGCCGCCGCCCGGCGACGATCGCGGTCGCGATCAACGCCGTGTTCCACAGCACCGGCGACACGTACGACAGAAAGAACCGGCGATGGCTGTTGAGCACGCCGAGACACCACGCCGACATCACGAGCAGCGCGACCCCGGGGAACAGGATCTGGACGAGGTGGATCGTGAGCTCGTGGGCCGCGCCATGGAAGCCGGGGACGAGCAAGCGCACGACCGGGCGCGCATAGATCACGCCGAGCAACGCGATCGCGCTCGCCATCAACGCGAGCAAGCTCCCGATCGTGCGCGCCACCCGCGAGGCGTCTTCCTCGCGTCCCTCGGCTCGCAGGCGCGCGTAGACCGGGATGAACGACGCCGAGAGCACCCCCTCACCCAGGAGGTTCTGCAACACGTTCGGGATCTTGAGCGAAGCACGGAAGGCATCTGCCGCCGTCGACAGCCCCAGGTAGTGCGAGAACGCGCGCTCGCGCACCAGGCCCGCGATCTTCGAGAGGAAGATGCCGGTGCCGACCGCAAGCGCGCCGCCGAAGCGACGTGGCGCAGGGGCATCGGGCATCGGGTGATTGTGGGTGGCGGTCGGCACCACAGCAAGAACCCGACGCCCGAGAAGTCGGCGAGATTCGCTATCTCAGCCGCAGGCCGATCTCGAGCGGCTTGCCGCCCCGGGCGCCCTGCAGCTCCACCGCATCGACCTGGTCGAGCTTGGCGTACAGGTCGAGCAGCTGCTGCGCGCCCTTGAGCGGCTCGCCGTCGATCGCCGAGATCAGATCGCCGGTCCTCAGGCCGAGCGCCCCGGCGACCGAGCTCGGCGTCACCGCGAACATCCGCACGCCCCTGGACGTCGCCGTGGACGACCACGGGCACGATGCGCGCGCCACCCGGCTTGGTCGCGCCGGTGACGAGCTCGCGCACGAGGTCGCGATCGACCTCGTAGGTGTGATCGCCGAGCTTCTTGATCCGGCCCGCGAACGGTCGGCGGCGACGGGTCCGGTCGCGGGCGTTGCCGCGCCTGCGTCCCGTGGACCCGCCGCCGCGGCGTCTCGCAGCGACATCCGCGCGACCCACCAGGTCCGGCGGACGAGCCCGGCCGTGAGTGAGTGAAGCGCGATTCGCAGCATGGCTGACCTCGCCGCGGCATCAATCAAGCGCCGTGCCACGCGGAATCACGCGCGCAAGCCCTCGAAGATTCGTCGACCTCACGATGATGCGCGCCACCACGACCGGTCAATCCAGGTGAAACCTGCCAGACTGGCACCGCGCTCGGGAATCAGAGAGGGCGGATGTATGATGTGCCAGCCGTGATCGTACCGATGCCAAAGGCGGTGGGGAGGTATCAGATCATCGACCGCCTCGCCGTCGGTGGAATGGCCGAGCTGTTCAAGGCGACGCTGACGGGCGAGCACGGGTTCGAGAAGCTGGTCGCGATCAAGAAGATCCTGCCGCACCTCGCGACCGACGCCAAGTTCGTCGAGATGTTCATCGACGAGGCGCGGCTCACCGCGCAGCTCGATCACCGCCACATCGTCCAGGTGTTCGAGCTCGGGACCGACGCCGACACCCCGTACATCGCGATGCAGTTCGTCGATGGCCTCGACGTGCTCGGGCTGCTCCGCGAGTGCGCGCGCGCGCAGATCCGGTTGCCGGCCGAGCTGTGTGCGCTGATCGCGCGCGACGTGCTCGACGCCCTCGACTACGCGCACAGCGCCGTGGCTGGGGATGGTCGCCCGCTCGGCATCGTCCATCGCGATATCTCGCCGGGCAACGTGCTGCTGTCGTGGCGTGGCGACGTCAAGCTCACCGACTTCGGCATCGCGCGCGCGGCCGAGCGCCGGCACAAGACCGAGGCGGGCACGCTCAAGGGCAAGTACGGCTACATGTCGCCCGAGCAGGTCTCGGGGAGCGACGTCGATCCGCGCTCCGATCTGTTCTCGGTAGGGGTCTTGCTCGCCGAGATGGTGATGGCGCGGCGGTTGTTCACCTCGACCAACGACCTCGACATCTTGCTGATGGTGCGCGACGCGCGGCTCGATCGCCTGCACAAGTATGCGTCGGAGTTCCCGATCGAGCTCCGCGTGCTGATCGTGCGCGCGCTGCAACGGCGGCCCGAGGATCGCTGGCAGACCGCGGCCCAGTTCCGGGATGCGATCGACGAGTGGCTCCGGCGCACCTCGGGCGTCCAGGCCCGCGATCTCGCGGCGTTGATCGGCCGGGTGATCAACGCGCCGACGGCGGACCTCGAAGAGGGCGTGGTCGTGGCGGATCCGGACGACGAGTCCGCGCTGTCCGGGCCGCTGACCCGGATGAGCCAGGCGCGCGCCGAGGCCGAGGCCGCGGCCGCCCGGGCCGCGTACATCGCGGGAGAAGGCATCCCGGGCGGCGAGATCGCGGGCGAGGGCTCGAGCGGGACGATCACGGTCGGCGAGGACGATCCCGATGCTCAGGCGGTCGAGGTTCCGTCCGGGCCGCGCGAGATCGGCGACCTGCGCGAGCATCCGGTGATCCGGGTCGTGTACAGGCTCGCGAAGACCAAGGGCACCGGGATGATCGCGCTCGAAGGGCGCGCCGGCGTCCTCAAGGAGGCGTACCTCGTCGACGGTCAGCCGCAGTTCGTCAACTCGAACGTCGAGAGCGAGCGGCTCGGCAGCTTCCTGATCGCGCAGGGAGCGCTGACCCCGCCGGCGCTCCAGCGCGCGCTGTCGGTGATGCACCACTTCGGCGGTCGCCTCGCCGATACCCTGGTGGGCCTCGACATCCTCGATCCCCTCGATGCCTATCGGCTGCTCGCGAAGCAGGTCGCCGCGAAGCTGATGGAGACGTTCTCGTGGCAGAAGGGCCGCTACACGTGGACCCCGCGCCACCCCAACCCCTGGAAGGCGCGCTCGCTGCACCTCGACGCGTTCCGGGTGATCGGGGCGGGCGCCGCCCAGCTCGGGGAGGGCATGGTCGACGACTGGTCCCAGGCCAACAGCAAGGCGTTCGTGGTCCGCGAGCCGACCCAGGACGGGGAGCTGTCCCAGTTCGGCCTCGGTGATGCGCTGCTTCGTGTATACAGCCTGCTCGATGGACGCACGCGGATCGGAGAGCTCGCGGGCAAGGTGCGGTCACCCGAGGCGAGGCTCAACTTGTTGCGTCTGACGTACCTGCTCGTCCAGACCGATCTCGCCCGGCTGTCGTGAGCGCGATCCTCACCGTCCAGGGGCTCGAGAAGCGGTTCGGCACGCGCCGGGTCCTCCAGGGCGCTTCGTTCGCGGTGAATGACCGCGATCGGATCGGGATGATCGGCGCGAACGGCGCGGGCAAGTCGACGCTGCTCAAGATGCTGATCCAGCGCGCGATGGGCGGCGACGATCCGGCGCTGGTCCCCGACGAGGGCCTGATCACGTGGAAGCGCGATCTCGTGCTCGACTACGTCGCGCAGGAACCGCCGCTCGATGTCGAGGCGACCGTCGCGAGCACCCTGGCGCGCGAATCGGTGGCCGATCATCAGATCGCGACGATCGCCGCGGCGCTGCAGCTCCCGCCCCAGGACGCGCGGATCGGCAACCTCTCCAACGGCGAGCGCCGGCGCGTCGCCCTCGCGCACGCCCTGCTCGGCGCGCCCGACGTGCTCGCGCTCGACGAGCCGACCAACCACCTCGACGCGACCACCGTCGAATGGCTCGAGAACCGGTTGTCTTCGTTCCCGGGGGCGCTGATCGTGGTGACCCACGATCGCTACTTTCTCGATCGCGTCGCGACCCGGATCCTCGAGGTCGATCGCGGCAAGGTCTATGGCTACGACGGGAACTACGCCGAGTTCCTGATGGCTCAGGCGCAGCGGCTCGCGATCGAGGCCGAGGCCGAGTATCAGCGCGTGTCGTTCATCCGTCGCGAGATCGACTGGATCCGCCGCGGGCCCCCGGCACGGACCACGAAGTCCAAGGCGCGGATCGACCGGTTCGACGCTCAGGTCGCGGCGGCGCCGGCGACCGACGAGCAACGCCCGGCGACGCTCGGCCTCCGGCTCCCCGCCGGGCCACGGCTCGGGGGCAACATCGTCGAGCTCAAGCAGGTGTCCAAGTCGCTCGGCGGCAAGCTGCTGTTCCAGGACCTGTCGCTCGTGATGAAGCCCGGCGATCGGATCGGCATCGTCGGTCCCAATGGCGTCGGCAAGACCACGCTGATCAAGACGATCCTCGGGGTCGAGCCGCCGGACTCCGGCGCGGTGGTGGTCGGGATCAACACGAAGCCGGCGTATCTCGAGCAAGGCCGCACCGAGCTGCGCGACGAGCTCACCGTGCTCGAGGAGGTCGGCGATGGCTACGACTTCGTCGAGCTGCCGGAGGGGAGGGTCCACGTCCGCGGGTTCCTGCGGATGATGGCGTTCCCCGACTCCGTCGCCGACACCCACGTCGGCAAGCTGTCGGGCGGCGAGCGCAATCGCGTGCAGCTCGCGCGGCTGCTGCGGCGTGGCGGCAATCTGCTCGTGCTCGACGAGCCGACGAACGATCTCGATCTGCCCACGCTCGGCGCGCTCGAGGAGGGCCTGACCGCCTTTCATGGCTGCGCGCTGATCGTGTCGCACGATCGCTGGTTCCTCGACCGCGTCGCCACCGGGATCCTCGCGTTCGAGGGCGAGGGCAAGGTCACGTTCTACGAGGGGAGCTACGCGTTCTACGTCGAGCGGCGCGCGAAGGCGGCCACCGCCGCGGCGCGCGAGAAGAAGGACCCCCGGCCACCGCCGGGCAAGCCGGCCGGCCCGAAGAAGCTGACGTTCAAGGAGCGCCACGAGCTCGCCGGGATCGAGGAGACGATCGCCGCGGCCGAGCGGCGCGTCGGCGAGCTCGAGGGCAAGCTCAACGATCCGACCGTGTTCAAGGACCGCGCGGTCGACGTGCAGGCGCTGATCGCAGATCTCGAGCAGGCGCGCCATGAGGTCGAACGGCTGTTCGACCGCTGGCAAGCGCTCGAGGCGATCGCCGCGCGCGAGCGGTGACGCGAGGTTCAGTACGAATGGGGTGGGGTGGCGCGGCGAGCGAGCCGGCGCCTGGCTCGCTCGTACACGGCATAGCCGAGGTGCTTGGCGCGATCGATCCACGGCGCGGCGCCGACCGGACGCGGCGCGAGGCCGAGCCGGCGCAACCGATCGTTGACCACGTAGATCGCGCTGCGCCGGTCACCTTCGGGAGTCCGGAACGTGATGCTGAACGAGATCGACGCCTCGGGGCCGTTGACCACGTAGTGCGGCGCGTTGACCGGGACGTGCACGCCGTCGCCGGGCCCGAGCTCGAACCTGGTCGCGACGTGGGCGTGGTCCGCGGCGAGCTCCAGGTTGCGGTGCTCGCCGCGATAGAACCGTTCGATCTGCTGCTCCGACAGGATCGATGGATCGAAGATCGAGATCGCCTTCTTGCCGCGGACCTGGAGCAGGAAGTTGTACTCGTGATCGATGTGGTAGGGCGTGACCGCGCCCGGCGACGAGATGAACACGAAGCCCTGGCGCCTCCGCATCCTCGGGACCTCCGCGGTCATCGGATCGAGGCACTCGTCGAGGATCCGCGCGTACTCGGGATCGATCTCGACGCGCTTGAGGACCATCCACGATCGGCAGTCCGTGATCCGGCGGATCGTCTCCTCGACCGACAGGCCGGTCTGCGGCGTGGAGCGCGGATCGTGGGTGATCGGCAGGTCGCCGGCGTTGTACTCGACCGCGTGGGCCGGTAACCGACGCGCGAGCTCGACCAGGCGTTCGAGGCCGAACGCGGGATGATCGGCGAGGCCGTGGCGCACCGCGAACGGCCGGCGGTTGAAGTCCGAGGTGAAGCGGCCGGGATCGAGCTGGACGAGAGGCATGGTCAGAGCTCCGGGCGAGGGCGGATCCGCGCGATGGTGTTGCGTACGGTGCGTCGGGTCCAGCGAACGAGCGGCATCGCGGCGACGGTCAGCGCCCCGGGCGCACGGCCGGTCGGTGCGACGAGGGTCTCGATCGCGACGCGGTGCCGCCACAGGTGTCCGATCATCGGGTGATCCGCGGCGGCGCCGGAGTCCATCCACGCGGGTGCGTTCGGGCCGTGCAGCCGGCGGATGTGCTCGAGCTCGAGCAAGACTCCCGGTGAGAACCGCGCGTAGTTCTCGTCGTACGCGATCTTGAACGCGACCGCGCCCGTGCCGCCGCGGAGGTTGCACTTCATCGCGACCGCGGTGCCATTGACCCGGAGCGCGAGGGTCATCCATCGTCCGCGCTCGAACGCGCCCCGCGCGAGCCCGCGGAACATCGCGAGCCCGGCCGGTTCATCGCGCAGCGCGGTGCGGCCTTGTCCCTTCCATCCGCGCTGCTCGAGCGCCAGGAACTCCTCGACCCAGGCGTCGAGATCACCGCGCGGATCGAGCTCGTCGTAGACCACCGTGCCGAGCTCGCCCAGCCGGCGCTCCTGCCGGCGCAGCTCCTTGCGCTTCTTTCCGGGCACCGCGCTGGCGAGGTAGCTCTCGGCGGTCTCGGCGGGCCGGAACAGCGCGCGGGTGTGACAGGTGTCCTGGAACGTGTCGTACCCGAGGCGCTGGAGCGTGTCGATCAGCGCATGGCGAACGGGCCCACCGGATGCGATCGTCTGCCACTCGAACAGCGCGGCCCGGGTGTCCGTGCGCAGCCACTCGAACAGCGCGGCGAGCGTCTCGCGCGTGCGATCGGCGCGTACCAGGGGTGTCCCGAGATACGCGTAGCCGTGCCGCCAGATGCTGATCACCGCGATCGGCAGGCCCTTGTACCGGGGCTTGCGCACCAGCGGGAACAGCCCGAGCAGCTGAGGTGGCTGTCCGGGCAGCGGATCGGGCGCCCACACCAGCGCGACCTCGAGCCCCTCCGCAGGCGCGAGGTGGCGCCACGCGGAGAGCAGCGCATAGGGCTCGAAGAACGGGTTGGGCTCGGCGGCGTGGGCGACCAGCACGTCCCAGGCATCGACATGGTGTTCGAGCGCGGCGGCGGTGCGGACGACCGTGGTCCACAGCCCTTCCGTGGCCGCGGGCTCGGATGGCGTCAGCGGAGCGGGGGCAACCTGCATGCTGATTCGCTCTCAGGGTAACGAACAATCCACGGCAGCGCTGCAGTCCTTGCCATAGATCACGCACGCGCCTCCGGCGGTCAGAAGGGTGACCTCGCCGCGGCGGCCTTGCGTGCGTCGAGCAGGACGCGCAGCTCGGTCCCGAGCGGTATGTAGGCCGTGATCACGTTCGCGCGCTCGTTCGGATCGGCCTGCAGGTCGTAGAGCTCGTGCGTGCGCCCGTTGTCGATCAGCTTGTACCTGCCCCGGATCAAGGTCGCGCTCGCGGGGAGCGTGTCATCGCCGGGCATCATCGCGAAGGCGGTGCCAGCGTCGGGGGTCGACAGGCGCCGGCCCGACGCGAGATCGGCGAGCGATCGCCCATCGATGCTGAGATCCCGGGGCGCGCGGAACCCAGCGAGCTCGAGGATCGTCGGTGCCAGGTCGACCAGGCTCACGGTCTCGGCGATGTGTTGCGCCTTGATCCCGGGACCTGCGATCACCAGCGGGACGCGGAGCTGCGAGTTATAGAGATCCGTGCCGTGCGCGGGGTGATCGTGGTCGCCGAGGCCCTCCCCGTGATCCGAGGTGACGATCACGATCGGCGCGCTGCGCGCGAAGCCGGTGACGACGTCCTTCACGATCGCGTCGGCCGCGGTGAGCGAGGCATCGTAGGCGCCACGCCGGTCGGCATCGGTGGTCGAGTCGGAGAGCCGGCGGGTCCATTCACCTGGCTCGTCGACGTGCAGCGTGACGAACAGCGGCCGGCGGCCAGGCAGCTGCTCGCGCTGCTCGATCCACGTCCGCGCGCGGTCGCCGAGCTTGGCGCCGCTCGGCTCGAGCTCGAGGTGCTCGTAGCCGTGGCCGATGCCGCGCCACAGCTCGCAGCACATGAACCCGGCGGTCTCGTAGCCCGCGGCGCGCAGCCGCTCCGCGAGCATGATGTGACGCGGATCGAGCCGAGGGCGTGGACCGAGATCGCCACGAACGCGATGGGGGGCGACGCCGATCATCAACGACGCGATCGAGCGCGGCGTGTCGTTGCTCGGCGCAAACGCCCAGCTGAACACCGCTCCCCGCAGGCCGAGCTCGCGCAGGACCGGCATCGCGGCGCGACCTCCGTACGGCGGCGTGTGATCCGCACGCACGGTATCGATCACGACGAGCAGGACATCGGGGTGCGCCGCGCCGGGCATCGCCACGGGCACGACGTTCGCGAGCGACACGCGACCACGGATCGCGCCTGTGTCGAACAACCGGTCGATCGCCAGGCCGGCGATCGGTTGGTTGCCCCAGATCGCGAGCGTCAGGCGCGGGGCTCGGAGCTGCGCGACCAGCGCGGCCGCGATCGTCACGCCGGCGAGGCTCGCGAGCCCCGCACCCACCAGCACGCGCGCCCGGCCCAGCGCCCGCCACGCCGCGTGGACGACGAGCATCGCCGCGATCCCGGCCGCGGGTGAGTACAGGATCGAGACGTCGACCGGCCCGAAGCGGGGACGCGCGAGCACGCGCCACAGCACGTAGCCCACGGCGAGCGCGCCGATCACGGCCGTGCCTCCGATCTTGCGTGGCGTCAGCAGCGTTCGCCATCCACGCTTGCGCCAGCGGGCATCGAACCGGCGCGCCAGGCTCGCGAACATGCGGGCGGCCGGGCGCGAGACGATCACGAGCACCAGGGCCGTGCCGACCACGAGGATCGGCGCGGCGAACCCGACCGTGAGCGGCTTGAACGAGGTCCACGCGGAGAGCAGCCAGGTGCCTTGCAACGCGGCCCACCCCAGGGTCCACATCGCGAGCCACAGCGTCGCGATCCAGCCCGCCAGCCGCGGCGAGCCGCCGCCGTCCTCGACGAGCCCGACCGGGCCCGGCTGCCAGCCCGCATACAGGCCGCGCGCGATCACGCTGGCGATGAACAGCGCCGGCCATGCGACGAGAACCACGAAGCCGGCGGCGGCGATCACCCGGACGCCGCTCCACGCGCCCTCGACGACGCCGGCGACGAGCGCACCCGCGCACGCGGCCGCGGCACTGGGTCCGAGCCACGACCTGACAGAAGACGGCACGCTGGAGCGCAGTGTACTGCGCCCCCAGCGTCACACCAACCTCGCAGGGGGGAAGCGTCCTGGCGCGACGGTCTCCCGTAGACCAGGGCGCCGAGATGACCCTTGACTCACCGAATGAGTGTTTCATACTCATCGTATGAGTAAGCGACTTCAGGTCGTGCTCGACGACAAGGAGATGAGGGAGATCGAGCGGGCCGCGCGGCAACGAAACATGACGCTCTCCGAATGGGTGCGCCAATCGCTTCGGAAGGCTCGGCAAGCCGAGCCCTCCGGTGACCCCGCCAAGAAGCTCCAGGTCGTTCGCGCGGCCGTCACCCACGCCTTTCCGACGGCGGAGATCGACCAGATGCTTGGCGAGATCGAAGCCGGCTACGGGATGGGGATCGAGTGATCCTCATCGATTCGAACATTCCGATGTACCTGGTGGGCGGCGCCCATCCCCACAAGATCGATGCGCAGCGTGCGCTCGAGCGTTGCATCGTCGGAGGCCTCAGGCTGGTCACGGATGCCGAGGTTCTCCAGGAGATCCTTCATCGCTACGTCGCGATCGGCCGGCGCGATGCGATCCAGCCCGCGTTCGACGCCGTGCTCGGCGTCGTGGACGACGTGCTTCCGGTCGAGGCCGCCGATGTGGAGCGTGCGAGGAAGATCGTGCTCGGCACGCTCCGGATCTCTGCACGCGACGCGATCCATCTCGCGATCATGGAGCGGCGTGGCATCGATCGGATCATGAGCTTCGATGCCGGGTTCGATGGCTTCCCGGGGGTCACGCGCCTGACCGCCTGAGCCATCGACGAGCCTGGCGCTGGGCGTCCGGGGCTCGATCTGGCCGCGATGTCGAAATCGGCCAAAAATTGGCGGGTTTCGCTCGGCCTACGTAGCTTGGTCCGGTGCGGTCCTGGCTCGTGATACCCGCGATGGGCGCGGCCTCGGCGGCTGCGGCGTTCGCGCTCGGCGTCGGTGGTGCGGTGACCCTCCTGCCGGTGGCGCTCGCGGGGGCGGCGATCACGGCGGCGATCCGAGCGCTCGCCGGTGATTCGCCGGCCGCGTTGATCGGCGCGGGGATCGCGCCGCTGCTGATGATCGCGTCGTGGTTCGACCCGGGGCTCGGCCATGGCATCGTGCTGTTTCGGGCCGCGATCGCGATCGCCGGCGCAGCCTGGACCGTGGTCGAGCTCGCGCGGCCGTCCACGTCGCCGTTGGTCGCGATGTTGCCCGCGACGATCGCGGCGGTCCTCGAGCCGAGCTTCGTGGGCCTCGTCGCGATCGCCGGCGCGCGCCTGGTCACGGCGCCATGGCAGCGGCCGCGCTGGGTGCTCGTGGTCCCGCTCGTCGGTGGTCTCGCCGTGGTGCTCGCGGTGCTCGCGGGTGCGGCGCACGGCGGCGCGCTCGGACACCTCGGAGATCGCTGGTACGGCGGACCGGCGCACGCGGTGTCTGTGGGTTCGCTGGCGCGGCTCGCCGGTGACGCGGTCGGGCCGCTGACGGCGCTCGCCGCCCTCGCGGGCCTCGCGGCGCTCGCGCGCCGGCGTCACGCGGAGGTCGCGATCGCGGCATGCGTCGTCGGGACGCTCCTCGTCGATCTGCGCGCCGGCGCGATCGGCCCATCGATGATCGCGGTCACCGCGCTGTGCGCGGGCCTGGGGGTTGGTCGGTTCGCCGGGCAGCTGCGTCTCCTCTCGGGGCAGGCGCTCCTCGCCACGACGGCGGGCGTGCTGCTCGTGGTCCCTCCCGCGTGGACCGCGATCGAGCGCAGCCCGCGCGTCGCGATCGGGCACGCTTCGCGCTAACGTCGGCGCATGGAGATCGTGCGCGGCCATCGCAACGCTCCGGCCTGGCCGGGCGCGGCGGTCGCGATCGGCAACTTCGATGGCGTCCACCGGGGGCACCTCGCGCTCGTGACCCGGGTCCGCGAGCTCGCCCGCGCCAACGGTGCGGTCGCGGTCGCGCTGACGTTCGACCCGCATCCCTCGGTCGTCCTGTCGCCGAACGTGGCACCCAAGATGCTGACCTCGCTCGCGCGCAGGCTCGAGCTGCTCGAGGCGGCCGGTGTCGATGCGGTGGTCGTGGAGCCGTTCACGCGTGACCTGGCGGGCGTCGCGCCGAACGTGTTCATCGACGACGTCGTGCTGCATGCGCTGCGCGCGCGGGCGATCGTCGTCGGCTACGACTTCAGCTATGGCGCTGGTCGCGCCGGATCGACCGAGGCGCTGCGCGCTCATGGCGGCGCGGCCGGCGTCGCGGTCGACATCGTGCCGCCCGTCGCGAGCGATGGCGAGGTGTGCTCGTCGACCAAGATCCGCGGCCATCTGCGCGCCGGTGACCTGGTCGCGGCGGAGCGCCTGCTCGGGCGGCGCTGGGATATCGACGGAACCGTGGTGCACGGCGCCAAGCGTGGGCGCGCGATCGGGGTGCCGACGGCGAACATCACGCCCGAGAGCGACCTCGTGGTCGCCCCCGGGATCTATGCCGTGACGCTCACCGCCTTCGGTGGTCAACCGATGCCAGCGGTCGCGAGCCTGGGTACGAACCCGACGTTCGTGGACCGCGGCGCGCTGGTCCTCGAGGTCCACGTCCTCGACTTCGATGGAGATCTCTACGATCGGCGCGTGCGAACCACCTTCGTTGCCCACCTGCGGGACGAGCGGAAGTTCGAATCGACCGACGCGCTGATCGCGCAGATTCGCCGCGACATCGACGACGCCCGCGCCAAGCTGCCGAGGTGAGGCGCCAACGCATCGCGCCGTGACGCTCGCAGGTCTCGCGGCCGTCGGCGGATGTCATGCGCCACGCGTTGGCGAATCGACGCCCTGCGTGTGTGATGCAGGCACCCATAGGGAGGGTAGTGATGAAGTTGCGAACCATCGGTCTCGCGGTCGTCTTGTCAGCCGGTCTATTTCAGACCAGCGATGCGCTCGTCCGGCCCAAGGGTGCCGAGAGCCCGGTGGTCGCCGCGGGCCTCGCGCCGCGCGCGCACCGGACGATCGCGTGGTCCCGCGGATCGCAGCTCGACGCCGCCGGTCTTCCTGGCTGGAACGCGATGTGGGATCGCGACACTGACGTGCCGGTCCGGCTGTGGGGCTCCGGCGTGGTCGCCGCGGGCGCGGTCGCCGAGCCCGCGGTCGCCGAGGCCACCGCGCGCCGGTTCCTGGCCGCTCACCTCGCGCTGCTCGCGCCGGGTGCCTCGGTCGATGACTTCGTCGTCATCGCGAACCAGCTCGGCGGCGCCGGCGATGTCCGCAGCGTAGGCTTCGCGCAGCTCGCGGGCGGGGTTCGCGTCGTCGGTGGCGCGGTCGGGTTCTCGTTCAAGAACGACCGCTTGATCATGGTGAGCTCCACCGCGCTGCCGAACGTCACCGTGCCCGCCGCGCCGCAGCGCCTCGACTCCGATCGGATCGGGGCGAGCGCGATCGGCTGGCTCGCCGCCGACGGTCACACCGTCACCGTTCGCGCCACCCAGCCCGAGCTCGTGATCGTCCCGCTCGTGCGCCCGCGCGGCGTGGCCGGTCCCTCGATCACGTATCACCTCGCGCACCAGATCTCGGTCGAGTCCAAGGCGGATCCGGGCCGCTGGGACGTGTGGATCGACGCCGCGGATGCGAGCCCGCTCGCGCGTCGCAGCACGCTGTTGTTCACCTCCGGCGTCGTGATGTTCGACGTGGCCGATCGTGCGCCGACGCTGGCTCGCCATCCCCGTCCCGCTCCGAACGCCGTGCACTCGGTCAACGGCGTGGCGACCACCGCGGACGCGGACGGCAGCGTGACCTGGACCGCCGCTGGCAACGCGAACGTCGCCCCCGGGGTCACCGGGCCGCTGATCGCCATCACGAACAAGGCCGGCAGCTTGATCACCGACGTGCTGAGCTTACCGGCCGGCGGCAGCGTCACCTGGAGCAAGGCGAAC
>WBZN01001233.1_pt1 | contig 15444 bp, 11 predicted proteins | sample 5204281 | NCBI WGS metagenome assembly WBZN01 (sample SAMN12344347, study PRJNA552823) | activated sludge metagenome | biome: Activated sludge suspended growth; feature: Nitrification reactor; material: Wastewater; isolation source: activated sludge from nitrification reactor of wastewater...
ACCAATCTTGGTTGTAATCTGCTTTCCTGTTATTTTCGATGCGACTTCAATAATTTGCTTGACTGAAAATCCCGTGCCGCTGCCCAGGTTGTAGATGCTGGCTTGTCCGGGCGATTTGAGAGCTTCCACCGCGAGTAAGTGGGCATGAGCGAGATCTTTGACGTGAATATAGTCCCTTATACCTGTGCCATCGGGCGTCGGGTAATCGTCACCAAATATGGTGACAAAGGGGCGATCGCCTCGTGCCACCTGCAAAACAAGTGGGATCAGGTGCGTTTCCGGATCGTGTTCTTCCCCGGCAGTTTCAGTCGCTCCGGCGACGTTGAAGTATCGCAGCGCTGCATACATCAGTCCATAAGCGTTCGCGTACCACTTGAGGATCTTTTCAAAAGCGAGTTTACTGTCGCCATAAGGGCTGGTTGGGTTTAGTGGAAAGTCTTCGGTGATCGGCGATGTATGCGGCTCACCGTAAACTGCGGCTGTTGACGAGAAAACGAATTTCTTGACACCATGTTCCAACATCGTGTCTAAAAGCACGATGCCGTTCGAAGTGTTATTGCGGAAGTACTCAGAAGGCTGTTCAACGGATTGTCCGACGAGACTGAGCGCGCCAAAATGCATAACCGCATCAATTTTTTCTGTTTTAAAAATCGTGTGCAGGTGATCGGCATTCCCCATGTCACCCTGCACAAATTTCGCGTTGCTGGGAATGGATTCCGCGTGTCCTCGGCACAAATTGTCAAGGACAACTGCTTCGTGTCCGTGTTCGAGCAATTCGCCCACGGTTACTGAGCCGATATAACCGGCGCCACCAACTACAAGCACCTTCATTTTGCGTCTCCACGTTGTTCTGAATCAATTCCAGACAAATCGTTTGTACCGTCTTCGCTTTTGTTCGATGGAGATTCCGTCAAACTGTCAGATTCTTTCTCGTCAAATGTGTAGTAGATCAAAGTTCGTCCGTCATCTTTGCGTTCAACACGCTTATTCATCTTCGGTCTGTCATTTTGATGTTCCAGCACTTTATTGTTGCGTGCGGATTTAGATTCAGACATAGTTTCTCCAACTCAACAATTTGTGCCTGATTTTGCTCTATTGTAAGCGAATATGCAGAATGCTCCTTGGTCTGGCACACGCAGAAAACACAATTCCTGAGATACCATAGTTACTTGCAACCCAACGGTGAAGTCTCTCAGGGCGGCACACACAGGAATCACGAATGTTTAGCGGCGGTCCCCCAGTCCATTTAATGTGGTCAAGCATGTTCAACCCGGAGAAGCCCCGGGTGAAGAGACCTGTCGAGTGGAAGCGGATTGCTAAGCTTTTCCAGCCATACTGGAAACAAGAAGTTCAAGTTATCGTTGCCATTCTGTTCGGCGCACTGCTGGGTCTGGTCCCACCGCTGTGTACGCTGCGATTGATTGATACAGCAATACCGAAAAATGATTTTGGTGCTGTTTGTTTTTACGTCGCCGGCATGATTGCGGCGGCGCTTTTAGCCGGTTTGGTTGGCGTCTATCAGGGCTATCTGAACTCGCTTGTCGGCGAGGGAATTGTTCGGGACATTCGATCCTCTCTAGTTTCTCATCTGCATCGAATGCCGCTCGAATTTTTCACCAGCACCAAGACCGGTGAAATTATGAATCGCGTGTCCAGCGATGTAGACAGCATCGATAACGTCGTCACCGGCACCATGGTCACTGTCGTCACGAATGTGTTTATGATCACAACGACGCTCGTTACCGTGTTTGTTTTGAATTGGCGTCTGGCTTTGTTGTCGGTGGGAATTATTCCGTTCATGATCCTTCCGATCTGGCCTGTCGGTCGGCGCATGTACGATGTGCGAAAAAAGACGCGACAAAAACGTGATGAAATTGAGGCGCTTACGCAAGAAACGCTATCAATTTCCGGTATCACCTTGATCAAATCATTTGTACGTGAACCGTATGAGCATGAGCGTTTTTATAACGTCGGTACGGATTTGATGAAGCTTGAGATCAATCTGGCTATGGTCGGCAGATGGTTCTTGATGCTCATTTCGGCGATGGTTACGATCGGACCCGCTGCCGTGTGGCTGATGGGAGGCTGGCTCGCCATTCAGAAGTCTGTCACTATCGGCGTGGTTGTGACTTTTACGACATTGCTCAATCGCTTGTACGGACCCGCTTCCGCACTTGCCGGTGTTCAGGTGCAAGTGGTTGGTGCGCTTGCGGTGTTCGAACGCATTTTTGAATATCTGGATATGCCCGAAGAAAACTCAAAAGTTGATGGCGCACTGGTACTGAATGAGGTATCAGGAAAAGTTGAGTTTAAGGAAGTACATTTTTCGTACTCCGCGAATCGAAAAGTTCTGGACGATATTTCCTTTAAGATTGAACCAGGAGAGATGGTGGCGTTTGTCGGACCATCGGGCGCTGGAAAAACAACGATCACGCAGCTGGTGCCTCGATTTTATGATGCTGAAAGCGGTTCCATTCTCATTGATGATAGTGACGTCAGGCAATTCAATCTACAATCGTTGCGTTCACACATTGGCATCGTCACTCAGGAAACTTATTTGTTTCACGATACGATCGAGAACAACCTCAAGTACGCGCGGGCTGATGCTACCGAAGAAGAACTGGTCGGTGCCGCGCAGGCAGCCAATATTCATGATTTCATCATGTCGTTGCCCGATGGTTATAAAACGATTGTTGGAGAACGGGGGCATAAGTTGAGTGGCGGCGAACGCCAACGTCTCGCGATAGCTCGAGTTCTTTTGAAGAATCCAAAAATTCTGATTCTGGATGAAGCAACCAGCGCGCTTGACTCGGTGAATGAAGCGTTGATACAGCAAGCGTTTGTGCCGCTTATGAAGGGACGAACGAGCCTGGTCATAGCGCATCGACTTTCAACGATTCTTGCTGCTGACAAAATCTTCGTCATAGAGCATGGAAACTTGGTTGAGGCAGGCACTCATTCTGATCTTTTATCTAGAGATGGTGTGTATGCGAAATTGTATCGCCAACAGTTTGGTGAGCAGGCGTCTGCCTCCGACAATTTGGATGATTCTGCTGAATTTTGCGAATTAGATCACGGACAGAAAGCCTCGGAAGTCGGTCCCTGAGCTGGTTTGAGTTGTCAGGGTGCAACGATTTAACTACCTCGGTGTAAGTCCGCCAGACAATGCCTCTGAGGCAAGGTCGCTCAGGCGATGTCTCAAGTGTCTCTCAAACAATGTCTCTCAAACAATGTCTCTCAAACAATGTCTCTCAAGCAGCGTCTCTCGCAATCTACGCCTCTTTAGCAGGTTTCTTCGACAACAACACGTTTGTGTTTCACCGGCACATTTGGCTGAACCGGTTCATCTTCTGATTTTTCAGTTGACGCGTCGAACTTCGTCATAGCTTTTTCATTGGGCGCTGGAGCCTTGATGAAGTCGCTGCGATTTAGCACTGTACCTCTGAATTGGCGAACGATGTAGACAGGCGTGTTACGTTTAACCATTCCGAAGATTCGTGAGATATCTGAGTTTGAGTGTCTGATGCAACCATGACTCACACTTTTCCGAATCGCCTTCGGGTCGTTGGTTCCATGCAATGCTAGTTCGTACTTGTTGAGATAGATCGCAGCGACACCAAGCGGATTCTTGTGAGTTTCATTGTATGGTGGTACGGGCTTCTGCTTTGGATCGATTTCTTTGGTCGGAATCCAAACTGGATATTTCTTCTTCATCGTCACCAGGTATCTTCCGGGCGGGGTTGGCTTGTCTTCATTGCCGATTGCGTTGGACACCGTCATGACACGAACGATTTCGTCTTTGTTGCCCAGGTGCTGCAACTGCAAAATGTGTGTTGAGTGGCTGCCTTTGTCCACTAGCACGACTGTTGGCGCGTTAGATCGATAGCCGTTCGTTTTCATCACACCAGTTAGCGCATAATGACCATTGATAAATGGATACTGCATGTTTGCCTTTCTGGTCGCACTTTTGGCAGCGGTTTTGCTAGCGGTTTTGCTAGCGGCTTGGCTAGCGGTTTGTCCAGAGGTTTGTCCAGAGGCTTTGTTACTGGCTTTGTTGGCAAGTGGGGTCGCGGCGAGCGCTTGAGGGGCTGTAAAAGCCTGTCCTAAGCTAACCAGGCAGCTCACAACCGCCGCAACCAGAGAAGTGTTCTTCATGCCCCTGCCCCCTGAACCTGACAAGTCATAGGCGAAACAGTCAACCGTTTGGTTCCTGAACTGCTGGTTTTATTTTGTGCTGTGCTATTACCGGAACACTTCGTATGGGTCGACTGAGGATGTCACCCACCACTTTTTTAGACCATCGCCGAGTCCGACCGAGAAGTGCAGATGCGGGGTGTTCGGCGGCGCGTTGCCTGATGTGCCGACGTATCCAATCACCTGACCTCGTTTGACAGAGTCTCCATCGTGGATGTCCTCAGCGTACCTTTCGAGATGGGCGTAGTAGTAGACAAACCTTCCGGTCGGGTCGGATTGGTAGATCGTTAGACCGCCTCGCTTGCTATTGAAGAGCCTGGCGATTTTTCCGTTCTCTACTGCATGCACTGGAGTGTTCCGCGGCGCCAGCATATCGGCGGCCCCGTGCATCACGCCGCCGTGAATTTCATAGAATGAGCCTTTGATTTTGGAAATTTCAAATCCCGCAATCGGTATCTGCAACTTTTTTGCGCGCAGTTCAACTATTGCTTTCGCTGCTCGTGCTGCTGAAAGAGGTGGTTCGCCAGCAGGGTTCACGACCTTGATTTCAGTAGACGCCTGAGCACCATGGGCAATGGCAAGCAATAATGCGGTGCCGATGCCAAATAGATTTTGCCGTTTCATGCTTATCGATTCCAAAGATCACCGAAAGTTCGGACGAACTCGATTAAATCGTTGTTCCGCTGAGAGCAAATCTTGCAGGTTACAAATTTCCCGTTTATCGTTTCGCCTCGCTCATTGAGTGGAACTGATCCAATAGCGCCTACCTATAAGTCTTATTGGTCGACATAGTAGTTTCCCGCTATCGGAGAGTGAAAAAATGCCACGAGATCTTCCAGTTGGTAACGGCAAGGTTTTAATCAACTTTGACAAGGATTACCGCATCCGCGATATCTACTATCCACATGTCGGGCAAGAGAATCAGACTATCGGTCACGTCTCGCAGTTCGGTGTCTGGGCTGATGGCAAGTTCGCCTGGGTCGGCCAGGGCTGGGATATAAAACGGAATTACGTCAAGGAAAGTCTTGTCACAGACGTTTTCTTACACAACGCAGACCTGCAGCTCGACATACGCATGCATGATACAGTCGACTATCTGTTCGATGTATTCATGCGGGAGATCCACGTAACTGATACGAGCGGGAAAGAGCGAGAGGTTCGCCTGTTCTTCCATCACGACTTCCATATTTCCGAAAATGAAGTCGGTGATACCGCCTTTTACGACCCGAAAACCGAATCAGTGATTCAGTATAAGAAGAATCGCTGGTTTTTGATCAATGTATCCAATCCACACTTAGTTGGCGTTTCGCAATGGTCAATTGGCAACAAAGAAGTTAACGGCTGCGAAGGCACCTTTCGTGATGCGGAAGATGGGCTTTTAGCAGGCAATCCGATTGCCCAGGGGTCGGTCGACTCGACCGTTGGCGTGACGGTGCATGTGCCAGCCAAGGGCAAAGAAGTAGCGCACATGTGGATGTGTTTCGGAAAAACTTACGAAGAAGTATGCGAACTTGATGGCACGGTGCGGCGCAAAGGTCCAGACTATTTCGTACCGCGTAATCAAAACTATTGGCGCCTCTGGGTGAACCCAGAGCATATCGATTATATGAATTTGTCGCCCAAAGTCGTCGATTTGTTCAAACGCAGTCTCCTCACGATTCGCACTCAGATTGATGAGGGCGGCGCCATCATCGCTGCTAACGACCATGATATAGCCCAGTTCGCACGGGACACTTATTCATATATGTGGCCGCGCGATGGAGCCCTGGTTGCGCATGCGATGTCGAAAGCCGGTTATCGTGATGTCGCGCACAATTTCTTTCAGTTCTGTGCAGACGTGATTAAGGATGACGGTTATTTGATGCACAAGTACAACCCTGATAAATCCTTAGCATCAAGTTGGCATCCATGGATTCGAGATGGCAAGCCCGAGCTGCCCATTCAAGAAGATGAGACAGCCCTGGTGATCTGGTCGCTCTGGTCGCACTTCCGGAAGTTTCGCCATGTCGAAATAATGAAGCCGTTCTACGACAAATTAGTTGTGCATGGCGCAGAGTTTCTTGTCAGGTACAGAGACGAAATAACAAAACTGCCCCAACCTTCTTACGACCTGTGGGAAGAGCGTTACGGCGTGCATCTTTTCACTGTCGCAAGTGTGATTGGCGGACTGAACGCTGCTGCCCACTTCGCTCAGGCTCTGGGCGAGCTGGAGCAACACCGACGCTGGACTGAAGCCGCCGAGGAAATTCAAGCGGCAATGGTGCAGCATCTCTGGAGCGAAAAGGACAATCGCTTCTGTCGCATGGCCACTCGCACCGCGGATGGTTACAAGCTCGACATGACTGTCGATGCAGCCATGTATGGCATCTTCGCATTCGGCGCGCTGCCTCCGCATGACCCAAAAGTCAAGGCAACAATGGACGCGATTCGGGAGCGGCTCTGGATAAAATCTGATGTCGGAGGTTGTGCTCGCTACGAGAATGACTATTATCACCAGGTGTCGCAAGATATTGCCAATGTCCCGGGAAATCCCTGGTTCATTTGTACGATGTGGTTAGCTCAATACGACATTGCTGCCGCTAAATCGCAAGATGGACTGCGTGAAGCCGTTCGGATGCTGGAGTGGGTCGCCGATCACGCGCTGCCTTCGGGGGTTCTTGCTGAGCAAGTTCATCCCTACACAAACGATCCGCTTTCAGTATCGCCTCTGACCTGGAGCCACGCCACATTCGTCATGTGCGTGCTTGAATACATAGAGAAGCGGCGAGTGTTAATGCAAGAAAACATCTTTGCGCACACTATCGCTCCACTATAAGCTGGCTTGCTCTCACTGCGAGCGATGTGCAAGTCTGATCGGCCATTACTGAAGAGCTTGCGTCCAGCGTGACTGGAGCAACCTTTTAGAGATATACTCAACGATGTCGCCTGTGCGACACATTACTGCTTATTGCCACGCCGATGCGGGGCGTATCGGAGTCGATTATGTCAATGTCTGTCGAATTAATTCAGAATGCTTTTCCGAAACTCACGGAAGAGGAAATGGATTTACTTGTTCCATATGCAAGTTGCGAACACTTTCAGGATGGAGACATGGTTTTCTCTGCAGGGAAGGCTGACGTAGACATGTTTGTCGTGCGTTCTGGTGAGTTGGAAATTCTGAATCCACATGATGAAGATAGCGTCTTGACCACGCACGTGGCGGGGCAATTTTCCGGCGACATTGATTTGCTTACTCGCCGTCCCGTTAACGTCAGCGGAAGAGCAAAGGGTGCGACTCACGTAATGCGCGTCAGCAATGAGAAGCTGCGAGAGATTTTGAATCGCATGCCCAGATTGTCCGAGACTTTGTTGAGTGCATTTCAGCTTCGCCGCATGATTTTGGAAAGAAGCGGCAGACTCGGGCTGAAAGTTATAGGTTATGCGCAGTGTAGAGACACAACTGAGGTGCGGGAATTTCTGCATAAAAACTTCGTGCCATTCGAGTTTTATGACGTACTAACTGATGACGGAAAGCGTGTACATACGCAGTTAGGATTGCCTGATACGTTTCCTGCCGTCGAATGTCGTGACGGCACCTTGCTAGTTCGACCAACGTTACAAGACATCGCCCGTGGTGCAGGCATCTGGCGTCATTGCCCAAGTGCAACCACTGATTTGATAGTGATCGGGGCAGGTCCGGCGGGTATCACGGCAGCCGTGTATGCGGCATCTGAAGGTTTGGAAACTTTCGTCATTGATAAACTTGGGCCGGGCGGACAAGCTGGTGGTTCGTCCAAAATCGAGAATTTTATCGGCTTCCCATCCGGACTTTCCGGCACTGAACTTGCTACCCGAGGCGTTCTGCAAATGCTCAAGTTTGGTGCGCAGCTGGTGGCACCAGTAAAAGTATCGAAACTTTCGATCAAAGAAGGCTACGATGGCGTCGACGTGACCATGGATTGCGGCGCAGTTGTGACGGCAAAAGTGGCGCTGATAGCTGCCGGAGTGCGATGGAAAAAGTTGGAAGCTTTGAATGCGCACAAATATGAACGGTCCGGAATTTATTACGCTTGCACAAGTATCGAGGCGATTTTGCACGACCATCAAGATGTCGCTGTCGTCGGAGCCGGAAATTCTGCCGGACAGGCGGCAATGTTTCTGGCCAACTGCTGCCCGGGCAGGAAAGTGCATCTCGTAGTGCGAGGAGTGCTTGGACCAAGTATGTCAGAGTACCTGCACAGACGCATTTTGCAGGATAAGAACATTGTGGTCCACGAAGGTGCACAAATAACTGAAGTGCACGGCGGTATGCAAATCAATTCAATCAAGATTCAATCTAAGACGGAAGGAACTTTTGATTTGCCTGCAGCCGCAGTGTTTGTCTTTATCGGCGCGGAAGCCGATCATAGCTGGATTCCAGACAGCATAGCCAGGGACGATAAGGGTTTTGTTTTAACCGGAATTGATGCCTTGAATTCGGGACTATGGCCGCTCAAGGACCGCACACCTTGCGTTCTGGAGACGAGCATGCCGCGGGTGCTTGCGGCAGGCGACATCCGTTCGGGCACGACAAAACGTGTCGGCTTCGCCGTGGGGGATGGGTCACTTGCGGTCTCTTGTGCGCACAATTTGTTGCAGCCAACTTAACGATTTTGATATTCATCAGTTAACGGAAGAAGTTGATGTGTTCAATGGCAATGTAGACTGAGATACTTCATTTGTCATCAATTTAATTACCTTGATGTAAGTGACCTCAGCTTTAATCGCCGGCAATTTCGTCCTTCGCGATTGCCGCTAAGTTCGCTTTCACAGCATCGATGTAATCCTGAGGCTTGATGATAATCTGGGTGCCACGTTGCCCAGCCGAAATCGAGATGCGGTCGAATTCCAGCATGCTTTCATGCACATAGACCGGATAAGGCTTTTTGCAAGCCAGAGCCGTAACCCCGCCTCGTATGTAGCCGGTTAGAGTTTCCACGTCCTTCAAAGGCGCCAGTTTGACATCCGAATTGCCGCTGACTTTAGCGACGGCTTTCAAATCCAATTGACTATCGCCGGGCACCACAGCTAGTAGCACGCCATTCTTATTGCCGATTGCGGCAAGAGTTTTAAAAACTTGATTGCAGGGGAAGCCTATTTTGCTGGCGACCGTTTGCGCCGTTAAATCTTGCGGGTCGACCTCATATTCTTTCAATTCGTATGGAATCTTCAGCTTATCCAGCAAGCGTGCGGCGTTCGTTTTCATTTCTCGATTGAAGCTCTCTAGTTGGCTGATACCGGTGTTGGTGTCGGCGTTTCACCATGAATCGATGGAGCTGGTTCAGGTGCCGGAACCGGTTGGTGAGTTTCTGGAAGATGGGTTGGGTGAATCTCGGGAGCATGTGCTGGTTCCGGCTGAATTTCCGGCGCCTTAGGCGGCACGTCTTCTTTATGTGGCTGTTCTGTTTGAGCACTATCTGGATGCGTTTGCCCATCGGTCGCGGTGGGGCGGCTCGAATCGTCTGGAGGCGGAGGAGCATCCGGAATTTTTTGGGAAGTCCCGGCTTCATCTACGTCTTCGGTTTTGATTGCCTCATTGTCTCCGCCGGTCGTTTGATCTCCAGTGCCGTTCTGATTCTCGTCTGTCTTCAGTCCAGCTTCAGCGTCCTCAATCTGCTTTAGAACCGTTGGGTTGACTCTCGTTATCTTCTTAGCAAATGGAACCGCAGGTGCATCGAATGCCTCCGCAGGCGGTTCATGAGTTTTGTAGAAATCAGTCATGTAGTCATGCCAGATTTTGGCCATGACAGTTCCACCAGTCACATTTCCGCGCACTTCACTATAGTCGTCGTTGCCTCCCCAGACAGCAGTGACTGTGTCTGGTGTGAAGCCGACGAACCAGATGTCGCGGGCCTTGTCGGCGGTTCCAGTTTTTCCTGCCACTGCAATTTTTGGAAGGCGCGCCAGGGTCCCGGTGCCTTTGTTGACGACGTCCTGCAAAATATCGACTAACTGCAATACCGGCTCAGAAGGAAACACCGACTTCGCTTGTGGTGTGTAAGCTTGCAGTTTATGCCCTTGATTGTCGTCGATCTGGCGTATCATCTGCCACGGCATAAACACGCCTTTACGAGCGAGTGTCGCATAAGCGTTTGCCATCTCCAGTGGTGACACTGCCGATGCTCCTAATGCCAGCGGCAAATCATTGTTGAGCGGGCTGGTGATACCGGCTGCGCGGGCGGTGGAAATTATCTTGTCTGGTCCTACAGCCTGCCCAATTCTAATTGAGCAGAGGTTGCGAGACAGCATCAAAGCCGTTCTAACAGTAATTCTGCCCAGGTAGCGTCCGTCGAAATTTTTTGGTGAGTATCTTTGACCAAAGCCCACATCTATTGTCAGTGGCAAGTCGTCGAGCACCGTATCTGGTTTGAGGGCATCGTTCATGATGCCGGTCAAGTAAACAAATGGTTTGAATGATGAACCTGCTGTGTGCGGATTTGTGGCTCGATTGAACTGGTGCGAGCGGTAGTCTCCAACCCCTCCAACCAGGGCGAGCACGCCGCCATCCTGCACATTGATCGTCACCAGTGCTCCCTGACTGATGCCGTTCGGCGCTGTCTCGATGCCTTTGTTGAGTTCTTTCTCGGCTGCGTTTTGGGCTTCCGGATCAAGATTCGTGTAAACTCGCAGACCGCTTCCCCACAGTTGTGTGTCGGAGAATTGGTTCTTTAATAGCTGCACCACGTAATTGGCGTAGTACGGATAGGGCTGGGCAGGCGCCTCGCCCTTACGGAAGACCAACTTCATATTTTTGACGCTGTCCGCTTGCTCTTGCGAGATAAACCCCTCTTCCGCCATTGCATCGAGCACCTGGTGCTGCCGATCCAGCGCATCTTCCCGATATTTGGGGTCGCTCATTTTAGATGGAGCGCGAATCAATCCAGCCAAAAATGCTGATTCGCCGATGTCGAGCGCGCCTGCATGTTTATTGAAATAAGTTCCGGCCGCGCGTTCGATTCCATAGACTCCTCGACCGAAATAGATGTCGTTCAGGTAAGTTTCCAGAATTCGATTTTTAGAGTTATTCAGTTCAACATCGACCGATAGCAGAGCTTCCATGATTTTGCGCTTGGCGCTGCGGTCCTGCGGATCGAGGTACAAGTTGCGCACCAGTTGCTGCGTGATCGTCGAACCGCCCTGACGCATGTGTCCCGCCTTAACGTTTGTCAAAATGGCGCGTGTTACACCCCAGGGGTCGACACCGTGATGTTCGTAAAAGCGATGGTCTTCAGCAGCGATGGCGGCATGTCGGATGTGCGACGACATCTTTGAGAGGGGAACAGGAATGCTGTCTCGGTCAGCATATACAGTTGTGATGTGATGGTTGAACCGGTCGAAGAGTGCCACACCATTGCCGACCTCGTACACCGTCGGTAGTGTCGAGAAGGCAGGGATACCGAGAGCAACCTTGGTTACTATCCATGCCAAAATTCCAAGCAAGAAGACAAAGACAAGCCACTTTATGCCCGCAATAATCGGATTTGCTTTCGGCTTGAAATTGCTCACAGGTACATCATTGTCCTGATTGAACTTTTTGTGCCTGGTCTGTTTTGTGGAGTTTCGTAAGGACATTTGCGTAGTATTTCTGTGTTCGCAGAGTTTTAGCGTTGGTTGGTCCGAGAATCTTTTTTTGAGTTTCGTAGGCGGCTTTATAGTAGGGCTCCGCTTGTGCGTACTGCTTTTGCTGATCGTGTAAAACAGCCAGGCAGAACTGATTTTCAGCTACAGTCTCGTTGTTGTCGCCAAATTTGTTTTGATATATCGACAGTGCTTGCTTGAGTTGCGATTCGGCTGAACTGTATTTGCGTGTAGCGAAATCGAGCGTGCCGAGGCAGAGCAAAGTGTCTGCTGTTTCGATATTGCCTGCCGTCAACTTGGTGCTGCGGATCTTCAGTGCTTTGTTATACAAAGCTTCCGCGTCTTTGTATTTTCCGTCGTATTGATAAACCTGAGCCAACGCATTGCAGACCGAAGCCGTTTCGGGATCGTTTGGACCTTTGGCATTTTCGATGATTTGTTTTGCAGCCAGCAAATACTTTTTCGCTTCCGCGATTTTGCCTTCTTTGAGCGCGAGATTTCCCAGTTCAAATGAGGTTCTGGCAAATTCGATGTGATCGTCGCCACTGAAATCTTTATCGATCTTCAGTGCTTTGTTCAATGCCTCTCTCGCTTTTGCGACGTCACCTTTCTTGGTATAGATGTGACCAAGTCCGTTCAACGCGTGGGCAATGAAACTCTCTTTCGGATCTTTGGACTTGTTTTCGATGTCGAGAACTTGCTGATAACTTGAGATCGCTCCATCGTATTGAAAGGCTTCGCGTTCAATATCGCCGAGCAAATTCAGGGCTTCAGCTTTGCGGTCGTCAGTCAGGTCGGTTCGTTTCAGTGTCTCGTTGATTTGATTAGCGGCACTGCTGTAATCAGCTTTGTTGTAGAAGTTGGCTGCAATTTCCATTGAACTATCAAAGGAAACGGTGTGTTGAGCAGGTTGACCGGTGGGTTGCTGCTGCTTGTTGCCGGCGATATTTATTGCTACCCCAAGCCCGATGACAACGACGACGACAGCCCCGACGATAGGCGCCCAACGTACCCATACTGGTTGAGGCGGTCTTTTGTGTGAGCTGGTCCATCGACCCGCTTTCGAGGCATCCGCAGCGCCGGAAGAACTCGCAGTTCCGTCTGGGGCACCACCGGCGAGAGAAGATGTGTTTTGAGCGGACGCACCGCTGGCGATGCCTGATGCAGGCAGTGGCGCAGTTTCGGCATTGGCTGGCGAGGGCTCAGCGTTAACGGGCGGTTTCGTCTGCTTCTGTGGTTTAGTAATTTCTCTAGTGCTTTCCAGCGGTGCTGGCGGTTTCACCAGTGGTGTCAGACTGGTGCTGCTCTGCAGTGAGCCGAGAACTTCCGGATCGAGCACCACCCCCGGTGTGTTGACAGCGAATTCGAGCAATGCGTCCTTCAGCTCTTGCATCGTCTGAAATCTCTGGTCCGGTTCCTTGGCCAGGCATTTGAATACAATAGCTTCCAGGGCTTCCGGCACTTTTGAATCAGGATTGGCATCAAAAAATTTGTTTGGTGCCTCATTGACCTGCTTGTACATGCACTCCATCGGGTCCTGCCCGAAGAATGGAGAGCTGCCTGTCAGCGTTCGGTACATCACGCAGCCGAGTGAATAGATATCGGAGCGGGTGTCAAGATTCCTGCCCCGGCACTGCTCTGGGCTCATGTAAAGGGGACTGCCGAATACCTCGCCGGTCTGAGTGAGATGACTGGATTCGCTCTCGTCGCCGCTGGGAAGCACTTTCGCGATTCCAAAGTCGACTATTTTGACGAAATCTTTGCGCTGATCGAACTCGACCAGCATGATATTTCCGGGTTTCAAGTCTCTGTGAATGACGCCTTTTGAATGAGCGTGAGCTAATCCTGCGCAGGCTTGAGCAAATATGTTCGTGGCGCGGGTGGCTGGCAAAAGCCCCAGCTCGTCCAAAACTTCAGCCAGGTTGGTGCCTTCGAGGAAGTCCATGACCAGGTAGGGCGCGCCTGCTGGCGTTAAACCGAAGTCGAAGACGGCGAGAATGTTGGGATGAGAAAGCGCACTGGCTGCCTGAGCCTCTTGCTGAAAGCGTTTTAAATTGGAAGCGCTCGACACATACTGAGGGTGCATCATTTTGATAGCGACAATACGCTTCATCAATATGTGCTTGGCTTTGTAGATCATGCCCATGCCGCCGCCACCGATGGTTTCAAGCACTTCGTACTTCTCACCGATGATTTTGCCGACCATGTCTTCCTGGACAAGTGGCGTCAATGTTGTGCCGTCATGTGGGCAAACAGCGGTATCCCCGCTAAACTCCTGCCCGCAGGAGATACAGGCTTTTCGGGTGACGCTTCTGGCGGTATTTTCGAGGTTCACTGAGGACTATTGACTTCCATCGGATCTAGCTGCAGCCTTCTAATAGCTTACTAGACGACCGGCTGACATGGCTAATACGCGCTACACATTGCTAAATGCGACGATTAGAGGGCTTTCAGGCTGGTTTTATTGCACCAGATTCGGTGGCGGTTGCCGGCCATAGGTTACGTTTGTGACAACGCCGGTTATGGTGGCTCAGTTTTGTTGGAGAAAAATGTTTTGTGGATTAGTGACCACGAAAAATGGCTCACAGACTGTGTCTAATTCAAACTTGATATGTGGGTATTTGGAACTAAATTGCGCCCAGTTCGCCACTAAATGTGTGAAGGTTCAATGAAAGCTGGTTCAATATGCAGTACGGTCATAACATTAACGATAGTCAGAACCATCGCCCGCTCAAGGTTTACCAGTCTGCGGCGTCATCGCCTCAGAATAATTTCGGTCCACTCGATGAAGTTACCAGTCTCGACGAAGCTCTACAGTTGGCGGCTAAATTGCACTACGGCGCACTGCAAGGCTCCGATGAACAGCTGTGTTCGGTCATTGAAAACGTCAAGCGCATAGCGATAAAAGAATTAGACAGAGGCGATGGACGCAAAGTGGAAAGTGTTCGTGTAGAGCGCAAGTTAGACGGCTCCGTATCAATATTTTTTGGTATTTAACAGACCTTTGCTTCGGGTTATACTGGGATTAAGCAGTTATGTGTCGGCGTTTTAAGCGGCCGGCAATATCGCATTCCTGGAGCGGTGATGACCACTGGCGAGCAAATAAATATTCTGTTGGTCGACGACCGTCCTGAAAATCTTTTGGTTTTAAAAGCAACTTTGGGCTCCCTTGGCTGCAATTTGGTGGAAGCGCAGTCAGGCAAAGAAGCTCTCAAATATCTGCTGGAAAAAGAATTCGCCGTCATCCTTCTGGACGTGATGATGCCCGAGATGGACGGCTTCGAGGTCGCCCGAATTGTACGCGAGCGTGAAAAATCGAAGCATACGCCGATTATTTTCGTAACAGCCATGTTCCTCGACGATCAAGATGCATTCCGCGGATATTCAGTCGGCGCCGTTGACTACATCATGAAGCCTTTTGCTCCTGAAATTTTGCGCTCAAAAGTGACTGTGTTTGTTGATCTCTTTAGAAAGACTGAAGAGATAAAGCGGCAGTCCGAGCACATCCGCGCCATGGAGCAACGTGAGTACACAGCAAAATTGCAGGCGACGGAAGAACGTTTGTTGCAAGAGGCTGAACGTGAACGAAACGAAGCACGCGCCATTCGCTCTGTTCTGGAACACGCACCTGTGGGCTATGCAAGGCTTGATAAA
>WBZN01001308.1_pt1 | contig 15437 bp, 18 predicted proteins | sample 5204281 | NCBI WGS metagenome assembly WBZN01 (sample SAMN12344347, study PRJNA552823) | activated sludge metagenome | biome: Activated sludge suspended growth; feature: Nitrification reactor; material: Wastewater; isolation source: activated sludge from nitrification reactor of wastewater...
TAACATTAATGCTTGAGCCATACCAGTGATATCATGGTTAGCGTCAGGAGAATTAGTGTTAGCACCAACGGACTTGGCGGTAAGGGTTTCCTGTTCAGTCGGGTTAAGGGTAGAGCTAGAAGAATTGTTAATCTTGTCTACCTTAGGGGCAGCCTGCGATGCGGTTAACTCCCCGATAACAGCATTCTTCACAGAATCATAAGCGTCCTGCTTAGACATACCAGCCTTAATCCGCTCATCCATAAGAGAACGGAATAAGTTGTTACTGGCCGAATCCTCCTTATACGGTTCATTCGACCGCATATGAGTCTGGCCTAAGCGATAACCTGAACGAAGGCCAGTAATAGCTCTACCGATAGCATCCTTATCAGTGTAGAGCATATCGGCTAATCCGCCGTCCCAACCCTGAGCCTGGTTAGCACCATACCCCATACCAAGAACATTGTGGAGAATAGGGAAAGAATAGGCTCCGGTCTGCTGATCCTTAGCGGAACCAGACTGGTCAAGAGTCTTATCCGGCATAGCTCCATAAGAGTTAAGTAACTGTCGGATTTGCCGAACGAGAGGATCAATATTCTTAGCCATTAAACGGCCTTCTTCTGAACAGGCACCGGACCAGGGATATTAAATGGATTCTGATATCCAGCCTGGTTAGCTTGGATATCAAGACCTTGCTTACCGAAATTACCTTGCTGGACGTTGTAGAAGTAGTCAGCGTTACCCTGACCATTCTGAATATCAAACAGGTTCTGGTTCCAACCTTGATTCTGCATCGCCTGACGGAACTGGCGGTTTAAATCATGCCAGCCAGTATTAGCGCCACCTGTAGTGTTTGCACCCCGAGCAGCCTCAGAACCTAAGAACTGATTTGTGTCACTTTTAAACTGTTGTTTCGCCTGCTTCTTTTGCAGGTTCATCATAAGCTGTTGAATCATGGCGGACCCAATGCGGTTATTATTACTCGCATTCAGGTGGTCCATTTCTGCATTGATTTTATCACGTTCTAAACCAAGCTGTGGACCTAAGTCAATGGCTACACCGCCGCCGCCGCCTCCGCCGCCACGACCACCACCACCGCCTCCACCATAACCAGCTAAGCCTAACAGTGAATAGAATAAATCACCGATCTGGTTAGAGTATTTGGTTTGGGGATAACCCTGTTCTAAACCTGTAAGTTGACGTAATAGATCAGCCTGATCGGCTTTAGACATATTACGAATAGTAGCCGCTTGTTCATTTGTCGGCAGGCCACCAAACACCCCAGGATCATAGTTACGAATGGGGTTATTATCACCAGGAAGATGGTTGAAAGGATTATCGGGGATATATGGGTGATGAGTAGGCATCAGTTATCCTAGTAATCGAACTCGTATAACCACTGAGGAACAGCAGAACCTCGGTAGATAAGAGAACGTGGAGAGTCAGTGTAATCTCTAGTAACAGCGATCAGGTTGCCTAAGGTTTCGTCGTATAACTGCTTGGCCTCAGACCAAGTGCTATCACGTAACTTCCTCTTAGCAACATACTCACAGTATAATGCTACGAGGTCCTGCCAACCTTCAGGAATATCTAAGGTATCGCCGTCTACTGTAAGTGTTGCAGGCAGCCGATAGTAATAAATGTTAAACACGCCAGTGTTACTAGGAACTGGGTAAAACTGGGCCTGTAATGATGTTCCACCTGGAACTCCCCAAATTGCATAATAACTTGGATAGGAACGCTCAGTGTTGGGATTCACCCCCCAATACTGATCTAATTCATCGTAGGTTCGTGACTCTAAGGGATAAACTTGAGTAGAGCCGGTGGGGACAAACTCTACTCGGTGAACCCGAATCACATCTGCTGGTAGGTTATATTTTGCAGTCCCGACAACAGCATTAACTGTAGTATCGAAATCTTGAAGAACTTCTGCTCGTCGAGCAATATCTCGCTGAGCCTCATTAATCCAACGGTTTAACTCAGTATCAGTGTAATAGCCGCCAGTTGAAGTTGTTTCGTCAAGCCGAGCCCGTACATCTGCTCTAACCTGAGCTAAGGTAGTCGTAGAAGGCATTAGGAGCCAGCATCCTTTCAACTATCTAGAAGTCGTAAGAGGAAGAACTTCTCTTCAAGTAGAGTAGCCCTGTCGGAGTGCAATTCTACCAGAGTGGCGGCGAAAGTGATAGAGGCAATCTCGCCTTCCTGCGCCCGGACCGAAGCCGATTTACTCTCCGAAATACTATAGGCATTTACTTTCCGCTTCATCCTCTCGGATTCAGCGAACCCAATCTCAATCTCTAACTGAGAAAGCTCCCGCAGCGTATTCGCTAGCAGGAGCAGCAACTCATCAGTGGTCTTATTCAACCACTCATCATAAAATGGAATCTCTCTCACTGAGCAACCTCAAAATCTAAACTAGCGAAAAGAGTCGCTCCTTCTGCCATAGTAGGTGTAGTACCCTTTAAGAATACTCCATTGCCTTGGTTGGATAGCAATACAGAAAAAGACTGGTCAGTCGCACCGGCTGTCTTAGTAGTTACAGCACCATGCATAAACTGTACCTGACCAGTCCCCTGCTTTAAGAATACTGACCCTAAAAGCTTCTGTGTAAATGGAGTTGGAAGTTGAGCCAGTAATGGCACGATAGGAAGAGAGATATTCCATTGGGTAGCACCACCCGGCACAAACCCAGGGGAACCGAAATAAATCTGAATCTCTACCTTACATTGGCTACCCATACGCTTCCATCTGCCAACCTGAAAGGCGCCAGTACCATAAGCGAATCCGCCAGACGTACCGGTAAGCACAGGAGTGTATGGCATATAGGGTGAGACGGTATCCCTGGCCCAACCCTCAACCATCTTTAAGGATTGATCTGTAGGCTGCTGAACCGCATCAGGATCATAGATTAAATGCTGCATACGAGTTGTCCCGTATGCAGGCACACCATTAGCCATTACGGATTCTTCACCTTACTGGTTTGGTTAAGACCAAGATCAAACCGCATAACGATAGGACCAGCGTAGTCTGGATTCAATGCAGCACCGACAATCTTCACGGACACATGGGTACCTCTAATGTTACCGGGAATCGTGTGTCGAAAGACTTCAGGTACACCCTCAGTCGCCAGACTAAAGGTAGGAATAGTGTAAGTCTCACCGTTAGGGTAAGAGGTAAGGGTCACATCAATATGGGCACCGTTGTTATCAGCAATAGCCGCCATACCCTCTAAGATGAAATCAGAAACCGAGTTGATTTCCGATTCCTTGGCGATAGGAATAGGCTGAGACACCCATTGCCAAGAATCAGTAATAGAGGTCTCAAAGTTCGAGTGGTAGATCATAGGGTGACCAGCACCCCAATAGGTCGGCGCAGCATAGACGGTGCCGAAAGAACTAGTGGCGAAGTACCGACCACAGAATTCATCACCATAGTAATCGGCGGGCATAGAACAGCGCCACCAAGCACCAGTGTTAATCTCGTATACCCAGTTACCCGGTACGAACACAAACCCGTTATGGTATGCGAATTTGCCTAAGTGAACAACGGGAGGTGGAATATTAGCAGCAACAGTTGCGTTAAGATTCTGCCCAATGGTGTTGTCTAAGTTTTGGTGCCAGAAACCAGACTCCATGTTGGGAGCTAAATCCTGGCTACGTCCACCACCAACATAGACATTAACAGAACCTTCCTTGGTTCCATATACGAATCCCATCGGGGTCCAGCAACCCTCAACATAGCAACCATTTGTCCCCTGGATGCCAGTGTAATCAGTGATAACAGGAGAGTTTAAGTCCGAGCTAACACTCATTCCGCCCTGGGAAAGAGCACGAATAACAACAAGCTCAGACGCTGAAGCTGAACCCATAGCACCATAGATACCAATGGTAGCCTGAGTTAACGAAGAACTGAATCCGCCGTTATCATAGTTGTCCTGGTTAGGGACAGTCCAATAAGTGTCATCATTATGAAGGATATCACAGTTATTGGAGTATTGGTAAGCGGTGTCATAGCCGTTAACAATAAGCCGGCCCTGATGCGACAAAAGATGAATAGCCTGCTTGATAGCAGTATATGCACCAACTCTATTAGAGAATCCAGGCCGGGGGAACTGCCATACGTTTACACCTAACGTCCCAGGATCACAGACGCCGATAATGACATAAGGCGTGCCAGGCGTAGTAGGGGCAGAAGCACCACTAGAACGGTAGTCACACATAGGAGTGAAACCGCCCTGAATAGTGTTGATTGTTCCACCTGTGTCATAGAATGGAGTCGCACCAGCAGAGTTGTTGATTTCATTCGCAGAAGCCAGATGGGCGTTGTAACGATATAAACGGTAACGATGGATGCTGCCGACACTGTAACCATAGTTGAGATTTACAATAATGATTGCGCTATCGGTTCCAGGTAAAGCAGTACCCGCCACGTCCATAATAGGAGCGGGCGGGACGTGTAATCCACCGACGAAGTATCGAGTGGTAGTGTTACCTAAATCGGGCGGTACAGCAGGACCAGAATAAAGATCCTTGAATCCGAAGGGTAAAGGCCCAAGCCCACCGCCAGGTAATGCGATGCAGTCGAAGGTTAACGGTACAGCATTATCATCGACAGCAGCAGCAGTACCAATAGGTTGCGGGGAAAATTGGTGTAATCCGTCAGCGTTAACTAACTGACGGATTCCACCGCTGAAGTCCGTTACCGTGAGCCATTGGATAGAACTAGGATCAGGCATAAGACTTTCCGATTAAAGGGTCTGACTTACAGCCGTAGTTAAGACCGCCCAAGGAGCAGCATTAAGAGTGTTAATCGCAAATCCAGGATCATTGGTAGAGAAGGTTCCCGGTAAGGACGTGAAAGTAGCAGTCCGGGAAATCTCATAGCAAGATGCGTTAAGCGGTCCGGCCAAGGCAGTCGTAAGCAGATAAGGACTAGCACCTGTCATGCTACTACAGGTAAGCGTCACTCCGGCATCGGGAAGCAATGCTAAGAAATATACGCCAGGCGTAAGGATTCGGGTACCATTAGCTGTAGGCAGGTTCAAAATCTTAGGCGAAGCAACAGTTGCGGTGAGGGTTCCCCAATCAAATAGCTTGTTACCGCACCCATAGGTTAAGAGGTTGGGGGCAACACCTACATGCTGACGGTCATAGTATAAACCAGCCTTGAACGTACCACCACCATTAGCAACAGTAACATTCTGGAAGTAAATAGCATTCAGAATGCAAGGCCGTGGGATAACGAACGGGATTAACAGGATACGGTTAACAGTAGGAGTAACCGTAGCTGCTGATCCGACCATTCCAGGTGAAACGATATGAACACCATTAGACAGTGGGACGATAGGCTGATAGATACCAAAGCCTAAGGAGTCACGGTACGACGTAGTAGTCTGAGCTAATACAGTCTCATCCTGGCACAGTCGGATATAGGCATCCAGAATAGCGGAAGCTGCGTACCGAGCACCAATCTCGGATAAGTGTAAGTTATCCCAACTAAGACGGTTGTTATTGTAAGCCGACTGAGCTTGAGTCTGGTTGACTGCATTGTCAAAATTGGCAATCTCAATAGGACCGCCAAACTCTGTAATGACAGTATTGATTAAGGCATTCCAATCAGCAACTAACTGGTCACCCTGAGTGCTACCATTCGGGTAACTACGAAGCCGGTTAATGTTGCAGATGATAACCGGGTTCGGCTCAGCAGCCTCATACTGGTAGTAGTTGTAATCGAAGTTACCGTCAATACCAGTAGTCGTGATAACAACAGTGTGAGCACCGGCCGTAAGGTCTAACCGCTTAGTGAGAACAATAGCAGTAGCAAAGGTAGCACCAGCGTCAGCGGTAATATTGGAAGTGTTAATAGTGCCTACAAGAACACCATCAACAGTAATGTTAGCCTGACCGCCAGTTGCTCCCTTACGACCGATGAACCCTAATGCAAGCTTTCCGCCAGGGTAATCGCTAGGAAGAGTGATAGTAGCAGTAGCACCAACAGTAGCAGTACGAGCATAACCAGTACCAGAGTTAACCTTAGTGTCGTTAACCTGCGACCAGTTAGCACCACCTAATCCACCACCAGAGTAAGCAGTAGCAGTATCAGTAATAGACTCGAAAACAGCAGCGCTACGAAGCCGACTAAGAACAGTACGGTAAGCTTCGATGAAGAGGCTCTTGTATCGACCAGCCTCAGACGTAGCTGCATAAACCGTAATATCGTTAATGCCCCAACATAAGACAGAGAGGCCCTGGTTAGCGGACCACGGAGCCTTTAAGCCAGCGGCAGCACCCTGACGAATATTAATAGGCGAGTAGTATTGAAGAACCTGGACGTGACCACCAGCACCGAAAGCATTCGTACCAGAGTTGTCCTGGCAGAGAACAGCACCAGGGATAGCGTAGTTAGCGCTCTGAGCCTCAGGGACATCTAACGCCGATAAGGTCTGACGGAATAAGCTCTGGTCAGTATTGCAGTAAGGCGGAGTCTGTCCAGCAGCGTTTACGCCTTGGGTGGTGTCAAAGTATGAATGTCCGAAGATAGTGACCTTGCCAGGACCATTAATACTCTGATCTAAGTTGGTGCCTGTCGTATAGCCGAAGGCACCAGGCGAAGCAGGAAGATACCCCGTAGTCGGCATTTATTCCTCAGTTCCGAAAATAGTACCGGCAAGAATCTGAGTAGCAGCACCAGTAGCAGTTAACACATTGTTAGCCGCAAGAGACAGGTAACCATTACCAGGAAGGTTGTAGCAAATAGGTGTGTTAAGTGGAGAGTTGGGGATAATGAGGATGCCTGGGCCTGCCGTATTATCCTTCAGGGTGATAGCACCCTGAGCGGTAGACGTGTAGAAAGAATATCCTAAAATACGGAATCGCTTACCGGCAGCAGGAGTCCAAATAGTCTGTTCGGCTCCAACCCCAGCTAATACACTCTTAAAAGCATTAGGGGTGCGAATCATATCTGCACCCACACCAGGAAGCCAGTATAACCCAACTCCCGGCTCTCTAGTGTCTGACATTACTCAGCCGCCTTGGGAATAGCCTGGCCGCCGACAACGCCAACGCCAGCACTTGCAATGACGGTAAGAACGTCAGGAATAGGCTTACCGAGAATAGCTAACACGACGATACCAATAACTGCAATGATGGTAACCACTACAGCCGGAATAGAGTTCTTGTTCATTTGACCTTCTTAGGATTTAGGCCCAGATATGCAACAGGCTAGGCTCCAAATGGTGGCCTAGCCTATTACAAACTTCAGTTATAAATCTATTACCCACTTGAAGCGGTAGGCTCACTGGTTTTAGAAGTATCTACTTTAGCGCCTGTATCTGACTTGGGGCTGAATTGGTCACAGGTCATATTCTCCGAAATCTTACCCGAGACAATAGAGCAGGACCCTGTACCACCATTACCCGGAGAGTAACAAGAACAATCACCACAACAGTTGGAGCCATCTTGGCAGGGACCATAGTTAGCCTCTGCCTTAGTCATAACTCCATCGGACTGAAGTGAAGATGAAGCGGCCAAGCCAGCCTTGAAGGCTGCAACTAATTGATCTTCAATTCCACTCACTGATTACTTCCAGTCCCCCCGAAAAGAGCAGGGCTTAAGTCGTCAGCAGGTAACTCATCTTCCTTGGCAATTTCAGATTCGATGCCAAGCTCTCGACGTAACTGGTCAATCTGCTCCTGCTGCTTATCTAATACCTCTAATAACTGCCGACGGTCATCAACCGTCTGAGTAGCCTGGGTAACAGAGTTGCCCTCAGGGTCATGAATAACCATAGTGACCGGCTCGTTATTCACATCATAGACTGCAACGTTTGGGATAGAGATATCATCGAACCGCTGGTAGTTATCAGCGTGCAGACCATAGTATAAACGGAGACGACCAACCTCAGAGCGACGGTCAGGAATCCAACCTAATGTTTCACCTGACTGCGAATCCTTAATAGGAACCACAACGGGACCAGACCGAGGATCACCAAAGGCGTTAACAGCAGCCCAGAATGGAACCCATACCCGAGCACCACGCTTGACGGTATACTCTCTACCATCAAATCCTAAGGTGAATGTAGGGTAATCATCATTACCCTCAGGTAAAAGCTCTACCTGGACCATTTCTAAGTTAGCGGCAGCAGCCATTGGTGATCCTCAATCCGTCCTAATTAGACCCGAGCGATAATCGCACGGACAGTGTTCTGTGCATCCTTAGCAGCAGTAGCCTCTAAAGCAACTCCAATACCGGCTCCGACATAAGTACCAGCCGCAGCGGTAACAGTAGCCGCAGTCTGAGAAATTGCCTGCCGAGAAGTACCAGACTGGAACAGGCAATCGTTAGCAACAACGACCTGAGCACCAATCTGGACCCGAGCAATTCCAGAAACTACAACCCAACCATTACCGCCAACCGGAATAGTTGCGCCCGAGAAGGACGCAGCATCACCAGTCTGGGAAATAGGCCCAAGGACCCGCTTGTCGTTAGCAGTAGTAGAAGTAGTAACGGCGACACCGGCAGCCTGAGGGCTAATAGGCGGAGCAGCCACAGCCGGGAAAGGAATCCAACCCGTAGTGGCATTAGCCGCAGCCGAAGTGTCGACAATAACTAAATCTCCATGAGCTAAGGCAACAGCAGAGGTATTGACAACCTCCATGACCTGCTGGTCATTTAACGGCGGGACCGGAGTAGTCCAACCAGCCTGAGGTAAAGGCCCCATACCAGGAGCGCCGATACCGAAAATATTACGAACAGGCATTGATAAACCTTTCTATCCGAAGCGTTCCGATTAGGTGAAGTTGAACAGCTTACCCTGACGGGCGCAGTTGGACAGAACAAGGTTACCAGCCCAAAGGATAAGGCTAGTCATCGCATCCTGGTTAACCGGCTCACGGAATTCCTTCATGCTGAAGTCCGCACGGGGGTTAACGTACAGGTACATGTAATCCTCATTCAGCATGAAGATAGTCGAAGTACCGGCCGTCTGAGGCACATGCGAATCAACAGTAAACGGAACACCGTTGAAGAGTAAGTTACTGAAACCAGCCTGGGCAAGAGTCTCATCCTGGCCACCAGGCTGAGACGGGAAAGCCTGAAAAGCCTGGTTAAGACCCCAGAACTTATTGTAACCAGTCTGGTCACCCACAATAAGAGTCGGATGCCGACCACCTGAAGTAAGAGCCCCGAATAACGTCTGAAGGACCGTTAAGGTTAAAGCGGCCGCAGCGTTGTTAGTACGGGTAGCCTTCCACCAAGTGTTAACAGTACGGCTTAAACCACCATAGGTGGCGGCTAAAGTAGCGTCGTCAACCGCACCGGCTAAACCATCAATAGCCTTAGGGTTAGAAACGACGTCCGACCAAACGCCCGTACCGAGAATCTCAGCAAGCTCAGCCTGAGCATTCTCGAAGTAGAACGAAAGGAAGTTAACAATAGCCTCAGGCGAATCCGAACGGATAAGCGTTAAACCATCAACCGAAACAGGAACGTAAGCCTGCTTCCAGTCGAAGGCAGCATTCTTAACCGTGTCGGACGGGGAAACGTCTAACAGGTCGAAACCCTGGTATGCACCACCAGCGGCGAAACGCTGGTAGACAAGCGGGACCTCAATCTGTAATCCACCCTGAAGCATCTTCTTATTCATCTGGTTAAGACGGAAGAACATCAGGTTGGAGTTATAGACGTTATCAGTCAGCTGCGGCATAATGTACCGGCGGCTGATCGAGTTAATTTCATTAGTACCGATAGGCGTTGCCACGGTTAGTTATCCTTTCCCATAAATCCGGCAACCTCGGCAATCATGGCTTGACGCCGTTCATGCTCTGTAGTCGGAACAGGCTGTTCCCGTGGAACCGAACCAGAAGATCCCTGTAAAGAAGAAAGCTTCTGCTTACGCTGCCTGTCCCTATTGTTTGCTTCAATTTCCTGTGAGATTGCCCGATCACGGAATTCGGGAATCTGCCAGTAAGCTGTATTTAACGCTTCCTCAATGGCAGCTAGAGGATCTACCTTCCTGGGCTGTCCAGAGATAGGATCAACTGGACTCATCAGAGAAGGCAGAATGTTTAAACGAGCCGTGATTTCAGTTAACCGACTCATTTCGTCATCGGATAATGAATGCTGATCCTTAAACGAAGTAGTCGCACGGTTCATTAAGCTTTCAGCGGTCTGCTGTTGCTGGACCGAAACATAATCGGAAATGCCAGTAGTCGACTCCCGTAACTGAGCTAACTCCTGCTCCTGCTGCTGAAGCTTCTCATAAAGAGTCTTAACAGCGGGATCAGTGAATTCGTCTAACTCAATAGCGGGAGCGGCAGGCTCTGGCTTAGGCTTTTCCTCAGGCTTAACTTGCTGTTGTGCCTGTAATGCATTCTTGATTGTTTCGGCAGCAGCAGGATTAGCATAGAGGTACGCTTCTAACTCAGCGTAATACCGAGCCTGATCCTTGGTTAATTTGAACCCATCATCCCAAGACCACTCGTTATCAGGTAAAGTGGTTGGTTCTGGCTCGACGCTGCCAGCCGAACCAGAACCTTCACCACCTTCTCCCCCTGAAGAGAGATCCTGTTCATCAGGAACGGATTCCTGAATCGCTTGCTGGAAATGAGCATCAGCAGCAGCTTGTAAGTCATCAGGTAAATCGGAGGCAGCTTCGGCACCCATATTAGGCAACCTTTCCAGTATTGCTAAGCATACGGCTTAATTCATCAACAGCAGGCATACCAGGGGATAAACCCTGGGAAGCACCACCTGTATACATTCCAGGCGGTGGACCAGAAGGACCACCCTGGCCTTGTGGGCCTAAAGGTGGCGGACCAATCTGAGGGTTCACATAACCACCCATCGCATCAGTTAAACCCTGGCGCAGATGATTTGCAATTAATGTTTGCATATCATTGCAGAGGTTTAAGTCAGCGTCGGGAAGAGTCGATAACTGAGCAACCTCACCGATGATCTTACGCAGACCATTCTGGAAAGAATCATTAGTTTGCGGTGAAGGCATTGGTTATCCTTTAACTCTTAAGGTCCCGAGCGGTGGTCGAAGCACCATTCTTGGAACCAGCACCAGGGTCATTACCGAAAGAACCAGCAGTCTGACCCTGCTTGAAAAACTTACCAGTAGAACCCTTGGACGGAGTAGGAGTAGAACTAGCCACGAGAACCCTTTCGCTTTGCATTACGCTTTGCCGAACGGCCGCCCTTAAAACCACCAGGAATAAAGGCGCCTCTAGTAGTAGCTGAAGGCATTTATATCATCTTCTTTCAGGGGAACAGGTAGGCGGGGATCACCGCCATCATTAAGCTCGCACCGAACTTTTATTATTTAATTTTGAATCCCCGCCTACCCTTTACCTCGCTATTCTGAGCCGAGATTTCCAATGTGGTTATAGCGACGGTCATCTGTGGTTTGAAACTCAGCGTTCGGGTCATAAGCCAAACGGCCACCCGTTCCCTGAAGAATCACTTCAAGATCACCGTCGTTTGCTGAGCCGACGTAGCCGTCGGGCTTAGGGTAGTTACCCATATCTCCTATCCTATAGAGGTTGAAGGAATCGGTCAAGTGTAATAGAGCGCGGAATCAGATTTAAGTTATTGACTGCGTTGGGCACGTTGTCTGGCACCCGGAGGTTGGAACAGACCCATTGCGATTTGGTTGTTGACTCTAGTTAAAATCTCAGGCCAGTTGGGATACTGGTGAGCTTCAAACCAAGCCTGCCGGTCGATAATACCGAGAGCATATGCCTGGTCAGATTCCGCCACTCTGGCAGTCCTAGAAGTAGGCATAGAAGCACCCGCCGAAACAATGAGCGAGTATTCTAACGGAACCTTGCCATTTCCAGAAGGTAAGATGAAGTGGTTCGCCTTAAGAGCAAGTGAAGTCTTTTCACCACTCGGACCAACCAACGCCATGATACGCTTCTGGTTGTAGTTATCAATGATAAGGTCTGCCTGCTTCTTCGCAATCGACATAAAGCAATCTTCAAGGTTCTGAAGCATGGACCGAATGCGAACGAAAGAAGCTTCCTGGATAGTAGAGATTACACCCTCAGGTGTACGGGAAGGAGCACCATTCACTCCACCCTTAATCGCAGCACCAAGACCAGAGACATTCTCGATACGACTGATCCAGAATTGCACTAAGTCCATAACAACAGATGGCATAGGAGGCGGAGAAAGCCAATCAGGCTTATTCTGCATACCGCCCGCACCACGAACCTTTAACCTCTGGCCCGGCCTATTAATGATCGGCGTTCGTTCAAGCCCGGAATTGTCTGCTTCGACAAATACAGGGTTGCCAGTAAGCTCAGCATTCTGTTGCATGGACCCGAGTAAACGGTTAATGTAGATTTGAGGTTGGGCAAGATGGTCGACGATGGGGATTCCATATAACTCTCCAAAGTCCTCAGGGATGAATTCATCGTATGGATGAGAAGCGTAAGACCAAAGATCCTCTGCCCACTCATCCATTAACACTTGGTTGTTGGCGATAACAACACAACGCCACTTGGCCTCAACGAATTCCTGCTCAGCGTTGTCAATAACCTCTGTATGAGACTGATTGAATCTCATCCAGTATTCGTAAACGACAACTTCACTGTTATCAGGAACAGACGGCGGGTTAGACTTAGGTCCACCGTAGACTCCATTACCAGAAGGTAACGGTCCTGGGTTCGCCATAGGCCCACGGTTTGAGCGAACATCTAAACTAGGTCGCTCATCAATTGCGTCACCTAATCCGCCAGCCGCATCTACAATAGTGGCGTGCTTAGGCCAGCGCCGACGAATCTCATTCATTGTCATCTTACGGACTTCGATGATGAATTCCGCATCATAGACGTTAGAGGCAGTCGGGTCTACGTATAAAGAGTAGGGGTCAACACGAATAAACTTAGTGTTACCCTGACCCTTGTCTAATGCCTGGTCCCAAATCGTCTTGAAGTAGCCAGGACCGAAAGTAAAGGCATCCCACAAGGCCAACTTGATCTGGTGGTCCTCGCAGTTATTAATCCATAATGACTGAAGGATAGATTGCAGGTCCTGAGAAACCTGATTCCATGCATCAGCATATGAAGTGTTCGGATCAACGGCCGGATTAATCGAAACGTTGACGTTCTGATCCGTCATCCAAGCAATGATTGCAGATAAGACGGGGAAGATTTCAGAATCTCTAGGGTTAGGATTCTGACTGGTAGCTGAACTAGGAAGGCGGTTATGAACTAACTTGTAATTCCTAGACCAGTTATCATATAATCCACGCTTACGATTCCTAGCCCGAGTGAATAACTGACTACAATAGTTAATCAGATCCAACTCTTTGGTAGTCGAAGCAATTGTAGCGGTCATTTAGCAAATGCCTTTTCGGTTAGTTGCCTCGTAAGGGGATTCGATTCTTTCTGAAGTTTAGTCTCGATTCCCTCATCGGTGACACCCAATGCCTTCTTGTCTGACATATCGACTTCACTGTATTTAACATCCATTCCTAATCTAGCAGACATTTCATCTGACTTAGATTTAAGCTGGTCCGAGAAGTTTCGTGAGTTAGAAACGTACTGACCAGTTGAATGATTGAAGTGCTCAGGCATTGATAGAGCAAAATTCAGCCGGCAAATCGCTCTAATCACATAAGGATGATTACAGTAATCGCACGGCTCATCTAGTTTCTCACCAAGCTTACGAAATGTCAAGTGAATGTTTTCGGACTCACAGTTTGGGCATAAGTAGGAATACATCTACAGGCTTTCAAATAGGTCTAATACTTCGGCAGTCTTATTGTTGTCGTGCTCATCTTCATATAACGGTGGTTCTAAGTGTGATGCGGTCACACCAATTGATAAGGCCATCACCGTATCATCATGGATCTTAGCTGTAGCATTACCCATCGTACCGTCTGGTAGGACAATGAAGTTACGCATCTGGTTATAGGTACGCTTATCGTGAATGGTGATTGAATTCTCGATCAGTAAGTGCTTTAGCCTACCGACAGCCCAACGCTTACGGTTATAGTTCGTAGCCCAACCGTATGAAAGGGAAACCTTGCCGGGTGCCTTATCCGCCCACCTGTGCTGCCAGACATTCGGATAGTTAAAATTAAGAATAGTGGCAATAGTTGCCTGACCACCACCTTCAATCTCTGGGCAAAGCTCAGCCATGTGATACCACTTGCCAAGCTTCATCATTTCTTTCGCCAGATTGATAGGATCAATCCTACCGTGCCAAGTGGCAACCTGCTCTAACGTATTACGGTTGATAACCTGCAAGGAGGCGGGATCACCTTCAAGCGTCATGGAGGGATCACCAGCAACGAAATACCGACGCCAATCAGGCGTACGTGTCTTTGTAGGCGCCTTATAGACGGTCAGCGGGCCTAATGGGTCATGGACCCATCGCACGCTTCCACCGTCGTCAATCAGGACACCACGATGCCCGGTCATTGGCGCATAGCATTCGTCAAGCTTCTCTAACGGGAATACGTTAGTACCAGAAGTAATGAACGCTTCGTGCGGAGTAGCCGGGTACTCTTGACGGAAAGTCTCAGGGTCATTATCGCACAGGTTCTTGATCGCCCACCTGCGCCATTCAATGTTTTCGTAACTGGCCCCAAGGCGTAATAAGTTCTTCTCGTCGGCATCTAATTCTGACTTGATACAGAGAGTGGTTGCCCGACGGTACTCATAATGCTCCAACCATGAGAAGAACATGGGAGCATAATCTGATTCGCCCTCTTCGGCCATTAACCATTCTTCATGGAACCAGTTACCAATACCATTTGCCGTTGACTCACGAATGACAATGGTTCCGTGCTTATCTGGAATGGTCTGCTGTAACCCGAGCATAAGTGTTTTCGGGTCTGGGTAGAATGCACACTCGGAAGCATGAACAGCATGAAGGGTTCTCGATCTACCAGTATTAACGTTCTTAGCTGTAGCAACTCGCAACTGTGAGTTAATAGGCTGCCAGAAGAACCGCTTCTGGCTCGCATATTTGGTAGAGTAGAGTTCCTTTAATGGCCAGGTATCCCAATACTGCTGGGTCTTTTCAAAGAGGGATTGAGAAGCATCGTTCTCATGGGCGATAACTAGTCCACTAGAACCTGGGTGTAAGAAGGCCCACCAGAACAGCACCCCTTCGGTAGCGGTACTAATACCAAGCTGTCTAGCTTTGAGCACCATAATACGGACTGGCTTCTTGGCATTATATTGCCGCTCAATTTCAGCGAGGAATTTTCGTTGCGCCCAAGCGAATTCTCCATAGATGTTAAACCTTTCGGTCTTAAGATCCTTAGTAGTGATCGTAAGCTCGGATAGTAATGGAGCGAGTTTTAAACCCACTAGTCTCGGTCCTCGTCCATTTCTAACTCAGGCTCATCGGCAGCCATGCCCTTAATAATACGATCCATAGCTGCTCGCATTTCCTCTGTCTGAGACTGTTGTGATACGCCAATCAGACCAATAGTCCGAG
>WBZN01001309.1_pt1 | contig 15434 bp, 11 predicted proteins | sample 5204281 | NCBI WGS metagenome assembly WBZN01 (sample SAMN12344347, study PRJNA552823) | activated sludge metagenome | biome: Activated sludge suspended growth; feature: Nitrification reactor; material: Wastewater; isolation source: activated sludge from nitrification reactor of wastewater...
GCCCAATCTTTTCTAGGGCTTGGCCGGTGGCGGCGGGCCCATCTTCCATTTCTTGGTCGCCAGGAATTCGGCCAGCGTGATCTTCCCGTCGCAGTCGGCGTCGATGCCCGGCGGCGGGGCCTCGGCGAGGAACTGCGCGCGCGTGATGTAGCCCTGGCGCTTCACGCCGGGCTTGCCCATGAACATCTTCCACGAGGGCTCGGGCGCCTGCGCGGCGCGCCACTCCCTGCGCGATGCCTTGCCGTCGTGGTTCGTGTCGATCGCGTCGAACAGCGGCGAGGCATCGGGCGTGCGGCCATCGGCGTACGGCGGGCAGCCCTTGCGGGCGTCGTCGGCGTGCGCGCAGGGCGCGAGCAGCACGCTCGAGACGAGGCCGAGGGCGAACAACGTGGATCTCATGGAAGGCTCCTGCTGGAGGATTGCGCGCGGGCATCGACCATCGATGCCGCGGCCGATTATAGGAAGCCGCCGCGCGCCCGTTGCTCCTTAATTGCTGCACATTCGTCGCCTACGATCGATGGCTGCGTGCCGTCCGCACGAGATCGCCAGGGGAACACACCGTGCGCATTCCAGCCACCCGGTCCATCGTGCTGCTCGTCGTTGCCTGCGTGGCATCGATCGCAGGCGCACCACGCGCGGCCGCGGCCACCGCGCTCGAGGCGCGGGTCGCGCGGCTCGAGGCGATCGCGCAGATCCAGAACGTGATGAGCCGCCACGCCTGGTACTACGGCGCCGGGCAGCACGCGCGCGAGCTCGAGGAGATCTGGGCGCGCAAGGCGCCCGACATCTGCTGGGGCTCCGACCAGGGCTGGTGGGTCGGGCGGGCGCTGCTCCAGGACTACTACGTCGACTACTTCGACCGCTTCCGCGCGCGCGACCTCAAGGCCTTCAGCGCGCTGCATCCGGAAGTGGCCGACGAGCCGGCCAACCTCGGCGCAGGCTCGTCGATGATGCACACCAACTCGACGCCCGTGATCGAGGTCGCCGGCGACGGGCGCACCGCGAAGGGCATGTGGTACTCGATCGGCCAGGTGACGCAGACGCCGGGCGGACGGCAGACGCCGGTCTACATGTGGGAGCGCTACGCGGTCGACTTCATCAACGAGGGCGGGCAGTGGAAGATCTGGCACTTCTTCGTGCACACCGACTGGTCGGCGGGGCCCGGCCAGGGCTGGGCCGACGGCAACGCGGCGATGGGGCCGCCGCCGGGCGGCGGCCAGGCGGGCGAGAGCGGCGGCGCGCCGGCGCCCACGGTGCCGGCGCCGGCGTCGATGGCGCGCGGCCGCTTCGCGCCGCCGGCCGAGTTCCCGCGCGTGCCGCTGCCGTACCGCCGCTTCGGCGAGACCTTCAGCTACGGGCCGCCGCGCTGAGCGCGCCGGGCGCTAGGGCTGCACCTTGTAGCCGACGCCGTACACCGAGCGCACCAGCTCGTGGTCGGCGCTCGCCTGGTCGAGCTTGCGCCTGAGGTTCTTGATGTGGCTGTCGATCGTGCGGTCCGACACCAGCCGGTGGTCGGAGTAGGCCGCGCTCAGCAGCTGGTCGCGCGAGAACACGCGGCCCGGCGACTTCGCCATCGCCGCGAGCAGCCTGAACTCGACCGCCGTGAGGCTCAGCTCCTGGCCGTTGTAGCGCGCGCGATGGCCCTGTTCGTCCAGCTGCAGCCCGGGCACGTCGGCCGCGGCCGGACCGGGGCGGACCCGGCGGAGGATCGCGCGCACGCGCGCCACCACCTCGCGCGGGCTGTAGGGCTTGCACAGGTAGTCGTCGGCGCCGCTCTCGAGCCCGATGAGCCGGTCCACCTCCTCGACGCGCGCCGTGACCATGACGATCGGCGTGTCGGTGAAGGCGCGCAGCTCGCGGCAGACCTGCAGGCCGTCCTTGCGCGGCAGGTTCAGGTCCAGCAGCACCAGCGCAGGCTTCAGGCCGCGCACCGCGGCGATCGCCTGGATGCCGTCGGCCGCCCAGTGCGTGGCGTAGCCCGCGGCCTGCAGGTAGTCGCCCAGCACGGCGGCGAGCTTGGCCTCGTCCTCGACGATCAGGATGCACTGGGCGTCAGCCACGGCCGTCTCCACTGGCAGGGCGCTGCCCGGCCAGCGGCAGCGACACCGACACCCGCAGCCCGCCGAGCTCCGAGGCGGATGCGCGGATCGTGCCGCCGTGCGCCTCGACGATGCCGCGGCAGATGGCCATGCCGAGCCCGCTGCCGCCCGTCTGCCGGCTGCGCGAGGCATCGACGCGGAAGAAGCGCTCGAACAGCCTGTGCAGCACGTCGGGCGGCACGCCGGGCGCCGAATCGTCGAACGTGACGCACACCTGCTCGCCGGCCGTCGCCAGTTCCACGCGCACCTCGCCGCCCGCGTCGGTGTGCCGGGCGGAGTTCTCCAGCAGGTTGCTGAACAGCTGCTGCAGCCGGCCCTCGTCGCCCATCACGATGGCGGGCCGCGCGTCGACCCGCAGCTGCTGGCGCAGGCCACGCTGCGCGAAGCGGGCCTCGAACGCGTGCACGCTGGCGGACAGGATCCCGGCCACGTCGACGGGTTCGTGCCGGTAGCTGAACGCGCCGAGGTCGGCGATCGACAGCTCGTGCACGTCGTCGACGAGCTTGTTGAGGATGGCGACCTCCGCGAGCAGCGAGCGGTACGAGCCGTCGCCGGGCTGGCGCACCCCGTCCTCGAGGGCCTCGATCTCGGCGCGCAGCACCGACAGCGGCGTGCGGAATTCGTGCGAGATGTCGGCCATCAGGTGCCGGCGGGCGCTCTCGTTGCGCTCGAGCGAGCCGGCGAGCAGGTTCACGTCCGCCGCCAGCTGCCCGATCTCGTCGCGCGAGCCGGGCACGACGCGCACCGAGAGGTCGCCCGTGGCCAGCTGGCGCGCCGCCTGCGCGATGGCCTGGATCGGCGTGAGGAAGGCGCGCGCCAGCAGCGCGGCCAGCGCGGCGGCGCCGAGGATGGCGACGCCGCCGATGCCCCAGGTGAGCAGCAGCTGGCGGCGCTGGAAGCGCTGCTCGGCCTCGCTGCTCGCCTGCGCGAGCGGCGCGAGGTACAGCCACCCGACCACTTTCCCCGCGTGCTCGACCGGCACGTGCGGCGCATCGGGCGGGTAGTTGGGATAGCCGATCAGGAAGTGCCGGTTCGCGTCGGCGAGCGCGACGCGCATCGCCGTGCCGGTCGGGTCGATGTTCGCGGGCGCGAAGCTCTTCTCGCCGGCCGGCATCTCGGTCGGCGTGTCGGGTCCCGGGCCGCCCGGGATGCCGACCAGCATGAACCAGCGCTTCGGGTGCTGGCGCAGGGCCTCCCAGCCCCCGGGTTCCTGGTAGAGCTGCGCGACGCCCGGCGCAAGCGTCTGCAGGCGGGCGAGGCCCTGCTCGTTCAGGTAGTCCATGAAGCTGCGGCGGAAGCCGAACTGCGTCGCGATGGCGGCGCCCGCCGTCGCGACGATGCTCGCGGCGAGGATGGCCGCGGCGAGCTTCTGCCTGATGCCCGGTTGCATGACGGGCGATGCTAGCGCGATTCGGCCCCCGCCCGCCCGCCGTCGGGGCGTGGCCGGCGGCGCTCCTCGCCGCTCCATATTTGCTGCACATTCCCTCCCTAGACTCCGGAGCGTCCGACAATGAATCCCTGGGGGGTCCTGTGAGCAAGTCCAATTCCGGGCGCTGGTCGATCCGTTCCGCCGTCCTCGTCGTCATTGCCGGCTGTGGCGCAGCGCAGGCAGCCGCGCCTGCCGCCAGCCAGGATGGCCTCGAGGAGGTCATCGTCACCGCGCAGAAGCGCACGGAAGACGTGCAGAAGACCGCGATCTCGATCGCCACGGTGAGCGGCGACGAGATGGCCGCGCAGGGCAAGACCTCGCTCGATTCCGCCCTCAAGGACGTCCCCGGCGTGCAGGTGCAGGGCCTCGCGCAGGGTGCGCAGGTGTTCATCCGCGGCGTGGGTTCGTCGATCGACCCGAGCTTCGCCGATCCCGCGATCGCGCTGATGGTCGACGGCGCCTACGATGGCCGCACGGAGTCGGTGCAGGGCGGTTCGTTCGACATCGACCGCGTCGAGGTGCTGCGCGGGCCGCAGGGCACGATCTACGGCCGCAACGCCTCGGGCGGTTCGGTCAACGTGATCACGCGCAACCCCGACCTGAAGGGCTTCGATGCCTACGCGCGTGTGCAGGTCGGCAACTACGCGCTGACCCGCGGCGAGGCGATGGCCAACCTGCCGGCCTCCGACAGCGTCGGCTTCCGCATCGCGGGCTACTCGGAACACCGCGACGGCTACGCGAGCGACGGCTCGATGGATTCGAAGGGCTGGGGCGCGCGCGGCAAGGCGCTGTTCCAGTTCAATGACCGCGTCTCGCTGCTGCTCAAGGCAGAGGTCGATCGCGTCGACGACCTGGGCCCGAACACGCTGCCCGTGCCGGGCTCGGCCGGCGGCCTGACGTTCCCGCCGCCGATCTTCGCGAGCAACTTCAATCCGCCGGTCGCCATCCCGCAGAACGCCGGCACCTGCCCCGGCTCGCCGTTCATCGGCTGCGCGCCGCAGTGGCGGTTCCCGGACGGCTGGGTGACCGCGGGCAACAGCCCGTGGGCCAACGACGCGCAGCATCCGGCCGGCTACGAGGTGCGCAAGTCGAACACCTTCGCGGCGCAGCTCGATGCCGACCTCGGCTTCGGCACGCTCACCGTGCTGCCGGCCTGGAGCAAGCACGAGAACACGCTGGCCAGCAGCTTCCTGTTCGGCAACCTCACCGGCCCCTATGGCATCGGCACCGGCAACGCGACCTACACGTCGGTCGAGGCGCGGCTCGCGTCCGCGGCCGCGTCGCGGATCAAGTGGCTGGCAGGCGTCTACTGGCTGAAGTCGGAGGGCGGCCCGACCTTCAACGGCCAGGTCAACACGGCCTCCGATGGCACCAACTACACGAGCAACGAGAACTACGCGCCGGGCAAGACGCTGGCGGCCTTCGGGCAGCTCACCTATCCCGTCACCGATGCGTTCCGCCTGACCGGCGGCCTGCGCTACAGCAAGGACGAGACCGGCACGAGCTTCCAGGTGACCGCGCCGACCATCGGCTACGACTCGGGGCTCACCAGCTACAGCCACAGCCAGCCCTCGACCACGTACAAGGCCGGCATCGAGCTCGATCTCGCGCCGCAGTCGATGCTGTACGCGCACGTCGCCACCGGCTTCAAGCAGGGCGGGCTCTCGCCCTCGGTGCCGCCGACGGTGTTCGAGCCGGAGAAGCTGGTTTCCTACGAGCTGGGCGTGAAGAACCGCTTCCTCGGCAACTCGCTGCAGCTGAACGCGGCCGTGTTCTACTACGACTACGACAACTACCAGCTCTCGTCCTTCGACGCGCTGCAGCTCGGCACCACGGGCGTGGTCGCGAACTTCCCGGTCGTGCACAACGCGAAGTCGGGCAGCGTCGCCGGCGGCGAGCTCGAGCTCCAGTGGCTCGCCACGCGCAACGACAACGTGCGCGCCTCGGTGACGCTGCTGCAGGCCAAGTACGGCGAGATCGTGCTGCCCAACAACCCGTTCGTGAACCAGGGCCCGTACGAGCTGAAGGGCAAGACGATGGCCAACTCCCCCAAGGTGACGGCGATGCTGGCCTACGACCACACCTGGACGCTGCCCGTGGGCACGCTCACGGCCGGCTTCAACGCGCACTACTCGGGCGCCTACTACACGACGCCCGAGCTGTACCTCCCCGGCGCCTACCAGGAGAGCTACACGCGCACCGGCGTGCAGGTGCGCTACGCGGGCGAGAACGACCGCTGGGGCCTGAGCCTCTGGGGCAACAACCTCGAGGACAAGGCGCAGACCACCTACGTCTTCCCGGCCTACCGCCGCTTCGTCACGGCGCCGCGCACCTTCGGCCTGACGGCGGACGTTCGCTTCTGACCGTCAACCGGCGCGACTTCCTCGCCGGCGGCGCCTGGGCCCTGGCGGCCCTGCGCTCGCCGGATGCGCTGGCGGGTGCGGGCCAGTCCGGTGCGGGGCAGTCCGGCCCGGCTCCGGGCCTGCGGCCGGCCGGCGCGCCCTTCGCCCTCCCGGAGCCCGCGCTGCGGCCGCGCCTGCGCTGGTGGTGGCCCGGTGGCGCGATCGATCCGCGCGAGATCGCGCGCGAGGTCGAGGCGATGGCCGACGCCGGCTTCGGCGGATTCGAGATCGCCGACGTGCGCGACGGCGTGCGCGTGCCGATGGATCCGCGGGCGCTCGGCTGGGGCAGCGCCCGCTGGCTGGCGGGCGTGGAGCGCGCGCTGGAGGTCGCCGCGCGCCGCGGGCTGAAGGCCGACATCACGATCGGCGCGCACTGGCCCACCGGCATGCCCGGCGTCGTGCCCGACGACGAGGCGGCGGCCAAGGAGCTCGTGCACGGCGCCGCCGTGTTGGCGCCCGGGCAGCGCTTCGACGGTCCGCTGCCGCTCCCGCTGCTGCCGCCCAGCGGCGCGCACATGCATGCGTCGTCGCCGCGCGTGACGCCGGTGCTCGTCGCGCTGCAGGCCTGGCGCGAGCTGGCGCCGGCGGCGCGGCGGGCCGTCGACGCGGCCGGCGACCGCGCCGGCGCGGCGACGGTGCTGCTCGACCCGCGCTCGCGCGTCGACCTCGCGGGCAGCGTGCGCGATGGCTGCATCGACTGGCGCGCGCCCGGCGATGGCACCTGGCACCTGCTGGCCTTCTGGATGCGCGGCACGGCGCAGATCCAGAACCTGTTCGCGATGAACCCCGGCGCGTCCATGCTGGCCGAGCCGGTCCCGTACGTCGTCGACGTCTACGGGCAGGCCGGTGCGCAGGCCTGCATCGACTACTGGGAGCGCCACCTGCTGCCGCCGCGCACGCGCGCGCTGCTGCGCCGGATCGGCGGCAACCTGTTCGAGGATTCGCTGGAGCTCGCCGCCACGCGCGCCTGGTCGCCGCGCCTGCCCGACGAGTTCGCGGCGCGCCGCGGCTATCCGCTCGAACCGCTGCTGCCGCTGCTGGCCACGCCGCCGGGCTACGCCCTGCAGGGCGTCGAGTCCGCGCGCCTCGAGCACGACCTCGCGCGCACGCTCGGCCAGATGTACGCGGAGAACCGCGTGCGGCGCCTGGCCGACTGGGCCGCGACCCTCGGCATGGGATTCCGCGTGCAGTGCGCCGGCCTGGCCGCGAGCTACGCGACCGTGCCCGAGGGCGACAACGGCGACACGCTCGACAGCTTCAGCGCAAAGGCCGCGGCGCGCGACATCGGCGGGCACGCGATCCTCTCGGACGAGGCGGCCACCTTCGTCGGCGGCCAGTCGGGCGTCGCCAACTGGCGGCTCATGCTGTTCATGATCCAGCGCGACTACGCCGCGGGCGTGAACCAGGTCGTGCTGCACGGATTCAGCTACGCCGACGCGCCGGGAGCGGTCTGGCCCGGCTTCTCGGCCTTCGGCCGTGCGATCGGTGACGACTGGGGGCCGCGCGCGCCGCACTGGGCGTTCGCGGGCGACATCACCGCATACATCGGCCGGCTGCAGCGCGTGCTGCGCAGCGGCCGGCCGCAGGCGGACGTCGCGGTGCTCGAAGGCGACGCGCCCGGCGATGGCGCCACGGCCGCCGTCGACGCGACCGGCGAGGTGCTGCGCGCCGCGGGCTACACGCGCCAGCACCTGGCCGCCGAGCTGCTCGAGCATCCCGCCGCGCTCGTGAGCGACGGCGTGCTCGCGCCGCAGGGGGCGGGCTACGCGGCGCTGGTCGTGGCGCCGCGCGCCACGCTGGAACTGCAGGCCGCGCGCCGCCTGCTCGAGTACGCGCGCGCCGGGCTGCCGATCGTCCTGGTCGGTGGCCTGCCCGCGGGCGTGCCCGGATTGCGCGATCCGGTCGGCGACGGCGCCGTGCTGCAGGCGCTGCTCGCGCAGCTCTGCGCGCAGCCGTGCGTGCGTGCGATCGGCGATGCGGCGCAGCTGCCGGCGGCGCTGGCCGCCGCCGGGCTGCGTCCGTCGCTCGGCTACTCCCGGCCCTGCCGCGTGCTGGGTCAGGTCCGCCGGCTGCCGGCGACCACGTACTACTACTTCCTCAACGACAGCGATGCGCCGCTGCAGGTCGAGCTGTCGCTGGCCGGCGCGGGCAGGCCGCTGCGCATCGACCTCTGGGACGGCCGCATCGAGCCCGTGGTCGACTATCGCGCGGCGGCGGGACGGGTCGACATCCCGGTGCGCTTCGACCGCAACGAAGCCATCGTGCTTGCGCTGAGCCACGACGCAGCACTGTGCGCCGATGCGCCGCCGGTGCCGGTCGTACGTGCCGATGCGCCGGTGATCGCGCTCGCGGGCGCGGCCGGCGACCCGGCGAGGGGCAGGCTCGCCGTGCGCGCCACGCGCGCGGGCGACCACGTCGCGCTGCTGGCGGATGGCCGCACGCTGCGGGCGCGCGTCGAATCGGTCGAAGCGGCGCGCGAACTGCGCGCCTGGACGCTGGTCGCCGAGCAATGGCTGCCCGGCGACAGCGCGACGCGCACGCGCAGGCTCGTGCATCGCCTGGCCCTCGACGCGCTGCAGCCCTGGAGCGCGCTGCCCGGCCTGGTCGAGGCGTCGGGCCTGGGCAGGTATCGCCACGTGCTCGAGTTGCCCGGCTCCTGGGGTCCCGACCAGGGCGCGACCCTGGACCTCGGAGAGGTCGGTGGCACGTTTCGCGTCAGGGTGAACGGCGCGCGGTTGCCGCCGGCCAACCAGTTCTCGGCACGCGTGGACATCGGGCAGTGGTTGCGCGCCGGCACGAACCGGATCGAGGTCGAGGTCGGCACGAACCTGAACAATGCGCTGCTGGCGGCCCGCGTGCCGAGCGTGTTCGGTCCGCCGGGCGGCGACCAGCCGCCGGCGCCGCCGCCCGCCGCGCCCGATGCGCAGGCGCCGCCGGCGGTGGTCGCACCCGATCCCATGCGCCCGCCCGAGGCGCGCTACCTGGGCGCACCCGTGCGTGCATCCGCCCCCGGCGCGCCCGCCATGGCGCCCGGCGCGGGTCCGCCCGGCGGCGCCCGGCAGCGCCAGGACTACGGCCTGATCGGCCCCGTGCGCTTCGAGCCCTATCGCATCGCGCGGCTGCGGTAGCGGCGGCGGTCCGTCCTCAGGCCCGGCGACGCCGCTTCAGGTACATCATCCAGCCGGTGACGTAGAACAGCGGCATCGCGAGCGACGCGAGCGCGATCACCGCGGTGCCCGCCCGCCCGAACACGCGACCCTCGTGCAGCAGCTGGTTGTTCGCGCCGAGCCAGGCGCCCGGTCCGCGCGCCGGCGCGGGCTCCGCCTCGGGCGTGGCGATGCCGGTGGCCGGGTCGAGGCGCGCGATGCTGGCATGCACGGCGTCGTAGTCCGCGTCGAAGAACCCGTCGGGCGCCATCGCGATCAGCCGGACCGGGCGATCGGGCAGACGCGGGGGTGCTCCGGGCGGGCCGGCCGGCGGCGGCCCGGGCGCGTGCGGCATCGGCGCCAGCCCCAGCATCGCGCGCATGCCGTTGCCGTACCAGGACATCGGGCCGCTCTGGAACGCGCCGGAGTGCGCGCTCAGCACATAGGCGAGCAGCACGACCGTGCCCACCACCGTGTGCAGGTTCCACAGGAACGCTCGGCCGCGCAGCCGCACGTCGACCCGCAGCCACGCGCGCCAGGAGCGCGCCGCCCGGCCGCGCGGCCAGCGCAGGTAGAGCCCGGAGAGCGCCATGACTAGCAGCGACAGCGAAGCCAGGCCGACGGCGAAGGCCGCGTAGCGCGGCGCGGCATCGCGCGGGCCGCCGACGTGTCCCTGGTGCACCTCGTGCAGCCAGTGCATGAAGAACGCGATGCGCTGGCCGGCCGGACGTGCCGGCAGCAACTCGCCGCTGTAGGGGTTGGCCATGCGGATCTCGGGCACGGGCGAGGTCGGGCCCATGAAGCCGGGCACGTCGATGCGCACGCGCGCCGGCCGGCGCGGATCGGCCCAGGTCGTGATGTCGACGATGCGCCGTCCAGGCACCGCCGGCTGGATGCGCGCGTACAGCTGCGCGGGCGAGAGCGCCACCGCGCTGCTGCCGCCATCCACGAAGGCGCCGCCGCCCGCGGCCCAGTCCGTGAGTTCCGGGCCGAAGGCCATCAGCGCGCCGGTCACGCCGGAGAAGGCCAGCACGGCGCCGAGCGTGATGCCGATGAACCAGTGGATGTTGGCCAGAAGCCTGCGCATTGCCCGTCCCGTGGGGTTTGCCGGTCGTGGGCACACAGCTTAAGGGGGCAAGGCGCGCGCGTGCGCGTGACCGCGGCGATCAGGGCATCGCAGCGGGCCGATTCCACATTGCCTGCACAATCGGCGGCGGACGGTGGTCGCGGGTCGCGTGACGCGTGATGGGTGATGCGTGGCGCGTGATGCGTGGCGCGCCGGGAACGCGCGTTCAGGCGGCGCGGATGTCCCCGTTGCCCGTGCCGGCCGCCACGGCCGGCGTGGCGCGCGCGCCGGCGGCGCCGCCAGCGGCCGCGCCGTAGGTGAAGTAGGCGAGCAGCTGCGCCAGCTCCTCCGCCTGCGCGCGGATCGCCTGCGCCGTGTTGCCGGTCTCGCCCACGAGCCCGGCGTTCTGCTTGGCCGAGTCGTCGACCTGCATCATCGCGTTGTTGACCTGCTCGATGCCGCGCGCCTGCTCGGTGGTGGCCGCGGAGATCTCGGCGTTCACGGCGCTGACCTTCTTGATCGACTCGACGATCGCATCGAGCGTCTGCGCGGAGCGCTCCACCAGCTCCGCCCCCTCCGACACCTTGTGCGCGCTGTCGCTGATCAGCTGGCGGATGTGCTTGGCGGCCTCGGCGCTGCGGCCGGCCAGGCTGCGCACCTCCTGCGCCACCACCGCGAAGCCGCGGCCCTGCTCGCCGGCGCGCGCGGCCTCGACCGCGGCGTTGAGCGCCAGCAGGTTGGTCTGGAAGGCGATCTCGTTGACCACCTCGGTGATCTTGCCGATCTCCTCGCTCGCGGAGTTGATGCTGCTCATGGCGCGCACGGCCTCGCGGGCCACGGCGCCGCCGCGTTCCGCGGTCTGGCGCGCGTCCTGCGCGATGCGGTCCGCCTGCGCGGCGTTGTCGGCCGTCTGGTGCACCGTGCCCGTGAGCTGCTCCATGGTCGCGGCGGTCTGCTCGAGGCTCGTGATCTGCGACTCGGTGCGCTGGCTCAGCTCGTGGCCGTCGGCGGCGAGCTTGTCGGCGCTCAGTTCCATCGCCTGCACGGCCCGATGCGTCGCCTGCATCGTCGCGACCAGCCGCTCGGCCGTCTCGTTGGCCGAACTGCGCAGCGCGCGCAGCTCGCCGTCGTATTCGGCGTCGATGCGCTCGTCCAGCCGACCGTTGGCAAGCGCGCCGAACATGCGGATCGCGTCGCCGACGGCGTCCTGGTTGGCCTGCAGCAGGCGGTTCAGGCCCGTGCCGAGACGCGCGTAGAACTCCTCCTTGTCGGCCAGCGAGATGCGCCCGCCCAGTTCGCCGCGGGCCGCGGCATCGACGATCGTCTGCACTTCCTGCTCGGTGGCCACCTGCGAGCTGCGGTCGGCGAGCTCGAGCACGGTGCCGATCTGCGCGCCGTTCGCATCCATCACCGGGCAGTTGACCAGGCGGAAGGTGCGGCCGCCGATCGCAAGGTCGCCGCTGCTGGTCTCGCCGGCGCCCGCCGCGGCGAATCGCCGGTACAGGTCCTCTGCCGCGCGCGCGCCGCTGAACAGCGCGATCGGCTTGCCCATGAGCGCGTCGGCGTCGAAGCCCGGCAGTTCGCCGCGCAGCTCGCGCTGGCGCCTGCGCAGCATGCCGGCCGCGGCCTCGTTAACGTAGATGATGCGGCCCTCGGCGTCGCCGATCAGCACCGCGGTGCTGGCATGGTCGAGCGCCGTGCGGATGCGGGCGCTCTCGGCGGCGATGCGCGCATCCGCCTCGAAGCGCTCCTCGAGCTTGCGGTTGGCCGCGCGCGCGAAGCGCAGCGCGAGCAGCAGCGTGCCACCGGTGACCAGCAGCACGAGCACGCCCTGCACGATGGCCGAGCGCGAACTGTTGCTGACCAGCGCGCTGGCGTCGGCGGCGAGCAATTCGTCGAGGTCGTGGCTGAGCCGGTCGGCGTCCTGGATCGCGCCGCGCAGCGGCATCAGCGCGGCGAGCCCGGCGCGCTCCGGTACGCCCGCGGCGAGCTTCCTGATCGCCGACGTCGCCGCCTGGGTGGCGGCGCCGTCGTCGATCGCCGCGATGGCGGTGGCCGCCGCCGCCGCCTTGCGCAGCGCCTCGCCCGCCTGCGGGCTGAGGGCGCCCGAGTCGATCGCGTCCACGACGCCGTTCTGGAACGTGCGGAACTCGTTGCGCATCTGGCCCGCCGCCTCGCGCTCGGGCGCCACGCGCGCCAGTTTCATGGCGCGGCGCGCGTCCATGGCGCACACGGCCACGAGCAGCAGCACCAGCGGCAGCGCGATGGCCGCGAACTGGCGCGTGACCAGGCTCTTGTTCTCGTCCGCCGCCATGTGCGACCCCGATGCCCCGTTGCCGGGCGAAGATGGAAGGCTACAGTTTCGCCACCACGGTGACGCCGCCGCCGGGCGCCGAGCCCGAGTAGCTGCAGCCGCCGGGCGTGCGCTTCGCGTATTCGACCGCCTCGGCATCCGTGCCCTTGACGGGCGGCGGGTTAACGCCGTCGCGGAACGACTTCTTCGTCCACGTCGTCGAGTACTTGCCCGCGTCCATCTTGAGCACCTTCTCGAGGAAGGCCGCCTGCGCCGCGCCGTTGTCGGCCGGCTGCAGCTTCACCGCGCCGGCGAACTGCTTCTCTCCCATGAACACGTCGCGCAGGTCGCCCGCCTGGAGGGTGACGCCGCTGTTGCAGAACACGTACAGCTCGCCGGCCTGGGCCGCGTGGCAGAAGGCCGCGCCGGCCAGCAGGCTGGCGGCGGCAAGAACAGTGATCCTGGATTTCATGTGCCTCTCCGTGCCTGCGGGTCAGAAGCGCACTGCGTACTGCAGCAGCACGTCGCCGTAACTCTCGTCCGGCCGCAGCAGCGTGCCGTCCGTGAAGTGCGTGTCGGCCAGCTCCAGCTTGAGCGCCGACTTCAGGTCGATGTCGTAGCGGACGCCGAGCGCCTCGCGATGGTACGACCTGCCGGACGCCTGGCCGATGAAGTATCCGTCCGCCTGGTCGAGCGCGGTGCGCTCGTAGCGCGCGTACGGCGTGTAGCGGCCGGCGCGGTAGCCGAGCTGGCCGTAGCCCGCGTTGCTCGAGTGCGTGCCGCCGCCCAGCAGCGCCTCGTTGCGGAACAGGTACAGCTCTGCGAGCGCCTCCCAGGCATCGCTGTCCCAGGTGGCGTGCAGGCCGAGCACGTTCAGGCGCGTGTCGTTGGCCGGGTTGGTCGTGTCCTCGATGCGGCCCGAGAGCGCGCTCACGCCCAGCTGCAGCGAGTCGAGCGACCCGGGCTGGTAGCTGAGCCGGCCGCCCACGGTCACCTGGCCGTCGGCGTTGCCGGCCTGGCGCATGTCGAGCACGCCGTCCACGATCTCCTGCGCGTTGGTCACGTAGAAGTCGTAGCCGAGCCGGCCGCCGGCCATGCGTTCGCTGCCGGTGAACCAGATGCCGGTCGAATGCGCCGGCAGGATGCCGCCCTGGTCCTCGAAGGCGAGGAAGCGCGGGCGGCGCAGCGTGGTGGAGATCTGCTGGCCGTGGTGGAAGGCCGTGTTCCAGTAGCCGTAGGGCGTGTGGAAGCGGCCGAGCCAGAGCGTGCCGGCGTTGCCGAACTGGTAGCCGAGCTGCGTGCGCTCGAGGTCGACGCCCACGCCGCCGTCCTCGCCGACCTCGAAGTTCAGCTCCACGAGACCGCGCGTGTGCTCGCCGAGCTGCGGGGCGAGGTAGAAGTCCACGGAGCCCACGGCGACGCCCTTGTCATCCGGCGTCAGCGGGTTGTGGTTGCCCACGCCGACGTCGATGAAGCCGTGCAGCGGCAGGCCGTGGTCCTCGCGGCCGGCGTTGTTCGCCGAGGCCGTGATCTGCTGCAGCTCCTGCTCGACGCTGGCGAGCCGCTCCGCCTGGTCGGCGGCCGGCGGCGCCGCGGCCGGCGCGGGGGCGGGGCGCGCCGCGGACTGCTGCGCGAGCTGCGCCTCGAGCGCATGCACTTCCGCGGCCAGCTGCTCGATCAGCTTCTGGCTCTGCGCCAGGCGCTGCTCGAGCAGGTCGACGCGCTGCGTCGCGCTGGGGGCGGGCGCGGCCTGCGCCATGCCGGCGGCGGCCAGGGCGAACCCGATGGCGATCGAGAGTCGTTTCGGTGCGTGCATGGTCAGGTTCCTGTGCTGAGGTCGCTTGCATGGAGGATGTGGCCGGGGCCGGCGCTCAACTGCAGCGTGCCGCCGGGAGCGAGCACGACGACGCGTTCGTCGTGCATGACGTGTTCGTCGTAGCGCCAGTACTCGAAGCCGAGCCGCTGCGCGAACTGGCGCACCTGCCCGGCGTCGTGCGCCGTCAGGAACAGCCAGTTGGGGCGGGTGAGGCCGCGCTCGCGCCGGTATTCGTGCCAGGCGGCCGGGTCGTCGCTGTCGGGGTCGTAGCCGACCACCACGAAGGTGGCCTGCACGCCGGCCACGTCCAGCTCGCCCTGCAGCGCCTGCAGCTTGTGGATCGTCATCGGGCAGATGCGGTGGCAGCTCGCGTAGGCCATCGTCACGACCAGTCGCCGGTCGCGCAGCGAGCCGAGGTCGAGGGGCTGGCCCTGGTCGTCCAGCCAGTGCGCCGGCAGGCCGGCGAGCGTACCCGCGATGGGCGCTGCAACAACCGGCGGCGCGGCGTGCAGGCCCCCTGGTTCCCCCAGGGCGAGGCAGGCCAGCACGGCGGCGGCGGTGCGCAATTCCATGGAGACGGGAATCGGCCTCATTTACCCCGAACTTGACCGTATGCCGGCTGGGGAGGGCCTATGTGCGGGCCGGTTCACGCTTTCGGGCGCCGTCCCGGCCGGCGCAGGGGCCCCGGCCTGCGGTTGCCCCGGGGTGTGCCCCGGTACCTGACAGGGGTAGAGTCAAGTAAAGTTGACACTTTCAGGGCGCCGGGAGGCGGGTTCCAGGCATGCGCAGCGTGTTTCCGTTTTCGGCCATCGTCGGGCAGGACGAGCTGCGGCTCGCGCTGCTGGCGGCCGCCGTCGATCCGACCCTGGGCGGCGTGCTGGTGCTGGGGGACCGCGGCACCGGCAAGTCCACGGCGGTGCGGGCGCTGGCGGCGCTGCTGCCGCCGATGAAGGTCATCGTCGGCTGCCGCTACCACTGCGATCCGGCGCTGCCGGGCACGTGGTGCGAGGAGTGCCGCGCGCGCCCGGGCAAGCCGCGGCCGAAGAGCGCCGAGCTGCCCGTGCCGGTCGTGGACCTGCCGCTCGGCGCGACCGAGGATCGCGTGCTCGGCGCGCTCAACCTCGAGCAGGCGCTGAGCGCCGGGGTGCGCGCCTTCGAGCCCGGCCTGCTCGCGCAGGCCAAC